>Ga0256839_1000484_pt1 | contig 51621 bp, 47 predicted proteins | sample 354166metaG_FD_185968 | JGI IMG/M metagenome (GOLD analysis project Ga0256839, IMG submission 185968) | Hydrothermal vent microbial communities from Mid Atlantic Ridge, Atlantic Ocean - 354-166 | ecosystem: Environmental > Aquatic > Marine > Hydrothermal vents | place: Atlantic Ocean: Mid... | reverse complement strand
TAGCGAGTTGGAACCACCCGATCCCATCCCGAACTCGGAAGTGAAACGACTTAGCGCCGATGATAGTGTGGGGCCTCCCCATGCGAAAGTAGGTCACCGCCAGGCTTTTATACCGAGCCCCTGCAGGTTAACTCTTGCAGGGGCTTTTTTAATGGGGGATGCGTAGTCGTAGCGAGCGCAAGCCAGGCGTTCGGTGGGCTAGATGTATTGTGGGGGGATGCAGTCGCTTTCCAGAAAAATGGGGTAGTACTATCCTGGGAATTTCTCCTGAGTGTCCGCCGTTTCTGACGGAATATCCTGGTTTTATTGCAGCCGAGCATATTTGCGATTGACTGATACGGATGAAAAATGGTCACATCGGCCTTCCCGCTTTCTCCTTTCTAACCGTTAACCAGCTATTCACTATGGCCGGCGTTGATCGGTGTGCAGATCAGCTGCTTTCTGGGGAGGGCCAGTCTCAATCGAGTGTTTTCACTCAAAGCTGGCAGCATGCGGTAACGATAAAACTTAATAAATGGACCCTGGAGGCATGTAATGACAAGACTCTTTATTTTGATCGCGGCCGTGTTTTCGCTGCTGGCACCGGCACATCTGTTGGCTGGTGATCTGGCTCGCGGTAAGGAGATCAACAAAACCTGTGCGCTTTGCCATGGCCAGTATGGACAAGGGACGCCAGGTGGGATTTCACCGCGCCTTGCTGGATTGCCGAAATATTACTTGGTTAAGGCAATTAAGGAGTACCGCGACGGGAAAAGGGTCAATCTCCTGATGGATACTACCTCCGGTATCAAAAGCATGACGGATCAGGATATTGAAGATATTTCCGACTATCTGTCGCGGATCGATGTCTCGAAAGACTCTCAGTTCGATATCAAGCAGGCCGTTGGTGATCCGGAAAAAGGACGAGAGATTTATAAGGGGGATTGTAAGACCTGTCATGCCAAGGACGGGTTCGGTAAGCCCCGGAAGGAAGCGCCACCACTAGCCGGTCAGCATTTTGCCTACATAGACTCTTCGATCAACCTGTTCAAGGCGAAGATGCGTGAGCATGCAAATGATCCTGAAGATGAAACTTTTGATGATTATTCGAAAGAGGACATTCGCAATATTACGGCTTATCTGGCGACACTGGACGACAAGAAATTTGTTGCTGGAGGTGAGATCTATGTACCACAAGTCACCGCAGTAGCGCTTGCGAAAGCCGCACCTCCAACTGCCTCCAAGGGATTGCAGATCACCGATATTACACAAACAGTTGCCCAAATGGCGCTTAGAGAAGGTGTCAGCAAAGAAGACGCCATCGAAGCGATGATGTCGAAGGCTGCCGAAATCAACCTCAAGATGGTGGGGCAGCAGCATGTCTCCAAAGAGCTTGAAGCGCGGGGTGTCGAGACGCCTTACCTGACGATCTTGCAATTCTGTGATCCGATGGATGCTCGCACGATGATTGTGAACAACCCGATTTTCGCCAGCTATATGCCTTGCCGTATCGCGTTGGTCGAAGACAAAGAAGGTAAGCCTTGGCTGATGATGCTCAACCTCGACATGCTGATCAACAGCAAGTTGCTTGCGCCTGATGTCGTTGAGACGGCTATCCGCGTCAATCAGGCCATGCTGGACATCATGGTTGCGGGCGCTACCGGCGAGTTCTGATCTGCAACCCTCATCCGGGAAGGCTTGAGTCCCGGCGTTTAGCTGATAAGGGCGCGGCCAATGGTCGCGCCCTTATCGTATGGGGCTGGCGCGGATTGTCAATTCGGTTTCTGCTGGGGGAGTGATATGATGGCGCCCCGAAAGTCACCCTGCCTTGCCGGATATGTCAGCTGCTGCCGCCAGCCCGAGAATTCGGGAAATTCCCTACAACTACACTTCGTTTTCCGATCGCGAAATCGTTATTCGCCTGCTCGGCGCCGATGCCTGGGAAATTATCGAGGAACTTCGCGGTGCCCGCCGCACCGGCATATCGGCGCGGATGCTGCTGGAAGTCCTTGGCGACCTCTGGGTAGTGACCCGCAACCCCTATATTCAAAATGATCTTCTCGAAACGCCGAAGCGCCTGCACGCATTGATCGAAGCGATGCGCCATCGTTTGCGCCAAATCGAGGCAAGGGCCGATGGCAACGAAATAGCGTTGGATCTGGCGCGACGTGCCTGCAAGGCCGTCGATGACTTCGCAGCCTCCTTCCCGCGCCAGATAGCGTTGCGCAAGAAGGCGCTGAAGGAATTTCTCAAACACACCCGTCGGGACAATATCGATTTTGGCGGTCTCGCCCGAGTCTCTCACGTCACCGATGCAACCGACTGGCGCGTAGAGCTGCCGCTCGTGGTACTCACGCCCGACACCGAAGCGGAGGTGGCGGGTCTGGTGCGCAGTTGTATCAAGCTGGGGCTGACAGTCATTCCCCGGGGCGGCGGCACAGGCTACACGGGCGGCGCAATCCCGCTGGTGCCGGACAGCGTGGTCATCAACACCGAAAAGTTGGAGCAACTGGGCGAAGTCACTCTGAAGCATATCGATGGGGTCGAGCGCGAGGTGGCGACGATTCGTGCTGGCGCTGGCGTGGTGACCAAGCGGGTTTCCGAAAAGGCGGCCGCCGCTGGATACATCTTCGCGGTAGACCCGACATCGCAGGATGCCTCCACCATTGGCGGCAATATCGCCATGAATGCCGGTGGCAAGAAAGCGGTACTGTGGGGCACCACGCTCGACAACTTGGTCAGCTGGCGCATGGTTACGCCCGATGGTCGCTGGCTGGAAGTGGAGCGACTTGGCCATAACCTGGGCAAGATTCATCGGCAGGAGACCGTTCGTTTTCGGGTCAAACGCTTTGGCGAAGACGGCAAGACCCTGCAAGGTGAGTCTGAGTTGCTCGAATTTCCTGGGGCGATGTTTCGTAAGGCTGGCCTTGGCAAGGATGTGACTGACAAATTCCTCGGCGGGTTGCCTGGCGTTCAGAAAGAGGGTTGTGATGGGCTGATTACCTCAGGCGTCTTCGTTCTTCACCAGATGTCGGCGGTGACACAAACGGTATGCCTGGAATTCTACGGCAGTGACTTGCACGAAGCTGTACCGGCCATCGTCGAGATCATCGACATGCTTGAAGCGGATGAAACAGTCACGTTGGCTGGCCTTGAACATCTCGACGAGCGCTATATCAAGGCGGTGAAGTACACCCCCAAGGGTGCCTCCATACATTTGCCGAAAATGATTCTGATTGCCGATGTCGTTGGTGATCGTGAAGAAGATGTCTCTGCTGCGGCGCAGAGAATGGTCGAGATGGCAGCGGCACGTCAGGGCGTCGGCTTCGTCGCCATCAGCCCCGAAGCACGCCGCCAGTTCTGGCTCGACCGCTCTCGCACCGCGGCGATTGCGGCGCATACCAACGCCTTCAAGATCAACGAGGATGTCGTCATACCGTTGCATAACCTCGCTGCCTACAGTGAAGGCATCGAGCGCCTTAACATCGACCAGTCGATGCGCAACAAGCTGCGGATTGTCGCGGCGGTGGAGGCGTATCTGCGCAGTGATCCCGCGGAATTGCGGGGCGCGAAAAGCGTTGAGGCAAGCGCGGAACGTGAGAAGCAGATCAGCCTCAAGCTGGAAGCCGCGCTGAAACATCTCGCAGCTGTGCGAACTCAGTGGGAAGAGATTCTCGAAGCGCGCGAAACCGCAGCGGAAACCGTGCCGGATCTGCTTGATGACGCCGCCAGGGAGGATCTGCGTCCCGGCGACCGAATCATCGACCTGCTGCTGCGCCGTAGCTTGCGCATCTCATACCGCCGTTCGATCGAAGAGACGCTGAAGACGATCTTTGCCGGCCGCGATTTCCGCTTCCTGCGGGAACAGCTCGATCAGGTCCACGCTGAAATACGCTCAAGCAGGCTGTTTGTCGCACTGCATATGCATGCGGGCGATGGCAATGTCCACACCAATATCCCGGTGCACTCCGACAACTACCAGATGCTGCACGAGGCCGACCGGATCGTCGATGAGATCATGGCGCTGGCGCAGCGGCTCGATGGCGTGATTTCCGGCGAGCACGGTATTGGCATCACCAAGTTCAAATATCTCGACGACGACAGCGTTCGCCGTTTTCAGCACTACAAGGAGGCGGTCGATCCGGCAGGTAATTTCAACCGTGGCAAGCTCATGCCTGGCAGTGGTCTCGACAACGCCTATACACCCTCACTGCAATTGGTGCAGCAGGAAGCGCTAATCCTGGAGGACAGCGAACTTGGCGATCTCAACGATGACATCAAACACTGCCTGCGTTGCGGCAAGTGCAAGCCTGTGTGTACCACCCACGTGCCCCGCGCCAATCTGCTCTATTCCCCGCGCAACAAGATTCTTGCCACCGGCCTGATGATCGAAGCGTTTCTCTACGAAGAGCAGACCCGGCGTGGTGTCTCGTTTCGCCACTTCGAGGAGATGAACGACGTTGCCAATCACTGCACCATTTGCCATCGTTGCCTGAAGCCTTGTCCGGTCAACATCGACTTTGGTGATGTCACGGTGAAGATGCGTGCCATCCTCAAACAGCGTGGCAAACGTCATCCCAAGGCCATGACAGCGCTATCGATGGCCTTCCTGAACGTCAAGGATCCGCGCACGATTCGGTTGATGCGCAAGGCGGTCGTCGAATGGGGTTATCAATCGCAGCGGCTGGGACACTGGCTGTTTGGCAAGGCGGGTCTGATTAAGGCCGAGCAACGGCCACAGGCGACGACAGGTAAGCCGGCCATCAAGGCGCAGGTTATCGAATTCGTGCGCAAACCCATGCCAGCGGCGCTGCCAAACAAAACAATGCGTGCACTGCTGGGGGTCGAAGACGACAAAATGGTACCAATTCTGCGGCGGCCGAATACTGCGCCGGGTAGCGGTGAAGCGATATTCTATTTTCCCGGTTGTGGCTCCGAGCGACTGTTCAGTCAGGTTGGGCTGGCGACTCTCGCCATGCTCGCCCACACTGGTGCGGAAGTTGTGTTGCCGCCGGGGTATCTTTGCTGCGGTTATCCGCAGACGGCCGGCGGTGAGCTAGCGAAAGGAAAAGCGATCTCCACCGAAAACCGGGTTTTGTTCCACCGCGTTGCCAACACGCTGAACTACATGGATATCAAGACCGTCATGGTTTCCTGTGGCACCTGCATGGATCAGCTGCTCAAGTACGAATTCGAGCAGATCTTTCCTGGCTGCCGGCTCATCGACATCCACGAATACCTGATGGAAAAGGGTGTCAGCGCCGAAGGTCTTGCAGGTAGGCAGTACCTCTACCACGAGCCCTGCCACACCCCGATGAAGCTGTATGACTCCATCGAGGTCGGCAGCAGCCTGCTAGGTAGCGAAGTCCAGTTGTCCGATCGCTGCTGTGGAGAAGCCGGCACCTTTGCCGTCAGCCGCCCGGACATCGCCACGCAGGTGCGTTTTCGCAAACTTGAGGAGCTGAAAAACGGTATCAAGGCGTTGAGCGGGCAAGAACAGGTTGTTGATGGCAACGTCAAGATACTCACCAGTTGCCCCGCCTGCCAGCAGGGGCTGGAACGCTACCGCGAAGACACCGGCCTGGAAACCGACTACATCGTCGTCGAACTGGCGAACCGCATCCTCGGGGATGGCTGGCAACAGCGTTTCGTGGACGAGACAGTTGCGGGCGGGGTCGAGAAAGTCCTGCTGTAGCGTAAAGTATCAGCATTCATGGCTCCCTCTCCCCTGGGGGAGAGGGCTGGGGAGAGGGGGGCAGAAAAGGTCACCATGTTTTGACAAATGCTGTGGCGCTCAATCCTCATGTCCCGGAACTCGGGTATCAGCGGGCCGCTGGCAGGATTATTGCCTCACCTCACTCACGGGTTATCACCTTATTCCCGCCGCTTTGCTACACTAGCCGCTCTTTTTGAACAGTTCTAAAAATACGCTGACAGGAGCGAACATGGAGCATAAATTACCATCACTTCCCTTTGCACAAGATGCACTGGAACCCCATATTTCCGCCGAGACCCTTGAGTATCACCATGGCAAGCACCACCAGGCTTATGTCACCAACCTGAATAACCTGATCAAAGGCACCGAGTTCGAAGAGAAGGAACTCGAAGACATCATTAAAAGCGCACCAGCCGGCGGCATCTTCAACAACGCTGCTCAGGTCTGGAATCACACCTTCTACTGGAACTGCCTCAGCCCCAACGGTGGCGGTGAGCCTACTGGCGCATTGGCTGATGCCATCAATGCTGCTTTCGGCTCCTTCGCCGAGTTCAAGGAAAAGTACGCAGCTTCCTGCGTTGGCAACTTCGGCTCCGGCTGGACCTGGTTGGTCAAGAACACCGATGGTTCGGTCGAAATCATGAACACCAGCAACGCCGGCTGCCCCCTGACTGAAGAAGGCAAGACGCCGCTGATGACCTGCGACGTCTGGGAGCATGCGTACTACATCGACTACCGCAATATGCGTCCCAAGTATGTCGAGAACTTCTGGAACCTGGTCAACTGGGATTTTGTTGCCAGCAACTTCGGCGGCTGATTGTCTGCCCGATGGTAGAAACTCAAGTTTCGGAGTTCAGATCTGCACATCAGCCAGTTCCCCCCCTTTCGCAAAGGGGGAAGCTGTCAGACGCGGTAGTCGTGTTGCTACGGATAGTGCTGGCCTCAACCGTGATGAACTCTGAAACTTGAGTAGAAAAAAACGGCGCTTCGGCGCCGTTTTTTTAACGTACATATTGGCGTTCATCCGCATGGCATGAGCCTCCCATCTCTCCAGAATCAGCAGGGTGCGCGCGCGGCGAGCGTGCGCACCGTCAATGCTTGATCATCGAAAATCCTGCTTCAAATGCTCCGCCAGCCGCAGCGCCAGTGCCAGAATCGTGATGGTCGGGTTGGCATAGCCACCGGTGGGAAATACGGAACTGCTGGCGATGTGCAGGTTGCCGATGCCGTGTACGGTGCAGCTGCTGTCCACCACGCCAAGCTTGGGGTCGTCGGACATGCGCGTTGTGCCCATCAGATGGTGCAGCCCTTCGGAGCCAACGCGAGGCAGGCCGCCGGGCCGCTCGGGCGGCTCGATTCTGCCGATGCCAAGCTCGTCCAGTGCCTCCCACATGATTTCCTGCGCACGGGCGATACTGCGGATGTCGTCTTCCTTCCATTCGTAGTGCACCTGAATCTTCTGGCAGCCCAGTTCATCGCGGTCATCGATCAGCGTGACGCGGTTGTCAGGGTCGGGCGTCTGCTCGATGAAGGCCATCAATTCCATACGGTGATATTTCTTCTCGTTGTCATCGAATTTCGACCAGCCGCCCTGACCAAAACCCGGCATTAGCGTACCGCCGTGGCGCAGTTTCTGGTTCATCATGAACATCAGGTGCTTGCTACCGCGCAGCATGTTGAAAAGATGTTTTGGCAGCTGTTTGGGAAACTTGCGCCCGGCCAGATCGACCGCAATCGACTTCATGCTCAGAATCGCTTCGACATCACGCAGTTCTGGCATCGGGAACAGGGTCGCGCAGAAATTGCGCAGCCCTTCTTCGCGCATGACTTTTTCTGCTAGTGACAGCTTGCCCAGCACCGAGCAGCCCTCCATCAGCCGCATGTCGTAGATACCGAGGGAGTTGATGATCTTCGGATCATGCGGATAGAGGTTGCCGCTGGGCACCAGGCCGTGGTCGATGTAGTAGCGTCCGACCACGTCGTGCTGATTGCCGAGGCCGTTCGCGAACTTGTTGCGTGAGTTCAGCAGCAGCCGCGGCGTCTGGAAACCGCCTGAGGCGATGATGAAGTGTTTTGCCTCGACCTTGATGGTCTTGCCGTTCAGCGTCTTGATCAGCGCCGCTTCGACGGCGCTGCCCGCATCGTTTGCCAGCAGTTCGGTGACGGTGGCGTGAAGCAGGACGTCGACGTTCCCGGCTTTCACGGCCTGGCGCGGGAAGTCTGTTCCAAACAGGCGTGTCGGCCCGAAGGTGAAGAAGTCGGTGACCACGCGGTCACTATCGAGCTGGAGTGGCTTGAATCGCTCGGTTTCCCAGCTGCCAGGTTCGTAGCGGAACGGGCCGACTTCGCAGATGTCATGAACGCGAGCGTAATATGGGTCTAGATCCTCGCGGCTGATGGGCCAGCCGGAGTAGGGGATGGCGTCGCGTTTCTCGAAATCGATGTGGTTCAGCGGGGCGTAGCGGTAGCCATACTGCTTGTCCGACATCTTGATGATCCAGTGGTTGGCGGTGCCGCCCAACTGGCGCAGATGCGTGTTTTCAACGGGTTCGGTGAAGTCGCCGGTGACTTCTCCTGAACTGAGTTGCTGCGTACGATGGTCGGATTTCTCGCCGCCGCTTTCGAGCAGCATGACCTTGATGTCACTGCCGGCGAATTCGCGTGCCAGGGTCGTGCCGGCCGGACCGGCGCCGATGATGCAGATATCGGTCGAGAGGGTTTTGTTGTCGTCGAGGGCGCGCGCGTCGGTGTACATGGTATCGGCCTGTCTTCAATCCTTTGGAAGCTGGGGAAGATACGCTTAACTGGGTGACGGCGCGTTGACTTGTTTCATGTTCCCGCCCGAATCTTGGGTACCTATGCGAGCACCATGCGCTGATGCGGGATACCTGCTTCGTCGAACACATCCCCGCTGGGCAGGAAGCCTGCGGCGCTATAGAAAGCAATGGCATGGACCTGTGCATGCAGAAAAGGCGGGCGGGAACAATGCTCGATCGCGGTCAGCAGCAGCGCCTTACCGATGCCCCGTCCGCGCCAAGGTTTACGCACGGCCATCCGCCCGATCTGGCCGCTCGGCAAAACGCGTGCGGTGCCGACGGGTTTGTGATCCGCGACTGCCAGCAAGTGGATGGCCGCGGCGTCGTCTTCATCCCACTCCAGCGCTTCCGGGACTTGCTGCTCGACAATGAACACTTCCCGCCGTACCAACTCGAGTGCGCTGCGGTCGGTGCTAGTTCCCCAGTCGGCGATGCGAATCTGCCAAGCTGCCTGGTCAGTCATGATCGTCGAAAGCGAGGACTTCGGCACGGTACAGTTCGTACAGCACCGGATGGAACTCGGCATCATAGGCGTCGCCCGTGGTGACGGCTTCCGCGGTTAGTTGTTGTATGTCTTGTAGTAGGTGGATCGGTAGCTCCCAGGCTTGTCCGTCGACAAACATCGTTGCGGTATGTTTGTCGCGAGTCCAGGCGCAGCGCGCATGCGGGTTGCGTCGCAGCGGTTGGCTGCTGAGCAACGCCGCGCTGAAGGCTGCCTGCGTCATGGCGGGCGGTTCATCGTCCATGGGTGGTTCGGTCTTGGGCTCGGTGACGAATTTGCCGATCCAGCTTTGCAGCGCCGCATCGTCGAGACGGAGGTTGTCTTCGATGATCTGGCGAAAGCGCGCGATGGCATCCGGCCTGATTTCAGCCGGGTGCTGTTGCGGTGGCATACCGCTGTCGCTGTACCGCAAATCTTCCGGTATACGCATGATGATCTCGTCAAGATAGCCTTGCAGGATCTCGCGCCAGCTTGGTGCGCGGAAACCCACCGATGCGGTCATACACTCGCCGCGGGCGATGCCGTAGTGCGCCACCCGGGGCGGCAGATAGAGCATATCGCCGGGTTCCAGTCGCCAGGAATGTTCCGCTTGGAAGGATTTGAGAATGCGCAGGTCGATATCGTCGATGATGTCGGCATGATCGACAACGCTGTTGATCTGCCATTCCCGCACGCCGTCGAGCTGAATCAGAAAGACATCGTAGTCGTCGGTATGCGGGCCGACACTGCCGCCATCGGTGGCGTAGCTGATCATCAGGTCGTCGATGCGCCAGTCGGGGATGAAACGGAAAGGTTCGACCAGGGTGCGCAGCTCGGGGAGGAGCTTTTCGCAGTCGCTGACCAGCAGGGTCCAGTGGCTCTCGGGCAGTGCGGCGAAGAACTCGGCATCGAAAGGGCCGAGGTCGAGTTTCCAGGGGGCGTCAGGGTGGTGCTCCTGGACGATACGGCTGGTGACATCCTCTTCGCAGGCGAGACCGCCCAGCGTCTCCTTGCTCAGCGGTGGCTCGGGCATGTCGAAGGCTTGGCGGATCAGCAGCGGCTTGCGCTGCCAGTACTCCCGCATGAACTGTGCCGGGGCGAGACCGGCTGGCGGTGCCAGTGGTGTCTGGCTGGTCACACCTTCCGGGCCTGGTCGGCGGCATTGCCGGTGTAGCTTGCCGGCGTCATGTTACGGAGCAGCGTTTTGGCCTCCTCAGGAATCTCCAGCGACTCGATGAACTGCGCCAGCGTGGCTGGATCGATACGCTGCCCACGGGTCAGTTCCTTCAGTTTTTCGTAGGGGTTGGGGATGCCGTAGCGGCGCATCACGGTCTGAATCGGTTCCGCTAGTACTTCGAGGTTGGCGTCCAGATCGGCCGCGAGCATGTCGGGGTTGACTTCGAGCTTGCCGAGGCCGCGCAGCAGCGAATCCATCGCAATGACGGTATGGGCGATGCCGACGCCGAGATTGCGCAACACGGTGGAATCGGTCAAGTCACGCTGCCAGCGAGAAATCGGCAGCTTGCGACTGAGATGATCCATCAGTGCATTGGCGATGCCCATATTGCCTTCGGCATTCTCGAAGTCGATCGGGTTGACCTTATGCGGCATCGTTGACGAGCCCACTTCACCGGCGACCACCTTCTGCTTGAAATAGCCCAGCGAAATATAGCCCCAGATATCCCGGCTCAGGTCGGTCAGAATGGTGTTGATGCGGGCGATGGCGTCGAACAGCTCGGCGATGTAGTCATGTGGTTCGATCTGCGTGGTGTAAGGGTTGAAGTCGAGCCCCAGGGATTCGACGAAGTCCTGCGCAATCCGTGACCAGTCCAGCTCGGGATAGGCGCTCAAATGAGCATTGTAGTTGCCGACCGCGCCATTCATCTTGCCGAGTATTTCGACCGTGCGCAGCTGTTGCAACTGGCGTTTCATACGAAAGGCAATATTGGCGAATTCCTTGCCTAGCGTCGTCGGCGAGGCGGGCTGGCCGTGGGTGCGCGACAACATCGGCTGATCGGCCAGCTCGTGTGCGATGCCCTTCAGTTTCCCCAGCACTTCGTCGAACAGCGGTAACAGCACCTCGTCGCGGCCCTTCTTCAGCATCAACGCATGAGAGAGGTTGTTGATGTCCTCCGAGGTACAGGCAAAGTGGAAAAACTCACTGACGGCCTGAAGCTCGTTATTGCTGGCAACCTTCTCCTTGAGGAAGTACTCGACCGCCTTGACGTCGTGATTGGTGGTCCGCTCGATCTCCTTCACACGCGCCGCGTCGGCCTCGCTGAACTCGCTAACAATGGCATCCAGCAAGGCGTTGGCGCTGTCGCTGAACGCCGGCAACTCAGCAATGTCCGGGTTCGCCGCCAGTGCCTGCAACCATCGCACCTCCACCTCGACACGGTGATGAATCAGACCGAATTCACTGAAAATGGGACGCAGCGTTTTCGTCTTGCGCCCATAGCGTCCATCGACAGGGGAAATTGCAGTCAGCGAAGAGAGTTCCATACCCGGGTACCAGCGCAGAAAAAAGAGCGTGGATTATATACTTGTGAGGGTTGGAAATCTTGCTCCCTTCGGCTCAATGCCCCGTCAGCCAGGTCCAGATCCCGACATGAAAGTTCGGGAACAGATCAATGCCTAGCGCTGATTTGATCAGATAGAGAATCAGCAGGCCGAACAGCGCCGAACTGGTGGCATAGGCCATCAGGAACCAGAACTCGGCGAGGGTGAAGAAGCGCTGTTGCTTGCGTGTCAGCTTGCGGCGGTCGCGTCCGCCGATCAGAACGACGTAGTAACGCCAGCGCCAGAAACCGAAGGAGTAGCGAATATCCAGCGGATGGCGTTTCCACTGTTCGGAGTACGCCTGTTCGATGGCCTGGTACTGTTCAGGGGTCAGGCTTTCGCGGATACTGTGGGGGATTTTCTCGAAAAATTTCTGCGAAAACTCAGCGGATGTGAGTGTGGTTGACATCGTTATGGCACCTCGATAACAGTACTTTGCTGTTATTTCTTATTGTTAGGGGGCCTTCCGTGGTCCCCGCTTCTTGTTTGGAAGCGCCGTCCCTGGCAACGTCAAATGCTGATTGCTCAACAAGTTCCGTCTGACATCCTGTCAACGAGAATTAGCCTAGACGGGTTAGTTGAAAAGAGGAAGTCTAGGTGGATAAGCTGAGGTAATGGCGGGATGGGCGGTACTTAATTAGAGCGTGTATAAATTGTTATGTAAGTGGTTGAATAGGGGTATAGATTCAGTGTATTGGTTGGCGTCGTGATGGTTGAGAATACGGAGGTTAAGAAGGTCCGGCTCGATAAATGGCTGTGGGCGGCGCGTTTTTTCAAGACGCGTTCCTTAGCCTCGGCGGCAATCAATGGCGGCAAGGTTCATGTCAATCAGCAGCGGGTGAAGAGTTCGCGTGCGGTAAAACCGGGTGACGTGATCGAAGTCTGGTGCGGGCCGGATCAGTTCACGATTGTCGTCGATGGGCTTTCGGCGCGGCGTGGGCCGGCGAAAGAGGCGCAGAAGCTCTATCACGAGACGCAGGAGAGTATCGCCAAACGTGAAGAAGCTGCTGCACTGCGCAAATTGGCCTACCAGGGCGCACGGCCAGCGCCGCATCGCCCCTCTGGGCGTGATCGACGCAAGATCCGCTCGTTTACAGGCAAGCAGCATTAACCCAGGGAACTCAACCGACTGAAACAGTGGTAGAATCGCGCGTTTCAGCGTGCCGCATTGGGCGGTCGTGGTAACAAGCGGGTGGGAATTCAGGTGACATCATGAAGGTAGTTCAATGACGCCAAGCGAGGAGGAACCGCTGATTCTCGATGCGGAGACACATGGTGTTCCACTGTCGAAAATCGATGTCAATGCCCGCAAGGTGCTGAACCGTTTGCATGAAGCCGGTTTTCGGGCTTGTCTGGTGGGCGGTGCGGTGCGGGATCTACTGCTCGGTATTACGCCGAAGGACTTCGATGTTGCCACCGATGCGACGCCGGATGAGGTGAAGCGCCTGTTCCGCAACGCGCGCCTGATTGGCCGGCGATTCCGCTTGGCGCATATCCGCTATGGCCGCGACATCATTGAGGTTGCCACGTTTCGTGCGCCCCACGAGGAGGCGATCGAGGATGCCGAGGCGCTGGTCGAGCACACTGGCCGCATTCTTCGTGACAACGTCTATGGCTCGCTGGAGCAGGATGTCTGGCGTCGTGATTTCACCGTCAACTCGCTCTACTACGATATCGCCGACAACGCGATTATCGACTACACCGGCGGTGTCGCCGATCTGCGCGAAGGCATCTTGCGGATGATCGGTGATTCGGAGCAGCGTTACCATGAAGACCCGGTTCGGATGCTGCGCGCGGTGCGCTTCGCTGCCAAGCTGGGGTTTCGTATCGATCCTGAAGCCGAACATATTCTCACCGATCTGGCGCACCTGCTACAGGGTGTGGCGCCTGCCCGGTTGTTCGAGGAGTTCCTCAAGCTGATGCATGCCGGAGCCGCTTTCGATACTTTCGAGATGCTGAGAGAGTATCAGCTGTTCGGGCAGTTGTTTCCCGAAACCGAGGAAATGTTGCAGCAGGATGAGGGTGGTCTGTTCGAGCAATTCATCCGCAATGCGCTGAAGAATACCGACAAACGCGTTGCTGAAGGCAAGCCGGTCAACCCGGCGTTTCTGGTTGCGGTGTTCCTGTGGCGGCCGGTGGTGCGCGCTCAGGAGGTGCAGATTGCAGAGGGCTTGCCGCCGTTTGTGGCATTGCAAAAAGCCAGTCACGCAGTGCTGTCGCGAGAGGTCAAGCATGTCGCGGTACCCAAGCGGTTCAGCATCCAGTCGCGGGAAATCTGGGAGTTACAGCAGCGGCTGCGCGGTACCCGTGGCAAACGTCCGCTTCGTCTGATCAATGAACCACGTTTTCGCGCGGGCTACGATTTTCTCTGTCTGCGCGCTCATTCGGGTGAGGATGGCCTGATGGCACTGTGTGAATGGTGGACGAAGTTCCAGGAGGAAAACCCGGTCAAGAGCAAGCGTGAGCCCTCTGCACCCCGGCGTCGGCAGCCGCCGCGTCGTCGTTCCCGCCGCAAGAAGCCCGCGTCAAGTGCTTGATTGCGTCCGTACATGGTGACAGCGTATGTCGGGCTGGGCAGTAATCTGGGCGATCCGGTAGCCCACCTGCTCGAAGCAGTCGCCCTGCTAGACAGGCTGTCGGAGGTCGACGTACAGCAATGTTCATCGTTTTATCGCAGCCAGCCCATGGTCAAATTGCCCCAGAAACGTGGCCGGCGGCAGGTCTCCTCACGCTGGCGCACACGCCAGCCGGACTACATCAATGCGGTCGCGATGCTTGAGGCGTCGCTGCCCCCAATGCAGCTGTTACGCCGTCTGCAAGGGGTGGAGAAACGTCTGGGGCGCCTGCGTACCGGCGTGCACTGGGCGTCGCGAACGCTGGATCTGGATTTGCTGCTCTATGGTGCCCGGCGTATCGACCTGCCGCGGCTCAGGGTGCCGCATCCGGGTATCGCCGAGCGTGCATTTGTACTGCTGCCACTGGCGGAAATCGCGCCGACCGATCTGGTTGTTCCCGGTCATGAGGCGCTCGAAAAGATGTTGGCAGGCGTGGAGCACAAGACATTGGAAAAACTGATCGAATGACAGAAAAAATGAAATACATCGTTGTCGAAGGGCCGATTGGTGTCGGCAAGACAACGCTTGCGTCACGCCTGGCGGAAGACATGAAGGCCAGCCTGGTGCTGGAGCGGGCTGATGAAAACCCGTTTCTGGAAAAGTTCTACGTCAATCCGCGGCAGATGGCGCTACATACGCAGCTGTTCTTTCTGCTGCAACGCAAGCAGCAGGTCGAAGGGATCGCGCTCAATCGTGGTGACGAACGTATCATCGCCGATTTTTTGCTGGAGAAGGATCGATTGTTTGCCGAGGCGACGCTGAGTGATACCGAATTCCGTCTCTACGACCAGATCTATCAGGCCTTGATCTCGGCCGCGCCAAAGCCGGATTTGGTGGTCTATCTGCAAGCGCCGACCGAGGTGTTGTTGCGCCGCATTCGCAAGCGTGGCCGGCGTTTCGAGCGACCGATCGATACCACCTATCTGCACCAGCTAGCGGACGCCTACGCGAGTTTTTTTCACTACTACAACGATGCGCCTTTATTGATTGTCAATGCGACCGAGATTGACTTCGCGCACAATGAAAACGACTATCAGCGGTTGTTCGAGCAAATCAGCACCATTGGCAAAGGGCGGCATTTTTTCAATCCGCTACCGGATCTGCGCTAAGGTCGGCTCATGAGCATCCATACTGACGTCAAATCCGTCACCGTCGCCACACTGAAGAAGATGAAGGCGGCAGGTGAAAAGATTGCCTGCCTGACGGCCTACGATGCCAGCTTTGCTGCCGTGCTGGACGAGGCGGGCGTGGATGTCATGCTGGTCGGTGATTCGCTTGGCATGGTGATTCAGGGGCATGAGACCACCGTACCGGTCACGGTGGACGATATCGTCTACCACAGCCGAGCGGTGGCCAGCCGTTGCCGGCGTGCGCTGCTGATGGCCGATATGCCGTTCATGAGCTACACATCGACGACCCAGGCCATGGTGTCGGCCGCGCGGCTGATGCAGGAGGGCGGGGCGCAGATGGTCAAGCTCGAAGGCGATGCACGGCAGGTGGAGGTGGTCAGCAAGCTGGCCGAGCATGGCGTGCCAGTCTGCGCTCATATCGGTTTGCAGCCGCAGTTGGTGCATAAGCTGGGAGGCTACCGTGTGCAGGGGCGGGAGCGAGCCCAGGCCGAGCGCATGATCAAAGATGCCGCGTCGCTGGAGCGAGCCGGGGCGGATGTGCTGCTGCTGGAGTGTGTCCCGGCGCTGCTGGCTGATGAGATAACTGCTGAGCTGGACATCCCGGTCATCGGCATCGGTGCCAGCGGGGGGTGCGATGGTCAGATCCTGGTGCTGCAAGACGTGCTGGGGATTACGCCGGGGCGGGCGCCGGGCTTCGTGAAAGACTTCATGGAAGGCCAGCGCAATATTCCGGACGCGATACGCGCCTATGTGGCGGCGGTAAAGGTTGGCGAGTTTCCGGACGAGGGGCATCTGTTCAAGTAGCAGGATGGCTCTCCCGGCTTAGCATTGCGCGCGAACCTTCGTCATGAGACCCGCTCAGAAATGCGAGTTGATAACAAGGGCAGGAAACGAGATGCAGCAAGTCAATGATATTCGCCGCCTGCGGGCCTTGCTGAAGGCGCAGGCGGCAGCCGGTCGCACGATTGGTTTCGTGCCCACCATGGGGCATCTGCATGAAGGGCATCTGTCGCTGGTGCGTCGAGCCGCGACTCAGGCCGATTTCGTCGTCGTCAGTATTTTTGTCAACCCGCTGCAGTTCGATCGCCAGGATGATCTCGATGCCTATCCCAGGACGCTGGAGCAGGACGCACGTCTGCTCGAAACAGTCGGTGTGAACCTACTGTATGCACCAGAGCCAGAAAGCTTCTATCCTTGCGAGCCGGCGTTGCTGACGCGCATAGAAGTGCCGGGGATCACCGAAAGGCTTGAGGGGGCATCTCGGCCAGGGCATTTTTCCGGTGTGGCAACAGTGGTTAACAGGCTGTTCAACCTCATCCAGCCCGATATCGCGTTCTTCGGGGAGAAGGATTTTCAGCAGTTGCGGATGATCGAAAAGATGGTCGAAGATCTTGCCCTTCCAGTCTCGATCATGAGCGAACCCACAGTCAGAGAAGCCGATGGTCTTGCCCTGAGTTCACGCAATACGCGCCTCAGTGATACGGAGCGGCAGATTGCGCCTCGCCTGCATCAAACCCTGACGAAGATAGTGGAGGTGATCCGCCTGGGCGGGCGGGATTTTCGTAAACTTGAAGCGAAAGGCGTCGAACTGCTGCAAAATGCCGGTTTTAGCGTCGATTATCTGGAAATATGTAGAAGCGCCGATCTCCAGCCTGGCGAGCCGGGTGATGCGGATTTGATCGTGCTGGTGGCAGCCTGGCTGGGAAGTACTCGTCTGATCGACAATGTGAAAGTGCGAGGTCAGGATCTTGCGCCGTTGTTGCATTGGCATGACGGTTGTTTGAACAGTCACAGGCCATCCCCCATAATAGGTTCTGACGTTTTGAATCGAGGTAGTTGATGAGACTCACGCTTCTCAAATCCAAATTGCACCGGGTAACCGTCACCAACGTCGAGTTGGGCTACGAAGGATCCTGCGCGATTGATACCGAGTTGATGGATGCGGCTGGCATGCATGAGTACGAGCGGATCGAAATCTACAATGTGACCAATGGGGAGCGCTTCGCCACCTATGCCATCCGGGGCGAAGCAGGGAGCGGTATGATCTCGGTCAATGGCGCGGCGGCGCACAAGGCCGAGGTCAACGATATCGTCATTATCTGCACCTATGCCGAGATGGATGGGGCCGAGGCGTCTGAACACAAGCCGAAGCTCGTCTATGTCAACGAACGCAACGAAATTCTGCGTGTGTCGGGCGCTATACCCGAGCAGGCGGCATAACCCGTTCCTGCGGGAGCGAGATAGGCCGTACTTTCCACCCAGAATGGAGAGACGGCCGGCAGTGGGGAGTCCAGCGAGCATTTTCTTCTAGAAAACCTGTCCATGGGCTGGATTGTTATGTCATCAAAAATCAGCGTGCTGGCGCGAAGCCTTGTGGTATTCGGCGCCATGCTGGGTGTAGCGTTCGCTGCGGAACCCATTTTTGTATCACCGCCGATCGCTGCCGAATCGACGGCTGCGCCAACCCCGCAGAAACCGGTCGATTCGCTCGAGGACTTGCCGGTGGCCAAGTCATATCCCGTCACGCCTGTCGATGCTGCCAGCCAGAGCAATCCGCAGGCTCAGCCTATTTTTGTCACCACGCCGCCGGCGGTTACCCCAGCGGAGAGTGAGGCAGCACCTGCAAAGCAAAAGACCCCCGGGGAAGCCGAAACGGTCGTGCCGGTTGCCCCCAAGCCAGTCGTGGTCGGTCCTCCGAAGCCACCGCAGTTGCCCTCTGCACCGCTAGCCGAGCCGGACAAGGCGCCGGCCGTGCAAAAAGCATCTGGGGCAGCCGCGACGGCAGAAGATCCGGCCGCTGCCGAGCAGTCGTCGCCAGTATCTGAAGCCGGAATCGAAAACATCAAGTTAGGTCTGGGGCTGGCGCCGATCAAGGTGGAGACCGGGTTGCCGCCCGAACTGGGGATATTGCAGATAGCGCTGGCGAAGGTTGTCGACAACACGGCGTTTGTGCCAGAAGCTGAAGGGCAAAAGCTGCTGTGTTCCGATGCCAACAAGATCTCCGATTTGGCCCGTGAGCTGTCGCAGACACCGCTGATCGAAGTCACCACGCATTTCACGCTATGGCGCTCGGCCATGTCTGATCTGCTCGGCAGTACGGAGGCGCTGCAACGGCAGTGTCAGCGGCCGTCGCAGCAATCGGTCGGGGCTTTCAAGAAGGTTGTAGAAGATTTCAGCAGCTTGCTAGCGGTTCGTTGAAGTGCCGCGGGAGGAGTGGCGCTCCTCCCGCATGGCAGATCAGAAGGTGTAACTCAGGCCCAGGTTCATCACTGGGTAGATCGTGAAACTGGAGATTTCCTCGTTGATGTTCGCCACTTCTCGGTCAATATCCTCCTGTGGAACCCCTGCGGCATCGTCTCCTGATAGCGTCACCGTGGCAGTGGGCTCGCCGTGAAACATCACGCCAATATCGTAGGCGAAGCTGAATCCGCTCTTCGAATAGCGGGATGAGTCATAGCCAATGCCGAGGTAAGGCGCGGTCTTGGGAAAGGTGATGCTGACGTCGGCTTGCAGGTCGGCACCTTGTGTCGAGGTGTAGTTACCGATTTCGATAGTCTGGTCGCCCGCAACCGCAGTTCCCCTGAGTTCGTTATTGTTCAGCATTGCCCCGGCTGTGAGGCGGAATCCGGATGCGAACGGATGGTAGTCCAGCAGCATGGCAAGGGTATTGAACTCGAACGTGGTTGTGTAGTCGGCGGTGCTGCTGACGCTGGCACCCTGGGATGACGTTTCGCTTTCGATGCTGTCGGCATAGTTGAAGTCGAACTGGCTGAAACCGCCGCGCAGAGCCAGTTTCGGCGTAACCCCCACTGACAGGTCGAGACCAGCGCCGAGCGTGCCGGCCTTGGCGCCGAGGCCGATATCGACGGCCATCGCGTTGCCCGCTGACAGGGAGAGCCCGGTAGCGATGGAAAGCATGAGGATGCGCTGCGACAGTGTTTTCATAATTCACCTTGTTGTTATTGTTATCAATGATCTTATGGCCTGGAGCAACCCCGGGTTGCTCCGTCGTGGTGGGCATAGTATGGGCAAACTCTTGCCGCTGGCGGTGAGATCTGGCCGAAGGTTTTTTTGTGGTGCCGCTATTTTGATGGCTGGTCGGCTCGAAAGAGGGCGTGAGCGGTTGTGCCGGCGCGGCAATGCGGGCAAAGGTTTGCCGCTTTAACTGATGAATCGCATGGACAGGTCGATGCTGGTGACGTTCTTGGTCAGGGCGCCGCTGGAGATATAGTCGACGCCTGTTTCGGCGATTTGGCGGATGGTTGTCAGGGTGACGTTGCCTGATGCTTCCAGCTTCTTGTTGCCGTTGTTCATCGCTACCGCGCGACGCATGTCGTCGAGGCTGAAGTTGTCCAGCATGATGATGTCGGCGCTGGTGCCGAGTGCTTCTTCGAACTCCCCCAGATGTTCGGTTTCGACTTCGACCAGTAGTGCCGGGTGAAGCTTGCGGGCGGCAGCCACGGCAGTGCTGATCGAGCCGGCGGCGGCGATATGGTTCTCTTTGATCAAGATCTGGTCGTATAGGCCGATGCGGTGGTTCTTGCCGCCGCCGACGGCAACGGCATATTTTTGTGCCAGGCGTAGCCCGGGAATGGTTTTGCGGGTGTCGAGTACCCGGGTTGGCAGCCCTTGCAACTGGTCAGCATATTGCCTGGTGGTTGTAGCGGTGCCCGAGAGCAGTTGCAGAAAGTTCAGCGCGGCGCGCTCACCGGCAAGCAGGCTGCGGGCGTTGCCTGAAAGCCTACACAGCAGTGTCTCGGCGCGTTGCTGGCTTCCTTCCTTGACCAGCCATTCGATATGAATCTGTTCATCCAGTTGACGAAAAACCTCGTCGAACCAGGGCTGGCCACAGACGATGGCGTCTTCGCGCAGCGAAATGGTTGCGTTGGCTGTCTGATCGGCTGGAATCAGGCTGGCGGTGACATCACCGCTACCAACATCTTCTTCGAGGGTGGTACGGACGTTGCTTTGCAGGTCATGCAGCAGGTTCATTAGGCTGTCGGAAGGGGTTATTTTTCGTTTGGTGAGAATACCACTTCGAGCGTGATGTATCCCTCCCACTGGGCGCGGAAATCGTTTTCCTCGGCGAAGCGCAGTCCGGGGGCGAGTTCGAGGTAGAGCTGATTTTCGCGCAATGCGCGTCGAAAGCGAACCCGAATGCGTGAGGTGATGTCGCTATAGGGGTATACGACGCCGCTGTTGAGCCAGTCCAGGGCGACGTAGCGGTGGGGCGAGAGCTTGCGGAAAACCGTGAAGTTTTGTGCCAAGGTGTAGCCGTCGGCGTCTTGCGACCAGCCCGGCTGGGTGGTGGCGCGGAAGAAGATGTTTTTGCGCGGTTCAAATTCACTGTCATGGCGGACATAGAGCTCCCAGCCAAGGCGGCTGTCCCAGGTGATCGCCGGCGTGAGTCGGTGGAGCTGTGTGTCGTTGCGTAACAGTATTTTTCGCATTTTCAGCCGGGTGAAAAGTCGCGGATCCGACAGGCCACCGCGGAAGCCAATATCGAGGTCGATGGATCTAAGAGTGTTCCTGGTGACGCTATAGCGCAGCGCGGAGCTGCTGTTTTCCTGGTCGAGGCCGGATGGATCGCGCTCGTCTGGCTCGCCTTCGAAGACCAGTTGCAGCCTTTTCTGCATATGCGGCAAGCGAAGTTTGCCTCGTAGCTTCAGCCTTGTATTGGGGTTTTCTGATTCGAGAAAGTTGTTTTCCCAGGCGACCCGGAGCTCGGTTGACGCTGTATCGAATTCGCCCACCCGTTCACTGCCAAAGAAACTGTCCAGCCATGCTGCCGTTTCCTGGAGATTCTGCGTGATTTGCTGGTGTTGTTGTTCGAAGTTGTATATTTCGCCCAGTTCTTCCGAGTCCGTGTCGTCTTCTTCCTCGAACGTGTCGTCAAAGGCTGGTGGCTGATGCAGCATCCAGTCGAAGCCATCAGCGTCTTCTGCATCGGCATCTGGCACCTGTAGTGCGTTGAGTCCCAGCAGCAGAACCAGGGTAATCAGCTGGCGCAGGGTGAGGCGCGCAGGCATATTTTGCTTTCCGTCGATGTTGTAGTGCGGTGGTAGGGGGGTGAGCTGCTTGGGTGGTGCAGGGACATCAGATTCGGGAAACCCGGGGCGCTTTGTCGCGTTCGAGAACGACAACGTGGTTTTCCAGTACTGGCTCCCAGTTGCCGTCGTCGTCCAGCGGTTCGGAGGCGATCAGCTGTCCGCCGGGGTAACGCTTGTTCTCGGTTGTGTAGTAGAGGCTGGCGCAGTCGTGCGCGGTGGCGTGGCGGGCGGCAACCAGCTTGTAGCCATCGGAGACCACAACATTCATGACGGAAGGGATGTCCCGCAGTGAAATTTCCAGATTGGCGAGAATATCGGCAATCGCATGCTCCAGGGTGAGTTCGTCTGGATCGGTCATGCGTTGCCGCAGGAGTGCAAACAGGTATTCCGATTCTGAGTTGCCGTGGATGTTGCTGGCGACATCGGGGGAAAGGTAGCTGAGACAGGCGGGTTTGAGGTTGAGGTTGAAGTCGGTGACAAAACCATCGTGCATGAACATCAGGGCATCATTGAGATATGGCTGTGCGTTGTACGGTGTGGCATCACTGCGACCGATGCTGTTGCGGACCACTGCCAGCCACAGCTCACTCTGGAGTGATCGTGTCAGTGCGCCGAGGTTGAGATCGTGCCAGATAGGTGACGTCTGGATGTAGCGCAGAGGTGCATCATCCCGATACCAGCCGACACCGAAGCCATCGGCATTGAAGCTGGCGTGGAAGGTCTCGCGGGATTCTCGGGCTTGCAGGTAGAGGCTGTTGGGTGGCCGGATGAGCAGATCTTGCAAGGCGATATCGGGGCCGATGTAGGCAGCTAGGCGGCTCATATTTTACTGTGGTTCCTTGTTGGCTGGCTCCAGATGCGCAGTGTACCGGCAATCCGATAGGGGAATATAGGAACTGTTGCCGGGATACGCGAAAGCGTATTGGCTTGGTGATACCCTCCGATGGGGATATTGCTGTATCAGCGGCTATTGATATAGCATCACGCCCCATTACCAAATATAGGGCTGCTGTACCCGGAAACAGTTGGTGGCAGCCCCCGTCTGGCCTGTGACATTCAGTTCCACGGACTGCCGACGGAAGATCCATTCGGGTTCTGGTTGAGGCTGTGGGTTTTTCAGGGTATACAGCCACCAGATTCAGCAATTTTTCAAATGGTTTGGAGACAATTATGAACGACGAGTACCGTGCAACAACCGACGCGATGGAAGAGAAAGGTGTCAACAAGGACTACATCATCGGCTGGCAGGTTGGTTATCTGGGGCATCCCGAGCGCGAAGAGCAGCGCGTCACGGAAGCTTACGAAGCCGGCTACGCAGACGGTCAGGCCAAGAATACCGAAGGGTATACTGCCTGGATCTCCTGATCGGTCGCTGAGCTGACTGGCCAGTCAGCTCAGATCGGAACCATAAAAAGACCCGCCATGAACGGCGGGTTTTTTATGCCGTGTTGTTCGCCACTTTGGCGCGATTCAGAAATCACCTTTGGGCTTGTGTTCGATGTCCCAGTTCAGCAGTTGTTTCACTGCCCGGTTCAGTACGGTCAGGGTCTCTGGCAGTTCGACGTCGATAATGTAGGTGGTGATCCATTTGCGGTACTTGTCACCCATCACCTCCGTCACATGGTCGCCAAAAGTGCGGCGCATGGAAAAGCCGGGGCCACCTTTTTCGTCCCAGTTGCATTCGGCGTAGTCGTCCATCTGGGTGTTCAATGCGTCGATGAAGATGCTCGTGTAATCGCCCGGGCCTTCGACCTCCTCGCGGTTTTCTTGCAGGAAGAATGCCAGTCGCTTGGCCAGCGCGGTGACCAGCGCGGCTCGTTCTTCGTCGGTCAGGCGGCTGTAAGCCATGCGGTCGATCAAATGGGTCATGAAGATCACGAACACCGTGACGACATCCATACGCTGCGAGTTGCTGGTCGTTTCGAAATCCTCATTCTCTAAGTGCAGCACGCCCTCCATGCCGATGCGCCAGATGGAAAAAGCCAGTGCGCTGGCAATCTCCTCGACCGTGCGTTCCTTTTCCTTGTTATGCCATTTTGTCTTGAGTCTTATCGCCATTGGTCAAGTCTTGAGGTTGGTCGGAATGGGAGAGGATGGTAGCATAAAATTTACAGAGTAAAATGGTCGGAAATTATGTTGTCTGCCTCAGAAAAAGCCGTCGGCAACCCACCCGACATGTTGCTGCAAGCCGTCCGGCGCAATTGCCACATCGCCGATGCCGCCCATGCGGGTGACTACACGCTGTGTACTTACCTGATGAAGATGCGCGAGTTATACCGCTGGGAGCATGGTCTGCCGCTGGAAGCCGAGTTGGATAGTGACAAGGTTGGCGACTGGGTGCGGGCGCGTGAAGCGTGGTGGGAGTCTCTTGAGGGGGAGTCGTTTCAGCCACTGCCGCTGGATGATATGCAGATCGCGCCGTTCGAGCACGATGAGGTCAATGCGGTGCTGACCCCGGCTGGCTTTGTCTACAGTAGTGGTCTCGGCAAGCAGGCTGCCGCGCATTTCTTCCTTGCCGAGTTGCTGGAGAAGCGCGAGTTCGATCATTTCAGTGTGCTGATCTCCGGCCGCGAGTGGGCGCGGGATCTGGTCTCCCCGCCAGCGATGACACGGGGGAATGTGATCTTTCTGCGTCGGGAGTCGTTACGGCGCTTGTTGTGGGAGCGGGTGCAGGAGTGGCGCTGGAATCGTTGTGACAGCCCGCTGGGCCGTGCGCTGGAATACTATGGGCTGGACGACGATCTGCAGGGCGGGCTAGAGCGCCTGGTTGACGATCAGATGGAGTCCGTATTGCTGCACGAAGTCGGAGAGGTCGAGGTCGGTCAGGAGATTGAAGATGACTGGCAGGCGCTGTTGCTGGCGACCGCCGGACGCAAGGCCGAGCTGCAGCTGCGGGCGATACGCGACAATCTTGCCGATGCGGTTTCAACCTTGCCCGCCCTGGTTGAAGCGGGGCGGCCCGAGCTGCTGCATTTCTATTTTGGTACGCTCGGGCCAATGCGCCGCCACCTTTCGCCGACGCTGCAAGATGCTTACCAGCAGTGGTGCGAGTCTGGCGATATCGACAGACTGGCCATTGCGGCAGGTGGGGCAAAAGTGCACTGGACGCAGTTGATGGATGAGATTCTCGGGCTTGGAAATGGTGCAGCTGAGGAGTTGTCGCGGTTGATCGAAGCGCGGGCTTTCTGAGATTCCAGCTGGGAATCTGGGTTGGTAATCCCGGTTTGCTTGTTGTGGGGCGCTCAACTAGGCTATGGATTAGAATTTGCTAATCTGCTGATTGGGATGCCGTGATGGATGAGCCGCTGGAGTTTGAATTCATCGTCAAGTCAGTAGCCGATGAAGAGCAGGCACCTTATGTTCTTGAGTTTACGGGGCGCGCCCTGCAATGGGATGATGATGAGGCCACGGAGGTGGAAGCGGGTACGATACGCGGCCACCGCATCGACTTTGCCGCTGCGCGCGCGGACGGGATGGATATCGCCACCTTGATGGACAGCATTTCCCCCGACATTTCCGATTTTCGTGCCACGGTGTTTGAGGGTGGTATCTGCTATCTGCCGGTCAGCAATAAGGGTTCTGGATGTGCCCAGCCCTTGTGCGACAGCTTGGTCTATATCGATGAAGTGCTGGTGCAGGCAGATCGGCGAGGGGAAGGTATCGGCCACGAACTGATGAAGCAGATGAGTCTGACCATCGATATCGAGCATGCCTTGATCGGTCTGAAAGCCTTTCCGTTGTCACAGGACTTTGGCCGAGAGCGTGATCCCGAGGAGATTCGCAAGGTGAAGCATTTCTACGAGAGCCTTGGTTTCATGCCCGCCGGCAAAGACTATATGATCAAGAATGCCGACAACTGCTTCGCCATGAAAAAGCGCCTGCAATGGCGCAGGCAGCAAGCGGCTGAAGCCGTGCCGCCCTCCACTTAGCAGTTATTCTGCCTGCTACTCGTTGGTCATCAATAGCTCGATGTCCTGAATCTCGCCGTCGGCCGGTACGCGCGCAATCCGAACCATGGGGGCGCGTGCCATGATATAACCGGCCATCATCATGCCCAGCTTCTGGTTGCCTGTTTCCCAGGCCGTGACCAGTCGGTGCGCGGCGACTTGGCAGCGTTGTTCCAGGTCAGGGTTGTCGACCCACTGCCGGCCCATCTGCCAGCCTCGATCCATATCGGCATCGATCTTCTGGAAAACATCTTCCGCACCCTGCACCAGTGCATCGGGCACGTTGATGGGTACCGCATTGTCGTCAATGTACAGTGTAAAAATCATCGTTTGCTTCCTGTAGCCACGGGATGGTCTGCATTCTAGCCCAATCATCCACGGTCTTTTGTCAATGCCCTGTCTCAAGCAAGGGTAACGCCCGACCCACTATGGGTTTTTCCACTCACAATACAACTCTGCTATCTTAGCGCCATTTGTGTAACGGGTTATCAGGGTAAACATGACAAGAAAGGTAGGTGTCGCGATCATTGGCGCGGGCACGGCGGGGCTGAATGCGATGGGGCAAGTACGCCGGGCGGGAAAATCCTTCGTGCTGATCAACGGCGGGCACTTGGGAACCACCTGTGCTCGCGTAGGTTGCATGCCATCGAAGGCATTCATACAGGTGGCCGAGGATTTCCACCGCCGGCACATTTTCAAGCGCCACTGCATTATTGGCGGTGATGATCTGGGTATCGAGCACGACAACTTGATGGAGCATGTGCGTGATCTGCGTGATGTGTTCGTCGATCGCGTGCTTGGCAGCACCACGGACAATCTGGGGGATGAGCTGGTTGAAGGCTACGCCCGCCTGACCGGGCCCAACAGCCTGGTCGTCAATGATGAGCAGATCGAAGCCGATGCGATTGTCATCGCCACTGGTTCTTCGCCGATCATGCCCGAGGTGTGGCGTGAGTTTGGTGATCAGGTCATTACCACCGACGATTTTTTCGAAATGGAGACGCTGCCGAACTCCATGGCAGTCATTGGCCTTGGCGTCATTGGTCTGGAGCTGGGGCAGGCGCTGGCGCGCATCGGCGTCGAGGTGACCGGCATCGATGCGCTGGAACGCATCTCGGGGCTTTGCGATGACGTGGTCAACCAACAGGCCATCAATATCATGAAAAGCGAGTTTCCGATGTGGCTGGGGCAGCACGCCGAACTATCACGCGCCGGCGACAAGATTCTCGTCAAGGCAGGTGACAACCAGGTCGAGGTCGACAAGGTGTTGGTGAGCATCGGCCGCAAGGTCAACACTGCCGGGCTTGGGCTGGAAACACTGGGCGTGCCGCTGGATGAGCGCGGTGTGCCGGAATACGACCGCGCCACGATGCAGGTGGGTGATCTGCCCGTCTATATCGCGGGGGACATGAATGGTGATGTCCAGATCCTGCACGAGGCGGGTGACGAGGGCAAGATTGCCGGTTACAACGCAGCGCATCAGTCGGCAGAGCGTTTCGTGCGCAAGCCGCTGCTTGCAATCACCTTCTGTGACCCGAATATTGTCACCGTGGGCGCCAGCTGGGATACGCTGAAAGATCGTGATGACGTGGTCGCCGCGGAAATGCCGATGGGGCCGGTGGGCCGGGCCCTGATCATGGGCAAGAACAAGGGTGTCATCCGCGTCTATGCCGAAAAGAAAACCGGCAAACTGCTCGGCGGAGCGATGGTTGCGGTCAAGGGCGAAAGCCTGGGGCATTTGCTGAACTGGGCATTGCAACAGGAGATGACCGTATTCGACGCTTTGCAGATGACCTACTATCATCCAGTTGTGGAAGAGGCGCTGCAGGCGGCGTTCAACAATCTCGCGCCGCTGATCGAACAGCAGCCCGAATATCCAATAGGTATGAAACATGAGTGACGAACAGGAACTCAAGAAAGAACAGGAAATCATGATGATGATGCGCAAGACATTGTCATCCGTGGTGCGGGATACCACACCACCGGCGCCCGGCTTGAGCCGTGGCATCAGTGATGCAACCGTCGAGGAAATTCGCCAGTGTCTGGGGAGGATTTCCGAACGCGAACGTGAGCTTGCAGCGCTGCGGGGTATCGAAGTAAAAGAGCGGCCCCGCTATGTAGATGAACCGAAAACCAGTAACGTGGTTTCGATAGATGGCTTGAAAAAGCCGGAATGACAGAGAGGATTTGAACCATGAATACTGATGACGAGCAATACCGTGTCGAATTGACCCGCGCGATCATGCGCATGATGCACAGTTGGGGCCTGAGCAGCCGCGACATTCATAACGCGTTGGGGCTCGATACCCCTTTCCGCCAGATGGAGCGTTTCAATACAGGCATGGCCTTCCCCGACAATGACGACCTCAATGAGCGGATCGAACACCTCGTCGGCATTTCGGAGGGCTTGCGCACAGCTTACCCGCATAACACGAGCGCCGGCATCAACTGGCTGAAAAAGCCCATCAACCGTCTTGGCAACCGTCCGCCGCTGACCGCCATCGTCAATGACGGCCTGGCTGGCATGAAGATGGTCCGCGCCGAGCTTGATTGCACCTTCGGCTGGGAACAGACCAACTTGGCGTACTGATCGGCCACGCCGCACCTTTCGCGGCCTGAGGGGAGGGGTTACCATATCGCCGGGCGGGCGTCGCGGTGCATGACAGGCTCATGAGCGAGGTGTCCCGATCGTCTACGTCATTCAGGGTAACTACTTGTCATGCTTGTCATAATCCCCTCCGTTCTTGGACCCCGTGATCTCGAAACCGTCAACGAACTGTTCGAACAGGGAGAGTTTGTCGATGGCAAACTCTCCGCCGGATCGGCTGCCCAGCTGGTCAAGAACAATTCGGAGATGGACCAGAAGTCGGATGTTTACAAGCAGCTCAACAAACTGGTGCTGAATAACCTGATGCGCCATCCGCTATTCAAGAACGCGGCATTGGCCAACAAGATCGCATCGCCATTCTATGCACGCTACGGCATTGGGCAGCAGTATGGTGATCATATCGATGATCCCGTCATGGGGGCCCCGCACTATTTCCGCAGCGATGTGTCGACCACGGTGTTTCTCAATGGGCCGGAGGCCTACGATGGCGGCGAGCTGGTGGTGCGTACCACCTATGGCGAGAAGGTGATGAAGTTACCGGCTGGCCATGCCGTGGTGTATCCATCTCATAGCCTGCACCATGTCAACGAAGTGCTGTCTGGCGAGCGCCGGGTCATGGTCACCTGGATTCAGAGCATGATCCGCAGCGCCGAAAAGCGTGAGGTGCTATTTGGCATCAACAGTGTGCGGGAAAAGATGCTGCGCAAGGCACCGACCGATGAGGATACGAAAAAGCTCGATATCGCTTACGCCAATCTATTCCGCATGTGGGCCGAAGTTTGACTGATGCGCAGGATGCCGCGGGTTCCGTCGACTCGGCACCGCGGCTGAAAATCACCGAAATTTTCTACTCCCTGCAAGGAGAATCCCGCAGCGTCGGCTGGCCAACTAGCTTTGTCCGGCTCACGGGCTGTCCGCTACGCTGTGGCTATTGCGACACGGAATATGCATTCACTGGCGGCGACTGGATGACGCTTGATGATGTTATCGAGCGGGTAGCATCCTATCCGGCGCGCCACGTCACCGTCACGGGGGGGGAGCCGCTGGCACAGAAGCAATGCTTGCCACTGCTATCCCGCCTGGCTGATGGCGGTTATCACGTATCACTCGAAACCAGCGGTGCGCTCGATGTCTCCGCCGTCGATCCGCGCGTGATCAAGGTCATGGATCTGAAGACCCCCGCATCTGGCGAGGTGGCGCGCAACCGCTACGAAAACCTCGACCATCTGAGCATGCGGGATCAGGTCAAATTCGTCATTTGCAATCGTCAGGACTATGAATGGGCGCGCTCACTGATGGCGGAGCAGGGGCTGGCGTCGCGCTGCGAAGTCCTGCTATCGCCGGCGCATGGCGAGCTGCAGCCAGCCGATCTGGCCGCGTGGATGCTGGCCGACGGGTTGAATGCGCGTTTTCAGCTTCAGCTGCATAAACTGCTTTGGGGAGAGGAGCCGGGACGATGAGCAAGAATGCAGTCGTACTGCTGTCGGGCGGCATGGATTCGGCTACGGTACTCGCGATGGCGACTGCGGCGGGGCATCGCTGCCATGCCTTGAGTTTTCGCTATGGTCAACGTCACAGCGCCGAACTTGACGCGGCACAAAGGATCGCGCGGCAATTTGCGGTCGAGCAACATCGCATCATCGACCTCGACCTTGCTGGCATCGGCGGGTCGGCGCTGACAGACAGTCGTATCGACGTGCCTGAAACGCCGGCCGACGGGGTCCCGGTAACCTACGTGCCGGCCCGCAACACAGTGTTTCTTTCCATTGCGCTGGCCTGGGCCGAGGTGCTGGGTGCTGCTGATATCTATATTGGCGTCAATGCGGTCGACTTCTCCGGCTATCCCGATTGCCGTCCCGGTTTTATCGAGGCCTTCGAAACCATGGCTAATCTGGCTACCAAGGCAGGTGTCGAAGGTCAGTCGATACGCATCAATACACCGCTGATTCAGCTGTCGAAAGCCGAAATCATTCGCCAGGGCATTGCGCTTGGCATCGACTATCGTGACACGGTCAGTTGTTATCAAGCGAATGCTGAAGGCCGTGCCTGCGGGAAATGTGATGCCTGCCGGTTGCGCAGGGCGGGATTCGAAGCTGCTGGTGTTGCTGATGCGACATGTTACGTGGAGTGACGAGCTTGGGGCGGCATGCCACCGTCGCTGTCGCATGGTTGTAGAACCAGAAGGAGAATTTTCATGAGCATATCCATGCAGATCCTGTTGTCGGCGTTTGCCATCACCTGTGTCATGGGTGCCGTCGCTGTCAAGACCAACTTTTGCACCATGGGCGCAGTGTCCGATGCTGTCAATATGGGTGACACTGGTCGGCTGCGCGCGTGGCTGTTTGCGGCCGCCGTCGCCATGCTTGGTGTGATGGCATTACAGCTGTTCGGTATCAGTGACTTTGCAGTGACAGCCAGTGGCGATAGCGCCGTTCCTCCCTACCGGACCCCGATGCTGGCCTGGCCGCGATACCTCGTCGGCGGCTTGTTGTTTGGTATTGGTATGACGCTGGGCTCCGGTTGCGGTAACAAGAACCTGCTGCGCGTGGGGGGCGGAAACCTGAAGTCGATTTTCACCATTGCTGCGATGGGGTTCGCCGCTTACCTGATGATATTCACCAATTTCGGCTATAACGTTTTCCTGCAATGGATGACGCCAATGTTCATCGACCTGGGCAGTATGGGGATCAATGATCAGAGCATTCCTGCCATTCTCAGCGGCGGCTTGGGTATCGCGGTCGCCAATCTTGAATACATGGTGGCGGCGGGGTTGGCCGGGGCGCTGATCATCTGGGCATTCTGGTCCGCTGACTTCCGAGGCAGTTTCGACAACATCCTTGGTGGGCTTGTCGTTGGTCTGGCGGTGGTGGCCGCATGGTATGTCACCACGGGACCGATGGGGCAGGCCTGGATTGAGGAGGTGGAGTTCATGGATGAAAGGCCACTGGCCGTTGGTGCCCAGGCGCTTACCTTCGTCCAGCCCAGCGGCCAGCTCTACAACTGGGGGTTGAGCGGGTTTTCGCCGCTGATGCTGACCTTCGCCATGTTTGCCGCGATGGGCGCGATCATCGGTGCTTTGCTTTATTCTGCTGGCACACGCAAATTCAAGATCGAGTGGTTCAATGATTCCCGTGACTTCATCAATCACATCATCGGCGGTCTGCTGATGGGGATCGGTGGCGTGCTCGGCATGGGTTGCACCATCGGCCAGGGTGTTTCCGGCGCGTCGACGTTGGCGCTGGGTTCATTCATGACGATGCTCGCCATCATGCTTGGCAGCGCACTGACGATGAAAGTGCAGCTCTACAAAATGGTCTATGAAGAAGATGCCAGCTTTGGCAAGGCACTGATTGCCGGGCTCGTCGACCTCCGGCTACTACCCAATAGATTGCGAACGTTAGATCCGGTGTAACTATTCGGCAGGTAGTAAAACAGAGTCGTTACGATCCGGTTTGAGTTGGCCGTGAGGTTTGTTTCCGTGGCGGATCTGATGATCACAAAAAGGGGGTTGTGAAATTTCCTATACGGTGTAAAATCACGCGCTCTTTCACATCGGGTCGTTAGCTCAGCTGGTAGAGCACCGCACTTTTAATGCGATGGTCGAGCGTTCGAATCGCTCACGACCCACCATATTCCAAAAGGCCCGGCGATTTTCGCCGGGCCTTTTTCGTTTCCGCCAGATTTCGATACGGAGTGGCTACAGTCCTGACTTCAGGCTTGCTTCGATAAAAGGGTCTAGCTCCCCATCCAGCACAGCCTGCGTGTTGCCGGTTTCGACGCCGGTGCGCAAATCCTTGATGCGCGACTGATCGAGCACATACGAGCGTATCTGGCTGCCCCAGCCGATATCCGACTTGTTGTCTTCCAGAGTCTGTTGCTCGGCGTTGCGTTTCTGCACCTCAAGCTCATACAGCTTCGCCTTGAGCTGCTTCATGGCGTGGTCTTTGTTCTGATGCTGAGAGCGGCCGTTCTGGCACTGAACCACGGTGTTGGTGGGCAGGTGAGTGATGCGCACGGCCGACTCGGTCTTGTTGACGTGCTGGCCGCCTGCGCCTGATGCCCGATAGACGTCGATGCGCAGATCGGCAGGGTTGATGTCGATTTCGATATCATCATCCACTTCGGGTGAGACGAAGACTGCCGCGAATGAGGTGTGCCGCCGGTTGCCGGAGTCGAATGGTGATTTTCGGACTAGCCGGTGTACGCCAATTTCGGTGCGCAGCCAGCCAAAGGCATAGTCGCCCTTGACCAGTACCGTGGCACTTTTGATGCCCGCCACCTCGCCAGCCGAAACCTCCATGATCTGCGTTTCGAAACCGTGGCGTTCGGCCCAGCGCAGGTACATGCGCAGCAGCATCTCGGCCCAGTCCTGTGCCTCGGTGCCACCCGAGCCGGCCTGGATGTCGAGAAAGGCATTCTTCTCGTCCATCTCGCCGGAGAACATGCGGCGGAATTCCAGTTTGGCGACTTGCTGTTCGAAATCGTCGAGGTCTGCCTGGACGGACTCGACCGTATCGGGATCATTCTCTTCCTCTGCCATGGCGAGGTAGTCTTTAGCATCCTCCAGACCTGACTCCAGCTTCTGGATCACATTGACGATGGCCTCCAGGCGCGCCCGTTCCTGGCCCAATGCCTGTGCCTTATCCGGATCGTTCCAGATATCCGGGTCTTCCAGCTCCCGGCCTACCTCTTCGAGACGTTCCTGCTTCTCGGCGAAGTCAAAGATACCCCCTAAGGCTCTCCAAACGAGCCTGCAAGTCCTTGATCTTGTTGTAGTGTGGATTGAGTTCCATGCCTATGTACCGAATGCGAAGAAGGGCGGCATTGTAACGTCTCAGCGAGTTGGCTACCAACCGCGACCTGCGGGCGCAATTGTCCGACAGCCTGATCAATTGCGCCGCCTGTCAGGGAAAAACAAACGCCTGTCTCCGTGAGAAGCGGATCACGCCCATCGGCTGAAAAGTTCCCTACACTTCCACGGGCAATGCATCACAACAAGTTCAGCGGGGGCAGGAACATGACAAAAAATGTACAAGCGAAGTGGTATGCGATTCATACCAAGCCACGTCAGGAGAAAACAGCGCGTGAGCACCTGGAGCGCCAAGGCTATGAGGTCTGCCTGCCGTTGATCAAGGCGAAGAAGCGCCTGCGCGGGAAATGGACCAATCGTATCGAACCCCTGTTTCCGCGCTACCTGTTCATTAGGCAGGCCATGTTCGAAGACAATTTCGCGCCGATTCGCTCGACGCGTGGCGTGCACCAGATCGTCCGCTTTGGCGACTATCCGGCGCAGGTGCCATCCGACTTCGTGCGCGCCCTGATCGCCAACCAGGACAACCTGCTCGGCATCAGCAAGGGACGACAGGCAACGTTCAAGAAAGGCGAGAAAGTCACTGTCATCGAAGGCCCATTAAAAGGTCTGACCGGCATTATCGAGAACGACAATGGCGAAGAGCGGGTCATTCTGATGCTCAATCTGCTGGGCAGGGACAATGTGCTGCAAGTTGATGCGGATTATCTGGTGCCTGAATCAGCTTGATCCTCTCGTCTCGTGCGGTTGTCGATGTAACGATTGAAGGTCCGCTATCTGGTCAGAAATATGGTTTCTCTTCATAAGCGTCCGCGCGAAAACACCCGATAGAGTACCGGCAGTACGAACAGCGTCAGCAGCGTAGACGAGAAAAGACCACCGACGACCACCGTTGCCAGTGGACGTTGCACTTCGGAGCCAACGCCAGTGGCGAGCAGTATCGGAATCAGGCCGAGTGCCGTGGTCAGTGCTGTCATCAGTACCGGACGTAGGCGCGAGAATGCGCCGGAAAAAACTGCTTCATCGATGGGTAAGCCATCTTCTACACGGCGGTTGATGGCGCTGACGAGCACCACGCCATTGAGCACTGCGATACCGGACAAGGCAATAAAGCCAATTGATCCGGGTACCGACAGATATTGGCCTGAAATAAACAGGGCGGCGATGCCTCCGATGGTGGCCAGGGGCACATTCAGCATGATCAGCAACGCCTGGCCCACCGACCTGAAAGCAAAGTAGAGCAGCAGAAAAATCAACCCGAGCGACAGTGGAACGACGATCATCAGCCGCTGCTGGGCCCGTTGCTGATTTTTGAACTGGCCGCCGAAGACGACGCTGTAGCCAGGTGGCAGTTCGATTTCCGCATCGATCCGTTGCCGCAGTTCTGCTACCAGTCCGCCCATATCACGTCCTTCGACATTGGCTTGTATGACAACCCGGCGTTGCACATCATCGCGCCGGATTTGGGGTGGTCCTGTCGCGATAGTGACTTCGGCGACATCATCCAGCCGCACCCAGGCGCCACTTGGCGATTGCAGTATCAGATCGCGAATGGCTTCGACGCTGTTGCGATAGGGTTCGGCAAGGCGTACGTAGATATCGTAGCGCTCGTTGCCGGAAATCACCTGTCCGGCAGTTCGTCCGCCAATGGCGCCGGACACCAGCTCCATGACCTGGGCTACTGCGATGCCATAGCGCGCGAGTTTGTCACGATTCGGGCGTACCACCAGTTGTGCTTCACCGGCGATTTGTTCCATTTCCACCGAACGCGTGCCGTCGGTATTTTGCGTCAGTTGCAATATTTCCTGCCCCTTATCCGCCAGCACATCGAGATCTGGCCCGAATAGTTTGATGGCCAATTGTGCTTTGACGCCCGATAAAAGTTCATCGACCCGTGTGGCGATCGGCTGTGAAAAAGTAAACAGCAGTCCGGGCATTATCTGCATTTTTTCTTCCATTAGCGCTTGCAATGTAGATCGGTCGGCGGCGCTGGACCATTCCCGCTGTGGTTTCAGGCCGACAAAGATCTCGATGTTGGAGACGGGTTCCGGGTCACCGCCCAGTTCCGCTCGGCCGATGCGGCTGGATGTATACAGCACTTCAGGAAAAGTGATGAGCTGTTGCTCGAGTTTCTGGGCGACCTGTAACGAGGTATTTAAGCTGGAAGACGGCGCCAGTGTGACACGTATATTGAGCGTGCCTTCTTCCAGTTCGGGTACGAATTCGGTGCCAAGAAAGGGAATGAGGGCCAGTGCGCCAATAAATAACGCCAATGCAACAGCTGTCACCACGCTTCTGAGTTTCAGGGCTTTTTCGAGAGCGATGCGGTATAGCTTTGCGACCGGTTGTAACAGCGGGCTTTCCTTTTCCTGAACGCCGCGCGGGAAAATATAGGTCGCGAGTGCCGGAATAACGATCAATGCAACCATCAGAGATGACAGCATGGCCAGCACAATGGCGATCGCCATGGGTTGAAAGAGTTTTCCCTCTACACCTTCGAGTGTGAACAGTGGGGCAAACACGATGGTAATAATCAACACGGCAAAAAATACCGGCTGCCCCACTTCCCGCGCTGCTTCCTGAATACGCAGTGCCATACCGTGGTCGCCACGGGTGTCGAATGGCTGCGTGTCACCGGGTGCGACATCGTGCTCGATGGCCTCGCGGTGCAATTCATCGGGGCGGGTCAGATGGGAAAAAATATGTTCCATCATCACCACCGAGCCATCGATCATGATGCCAATGGCGATGGCCAATCCGCCCAGTGACATCAGGTTGGCGGAGATACCATAGTAGGCCATGATCATCAGCGCCAGCCCGATGGAGATCGGAATCGAGAGTAGAACGAGCAGCGTGGCGCGCAAATTCATCAGAAACAGCGCCAATACGACAATGATCAGTGTGAAGGCCTGCAACAGCGCCTTGGTGACCGTGTCGACTGCTTTTTCCACCAGCTCGGACTGGTCGTAGAACGGTTCCAGCAAGACGCCATCTGGTAGCGCCTGCTGGATGGCAGGCAGGCGTTCACGGATGCTGTCGATGGTGGCTTTCGTGTTGGCGCCAAGACGTTTGAGGACGATGCCGACCACGACCTCGCCAAGATGTTTTGCCTGGCCGTTTTCATCGCGTGTGGTCATGGTCACAGCCCCCTGGCGAATTTCGCCGCCGAACCGGACATCGGCGACATCGCTGACGCGAACAACGATGCCGTCGCCTTCTTTGAGCGGAATATTGGCAATATCGCGCAGTCCCGCCTCGCCGCTGTGAACCCAGCCAACACCACGGATGACCAATTGTTCAGCGCCACGGTCCAGGTACCAGCCGCCGGCGTTGCGATTGTTTTCCTCGATGGCCGCAGCGATATTGCTGGCACTGAGCTGATAGGCGAGCAATCTGGCGGGGTCGAGCTGCACCTGGTATTGGCGTACTTCGCCACCAAAAGAAAGTACGTTAGTCACGCCATCGACGGGCATCAGCAGTAACTTGACCACCCAGTCATTGAGACTGCGCAGGGAAATGGCGTCGAATTTTTCCGCATTATCCGCACGCAACATGTATTGAAATATCTGACCGAGCCCGGAAGTGTTGGGCCCCATTTCCGGCGTCCCGACACCCTCCGGAATATTTTCCCGCGCATTTTGCAGCTGCTCGAAAACCAGCTGCCGTGCAAAATAAATATCCGTCCCTTCTTTGAAGACGACGGTGATGATGGACAGGCCTGTTTTTGAAATGGAGCGTACTTCCTCCACGTCGGGCAGGCTGTACATGACAGCCTCGACCGGATAAGTAATGATCTGCTCGACTTCTTCGGCAGCGAGCCCTTTGGCTTCTGTGTTGATCGTCACCTGAACATTGGTCACGTCAGGGAAGGCATCCAGGTTGAGTTTTGGCAGTATCATGGCGCCACCTGCCATGATGGCCAGTAGCGCCAAGATCACCAGCAGGCGGTTGGCAACAGCGGCGTCGATTATCTTGTTCAGCATGATGAAATCCGGTGGTGTCGCCCCTGCTTTTGTTCAGCAGGGGCGTGGGTGTTGATCGGGAGGAAAGAGGCGTCAGTGGTTGTGTACATCGAAGCCACTTTTAGCCAGTTCTGATTGCAGGAAGAACGCGCCCTCGGTGACGATGCGAGCGCCGGGTTCCAGCCCGGTGATGCGTGTATAGCCGCTACGTGTATCGAGCACGTCGACTTCGACCGCGCGAAATTCACCATCATGTTCAGCAATGAATAGCTGCCAGTCGCCATCGGCACCGCGCACCAGTGCGGTGTCGGGTACGGCGAGTGCCATTTCTTTGGCATTCGTTTGCAACATTACATCGACGAATTCGCCGGGATGGATACGATCCTCCGGGTTGTCGACGCTGATGCGCACGGCAATGGTGCGTGAAGCTTCGTCGACGATATGGTGGATTTGGGTGACTTTCCCGACCAGTTCGCCGTTTGGCGTCAGCACGCTGGCGCGGGCACCCTTGCTGATCTGGGTCAATTGTGTCGGTGTCAGCCTGGCTTCAACCCATACCGCGCTTTCATCGGTGATGGTCATCAGCACATGGCCGGGCCCAACGACGGCGCCTTCGATGAAGTTATCCTCGACGATCGTGCCTGCACGTGCGGCCAGCAGGTTGAATTCGCCATTGGCCTTGCGCGCATTGCCTGATTTGAGCAGTGCGTTGATTTCCTTGGGTGTCATGCCATAGGCGCTGACTTTGGCCCAGGCCAGCTGGCGATTTACCTGTGCTTCGGTATAGCGCCGCTGGGAAGCGACTTTGGCGCCGAGTTTTTTCACCCGCTGCCATTCACGGTCGGCGACCAGCAATGCGCCTTGTGCCTCAGCCATCTCCACGCTCGACAATGTCACCAGTTTTTGCCCCTGTGCGGCGCGGTCGCCAAGGGTGACATGGCGTGTGACGATCTGGGCCGTCACGCGTGGCGTCACTTTGCTGCTGCGATAGGCATTCAGCATTACTTCGCCGGGAGCACGGATATCGGCGGCCAGCTGTCGTGGTTCGAGTGTTTGCACAACGATACCCGCAGCTTGCTGCTGCTTGGCACTGAGCTCAACTACTCCGGCTTCGTGTTCTCCGTGTTCTCCGTGTTCTCCGTGTTCTCCGTGTTCTCCGTGTTCTCCGTGTTCTCCGTGTTCTCCGTGTTCTCCGTGTTCTTCGTGTTCTTCGGAATCGTCATGCTTTGCGTGACTTTCTGCGTGATCATGTGCTTTGCTGCCTGACCAGCCGTTGACACCGAGGCCAAGCAGGACTGCCAGCAGGAAAAGTTTGGAAAGCGGTTTGTTCATGGTGTGTTCCTATTCGGTATCTGTGTTGGGCGTGGCGATGTGCAGCGACTGCAAGATCGTGCCGCTGGCCTGCTGCCAGTCAGCCCAGGATCGCCATAGCTTGCCGCGCAATTCCGCAGCGGCGCTGCGCGTGTCGAGGGTCTGCCGCAGTTGCACGAGATAATCAGTGGTGCTCAGCTCACCGGTTTGCCAAAGCCGTGTCAGCAGTTTGCCGCGGCGCTGGAGCAGGGTTTCCCCCTGTTGTTGCCAATGGTCCCAGGTGCTGCGCGCCAGTTGGTAGCGCGTGCGTGCAGCGTCGATATTGCTCGCCAGCTTGATCCGGATTGCCGCCATATCGAGGCGGGCCTGGTTGGCCAGTGCCGATGCTTCAGCGATTTCGGCCTGAAAGCGATTGCGAATCAGCAGCGGCATGGAAAAGGTCAGACCCGTCAACGTGTCATCGGCATCGCGGCCCACTCTCAGGCCGACGGCGGGGTCCGGCCGCGCCTCGCGTCTGCGCAACTCGGTTGTGGCTTTGGCGGATTCCGCAGTGAACTGGCGTATGCGTAATGCCGGATGTTGCTGTAGCAGCGTTGCGGTATCGGTAGAGATGGCGGGTGACAAAGGTGGTGCCATTGGCAGATCAGGCCAGCTTTTTTCCGCCAGGCCGGTCTGTGCGACAAGCTTGCTGTTGGCTTCGCCAAGGCGGGTGGCGAGGCTCGCCGCTTCGAGTGATGCTTCCAGCGCTGCCAGCCTGGCCAGCTCGAACTCCACCTGGTCCAGATCGCCAGCCGCCTGCCGTTGTTGGGCGATATCGGCGAACTGCTGCATCAGCTTCATTTTCTCGTTTGCGAGGCGGTTCAGAGCTGCGGCGGTGCTGTATTCCGCCAATCCTTTCAACAGCTCGCCAGCCAGCGCCTGTCGGGCCAGCTCGACTTCGGCTGCTGCTGCACGCAAAGCATGATCCGCAACCTTACTGCGGGCATCGCGCTTTCCAGCCCAGTCCAGCGTCTGGCTGATGCCAATGGTACGGCTGCCCGGATTTTCGGCATCCAGTTCCAGTTCCGGGTTGTAGAGGGGTTTTCCAGCGGCGTCGAAGCGCGCTATGGCCGCGTCCAACGCGGCGTCTAGCGCACGAATTTGCGGGCTGCGTTCTTGCACCTTCCGGACAAAGTCTGTCAGGCGGTTGAGTGTCGTGGTGTTGGATGCCGTACTTTCCGGTGCAGCCAGCACGGTGCGCACGGGTGCCCACAAGACCAGCAGCACGGCCATAAACAATGCAATTCTTGACATGATCGATCCTCAAAACATGGGTGCTCACATGCGCGCAGAGGCGAATGCGAGGGGAAAGCGTTTCGAGAATCAGGCGTTGGGAGGGGGAATCAGTGGCGCGGGAGAATGGCTGCGGTAGCGGCGTTCGGGCAGTGAAACCGTCGTCCGTAATGGAATTGGCATCAATTGGGATAGCTGCGGCGCAAGGCCGACGATGTGTGCAAATCCGTGACAACAATGATCGCAGCCAGCGTGATCGTTGTCATGGTCGTCTACCATCCAGCCCTGGCTGACTTCGGCACCATGCCCGACCCACGCTTCGCTGTGCGAGTCCGTCGCCCAGGAAACATTGGCTAGCAGGGCGGTCAACACCAGAATGAGGGATAGCAGTCTTTTCACGGCAATGACATTGCCACGGTCATGCCTATTCTGCAAGCGCTAGCCCGAGGAATGGTCGATCACGGTGCCGGAAAAGGACCCGTTTGTTGAAAAGAAATACCTTTTGTTTGTGCGCCAGCGAGTCATGATTGCTGACGTTGGGCGGCTTACGGTTCGCCCGTATGACCAAATGCCTCCCGAATATAGGTGAGGACTGCTTTGATATCGCGGGTGCTCAAGTTCGGATTGCCACCTTTCGGGGGCATTGCCATCGGTGAGTTTTCGCTCTGGAAGCCGTTGCTGATGTTGGTAATCAATTCATTGTCTGATTTCGACAATGCCCCGTCAGGTTTGGCGAAGTCAGGAGCCCCGGGTAACGCGCCTTTTCCATCGCTACCATGGCAGGCAATGCAGGTTGTTGTGTATATTTCCTTGCCTGTTTCGGCTGTGTAGCTGTCAGTCGTGACGGTTGCGGGGTCACCAGATGCGGATTTGGTGTTCGATCCCTGTAGAAAAGTGATCACATCACGTACCTCTTGCCCGGTTAGGCCAGCACGTATGCGCATGTGAAAAGTTGTCGATATCCATTGGTCGTCGCGCAGTTCTTTGGGTCCGCGCATGTTGTGGCAGCGGTTGCAGGTTTGTGCCCATACTTTTGCGCCATTGGAAAAATCACCGGTTCTTGGGTAGTCGGCTGCGTGTACATTCACAGTCCAAACGCTCGATGCGACCAGGTAAATGATGGCAAGCAGCGCGGGGTATTTTGGTTTGTTGATCTGTTTCATGTGTTCCTCCTCAGAACCCGTAGGCCAGTTGTAACATCGTCAGGTTGGCATCGGTCGCATATTTCTCGCCTGTTTCAGGGTTGGTTTTTCCGTCGTTGAGTTCATGTGTCAATTTGACGATGAAGTTATTGGAAACCAGGTAGTTAACCCCCAGAGCGACCTGTTTCTGGTCTATGCTGTCATGCGGTGAATCGTAGTCGGCGTAACGCACTGCCCCCTCCCATTTCGTCCCGGGTAGCTGATAGGCAAGCTGGGTATACCATGTCTGCCAATCGGCACCTTCGCTTGATGTTGCGCCGGTGCTTGTGTCGTCACCAACCTTCGTTTTTACGATTTCACCACGCAGGCTCATGCCGCCGGAAAACCAGACAAAGTCCGCGCCATAGACGGTATAGTCGCGTGAATTTTCGCCTGCGATCGGACGTGCAAGGGCTTCATCGTCCGACTCGATTTGGGTGACGGCAGCCTTGCCGGCTGCAGCTGAAATGCCCACCTCGAACGAGGGGGCTGGCAACAGGCCCAAGCGGCCACCGTAGACCTTGTTGCCATCACTGTCAGCGTTAAAACCTTCGGCGGCGACACCATCCAGCGCATATTCAATGCCATCTTCGGTTTCAGCGTTTATTTCCGGGCCATTGGATGCATACACCGCGTAATTTGCACGCATGCCACTGACCGCAAAGCCACCACGAAGCTGCATCCCAATATCGGATACTGGTGCCGCGCCATCATGGCCAAACCCTGGCGGGGCAGTGGCGATTTTGTTGATCCATGATGGATGCAGGTTTTGTCTGAACTGCCCGATTGGGGTGAGGAATTTTCCGGCTACCAATGTTGCATAGTCATTGATGAACCAGTCGATTGTCATGTATTCGAGTGCCACTTCGGTCTCGCCAGATTCACCTGCCTCAAACTCCAACTCGGCTTCAAGCATCACAATATCTCGATACTGGAAATGAAAAATCGGTGCGAACTGGCCGACCAAGAAACTGGCATCTTCGTTTTCCCTCTTCTTGTAGCTGGCATCTGCATACCCGGCTAGGTGTGCCAAGGTGTTCGGGTTTTTCCATTCTGCGGCTTGTTGCGTTTGATCGTTCAAAGCGGTGAGCTGTCTTTGCAGTGAATCAAGTTGTTTCTGTAGGTCGGCTTCGGATGCGAGTGTTATCGATGTGGTCATCGGTAACACCAGGGTAAGAGCAATTGAAAAAATTATTTTATTTAGCGTGGGGCGTGGCTGGTTCACGGGTATTCCTCCTATTGTGAGCAACACCAAACGTATGATGAGTTGCCAGGTAAAGTAGGTTTCATCATCGACAATGTCATGACATTGCTATTTTTCGATGTGTCACTAAAGCATAGCCTATTTATGGGCTTTTCAGCGAAGCGTAGCTTTCTTGAAGGTTAGGGTTTGACTCACCTTCGGGTGTTCGGGATATGTCAAAAATGGAGGCGGCAGGTTGCCGTCGCCCGGGCATTATTTTTATCGGGGGCGATGCGAAATGAGGCTTGCTAGTCTCCAGTCTGATCTGTGGAGCATCATCATAAAGAAAGAATGCAGATGGGGTCCTGTGCTGATTCCTGTATTTCTATTTATCCAAATGGTTTTGCGGTTGGGCAGCCTCAATCTGCATTGGGGTATCAGTGGTCATCGCAATTCGCCAACAGGGTGGTGACAGGTATTGGTTGGCAGTTGTCCATGTCATGATCGTTGACGCCCTTTTTGGGGGGTGTGATACTTCGTACTTCGCAATTTCCATGCTGCTGAATCGTGTTAAAAGCTTTACTGATTACATTGCTGTCTTTGCTCCTGTTCATGGTGCTGACTTCGGCGGTAAGTGCTGCGCCGATGGTAGGCAGTCATCATGATGCGGTAGCTGCAGACGTGAATTACTCGACTCTGCATGAGAAGATGTCGGGTTGCACCTTCGCGCATGACGGTTGTGATGGTGATTGTTTCAACTGCCCATGTTGCCACCTGTTTGGGCCGCTCGACAGCTTTGAGATTGTCTTTCCCTATACCCGCTCTTATGAGGGTGTGTGCCATACACTGGCCATGACCTTTCGTCCCCGAGCACCGGAGCTTCCCCCTCCACTCGTCTGAGTTTTCCTGAACTGCAATACCGCTAGCCTCCTGGGCGGGCGGTAGTACCTGCGGGCTGTTGTTGTCGATGGCTGACAGACGGTTCCGCATATCGTGTCAACCGATAGTGATGCCACGCGAATCTAGGGGCAGAGGGCCAAGGTGTTGAACCTGCCATCCGCCCGTTCGAGGCGGCTCGCTTGCTGGAAATATACGCTCCGCACAGCGCTGTCGGAGCCATTTAGGGACAAGCGCTTGAACGACAACAGGGAACGCGCCATCGAACGCTTTTTGACGCGGATGCGTGGCAAAGGGTTGGCCTTTGCCACCTTTCGTCTTGGCAATGAAGACACGGCCCTCGACTTGCTGCAGGAGGCAATGATGGGTTTTGTAAAGGCTGCGGATAGCTATGATGAGGAGGCGTGGACGAATCTGTTCTACAAGATCCTCACGCGGCGAATTACGGACTGGCAGCGCAAAACGCAGTGGCGGCAGAAGCTGGCCCATATCTCACTGTTTTCGCAATTTGGCGGGCGGCAAGACGACGAGAATGGTCACGAGAGTAGCTATGAATCCGAGCTGGTGGACCCGGAATCAGACAATCCGGTGCATGCCGACTTGATGAGCGGCGAACTGGCCGCCGAGTTTGAAGCCGCGTTGCGTGCCTTACCAGCTCGACAGCAAGAAGCTTATTTGCTGCGCCAGTGGCAGGGGTTGAGTACACGCGATGCGGCCAGCATCATGCGCTGCTCTGAGGGCAGCATTAAAACGCATCTGTCGCGCGCGATGACGGCGCTGCGTGAAGCGCTCAGTGACTGGGTCGATGAGGACCACTGATATGAACAATGATCACCATGGCAAGCTGGATAAGGCGGGGGAGTATCTCGATGCTCGTGCCGATGAGCTGGCGCAAAAACACCATCGGCGGTTGCAGCAGCTGACGCGTGAGGCGGTGGCGTTGCATCAGCAGCGAAAACAGCGCCAATGGCTGCGGCCGGTGGTTGGCGTATCATTGGCAACCGCCTTTTCCGCTGTGGTGGCGGTTGTTCTGGTCGTTACGCAGTTTGGCGATTTAGGGCAGCAAAATAATGCTGCGCAGATGACCGCACAACAACCGGTGGTTGAACCAGGCGAGAACCGTTTGCTGGCCCAGATGCCGTTGTGGGTTAAAGACACCGATACCCCTGTCGAACTGGTCGAACACCTGGATTTTTACCGCTGGCTCGCGCAGCAGAAAGGCAGCGCCGGGCACGATGATCAGCGCAGTGCCGTCGGTGCTGTAAGAACCGCTTACCTGTTACTGGATACCGCCGATGATTCGATTGAACCGCCTATCCTTTTGGCTCTCAATGCTGTTGACCAGTCTGGTCATCGCCAGCGACGCACCGCCGCTGACGTTGCCGAAGGGGTTTCTGGAACAACTGCCGTTGCTCGAGCGGCTCAGTGATAATGAATTCGAAGCGCTGGCCCAGTTCGCCACGACACAGCAGGTGCAGCGTGGGGCTGAAAGTGCTGTCGAAGCGCCGGGTGATGAAACGGGGGAGGTGCGCCATGCGCGTTGATTTCCTGCGCATCACTGGTCTCATGGTGCTGTTACTGGTGCTGGCTGCGTCGGTATCGATGGCTGAACAGTCTGATCGAGAAACCTGGCAGCAGCTTAGCCCGGAGATGCAAACCTTGCTGGGTGAATACCGTAACGATTGGGCATCACTGGATGCTGAAAAACGCCAAAATCTGTTGCGAAATGGTGAGCACTGGCTGGCCCTGCCTGCCGATCGCCGTAACCTGCTGTGGGCACGTTTTCAGCGTTGGCAGTCGATGAGTCCCGAGCATCGTCTGTCCATGGAACAGGCTTATGCGAGATTTCGCAGCCTGCCGGATAGCGAGCGGCAGCGGTTAATGGAGACGCACAGCATGTTTCAGCAAATGTCGCCCGAGCAGCAGCAGATGATGATGCAGCGTTTCAAGGAATTCCAGCACCGTGGTGGTCACATGATGCCGGGTGAAGGCATGGGGCAAATGGAAGGGATGCATAACATGATGGACCCTGATAGTGGCATGTCGATGCCGGAGATGATGGAAGAAATGTCCGAGAGGATGAAGCATCGATGACATCAGCCGATTTCGGAATGTTCAAGGCCGCTGCATGCAGCGGCCTTCTGCTGTGTGTGACACCCGGATTTGTCATGGCAGATACCGCGGCCAGCATTGGCCTGGGATACAGCTATACAGACAACCTCGAAGTGCAGACACCGAGCGCCGGTGAAGGCAGCGGTGATCTGAGTCGGCAAGGCACCGAGCTGCTGTTGTCACTGGCGCGCCAGTCCCTGAAAGTTGATGGTGGCTGGGGCGTGAATGCCACTGCAAGCTACAACCAGGGTATTGCTGGTGGTAGCGATACGGGCAACGATATCGCCAACGCATCCGCATCGGCCATGCGCCTGCTGGCACTGTCACCCACCTGGTTGCTGCGGGCTGTGGCGACGGCACGTTACCACGACAATGAACCGCTGCCACTGAACAGTTACAGCGGCGTCTCAGTGAGCACCACGCTCGGCTATCTTGGCAAGCGTGCTAGTGGTGTCGATGTTGGTTTGCGCATCAAACGAGAAAATCACCGCGAAGTCGACACCGACCGTTACGATACGACACGTAGCCGCTTGAGCTTGACGCAATATTTCCCCCATGCCAGAAACGCGCCGGGAGTGAGCGTGACAGCAGCGCTGACGCGCAATGATGCCACAGTCCCCAGTAGAGACTACACAGCCTATTCGCTCGGCGCGACGATACGCCAATGGAAGATTGGCCAGACGCGGCTGCAGGCGGGCGTTGAATCGAAATGGGATTTTTACGAGAAAAGCAATAGCAGAATTCCGGGTGCTGGCCCTGGCATGCGCAACGCGCCGGGGGATGGCATGAATAGTGATGATGATGGAATGCAGGGGACTGCGCCTGATGGTGCTTCGCTGGTGATGCCTGCAACAGGCATTAATGCAGCCAAAAAACGAGAGGACCTCACGCTATTTTCGTTTATCGCGCTCAGCCACCGTCTGCGCAATAGGCTGTGGCTAAAGGGTGATTTTTCTGCAGGCATCTATTCATCGAACCTCAACGACGGTCGAGAGAGGTTTTTTGCCGTGTCTGTTCGGCTCGTCCACGATTTTTAACGCCAGTCCCAGAATTTACAGGCTCCCTGTCCCCCGGGGGCTAGTCCGCTGAATACTGCTTTCTCCATTTCATCGTCATATTGATACCGCTGATCCCGCCATCAGCGGGTTTCGCGCTTTTTTTCACCTCGGGCGTCAACCGCTCGCACCGCCATGCGAATTTAGCCCACGTTGGTGCACGATATCGCTTAACCCTGGTGGCGGTGAATGTGCTCGAAAATCAGTCAGTAAAAATAATGGGTTTATCAAATATGGAAAAAACAACACTCTTCAAGGCTGTTGCGCTTGCAATCGGTGTTACCGCGCTGGCCGCATGTAATGACGGCACAACGCAGGTTACGGACGGCGCTTCTGGTACTTCGGGCGCTTCGGTCACGACCTTGTTTGGCAGCGCGTTCAAAGGACCCATCGATGGGGCAACCGTGCGGGTACTTGATGCGGCCGGCAATATTCTTGCGACGGGCGGCAGCAAGAATGGCAAATTTGAACTCGATGGTTTGACATTGCCAGCAGATGATCAGGTGGTCTTTGTTGAAACAACGGGTGGGCAGTACACGGATGAAGCGACCGGGCAGCCGGTGTCTCCGGGTAGCAATGGTCTGATGACGGCTTTTACTGCTGGCGAGCTTCGCGACATCATCAAAAACCGCCAGGTATTGGCGATGACCCCTGAAACCACGTTGATGGCGGAATTGGTGAAGGAGATGGTGGCTTCTGGCAAGACGCCGTCTGAGGCCATTGCCGGTGCGAGAAAAACGGTGCAAGAGCAGCTGATCCAGGGCACCAACCCGGCAATGGGCGTACCGGGCGATGAGCTGTTTCTGATTGGCGACCTCAGCCAGGACTTACCGGCCGATCAGCGTGAAGCATTGGCGCGGAATCGTGCTATCAGCTTTTCCTACGAAGCGGATGCGCTCAACCTCAGCCCGGAAGCGGTTTTCGATTTGATCGATGCCCGTGCCAGGGACTTGGGCGATAACAAGCTGGATGGCAAGGATAAGAGTGGACGGCCTGTATCGGTAACTGATCGAAGCGGCAAAGACCGTAGTCTTGCTGATCTCGACCAGAAAACCAGTTATGGGCAGGCAAGGTCGCGTCTGATGACGCGAACGATCGACCGCATTGCCAGCGGTGATCTCTCCGAGGCGGAACGTGGACGCTTGGAGAAGCTTGGCATCGACACCTCATACTTCGATGACCTGAGAAAGAAGAGTGAAGCTGCCCAGGCCAATACACAAACCTTGTTGGCTGCCGACAATCTTCCCGCATTCAATTTCCTGCCCGTTCTCACTGATGAAGACGGTGATCCCGCCAACAACGCACAGACTTACACGTTGACGGCCACACCGGGTGTCGATGTCACCATCAAGGCGCCGGGTCAGACATGGACGACGCCGATGTTGCGATACAACGGCATGGAACTGCCTCCGGTCATCAAAGCCAAGCGTGGCGAGTTCATGACATTGAATCTTGAAAACAAGCTGAATGAGGAAACGACCATTCACTGGCATGGTTTCAAAATCCCGGGTGACCAGGATGGTGGCCCTGACTTTCCGGTCGAGGCAAATGAGAGCAAGACTTACAGCTTTCAGATGCTGCAACCTGCGGCTCCGCTGTGGTTCCATCCCCACCCGGATATGAAAACGGGTAAACAGGTGTATCGTGGACTGGCCGGTGTGTTTCTGCTGGAAGATGATATTTCTACCCAGTTGGTAGCCGATAAAAAGCTGCCAGCAGCAGACTACGATATTCCGTTGCTGGTTCAGGATCGCCGGTTTGCCGATGAGACGAACGGCGTTCGTGAACTCGAATACATGACCGAGGAAATGGATAGCGGTGGCATGCTGGGGGACAAGGTACTGGTCAACGGCGTGGTCCTGCCGAAGCTCGATGTGGAAACAAGACAGTATCGTTTCCGTATCTACAACACCTCCAATGCGCGCACTTATGATTTTGCGCTCAGTGATGGCGCCAAGTTCAAAGTGGTTGGTACCGATGGTGGTCTGTTGCCGCAGCCAGTAGAAACTGACCATATCATGCTCGGCGCCGCCGAACGGGCGGAGATTGTTGTTGATTTTGCCAACTACAAAGTGGGTGACAAAGTCATGTTGATCAGTCGTGCTTTCAGTGGTGGCCCAATGGCTGGCATGGGTAGCATGGGTGGCATGAATGGTTCAGGCATGGGCTCGGGCATGGGCTCTGGCTCGGGCATGGGCTCTGGCTCGGGCATGGGCTCTGGCTCAGACATGGGTTCTGGCTCAGACATGGGTTCTGGCTCAGACATGGGTTCTGGCTCAGACATGGGTTCTGGCTCGGACATGGGCAACATGGCGATGCAACCCAATGGCATGTATCTAGACATCATGCGCTTCGACATTGCGACAGAAGTTACCGACGACGTAACGCTGTACACCGCGTTGCCGGCCAATGCAGAGATCAATACCCAGCGCCTGACCGAGTCGGATGCCAGCAAGACGCGTGATTTCGTGATGACCATGAATATGGGCAACATGGGATCAGGCGATGGCATGGGCCCCGGTGGCAATATGGGCTCTGGCGGCGGCATGGCCGGTATGACTTTCGTCATCAATGGCAAGGTCTTCGACATAAATCGTATCGACGAGGTGATCAAGCTGGCTGAAGGCGATACCGAGATCTGGTCGATCCGCAACATGTCGCCCATGGCGCATCCGTTCCATGCGCATGCGATTCAGTGGCAGATCCTCGATCGTAACGGCAAACCTGGCAGTGGCGTCGATCTGGGCTGGAAAGACACCGTGCTGGTTCAGCCCGGAGAAACGGTGCGCTTCATTGGCCGCTTCGACCCGGCAGTCAACAAGGGTGACTACATGTACCACTGTCACATTCTTGAGCATGAAGATGCAGGCATGATGGGATTCTTCCGCATCGAGTGATCCTGCACCGGCCTGGATTTCTCGCCGACGGGTGGGAGATTCAGGCTGTTTCGCAGCAAAATAAAAAAGGCCGGCGCTTGCGTCGGCCTTTTTTATTTGCGCGAAAATGCGCTAAAGATCAATAAAGGCTTGACCTGTGACCAAGGTACAGGTTTTAGACTGTGATTATCAGTTAACCGAGCGATGTGGGTTAACCATCCGCAGGCGCTCACAGCGTGACGATGCATTCACAAAAAATGGGTTGAAGTACCCAAACAGCGATTTCTGGAGAATCGAAATGGTATCAAGACGTTTTGTACTCAAGGCAGCGGTTGTAGGTGCGGCGGGTCTTGCCTTGCCCTTGTACCGGGCGGGTGAACTGAGCGCGAAGCCAGCGATTGAAAAATTTGTCCGGCCTTTGCCCATCCCCGAGCAGTTGGAAGGGGAAATCGATAATGGCCGGCGCGTGTTCGATCTGTCACTCCAGCGAGGCCGACATGAATTCTTCCCCGCGCTGGCGACACCCAGTGCAGGTATCAATGGCGACTACCTCGGGCCGGTATTGCGTACCCGGCGTGGCGACAAGCTGCGTATTAATGTGACCAACACAATGTCTGAGGCATCGACCCTGCATTGGCATGGTGTTCACCTTCCAGCGATCATGGATGGTGGGCCGCATCAGGTCATTCGTCCAGGGCAGACCTGGTCGCCGGAATTCGATATTCGTCAGCCAGCATCGACGCAGTGGTATCACGCCCACATGTATCACCGTACTGCGGTGCAAGTCTATTTCGGGCTTGCCGGACTTTTTTATATCGACGACGATGCCGCAGACCGTTTGCATTTACCATCGGAATACGGTGTCGACGATATTCCACTCGTACTCCAGGATCGCAGTTTCAATAGCGATGGTAGTTTTTCCTATATGTCGTCGATGCGTGACCGAATGACTGGAATGAAAGGTGATGTCATGTTGGTCAATGGTGCGCCTTTTCCCGTCCATCAGGTGGCCAGCAAGCTGATGCGCCTCCGTATTCTCAATGGTTCCAATGCACGTATTTACAATCTTGAATTCAGCGACGGGCGGACGATGCAGCAGATTGCAACCGATGGTGGGTTGCTGGCGAGGCCTGTCGCGCTGCGACAACTGCGCCTGGCACCAGGTGAGCGGGCTGAAATCGTTGTTGAGTTTTCGCCTGATGATAATGTCGTACTGCGACACAAACCGCTGCCAAACCGTCGGGCTGTGTCACGCGGCATGATGGGGATGATGATGGGGGCAGACGACCAACCCTTCGAGATCATGCAATTCCGCGCCACCACGCCGGTCGCTGCAAAAAGCGCACTACCAAGTCATCTGGTGAAAGTCCGCAATTGGGCGTCACGTGATGCTGCCAAAACACGGAAAATGGTTCTTGATATGCGTATGGGGCCAGCCATGATGTTCGGTAATGGGTTTACCATCAATGGCAAGGCGATGGACATCAAACGCATCGATGAACGCATTCGGCTGGGTGACGTGGAAATATGGGAAATTCGCAATGATTCCCCAATGCCACATCCGTTTCATATTCATGATATCCAGTTCCGAATTCTTGATCGGAACGGTCAGCGCCCGCCGGCTAACGAGATGGGACTGAAAGACACGGTATTGGTGGATGCTGGAGAGACGGTGCGGATCATCACCCAGTTTGAAAATTATTCTGATCCAGATAATCCCTACATGTTCCACTGCCACATCCTCGAACACGAGGATGCCGGGATGATGGGGCAGTTCGTTGTCATTTGATTACCGAAGGAGGTGTATTGCGATGTGGGAAGGTCATGGTTTTATTGGAGGTGGTTTCATGTGGCTGATCTGGATTGTTCTGATCATTGCTGTCGTCTGGGGGATTTCCGCTGCTACGGGAGGTGCCGGACAGTCACAGCGAAGAGACAAGACTGCTCTGGAGATTCTTGAGGAGCGTTATGCGCGCGGTGAAATCGACAACAAGGAATTTGAAGAAAGAAAACGCGAGCTATTACGGTAGCGGTTCCCGGTGTAGGTAGCGTCTTGCCGCGAATTGTCGACCGTCCGCCCAGGACATCAAGATAGGTAAGGTAACTCAAATTTCGGAGTTCATTCCGGAGTTCATGGATTTGACCAATATCCGAAGGGACGCTCTTCCGGTAGGTTGGGCAAAGCGCAGCGTGCCCAACAAAGGCTTGGTGTTGTACTCGCCCGTGGTTGTTGGGCACGTCACTATCGTTCCTTTGCCCAACCTACCGGATATCAGGGGCAGAAATGAGTGCCGCGAACCCCGAAACTTGAGTAAGGTGACTATCCGCCTTGCCGGAGTATTCCTGCAATGGCTTTCAGGAACGGTTTTTTTGCGCCAACACTTTGATCACTTCAATGTTTCAGCGCATTTTCCCGTGCCGGTACGATCTCCTCTGTGTCACTGACGACGGATTCGATCAGATGGCAGACGGAGTGGCCATCGGGAACGCCATCAGGCATATCTTCCCATTGTCTCAATGCCTGCTCCATGCGCGTCTGCAGTGCCAGCAGTTCATTTAATCTTTGTCTGTTTTCATCGATACGTTTCATTAATATTTCGCGCACGCGGGGGCATGGTGATTTGTTGTCGTCGGCATCGTGCATGATCTCTTTGATTTCTTTCAGCGTGTAGCCGAGGCTTTTTGCACGCTGGACGAATTTGAGCCAGGGGACTTCGCCAGTGCCATAGAGGCGATAGCCGTTATCGGGATGGCGTTTCGGCCTGAGCAGCCCCATCCTCGTGTAGTAGCGCACGGCATGGGGGGTGGTATTGCAGCGTTTCGCCAGTTCGGTGACGGTGAATGTTTGCATGTTGTTCTCCGGTGTTGATGGCCGTTTTGGGTTACCTGTATGCAAAGGCTACAAGCTGTACGTTAGTCACAGGTCAAGCTCTTTCGTAACTACTCAGCGCAAAAAAACCATAAAAAAAGCTTGACAGGGTTTTTGCGTATTTTTCCTGCTTTTTCGGCAATCCAGGGATTAGCTTCAAACCCCTGCCTCAGAAGCATCATCATTCTATAG
>Ga0256839_1000483_pt1 | contig 51693 bp, 41 predicted proteins | sample 354166metaG_FD_185968 | JGI IMG/M metagenome (GOLD analysis project Ga0256839, IMG submission 185968) | Hydrothermal vent microbial communities from Mid Atlantic Ridge, Atlantic Ocean - 354-166 | ecosystem: Environmental > Aquatic > Marine > Hydrothermal vents | place: Atlantic Ocean: Mid... | reverse complement strand
GTCGACACCGACGGTGACGGCACATATGATGAAACTTTGGGACCATTCAAATGGACTGATCTGTAGCCGCCGGAGTATATACCCAGCCTTGTAATTCAGAAAAGGCCCGGTCCGCCGGGCCTTTTTTTCACCTTACAGTAAAAACACCGCCCCCGGGCAGGACGGTCCGGAGGTTTTACGGCGACTCCCCTTGCCCGCTCATGCGGCATTAAAGTCAACACCGGTAACCCTTGCCTTCAGTCGAGACTTCTGATAATATCTATACGATTAACCGGGTTCACTTACAGGGGTAATGACACCGGCTCTTCAACCGGTTCCCCTCCCTGCCCTACCCTCCCACGACAAAGAGGGAGTGATGGTTGCACAGGATTACATAGCCGTATTTTAACGCCCATGTATAATGAATATTTCGGGTTTCAGGAGTCCCCGTTTTCCATCGCCCCGGACCCGCGCTATCTCTACATGAGCGAACAGCACAGGGAGGCGCTGGCTCATCTGGTGTACGGCTTGAACAGTGACGGGGGCTTTGTCCTGCTGACCGGCGAGGTCGGAACGGGCAAGACAACCGTGTGCCGCTGCCTGCTTGAACAACTGCCTGAACATACCGCCGTGGCGTTTATCTTTAATCCCAGACTGACTGTTGAGGAACTCCTGGCAACGGTGTGTGATGAATTCGGCATCAGGTATCCTGAAGGCAACACAAGCATAAAGGTGTTTACAGACCTCTTGAACGCCTTTTTGCTGGATGTCCACGCCGGGGGCCGCAAGGCGGTTCTGATTATCGATGAGGCGCAGAACCTGGGTATTGATGTCCTGGAGCAGTTGCGCCTGCTGACCAATCTTGAGACAAACCGGCATAAGCTGCTCCAGATAATCCTGCTCGGGCAGCCCGAGCTGAGAGAGCAGCTCTCCCGACCCGCGCTCAGGCAGCTCTCTCAGCGCATTACGGCCCGTTACCACCTCGGGCCACTCTCCCGGAACGATACAGGCGCGTATGTAACGCACCGCCTCTCGGTCGCTGGATTGCAGAAAAAACTGTTCACCGGTTCAAGCATAAAGAAATTATTTCATTTAAGCGGCGGAATTCCCCGCCTGATAAACATACTGTGCGACCGCGCCCTGTTAGGCGCCTTCGCCGGTGAAAAAAACACGGTGAACAGCAGCCTCGTAAAAAAGGCGGCGCGCGAGGTCCTTGGAGAAGACGGGGCTCACGGCAACCGCGTAACGCCTTATGTATGGGTGACGGCCGTTCTCATACTTGCAGTGCTCGGGGCCGTGCTGTCAGCCGCTTACTACAATAAAAATATACCGTCGGAAACAGCAACGGGCGGTAAAACAGGCATGTCAAGTGCAGCCGGAAACACTGAAAACACCCCCCCGCAAACCGCAGGCCTTCAGTGGCCTTCCGTTGGACCCCGTGACAGGGATAATATCGCCGCCTTCATGGAGCTTTTCAGGTTATGGGGCATTTCCTATAATCCCGGCGAAGAACCATCGCCGTGCAGGCAGGCTGAATCACAGGGTCTGCAATGCCTGAGCGGACCGGGCGGCCTGAACGACCTGCGGCGCCTCGACAGGCCGGCTGTACTTAAGCTCTTCGACGATCGGGGCGGTGAGTATTACGCCGCATTGACGGCGCTGGAAACAGACACGGCGACCCTCGTAACCGCAACGGAAACAAGGCATGTTGCGGTCAGGGACATTGAATCCCGCTGGCTCGGTGATTACACATTACTGTGGCGCACTCCTCCGGATTACCGCGGCGAACTTATGCCCGGCAAATCCGCCCCCCTCGTGCGCTGGATAGACAGGGAGCTGGCCGCTGTCCAGGACAGGCCGTTTCGGCCCGTTGAAGGTACGGAATTCAGCGGTTCCCTTGTAAATTACGTAAAGAAGTTCCAGCTATCACGGGGCCTGGTTCCCGATGGAATCGTGGGTCCGAGGACCCTGATACACCTGAACACGGCTGCCGGCATGGACACACCGAAATTAAGCGCCGGCGGAGGGGAAAAGTAACATGTCTTTTATTCTCGATGCACTTAAGAAATCCGAACGGAACCGCAGGCGCGGGCCTGTGCCTGATGTAATGACAGTGCATTCTTACCGTTCATCGCGTGAGCCGGAAAAACACCTCCTGTGGCCTTACCTGTTTCTGGCCGCCATGCTGATAAACGCAGGCATCCTGGCGGCCTTCCTGCGGCCGTGGGAGTCAAAGACCAGGGAGGCCGCCGTTCAGACAGTCACGGAACAGCACGCGGAATCCGGGCCTGCACCATCTGTCGGGGGAAAACACGTTGACGTGAAGCCGGCGCAGCCCGTGCAAAATACCACCGAAACAGAAGGCGCTTCAGGTCCCCGCAGACAGAAAACGGGAGGCACTGCCGATGTAAAGGTCAACGCCGTGGATCGGAAAGCTGTTGCCGGCAAACAGCAACCCGCACGCGATATAACCGGTGAGACGGCGGCGCTTGACCTGAATCCCTCCCCCGAGGACCTGGAACTCCTCCGGGAAAAAATCAGGGAGGAACGCTCGCCGGCCGTTGAACCCAGTTCACCGGAACTCCGGGCCGGAGAACATGCTGAAGGCGCACGGGAAAAAGGAATTGCGGATATAAGCAGGATACCGGAGGCGGTCAGGAAAAAACTGCCGGAGATTTCCATTACAGGACACATTTATTCTGATGACCCGTCATCACGCATAGTGAATATCAACGGAATCATCATGCGCGAGGGGGATACGCTTGCGGAAGGGCTGAAGCTGGAGGAGATCACCATATCCGGCGTCATTTTAGACTACAGGGGCCTGCGTTTCAGCATAAGGGCGTTTTAGCCTTGCAATAGAAACACCGCCCGGTTCATCCTGTATCAGGGCGACTTCATATCCAGGAACTCTTTCCGCGCGACAATCAGGAACACCCGGCCGGTCTGTTTCAGATGCCCGGCTATCCTCTCCGCCTCCCCGCCGTGGCCGAGAAACAGGTCCACCCTTCCGTGACCGCGAATCGCCCCTCCGGTATCCTGCACCAGGGCAAAACGCCTGACGGGCCTCCACCCGGCTATACTGTCGCCGTCAAACACGGGCAGCTTTGTCTCGATATATGCCAGCCCTCCCCTGGGCACCGCCCTTGTGTCCATGGCCACTGAACGGTTCGGGGTAAGGGGGACGTTGATATTTCCAAGGGGCCCGTCTTCCGTCTCGCGAAAGAAGACGTAGCTCTGATTATGGCTCAGTATCTCCCGGACCTTATCAGGATTGGCATACAGATACGCCTTGATTGACTGCATGGACATCTTTCCGGGCGGGATCCTGTCTTTAAGGACAGCGCCTATCGCCCTGTATGGACGGCCGTTTTTCTGTGCATAATTAATGCGTTTAAGGCTGCCGTCAGGCAGTCTTATAAGCCCGGAGCCCTGTATCTGGAGGAAAAACAGTTCTATCCCGTTGACATACGCAATCGGCTCGGCGCGCCCCTGCAGTATCCTGCCGTAAACTATTTCATCCAGCGAGTAGTAAGGGACCAGACGCCTGCCCTGCAACCGCCCGACGATCCTCTCGTTCCTCCACTTCTCCGAAAACCGCCCGAGGTCCACCTCTATCAAATCCCCGGGCGTTTTATAGACAGGTTCTGAAAGTTTTTCCGTGGGTGCCGGGCTGCCCTCCAGCACCGGCTCGTAGTAACCCGTGAAAAAGGCCTTGCCGCCGGCATTCCTGCTTTCAAAAAACAGAAACTTTTCTCTCAGTAGGGCTGTTCTCTCCCTGCCCTCATGGTTCCTTATTATGCTTATGAAGAGCTTCATGGAGGCCGCCATCTCCCGGGAGGAATAGATCAGCCCGTCATATTCAAAGGTCATGTCCCCGGGCAGCCGGCTGTAGTACAGGAGCGAACGGCCGGCGGCCTGTTCAAGTCCCGCGAAATCCATATCATCACTCCAGCCATAAAGATACACCTGAATGGAGGATAATTCTTTGATGGCCGGCCTTGCGGGTGGGCGCGTCAGCAGGGCGCAGCCGGCCGAGACTGAGACAAGAAACAAAGCTGCCGCGCAAACCGGCAGATATCTCTTAAACCCTGCGCCCATGTTTCACCATCAGGCATCTCACCGCTGCGATAAACCCTGACGGCGAGGTTCTTGCGGAAGTCCTCCGCCTGTCACCTGCAGCGGAAAGAGAGGTCTTACAACTCATCGGCACCGAAAGATTTCCCCCTCCGGTCGAAATGACATATACAAGCTGTTTTCATACTTTTGCAAGAGGCTCAGTATGTGCTCTGAACTCAGAACTTTGAACCGAACGCTTTATATGCATGATCAGGATGAACGCATCTGTTTGATAATATTAAAAAGCTCTTTGGATGCCAGGTGAGGGCCCATCTGTTCGTAACCTTCGATGCCGAGCCTGGTTCTTACCTGTCCGACCTTTACCCCCGACTCGAACATCCTGCTGAAATACCGCCTGACTATCTTCTCATGGGTCTCTTTGCGCTGCGGGGCGCCGAAAGGATTTGCAAAGTAAGTATGCACTATACCCTTTTCGTCGGTTGTCCCTTTGGCAAAGCGGGCACCGCTTCTGAATACGGAAAGGGCCTCTTCCATGGATGAAAAAAACTCTATAATGGGGTGCTCGTCGTCTATCTTCTCATAGTTGTTGGCATAAAGCACGATATCGAGAGGATACCCCCTGATTATATGGGAATACCGCGTTATAGGCACTATGAGGCGCGCATTGCCTTTATCCGGATTCATGAATATGCTCCTGTCTATCTCTTCATACGCATATCCGGGCTGCAGGTCGTCGAGTCTCACAAATGCGCCGATTTCCGTCCCGTAACCGACTACTTCCCCCCTGTCGTTTACGGCGATTGAACCCATATCATCAAAGATGATCCTCATTTCGCAGATATGCTCATCCGCAAGCACGCGGAATGCCTCAAGGGTCTCGGACTTCCCGGCGCCGCTGTCGCCGATTATCAGCACATTGGCACTGCCGCCCTCCTTGAGCCTGATATACACCATTGCCCCGTGAACAGGCATATATCCCCGGTTGAGCATGGCGATGTTATGCAGTGTAAGCGTCATCTTCTTGAAATAGCCGAAATAATCAACCTCCTCAGAGTGGGCTATCAGGCCTATGAGGATGCCTGTCTCCGGATCCTCGTAAAACGCCGTATTATGCGGCAACCCCCTGTACTTAAGGCCGAAAAGCAGCATTATTTCCGGCTGCCTGCCTTCAATGTCTTCAAAATCCGCTATTTCAAAGAGATTGCTCAGGGAGAGCCCCAGTGATATAAAGTCCTGATGAAAATATATATGCGCGGTCAATGCCCCGACCTTTGCGGGGAAACAGAACCACTCGCCGGGGTCAATCTGAAGCATCCCGTCCTTCAGCCCGCTTATTTCACTGAACTTGCCCTTTCTCTTGTTCATCTCCGGGTAAAGAATCAACGGAGGCTCTATCAGTGAAAGCCTGATAAACGGAACATCCAGCAGCACCTCAAGCTCTTTGGGGCACTTCCACTCTATCTTTTCAAGAAGCATCCCCATATTGGCGCCGGCCGGCAACTGCCTGTAAACACGCGGGTTTTTTCCGAGCAGGTTTTCTCCGACACGCCTGTACACGTAAAGGACGTTATTCTTGAGTTCATCATTGGCCTTGATAAACCGGGTGTGAAGTATATTGCTTTTTGCATACCCGGACCTTTTGGGCGCTTCAATGTAGATGAACCTCTCCATGCGCCTCCAGTAGTTGTACAGTTCCTCGATAAACTCGTGCAGATACTCGGGATTTGATATTAAACGTTCGTAGTCCCTGTTCATTGCAAGCACTTCCGCGGCGGTATGGCCGGCAAGGAGCCTGAAGAGGTTGACGAGGCTGCCTGCCATTTCATCGCGCCTGACGCCGGGCAGGCTCTCGCTGAGAAAGGCAAAAATGGAGCTGCCTTTTGATGCGATCCGCTCTATGAACCTCTCGACAATTTCAAGGAACAGGGGGCTTCTCAACAGTTTCTCGGGGGTGTCGCAGTCAAGGCCCGCATAGTCGAATATCACCTTCTTTCTTGTTATAACGTATGGTCTTGCCGTTTTGACAACAGATGCACCAGCCATAAACCCGGTATCCTTTCCGTCCGTGCCGTTGTGCCGGGAACTTCCGGCGTTTAGTGTGAATGAATATTATAACATTCAACAGCATGCTATTTCATAGCCCCCGGATGGAATTTTTACCACTTCCGCCGGTGCCTGATTATCTTCGCAACGGCATAAAAATAGCGCCCGCGGGCAGGGGAGTCCGGAGGTTTTACGCCGCCCCCCCTGCGGTTTTATGCAACATTAAGGTTGGTTACGGATAGCATTAAAAAACCGAATGCGATATTATTATTGCAACCGGTTGAGGTTAAGATACCGTCTGAAATTATCCGTAGCCTGATGTTACGGGATATTTCCTGCAACGGTACGGTAAATGAAGGGGGTTATTATGAAAAGACTTACCAGGTATTTCCTTGAAGGGCTGCTGGTATTGATTCCACTGGTGGCCACAATTTACGTTGTTTACGCCGTGTTCACGAAGATCGACTCTATTTTCAGATTCGGGATGCCGGGGCTGGGGTTTCTGGTCACCATACTGACCATAACCCTGGTGGGATTCATATCGTCAAACTTCATAACAAGCTGGCTGGTGCGTCTTGTCGAAAAGATATTTTCAAAGCTGCCGCTTGTGAAGATGATCTATACATCCGTCAAGGATTTGATAGGCGCATTTGTGGGCGACAAAAAGAGTTTCGACAAACCCGTGCTGGTCACGCTTTCCCCGGAGAGCAACATCCAGGCCATAGGATTTGTAACACGCGAAAGCCTGGAGAATATAGGACTGGCGGACAGTGTCGCCGTGTATCTTCCCCAGTCCTACAACTTTGCAGGGAACCTCATAGTCGTGCCCAAAGAGCAGGTCACCCCACTGACCGCGGAAAGCGGCGATATAATGGCATTTATCGTATCAGGAGGAGTTACGGCAAAGTAAACCTTGCAGCGGCGTAAAATACCGCCCGTTTATGCAACATTACGGTGAAAATACCGGCGGAGGAACTCTGAACCGGGCAAGGCTCCCCTGCCGGTTCATGCGGCATGAGGCTCAGCCCAGATCTTCCTTGCCGGTCATCTCTTCAATATCGATCCTGACCACACCTGTTATCCTCAGCTTTTCTTCCGGAATTTCACCATAGTCCCCTTCAGGCTGGTATTTCTCCATGAGGCGCTTCAGGGCGAACAACTTCTCGGCACGGTCCTCGATAATATGCGCCCTGCCCTTTATGATTATACTCCTGTAGAGATATTCAGCCTCACATGGCTGATTCTTCGCCCTTACGTACGTCAGGGGCAGGTCTGTTTCAAAACATACCCGGTTGTCTCTCTTTATATCGTCGATTTTTTCGCCTTCCAGTGCCGTATGGAAATATATCCTGCCTTCATCGTATACAAAATTAAGCGGCTTTACCATCGGATAGCCGTCCCTGCCGACGGTCCCCAGCCTGCCCACATGGCAGGTATGCAGCAACTTAAGAATTATCGACTTGTTTTTTATTTCCTTTTTACTCCTGCGCACTGCAAATCCTCCTTGCACAAACATCCAACTGTTACATAACCTGCCGTTGCATAAAACTATTGCCCGGACTCTGAACCGGCTCCCCCGGCGGACTCCCCTGCCGGCTTATGCCGGCATTAAGGTTAAGGTTTATGCAACATCAAGGGATAAAACTCAGGACGATATCCGCAATTATCGCCAGTATAGAGAGCATGAATATTATATAGTAATTGACATCTTCCATGGACTTTTCGATTGATGACAGAAGATATGTAACCACCTCCCTGTCCTCCGGCGAAAGACAGGCATTGGCCCTCACCTTTTCTATCAGTTCGTACTCCTTTATGGCCATTTTCCTTTTGCGTGAAATGGAATACCTGTAAAGAAAGAAAACCAGGTATCCCAGGACACCCGCATACCATACCGGTCTTACCCATGAAGGTTCAATGTGCTGAAAGACTATAATAATCCTGAAGGCCACGGCCGACAGGAGGCCGAGCAGAAAAAACCAGTAAACAGTGGACCTTGAAACCGTATGCGGGGGTTTTTTCATCATACGGCTCCGGGGTCAGCGCCATTGCGCGGGTAATATGTCTCCTATTTTCTCATCCACCGCCTTCCTGGTCTTTTCGTCCACTTCAAGCACGGGCGGATACCACGGTTTCATGCGGCAATCAAACACCACGGGCTCGCGCAGGCGCGTATGGAAGCGGAGTGTCCGCGGCCTGTTTCCATGGATGTCGCCGGCCGGTTCGAAACGCGTGAAAAAAGTCCAGAGAAATTCCTTCAGGTTAAGAGTTGCAGCCCTGCTGTCGTCAACAAGCACGATCACAGGCCATGCCGACAATCCGCCGTCCCTGGCTATTTTCCTGCCGAGGCCGGGAGCGGAGCCGTACGGCTTCCCTTCAATTACAAGGGTGCCCGGCAGGAATGCCACGGGTCTGTCGCATCCGTCCGGCAACCGGCCCCTGAATTCCCCGGGTAATTTTCTCAGGGGCTCTTTTCCCAGCCCCATGAGCACCGCCTTTGAGCCCCTGTTCACCCCGGGCCCCGTATAGTCAAGGGTGTCCTGTGAGACATTGTCAAAGACAAACAGGTCGGTCTGCCAGTTGACACGCTCCAGGACATGGGTCCACAGCCTTGGAAAATCCGACACATCAATATCCCCGTCTGTGATTATCAGGAATTTTGTCAGTGACAACTGTCCTTCCCCGAGAATTCTCATTGCGGATGCAAAGGCCTCCCTGGGATAGCGGTTGTACACCCTGGCTGCGGCAAGGGGATGAAAGCCGGTGTCGCCGAATGTCTTCAACTGTCTTACTCCCTTCATGACAAGCGGAAAAAGCGGCGACAGCAGATCCTGCAGATAATCACCGATGTAGTAGTCCTCCTGCCGGGGCCTGCCGACCACGGTGGCCGGATAAACTGCATTCCTGCGGTAATACATCCTGTGGACATTGAATACGGGATAGTCGTGTTTTAACGAATTGTAACCGAAATGGTCTCCGAACGGGCCTTCCGGTCTCCTGATAAACGGAGGCACTTCCCCTTTCAGGGCAAACTCCACATCGGCGACCAGGGCATGCCCGCCGAGAGGGTCATCAACCATCTCCAGCCGTTTTCCCAACAGCAGCGAGGCCAGTATGAGCTCCGGGACGTCCTCCGGCACAGGCGCTATTGCCGAAAGTATCAGCGCCGGCGGGCCGCCGATGAACAGGCTGACCGGGAGGGGCCGCCCCTTTTTCTCTGCAACATCATAGTGATAGCCCCCGCCTTTGTGTATCTGCCAGTGGATACCGGTGGTGCAGTCGTCATGCCTCTGTATCCTGTACATTCCCAGATTGTGCCCCCTGCCTTCAGGGTGTTCGGTGTAGACAAGCGGCAGCGTAATAAAAGGCCCTCCGTCAGTATGCCAGGAGGTCAGCATCGGGAGCTCCGATAAACGGGGAGGGCTCTGCCTGTTATGCAGGATGGGAGCATCCTTTACCTTCCTGAGCCCGATCTTCAGTCCCTGGAGGAAGATGTTTCTCGCGTTCCAGAGTTTTCTTATGTCCAGCGGAAAGATATTTTCCGCGAGTTTCACTATCTCACTGACGAATTGCACGGGCCGCCTGCCGAAGGCGAGTTCCATCCTGCGCTCCGTGCCGAAGAGATTTGTCACAACCGGGAATCGGCTGCCCCTGACATTCTTAAAGAAAAGCGCAGGCCCGCCCCTTTCTATGACCCTCCTGTGTATCTCGGCGATCTCCAGGAAGGGGTCCACCTGTGTCTCGACAAGGAGCAGTTCGTTTTCCTTCCTGAGCATCTCGATAAAACCCTGCAGGTCTTTAACCTGATCCATGGTTGCATTCTCCTTTTGTTTACCTTACAGTTGCATAAAAACATCGCCGGTTTATGCAACGCCGGGGAAAAGTCTTCTCTGGTCTTCCCTTAACCGTGCAAATCTCTCCTCCGGAAAATAAAAAACACCTTTAAACACCCTGTTCATAACAGCAATCAACTGGCGGAACTTGTACGCATCATGATGGGAATCACCCCCGTGTTCGGACCTGCGCCAGCTTTCCTCGTCCGATATGCGCAGCTCCAGTGCCAGTGTGTGCTGTTCCGTTTTTTTATCGATATGATGCCTGTTCATGTAGTCCGGTGTGCCCGGTATCAGTATCTCGTTGCTTCCGGCCTTGCGGTGAACAGGCACGCAGAAATTTATCTTGCACTGAAACTTCTTATGTCCCGAGGAAGAATACGGGTTTTTTGCCGTGTTGGCGCCAAGGGCGTTGTAGAAGCTTCTCGCATTGGCAAGCAGCTCTTTGTCATCAGGCACAATATCCTTGCCCTCGCTCCGGCAGAGGCTTATCATCAGTCTCCTTACCGCTTCAATCATGCTCTCCGGGCTGTCGAACAGTGTCTGGGTTATGGAATGGGATATGGTGTTTTCCTGGAGTATGACGCCCCTTTTCTGAAGTGCATGGAAAAGCTTAAGTGTATCATCTCTGCTCTTCAGAATGAATGTGATGGCAAGTATGTCCCTGATATTATGGGCCTCTCCATGCACATCCTTGCCCAGCTTGGTAAACATGCTCTCAGGGCTCTTCAGCCTGGACTTGATATCCGCAATATCAACCTCGACGCCGTCTCCGCTGTTGAACACGAGGCATCCCTTTTCATGATCAAACCTGAGCGATTCGCGGAGCTTGAGGAAAAAAGTGGAAATCTTGACAAAGGCCCTTTGGGCGGCCTCGTTTTCAGGGATGAGTTCCGGATGCTGCCAGTCATAATTATATAAGTCCTCCAGGCTTTGTCCCTGCTCTTCCAGAAACATCCCCAGTTGGGCATAGTCGTTTATATCCTGGCTGTCTTCTTCAATCGACTTGATCAGGTGGGCCATCTTCAGAAGCGAACAGGCCATCTGCTGCCACAGGCGCGGCACGTCCATATCGACGCCTCCCCTGTAGCCGTAAAACACACGCGGGTACTTTCTCGAGGAGGCCAGAAGGAAGAGATGACGCGGATCATCGGATACTATATTTCTGAACTCGGGTGTATGCAGGGTGGATTCTATTTCCCCGATCTTCCGGAGACAATCCCGGTAAAGGGGGGCGTTTCCGGAATTCAACGGCAAAAGGGCCTCAAGCTGTTTTTTTACAAAAGGGAACATGGAATAAAGAAAATAACGGTATGCCTGTTCAACATACTTCAGCGCCCGTTTTTTCTCGCTCTCGTGCAATTCATCTTCAACAGTATCAAACCCCCGGTTGCCCATCATTTTTGTAGCCTGTCCGAGAGCGGTTTCATAATCCCCCGCCCTCAACAACAGGTAAGGGGTCATTTCGGTCCTGTCCAGCACGGAACCGAAAATCTCATGATGAAGCTCCTGGCCCGATGTTATGTCTTTAATCCCGTCCGTTACGCCTTCCATTACATTTACATTTCAACCTTACAGTTGCATGAAAATACGGCAGCAGCGCAGGCTTCCCCGCGCCGTTTTATCAATACGGGTTATAGTATAACAAAAACGGTTTACCTTAATGTTGCTTAAACGGGCAGGGGAGTCCGGTGGTTTTACGCCGCCGTAAGATAAATTCAAGATTCAAGAAGAATACTCCGTAATATTGTTTGGGCACACATCGGCGCAAAGAGGTGATAAAATTTTCTTATGAATGCTGAAAAGTCTCCGAAGCTTTCTCCCGGTATCATTCTACTGTTGGTTTATCTCATATATTCTGCGATCATCTCGTTCTTCGGCCTGTTCAGACCCGTAGTGACAGCCGGGCCGCTGCTTCTTACAGGATACAAGGCGGTTGTCTGGAAGTTGCTCGTCCTCCTGGTGCTTACCACCGGACAGCCGTAATCATATATCTTTTCATGCTGAGAAAAAAAGGATTCGGAGAAAAGACATGGACAAGCTGAAAGCGCTGGAGACACTTTCAGCGGGGATAAAGGGCGGTTCCACGGAACAGATTATGCTGTATGTATTACTGATGATACCGATAGTGTTTATCGGTATCCCTCTCCTGCAAGCCCTGTTTTTATGGATGACTTCACGGCTTATGCGCTTTGAAAAGGGAAGCTTTTTCAAGGCGGCGCTGAGAGAATATACGTGCTTGAGGCATGATGCGGCGCTCCATGGCCCGGGTGATGAATTATTTCCGCGAGTTCCGGATCCTGGCCCATGTATCCCGCAGGGTCACCGTCCTGTTGAACACCGGTCTTCCCGGCGCGGAGTCGGGGTCGACACAGAAATATCCGACTCTCTCGAACTGGTAGCGGCCGCCCGGCGGGGCCTCCGCCAGGGACGGTTCAACACGGCAGGACCGCAGTATCTCCAGTGAATACTGATTCAGATGCGCACCGAGGTCATCGCCGATCTCGCCCGGGTCGGCGGTTGTAAACAAATGGCTGTACAGCCGCACCTCGGCGACGACTGCATGCGGGGCCGACACCCAGTGGAGGGTCGCCCTGACCTTACGGCCGTCAGGGGAGTCCCCGCCCCGTGTCCGGGGGTCATAAGTGCAGTGTACTTCCGTAACCTCGCCCGTGCGTCCGTCCCTTACCACATCAGTGCATGTAATGAAATACGCATACCGCAGCCTCACCTCCCGTCCCGGTGAGAGGCGGTAGAACTTCTTCGGCGGCTCCTCCATGAAGTCGTCCCGCTCTATGTATAAAACGCGTGAAAAAGGCACCTTCCTTGTCCCGGCGCCCGGGTCTTCCGGATTGTTCACGGCCTCAAGCTCCTCCACCTGCCCCTCCGGGTAGTTGATTATAACGAGTTTCAGCGGACGCAGCACGGCCATCACCCTCGGCGCCGTCCTGTTTAAATCCTCCCGGATGCAGTGCTCGAGCAGGGCGATGTCAACCACGCTGTCCCTCCTGGCAACGCCTATGCGCTCGCAGAAATTCCTTATCGAGGCAGGGGTGAAGCCCCGCCTCCTCAGGCCGGATATTGTGGGCATCCTCGGGTCGTCCCATCCCCTGACATGGCCTTCTTCCACGAGCTTCAGGAGTTTTCTCTTGCTCATGACCGTATGGCTGAGATTCAGACGCGCAAACTCGATCTGCTGCGGATGGAATATTCCGAGCTTATCGAGGAACCAGTCATACAGGGGGCGGTGGTCTTCAAATTCGAGGGTGCAGAGGGAGTGTGTAATCCCCTCGATGGAGTCCGAGACGCAGTGTGCGAAGTCGTACATGGGATAAATGCACCACCTGTCGCCCGTTCTGTGATGAGTTGTGTGCTGTATCCGGTAAATAACCGGGTCCCGCATGTTGATATTGCCCGAGGTCATGTCGATTTTTGCGCGGAGCGTGCGGGCGCCGTCCTCGAACTCACCGGCCCTCATGCGCTCAAAGAGATCGAGGTTTTCTTCGACCGTCCGGTTGCGGTACGGGCTTTCCCTGCCGGGTGAGGTCAGAGTCCCCCTGTACTGCCTTATCTCTTCAGCGCTCAGGTCGCAGACATACGCCATACCGGCCTTTATCAGCTCGACGGCGTAGCGGTACAGTTGTTCAAAGTAGTCTGATGCGAAGAACAACCTGTCACCCCAGTCGAACCCGAGCCACCTGACATCCGACTTGATCGACTCCACGTACTCCGCCTCTTCCCTGCTCGGGTTGGTGTCGTCAAACCGCAGGTTGCAGAGGCCGTTGAATTCACGGGCCACGCCGAAATTCAGGCAGATGGACTTTGCATGGCCGATATGCAGGTAACCGTTCGGCTCGGGGGGGAAACGAGTGTGAACCCTCCCGTTGTTCCTGCCGGCCCTTATATCCTCCCTGATGATATGACGTATGAAGTCTGATGTGTGTTCCGAGGCGTCTCCGCTCATATATGCATCTCCTTTCATCATTCCCTCCGGGTCCGGGAGGGTCCGGGATTATGAAACAATTTTACATGAACGCCGCACAAATTCTCCACAGAATTAAAGAAATCGCCCTTGCTTCCCGATAATATACCTTAATATTGCATGAACGTGCAGGGGAGTCCGCCGGGAAACCGCCGGACTCCCCTGCCCCGCAAGCGGTGTTTTATGCCGCTGTAAGGCAAACACTACGCCGGCATGACAACAGTGGCGGCATATGTCTTCTGAACGGATTTCATGAACAGGGTTTCCGGAAAAAGCGAGATGAACATTCATCATGACAACAGCGGTTCCGCGGATACGGAAATGTCCAGGCTGGAGAGGAACATCTACATAATCGCCGATGAGGTGCTTGATATCCTCAAGCAGCTCTCCCGTGAGAACAAGAAGCAGCTCAATGCCAGGCTTATCGCCGAGAAGATGTTCACAAAGGATACGGTCAAACAGATGCTGGCCCGTCCGGCCCGGGAAGAATGCAGGGGAGGAAAGGATTTCTCACCCCTCAGGACAATAGCCGACGGTGTGCTTGACAAGCTCTCCGAGCTTCTCCCTTCATTTATGAATGAAAAATTCAGGGACCTGAAAGACCGGTTCGACGACGAGAGCCTCCTTGAGGATTCGACGGTCTGGCTGAATGCATCGATAAGGATCGTAAGAAAATATATCGATTCCATCTCAAACAAAAACAAAGAGCTCGAGCTCTTTATACACCAGACCATACAGTATCTCTCGGAGACCGAGAAACGCCTGACGGGCGAGTTATCCGCCCACCAGGAGAAGTTCAACGCCGACAGGGCGTTTGAAAAAGACATATCAGCGCACATGAGTATGATAGAGCAGGACTTCAGCTCCGGCACCGACATCAACGATATCAGAAAAGCCGTCCTTGACAAGATAGAAAACATCAACAGGAGCATTGAAAAAAAGAGGGAACAGGACCTGCTCAGGCTCAAAGAGACGGAAAAGACCCTGCAGGAAATGGGCCGGAGAATCTCGGATATCAAAAAGGAAGCCGATGAGCTGAAAAAGAAGGCTGAGGAGATAGAGAACGAGTCTTTCCACGACAGGCTCACCGGGCTCAAGAACCGCAAGGCGTATGACGAGGAGATAGTCAGGGCACTGGCCGCGGCGCAGCGGCATAATGTCCCCTGTTCCCTCATGATCTGCGATATAGATCACTTCAAGAAGATAAACGACACCTACGGGCACAAAGTCGGAGACCTGACGCTCAGGAAACTGGCCGCCCTGTTGAAAGAAAGACTGAGGACAAACGACTTCATAGCCCGGTACGGCGGAGAAGAGTTCGCCGTTATCCTGTCACATACCTCCCTGCAGGATGCTGTAAAAGTCGGTGAAAACGTCAGGAGCTTCATCAACAATTCACTGTTTTCATATAAAAACAGGAAGATTCCCGTGACCATCAGCATAGGCATCAGTTCTTTCCGCAGCGATGACGACGCCACGACGATATTCGAGAGGGCGGACGAGGCGCTTTACCTTGCCAAGGAGTCGGGCAGGAATAGCGTAAAGACCGAAGAGGATGTCATGGGCGGCATAGCCCCCGCCATGGGTTGAGCGGCTTGTTCCCGCTGTAACCGCACCCCCACAACTGCACACCTGGCACATCCGGCAATCTGAGAATCGCTCGGAACAGGTTAAAGAAATCCCGGTGAAGTTCCGATTGTAAATCAAACAATTGAAAATTGACCGAGGTCTCAAATGCATACTGCAAGGCTTAAGAAACTGGTAAAGGATCTCCGCCACCACGACTCCGCCAAAAGACGCTATGCAGCCGAAGCGCTGTCGGAAGGAGATGAAAGGGCGGTTTATCCTCTGATAAAGGCTTTAAGGGATGAAAACTTCGGCGTTCAGGACGCAGCGATCCGCTCCCTGATGGAGATAAAGGGAGAGTCCACGGCATACATGCTGCTGCCTCTTCTAAGGGAAAACGCCTTTCTGCGGAATACCGCCATCATGATTATAAAGGAAATCGGCCGGGAAGCCGTCCCGCTGCTCGTTCCTCTCCTGAGGGACCGTGATGATGATGTCAGGAAATTCGCCCTGGACCTCATCCAGGACATCAGATATTGCGATTATCCGGAAAAACTGGTGGAACTTCTCAGGAACGATCCCAACCCCAATGTCAGGGCCGCTGCTGCAAAGGCCCTGGGCGCATTGAAGTACCGGCCGGCGGAGCCGCATCTCATGGATGCGCTGAAAGACGAGGAATGGGTGTGTTTTTCCGCCATAGAAGCCCTTACCGACCTGGGAGGCGACGGTTGCCTGCGCTCGATTGAAGCCCTGCTGGACAGCCCCTCGGAGGCCATAAGATTTGCAGCGCTTGAAGCGCTCGGGAAGATCGGCTCTCCCATGTCGGTCAAACCCCTTGTTGAGCATATATCAAGAAGCGACGGATATGAAAAAAACGCCGCCATAAAAAGTCTCGTCCGCACAGGAGATGTCCCCTCAATACCCGGTATGTCCGACAGTCTTGTTGAAATCCTGAGGGAAGGGGAGTGGGAAGACCGGTTAACAGCGATAAAAGGGCTGGTTGCGATTAAGGAGACGAGCGCGATTCCACATATGATTGATATAGCGGGCTCTTACGACACCTCCGTCCCGGACAATGAAGAAAAGGTCTCGATAATCAAGGAAGCTGTGAAAAGCCTCGACTGCAATGAGCATCTTCTGAATATTCTCAACGACCGCTCCATGAAATTCCGCGGAAGGTCCATAGCCGTGGACATAATAGGAGATCTGAAATGCAGTGAAGCTGTCCCGGCACTTATAGAACTTTTAAATGACGAGTGCAGGGATGTCAAACGCTCTGCCGTGAATTCCCTCGGCAAGGCAGGAGGCGATGAAGTGAAAGAGAGCCTTATCGATATGATTAATGAACATGACAGCCACGTCAGGAAGACGGCCGTCATCTCGCTCGGCAAGATACGGGAAGAGGCCGCGTTTGAGCCTCTCATGAAGTTTCTCCATAATGAGAAATATCATGATGTTATCCGTGAGTTTATAAAGGCGCTGCTTAATATCAATCCCTCCGTGTTTCTGTCGCGCATACATGAATACAGTGATTACGTCAGGGAGATCGCCGCGGAATATGTGTCTGACATCAAGACGGGGGATTCATGCTGAACATTCCTCTTGTCGATTCAACATTTAAAGAGATAAGAGACTATATCTATGAAAAGAGCGGCATCCATATAGCAGATAACAAAAAGTATCTGATTGAAAACAGGTTGTCGGGGATATTAAAGGAAAAGGGGCTGAACAGTTTTGAGGAGTATCTTGAACTCCTCAGGTCCAGGGCCGACTCCGGCGAACTCAACAGGCTTTTTGACGCCATAACCACAAACGAGACATATTTCTTCAGGGAGGCGGAACAGTTCTATGTGTTTTTCGATAATATATTGCCGAAGCTGATGGCGCAGAAAAAGGGTTCAAGAGGCATCAGGATATGGTCCGCCGCATGCTCCACGGGTGAAGAACCCTACACGATTTCGATAATAATGATGGAGAAAATGCTGAATCCGCGGCAAATTGAAATATGTGCCTCGGATATAAGCGAAGGGGTGCTTAACTCGGCGAAAAGGGCGGTATACAATTCATATTCAGTGAGAAACATACCCGAAGCGTACCTGAGGAAATACTTTTTGAACAGTGACCGGTCTTATGCCCTGAAGCCTTCGGTCAAAAACACCGTCAGGTTCATGAACGTAAATCTTGTCGACGACAGAAGATTGAGAGCATTACGCGGAATGGATGTCATCTTCTGCCGGAACGTGCTTATATACTTTGACAACAGGGCCAAACAGAAGGCGGTGTCGAATATCTACAACAGCCTGAATCCGGGCGGTTATTTATTCATAGGGTCCTCTGAAAGCCTTCATAACGTTACAAGGGCATTCAGGCCGAATGTCATAAATAAAGTAATCGCATATCAGAAGGTATGAAAAATGAAGACTGTAGGATGCGGAAATCAATATACGGAATTAAAAGCGGATTTTGAAACATCTGAACCCGGGGCGCTCCATCCGGCGGGGACTGTAATTCCGGGAGCGGGTTTCAGAGACTTTGCTGTGGGGGTGATCCAATGAATATACTGGTGGTGGACGACTGCCAAACAACAAGAAAACTCCTTGGTCATTACCTGAAGACAAGGGGATACAAGGTGGTGTTTGCGGAAAACGGTCTTGACGCCCTGGAAAAACTCGGGACACACAAGATAAATCTCATACTGACGGATCTCAACATGCCGTACATGGACGGAATGGAGTTCATAAGAACCCTGAGGGCCGACCCGAATCTTGCGGATATTCCCGTATTAATGGTTACAACAGAAAATGACGATGCAGAGAGAGAGAAGGCATTTAACAGCGGTGTAAACGGATATGTTGTAAAACCGATAACAGGAGACGTAATAGCACGGAACATAAAAAGCATTTTAAAGGACATGTTTGCAAAAGGAGGTGTCTAAATGTCTGATATGAATATAAAAATACTCGTCGTCGACGACTTTTCAACAATGAGAAGAATCGTCAAGAACCTTCTCAGGCAACTGGGATATATACATATAGAAGAGGCGGAAGACGGGGCGCAGGCATATTCCAAGTTAAAGAACGGCGGGTTCGGTTTTGTCATCAGTGACTGGAATATGCCCAATATGGACGGACTCGCACTCTTGAAAAAGATAAGAAGCGACGAGGAATTAAAAGACGTGCCTGTTCTGATGGTGACCGCCGAAGCTGAAAAAGACAAGGTGGTGACAGCCATACAGGCAGGCGTCAACAACTACATAGTAAAGCCTTTTACGGGGGAAGTCCTCAAGGAAAAAATAGACAAAATATTTGAAAAAATCGGGAAGTGACGGAGAAGAAAATGCCGGACGAAATGGAAGAAATAATATCCGAGTTTATTACGGAAGCCGAGGAATCCCTTGACAGGATAGAGCCCCTGTTCGTGGAGCTCGAGCAAAAGGGTCATGATGCGGACATGCTCAACGACATATTCAGATCCATGCATACCATCAAGGGAGCGGCCGGGTTCCTGGGCTTTCAGTCGATAGTGGATGTCGCGCATTCATCGGAAAATATCATGAAAAAGCTGAGGGACGGGGAAATCACGCTCTCAAAGCCGCTGATGGATGCGATACTGAAGTCCATCGACATGCTGAGGCTCCTCCTTGAGCATTTAAGGGAAAAAGACGGCGTGGAAGAGGATGTCACTCCCCTGACGCAGGAACTGGAAAACGTGCTGAAGGAAAGTTTATCGGGTTCACCGGAAGATAAGGTTGATGAAGCCGCCGGAGAACCCCCTGATAAAGAAAAACACGAAACCGTCCAGTCGCCGGACGATAACGCACGGAACACCGGAGAGCCGGTCCCTCCGCACAGTGGTGAGGCTCAAAACCACCGGGAAGACGATAATGCTGAAAAACCCGGGGAACCCGCGCAGGCATCCAGGGATACATCCCCCAGGGCAAAGGAGGCCGCACAGAATCTCCGCGTTGATGTGGAAAGGATAGACAAGGTCATGGACCTTGCAGGCGAAATGGTGCTTATAAGAAACAGGCTCCTGAACATATCCCGTTACTTTGACGCGAGCTACGGCAGCGACGCACAGACTGAGACATTGATGGAGGCGGTCTCGTTCCTGGACCGCGTGACATCGGACATGCAGCTTGCCGTCATGAAAATAAGGATGCAGCCGATCCAGAAGGTGTTCAGCAAGTTTCCAAGGCTTGTAAGGGACATTTCGGCGTCGGTGAATAAAAAGGTTGAAATAGAGATTTACGGGGAAGGCACGGAAGTGGATAAATCCGTGATAGAGCATATCGGCGACCCGATGACGCACATACTGAGAAATTCCATTGACCACGGCATTGAACCTCCCGGGGAAAGAATCGCAAAAGGAAAACCGGAGAAAGGCAGGATTGTTGTAAACACTTATCAGAAAGGCAACCAGATCGTCATCGAGATCTCGGATGACGGAAAGGGAATAGATATTGAAAAGCTGAAGGAAAAAGCCGTTGAAAAAGGCATGTTGACGGAAGAAGAGGCCGCCAAGATGTCCGACGAGGCCGCGGTGAATATAATTTTCATGCCCGGGTTTTCCACCAAGGAAACCGCGACCGAGCTCAGCGGCCGGGGTGTCGGGATGGATGTTGTAAATACCAATATTTCACTGTTGAACGGCTATGTCGAGGTGTCGACACGGAAAGACAAAGGCTCGACCTTCAGGATATGCATACCCCTGACGCTGGCAATAATACAGGCATTAATGGTCGAGGTGGCCGGCATAAAATATGCCATCCCCCTTTCCCCCATAGAAGAAACCCTGAAGGTTTCAAAGAACGAAATAGACAACATCACGGGCCAGGATGTGATAGTCATCCGCAACAAGGTCTGTCCCCTGTTTGAGCTTAACGAAATCCTCGGCACAGGCTCCAACGGCAGCCACGCCAGAGACCACAAGTACGTGGTGGTTATATCACTGGGTGAGAAGAAATTCTGCCTTGCGGTGGACAGGCTGCTGGGGCAGGAAGAGGTCGTAATAAAGACCCTCGAGGGGATAGATACCGCATCCTCGTATGTTTTAGGGGCGTCCATAACCGGCGACGGCAAGGTTGTCTTCATACTTGATGTTACGGCGATGTCGAGGAGCCTTGTTGAAGCAACATAATGAGCCCGGAGGATAATCCTTCAGTTAATGCAGTCTATTGAGGAGGTTTCAGTGGAACAGTACATAGGATTCAAACTCAACTCGGGCGAATATATGATCCCGATTTTAACGGTCCGCGAGATAATGAAAATGCCTGCCGTCACAGAGCTGCCCCAACTGCCGCCGTACATAAAAGGCGTTACAAACATAAGGGGCGCCATCATTCCGATAGTAAACCTGAAAGGCCTTTTGAATACGCCCGGAGACGAAAGCGCATCCGATACGGTAATCGTCATTTCCGCCGGGAAAGTGGCATTCGGCGTTATCGTAGATTCGATAACGGGCGTCATCAAGACCGATGCGTCCGGCATAGAGCCCCCGGAGAGGTTTGCAGGCAATGGTGCAGAGCATGTCGAGGGGGTGGCAAAGATCAACGGAAAGCTCGTGGTCCTGCTTGACACCGGGAAGCTCCTTCCCATGGAGGATATGAGCCTCCTGAACGACGCCATAGTCGAGGTATCGGAGACCGACGGCGGCGATAAAGTGCAGGTTGTCAAAGAGGTTGAAACCTCCGGGGGAAAAATCACCGTCACGGAGTTGCATGACGCCAGGGAATATTTTGATGCCAATATTGACGAGAACGACCCGAGGCATAATATATTCAAATTAATGCTGGACTTCATGGATGCCCTCTCATCTCACGAGTACAACAAAGTGGAAGATATCGTCAGCCGGCTGATCAAGGCCACGGACAGCGACCTTTTCAGGGAAGTGGGCAGGATAACAAGAAAGCTTCACAACTCGCTGGATGAATTCAAGGGCGCCGTAAATCACGGCCTTGAAAGGCTCACCAGGACGGACGTCCCCGATGCGGTAGACAAGCTCCAGTTCGTAATCAAGAAAACAGAGGACGCCGCCAACAGGACAATGGGGATTGTCGAGAGATATTTTGAAGAATCGGACACCTTCTCAAGGCATATTGAGAACATAAAAGGACACGATGAATCGGCCGGTTACCTGAAGGCGTTCAAGGCTTCGCTGGATAATGACATGACCGATATTCTCACCGCCCAGCAGTTCCAGGATATCATAGGACAGACCATCAAGAAGGTTATTCAACTCGTGCACGATGTTGAATCCGAGCTGCTCACATTAATAGGCAAGTTCGGGGTGCAGGTCAAGACCCCTTCCGGAACAGACACCGGCGTGGAGGCTTCAGACCAGGATGGTAAGGATGCGCACAAGGGAAAAGCCGCTGAAAAAATCACACAGTCCGACGTGGAAGGGCTGTTGAACGAGTTCGGTTTCTGAAAAAGGGCCGGGCGGAAGGCATGAAGTGATTACGTGAACAGGAGGTACGCAATGTCAACTGCAACTGCAGGGCAAGAAATACTGCAACTGGTCTCATTTACCCTCAAAGACGAGGAATACGCCGTGGACATCCTGAATGTCCAGGAGATAAACAGGATAACAGAGATAACACAGGTGCCGAATTCGCCGGATTATATTGAGGGGGTGATAAACCTGAGGGGAAAGGTGATGCCGGTGATAAACCTCAGGAAAAAATTCGGGATTGAGGTAAAAGAGACGGACGATACATCGAGAATAATAATAATGGACATCGGGGGAGTTACAAACGGGCTGATAGTGGATTCGGTATCAGAGGTGCTGAGAATCCCGGCTGACATAGTGGAGCCGCCGCCGCAGATATCATCCGGTCTGAACAGCAGGTTCATAAAAGGCATTGCCAAACTTGAAAACAGGCTCATAATACTTATTGACATCGACAAGCTCCTCGGTGACGGCGCAGAGGTGTGACGGAACAACGGGTGAAATATCACGGCAAAGATAAGCCTTAATGTTGCATAAACGGGCACGGGAGTCTGCCGGGAAACCTTTATAAAGCGATTGGATATCGGAATATGTCTATGTTGCAGGAAATAACGAGGAGTGAAGCTCAAAAAGACACCGATATGCCGTGCGGAATATTTCCTGAAGGTATCGCGGATAAAGCTTCCCCGTCAGACTCCCGTGCCCCGCAGGCGGTGTTTTTATGCCGCTGTAAGGTAAGGCAAAGATGATAAAGGTTCTGATTGTAGATGACTCGGCGTTTATGAGGAACACACTGTCAGGCATGATCTCAGCGGATCCCGGGATCAGCGTTGTGGGCACTGCAAGGAACGGGCTTGAGGCCGTGGAAAAAGTAAGCGCTCTGAAGCCGGATGTCGTAACAATGGACGTGGAAATGCCGGTAATGAACGGCATCGAGGCGCTGAAACACATAATGGCGAGACATCCGGTCCCCGTGCTCATGGTCAGTTCGTTAACCACTGAAGACGCAAAAGTGACACTGGACGCACTGGACCTGGGAGCCGTCGATTTCGTCTCCAAGAACCTGTCCGACCTCTCCATCAACATAGTGAAAATCAAGGGCATCCTGATAGAAAAGATCAAGGCTGTCGCCCGGAACGGCCGGGTATCGGGAAGAAGGCCGCCTGTCCCTTCAAAACCGCTTGTCATGCCGAGACGGGGCATTGAGACGGTTCACAGGAAGATAGGCGTCGTTGCCATCGGCACATCCACCGGCGGTCCCAGGGCGCTGCAGCACATACTCGGCAGGATACCCAAAGACTTCCCGGTCCCCATACTTATCGCCCAGCACATGCCGGCGGCATTCACCGGCCCGTTTGCGGAAAGGCTCAACCAGTTAAGCGCCATTGAAGTGAAGGAGGCGGAGCATGGGGAACCCGTCAGGAAAGGCGTGGCGTTCATAGCTCCCGGGATCGGACACATGGGAGTCACCCGCAGGAAGCTGACGGAGACGCTTATAACCATATCGGAAGACAACGGAACATACATATATAAACCTTCGGTTGATATGCTCATGCTGTCGGTTGTGGAGTACTATTCCGGCCAGGTGCTCGGCGTGATTCTTACCGGCCTGGGAAGCGACGGATCAAAGGGAATGAAAGAAATCAAGAACAAGGGCGGGATGACCATAGCGGAGAGCAGGGAGACGTGCGTTGTCTACGGCATGCCGAGGGCCGTGGTAGAGGCGGGAATTGCCGACAAGATAGCCCCTCTCGATGAAATAGCTGGCGAGATTATCAACTCGGTGTAAACCTTAATGTTGCATAAACCGGCAGGGAAGTCCGCCGCCGGTATTTTATGCCGGTGTAAGGCGACTGTTGTTCCGGATATCCGCCGATCCTGAAGTGACGTGTGAAAATGCCTGCATATGTCATTCCGGCCGGAGGGAAAAATCTTTTGGTATCATCGATGAGTTATAAGACATCTCTCTCCGCTGGAGGCGACGGACGTAAGACCTTTGCAAGAGCCTCTGGAGTTAAAGGTTTCAGCCCTGTCTGCCGATAAGAAATACAGAAGAATAGAATGACATGAATGCATCATGACGAGACAGGAGGGGCAAATGTCAAAACTGAACTGCTGGGAAATAAAGAAATGCGGCAGGGAGCCGGGAGGGGCCAAGAATCAGGACCTCGGCATCTGTCCGGCCGCCTCGGAGACGTCGTGCAACGGGATAAACAGCGGCAAAAACGCCGGCAGGATATGCTGGGCCATAGCCGGCACCTTTTGCGGGGGCAAGGTACAGGGTGATTTTGCCCAGAAGTCCGTATCATGCATGTCATGTGAAGTGCTGAAAAAGGTCAGGGAGGAAGAGGGGGTCGACAATTTCACCCTCTTGAGACCCGGACAGGTCTATCAGGCGTCATTCAAATAGGATCGCCGGCCACTTCCCCTCCCGGGAGAAAGCACGGGGAATGGGCCGGCATCACAACCGCTTTAACGCTCCGGCATTACCGCTTGAGATTGACGAGTTCGTTCAGCAGGTCGTCGGATGTGGAAACCATCCTGGAGTTTGCCTGGAAACCGCGCTGCAGTATTATCATCTTGACGAATTCCGCGGCAAGATCCACGTTGCTCAGTTCGAGGGTGTTCGACAGTATCTGGCCTGTGCCCGAATTCCCCGGGGAGGTGACAATAGGCTGGCCCGATTCATAAGACTCGGCATAGAGACTGTTTCCCTGCTTTTTCAGCCCTTCCTGCGATATGAATTTCGCCAGCACGATCTGGGCGATGTTCTTGGTCTGGCCGTTGGTGAAGATACCCGACATCAACCCCTCGTTGTTTATGGTCAGGTTTTTCAGCGTGCCCGCCGCATAGCCGTCCTGCTGCAGATATGATGTCGTGGAAGTGGTGCCGAACTGCGTTGTCCCTTCCAGGCCGGTTCCGCCGTCATTGGCGATGTCGTCGCCGAAATCAAAGGCTATCACCTGCCCCTGGGTGGCGCCCCCCGCAAAGTCGAAACCGCCCGACGTAAGGGGATAGGTGGTTGCGCTCTGTTTGTAAAGCGCGCCGTTGGTGTTGAACTCCAGTGTTCCGTAGGCCTGTATCTCGGTACTGCCGCTTGTCGTATCCGACGACCCGACAACCGCGTACCACTGCCATTCGTTTCCGCCGAGCGCGGGATAACCCGAGGGCCAGCCGTTGGCCGTGGTGATGGCCTGGTTTTTCCTGTAATAAACATTAATCACGTGGGCGTTACCCAGGGAATCATACACCGTGATGGTGCTCGTGAAGTTCGACGTGGTCTCCGGACTGCTCACGCTGAATGCCGAGGGTGTCGATGACCTCGAGTCGAGATTCGCATATATTGTCGCCTTGGAGGAATTCCTCGGCTGGCTGTTTATCGATGCGACGTTGATGTCGCTGACCACCGTCGAGGAGGCGCCCGTAACGGAATACTGGTAACCCTGGAGCCTGTAGCCGTCCGGATTGGTGGCATAGCCCTGCTTGTCGATGCCGAACTGGCCGGCCCTCGTGTAAAACGTGCTGTTTCCCTTTTTCACCACGAACAGACCGTCACCGTCCACTGCGAGGTCCAGGACATTCGGGGTGTTCTCGAACGCCCCCTGTGTGAATTCCTGTGATACTTCATTGAGCAGGGCACCCCTTCCGATTCCCAGCGAGCCCACTGTCTGGCTCACTATGTCGCCGAAGACCACGGTGCTTGTCTTGAAGCCGTGGGTGTTCATGTTTGCGATATTGTCACCCACCACCGAAAGTCCCTGTCCGTTCACGTTCATACCGCTGACCGCCGTAAACATGGATGTGATGCTCATATCTATATTCCTCCCTTCGTACTTATATTCACCTTACAGTTGCATAAAATACCGGCATCTTACTTTTCCACCGCCAGGATATCGCCGAGACGGACTTTTCCGGCCTTATCCAGCACAAGATATGTAACCCCGTCCCTGAAGACAATGCCAGTGACACTCCCCGAGCTCCTTGTTTCCACCTCGATAGGATTGCCAGAGCCGTCAAGCGCTTCCACTTCAAAGGTATAATTGCCTGCGGACATGCGGTTGCCCAGATCGTCCCTGCCGTCCCACAGGAAGCTTCCGTCTCCGGCCTTGCGCGGCCCCAGATTTTCCGTACGGATAATCCTGCCGGTTGAATCATGAATCAGTATCTTTACTGAAGACGCATCCCGTGACAACTGGTAGCCGATATCCGCCTGGCCGTCAAGATAGACGTTGCTGCCGTTGATTTTGACATGTCTGCCGATAAGGTTTGTTACGGCCGCATTCTGCATCGAATGCTGAAACGCCAGCACATCGCCCAGTGTGTCGTTTATATTGTTAAGCTCTTCAAGGGAACTGAACTGTGTAAGCTGAACGGTAAACTCCCTGCTGTCCATGGGATTCAACGGGTCCTGGTGGCTCAACTGCTTAAGAAGGAGATTCATGAAATCCTCCTTCCCGAGGGTCTTTTTCCCGAGAGGTGTGTTCCCGGCGTTGACATCAATAATGGTGTTTACTCCGGATATGTTCATGCCGCCTCCCACAAAGATATGTTCACATTACACCTTACATATGTATGTCTTTTTGAGCTTCACTTGCCGTTACTTCCCGCAACAGGGACATGTTTCCGACATCCAATCGCTTTATAACGGTTTTCCGGCAGACTCCCCTGCACGTTTATGCAACATTAAGGTTCATAAAGTGTCATGCGGGCTCTCCCGCCGTGCAAAGAAAGTTTCACGCAAAAACACTTATCATGCCGCTGCCGCCGCGCCCTGCCTTTTCCGCCGGATATGCACTCTCACGCCCGCCGTCAATATCAAAAGTGTTTCCGTTGCCGTAAGCATACCTGTTTTCACCGCTTTCACCGTCCCTGTGATTCCTCAGCCCCACGGAGAATCCGCCCACACTGACACCGCTCTTTGCGAGGGAATCGACTATGTGCTGAATATTGTTCTGAACGAATTCCCTCGTGGCATTATCGGCGGCATTGATATGAACATTTACCATCCCCTTGTTCAGGCTGACGCTTATATTAAGCTTTCCCACTGTCTCGTTTTCCACGGTGACGCCGAGCCTGTTACCGCCCCTTGCAATATAAACAATCCTGTCGACCGCGTCGTTGAAGGCGGGGGGGGCCGCAGCTCTTGCGGCGTGCTGGATATTCCTCCCCTTTCCCCCGGCCTGAGCGATTACACCGCTGCCCGCCGTGTCCGTATTGCCGTGTCCCGGAGCAGTGCGGGCGGTCTTTGGTTGACTGCCGGAACCGCCTTCACGGTTCAGGTTTCCGGCAAGTCCGGACGTCAGCCTCACGCCGGGCAATATCCTTGCACCGTTACCGCCCGCCGTCGCCGTAACAGCCTCCTGCAATTGAAACTGCCTCATGAAAAACTGTCCCGCCGGATGAGCGCTTCTGCCTGAAAGTGTGAAAAGATCACCTTCCCCGGCCCTCGGATCAGCCGAAACGGCGGTCCTTATATGCTTTCTGATCATCTCTTCAATATTATTAATGCCCTTTTCCCCGGTGAGTCCGATTATCTTTTCCCGGAAGGGGGGGCATGCCTTCAGTCCGTTATCCGTCCTTGCCAGGTCACCGGCCGGGGATTGCGGGTCCTTACCGCCTGCCGTTAACGCCCCTTGGCCGTCCGCATGTCCGGAACCGGTGTTTTTCAGCACGCCTTCCGGGGGCGCGCCGCTCTTCAGGGGATTTTTCGTGTCGGCCGGCTGCACATTTTCCCTGTTGACTGATTTTTTGCCACCGTCAGAGCCATCTTGACTGAGAATCTTCGGGGCGTTCTCAGCCGCTGCACCCGCGTCACCGGCCTGTTGCGACGACCCTTTACCTGCTGTCGCACCGGCGGCCCCGTATGACAGGCCGGCACGCCTCAGCAGCAAGCCGGCTGTCTCCAGGTCATCGGGATCATCTTTTGCGGCCCCGTGGTTGTTCCCGGGGGAGGCGGAATCTCTCTTTGCTGCGCCGGGACTCTGATTTACGGCCTTGCCGTCTTCCTCCGCATACTTGCCGGCCTGCGCGGGCTGACCGTTTATGTCATCGTATTCATTGCCGCGGCACTGCTCCCCGGCCCCGCTGGTCCTTGCCGGCTTTTGAGAGCCGGCATCGATTTTTCCCGGGCCGTCGATTTCCGGGTCCCTCCGCGTCCCGGCGGGCTCCGCTGTTTTCCGGGAATACTGACGGTCTTCCATCCTCTCGGGTTTTCCGGCGGCCTGTCCCCGGAACCTGTCGGTCTCCCGTGTCATGAAATTACTTATCATGGAGTCGAACATGAAACTGTCGAGACCCGCCCCCCTGCGAAGATTCAGGCCGTGTCCGGGATTCTGCCTGCCGACCCCTTTGGTTTCCATCGCAGTCTGTATATAAACGCTCATGCCGGCCACTGATGCAATAGGCGTGCCTGAACAGGGGGAAATACGCTAACAACTGATTTTCAAAAGATATTCAGCCAGGACGGGAAGGACACCGGCGTGGAATTGCGAAAAAGTTTTTCCGGTGGGGAAAAAATTTTCCTGTTTCAGGCAGGGGGGCCTTCAGCGGCAGGCGACGGACGGAGGACTTTTGCAAGAGACTCCCATTGTAAGGGTTATTCGGAGGATTCCGGATCCGTTTTTTCGGGATGGCTTACGCGGTGGCCCGGAAGTTTCAGCACTGTCATGATTTTTGCCCCGTCAATGCTGATTGAATAATATTCTTCTCCAAAGGCATATTCATCCTTGTGCCAGCGGTAATTACTGATGAAGTATTCCGCCTCCTCAGGGTCGTCAACATAAACCAGTCTCTTCCTGTCCGCGGCCGGCAGGATCCTGGCATTCTCCCTCCCCGGCTGGTTGGCTACGTAAATTTTCACAAACCTGTCACCATCGTTTTTCAGGATATACTCCAGCGCCTGCCTGTACGATAATCCCCAGTAGTCCAGCTCGAAGTTCTTTTTTATCTCCTTCATGTTCCCGCCCGCCAATCTGTTGAAATACACGTTCTGGTAAGGATGATATTCCACCATGATACGGGCCGTATAAATCAGGCTGAACGCTGTCAGGACAACAAAAGCCGCCTTCATGAGCCTGCGGGAGACATGCCGGAATTTCGCCTCGATGAAATTGAAGAGATATATCATGCCCGCAAGGGAAAGTATTAAAAACGCCGGATATATAAAAAACATGTGGCGCCATGCATCATATACAACAGATCCGCTTGCAATCACCACCCCGAGCGGCAGAAAAAACCATAACAGAAATATAAGGTCATTCCTTCCGGTCGTATAAAAGCGTACCGGGTTCATCGCCAGTTTCTTTACTGAAACAAGAGATCCGGCGATGAAAAAGAATGTGTAAAGCAATGGAGTGGATATGACTATCCATACGGGAAGATAGTGCCACGGCAGGTCCGTTGCCTTTATGTACTCTCCGAGATACAGGACGGTCAGCCTCCATGGATAAGCCGACATCTGCCTGAATGCCTCTTTGAAATGATAGACCGGGTCCGGCCATAAAACCGGCCAGAACAATATGGTGAAAGATACAAGCAAAAATGTGTATACAAGAAAACCCGGTATTATCTTTTCGCCTTTTCTCTTCTTTGACCGGGTTATCAGTAAATCGCCCGCAAGGAAGACCGCCGTGAAGAACGGGACAATAATTCCCAGTATGCGTATGTCGATCAGAAATGCGTTTGCCAGCGCATGAACGGACGCCCTGTACGGTGTCCTGTTGTCCAGATACCTGATGAGTGTATATATGCTTATTATGAACATGGCCAGGAAAGGAATGTCTTTTGAATTATAGAACGAATGGGCGAATATCCTCGGGCTGAGTATCAGGAAAAGGCTCCCGAGCAGGCCGATCTTCCAGCTCCGGAAGTGGTCCCTGCATAACACGTAGAAAAAAACGACGCCCGCATAAAACAACAGGAACGTGAGCAGGTGGCGCATGAGAAAGGTGGCCCTTGGATCATCCGTCAGTTTAAGAATGCTCTCGACCCCGACCAGGAACATTTCAAAGGCCGGGCCATGATACCTCTCGTTGTCGTCAAACAGCGCCCGGTCGCCGTGCACGGCATACATTGCCGCGTATCCCCCGCCGTGTCTTGAAATGGGTTCATCCCAGGAGATGCCGTAATCCTTGAAGACAACCGCGCCGACAGCAAGGAAAACTGCAAAAAAGAGCCATACGAGGGCCTTGTGCCTCTGTTCAATGAATGTACTGAGTCCGGACATTTTGCGGGACAGGTGTATCAAGAAACTGTTATGAACAATTTGAATTATAACACTAACGGCATCTCAAAACAAAGTATTTCAAATACCATCATAAAATGTTATAGTTAAAAATGTATCTGAAGATCACTTGCGTTTTCTGCATCATAAAACATTCAGATGAGCCTCTTGCAAAAGCATGAAAATGCCTGCGCATTGTCATTTCGCCCGGAGGGAGAAACTTTTGGTATCGATGACTTATAAGACGTCTCTCTTCGTTCGGGATGACAAACAGATGGCCTTTGCAAGAGAGCCTCGGATAATAGAAAACAACTAATGGGTCCCGCAAATTCTTCCTGCTGGAAAATATTCCGTCTCATATTCACGATGTTTTCACTTTACCTGCTGGGGGATGCCTTTTTCCGCTGGGACGGCTTCAGGTACTATGCGCCGTTTTCCGAATTCCTGCCCGCCGTCGCACTGGCGACTGTGCTCTGGAGCGCCGTATCAGTGCTTGCCTCGCTGCTGGCCTGGATACCGCTTAAAGCACTGGAGCGGTTTTTTCCGCGCGGGGACCGGGCCGGCCTGCCGGAGCGCTGGATGCTGTTTATATGCCTGTTCCTGCTCCTGTCCATAACACTATGGCTCGGCAAGAGGATTTTCTGGGAACACGGACAGACAACGCTCCAGGTGAAACTTGCGGCACTCTCGGGCATAACTGCCGCGGCCGTATTTCTGTCATGGCTGTTCCGCAACAGGGCCGTACAGTGGATGAACGCCGTACAGGACAGGATCACTCCGCTGGTCTGGCTGTTCGGAGCCTGGCTGATGCTCTCCGTGCCCCTTGTGGCTTATTGCTCATGGGGGAAAGAACCGCACAGGACGGCGGAAAGGGAAATCATCCGTCCCGCAGCGGATAAAGAGCGGCCGAATATCATACTGGTGACCTTCGACGCCCTTGCAGCCGAGGACATGTCGGTATACGGATATGAAAGGCCCACAACACCTTTTATAAGCGAATGGGCGAAGACAGCGGCATTATTTACAAAGGCCGAGGCCGCGAGCAACTGGACTCCTCCCACCACATCGACCCTCATGACCGGCAAGAGGGCGTGGACCCACCGGACATACCATGAGAAAGGAACAAGGCCCTTCAGAATCGGCACGGAAAGCCTCCCGCTGCTGCTGAAAAAGAACGGCTACTACAACATGGCGTTTATTGTAAACCACCTCGCATCGGTCCAGACACTGGGCGTGGCGGAGAGTTTTGATGTCGCTCCGCCTGCAACGGCCTTCAGCACGCCCGTATCACTGGTGGAGATTGCCGATGCCTTTCTGTACAGGAGATTCGGCGAGAAGATCAGGCTGTATAACTGGGTTATAAAGGAAAATTTCATTCTGAGCAGGATGCTGAGCGCCCTCTCCGGAGACTACGCGGTGACCGTGACGCCTCCTTCAAAGGCATTCGCAGGCTTTCTCGATATCATGGACGACAATCCGCCCGCGCAGCCTTTTTTTGCCTGGATACATCTCTTTCCGCCCCACTTTCCGTATCTGCCTCCTGAACCCTTCATGGGAATGTTCGATTCATCCCCTCAATTCAGGACGCGCAAGAGCCAGGAGAGGGAAATGTGGATCAGCGACGCCCGTTACAATGAAGCGGCGGTCGGAATTTTAAGGGCTCGTTATGACGAATTCATAAGCTACTGCGACAGCCAGTTTGAAGATTTCATCAACGAACTGCAAGAGAGGGATCTGTTGAAAAACAGCGTGATCATCCTGTCTTCGGACCACGGGGAGAGCTTCCAGCGCAGGTATCTCCGGCATGGCGGCGAACATCTCTATGAACAGGTGACCCGCATTCCCCTGATCATCAAAGAACCCGGCCGGCGCGGGGGAACAGTCATCAATGACCTTGCGGGGCAGGCTGATATCCCTGCCACGATTCTCGCACTGGCAGGCATACCCGTGCCTTCATGGATGGAAGGCCGTTCACTCGTGCCCCTTATGAAAGGAGCGGATATAGAGCAACGGCCGGAATTTTCCATGAATTTACAGACCAATCCAAGCCGCGGCCGCCGGATTACAAAAGGTGTGATCGCCGTCTGGGACGGTGACTACAAGCTCATACACAATCTGGAGGAAAAAACATCCCTTCTGTTTAATCTGAAGAACGACCCCGGAGAGCTTGAAAATCTCGTTGACCGGGAGCCGGAGGCTGCACGGCGGCTTCTGTCTCTGATTCGGGACGGCCTCGGGAAGGCCAATGACAGTATTATGAATAAACCTTAATGTTGCATAAGCCGGCGGGAGAGTCCGCCGTAAAACACCAGGCTCCCCTGTCCGGCGGGCGGTGTTTTATGCAACTGCAAGGTAAAGACTGGCAAAATCATGGAGGGCCTGCAGTAATATTGAACGATAAGTACAGGCGTTACCGTATATGCATTGCCGTGATAACGGCGCTCCTCCTCGTGGCTGCGCTCTTGCTTTCTGCCGCCTCATACCTGCCTTTTCAATGGCTGAAAATCCGGATGGACTCTTATGCCCTGCGCGGAACAACGGACAAGTTCACTATTGAAGTATTTGAAAAAATAGTGCTCAGGCTGAGGGTCACCGCCGCCGCCATGTTTTTTGCAGCTGGCCTGCTGCATGCCGTCAGGCGGAAGGCGGAGCAGTATATTCCGGATGCCCTGGCATCACTGCGTTCCTTTTTCACGTCCGTTGCACGCGATGTCAGGAATGCGGCGGAAAAAGAGGACTGGATGCATATCTGTGCGTTTCTCATAATACTGGCCGGGGCGATTGCAGTGAGAGTGGCGGCGCTCTCCCGTCCCATGCATACCGATGAGGCATACACCTTTAACGTCTATGTCTCCAAACCTTTATACATCGGCCTTACGTATTATTCCGCCCCGAACAATCATCTCTTCCATACATTCCTCTCACATATTTCATATATGCTTTTCGGCAATCATCCGTGGGCGATCCGCCTGCCCGCGCTTGTGGCCGGCATACTCGTGGTCCCTGCATCCTACATATTCACCCGCATCTTCCACAACAGGAATGCAGCGCTCCTGGCGGCAGCCCTTGTCGCCGCCTCGTCGGCGCTTGTCAGGTATTCAACGGCGGCCCGCGGATATTCCATAATATGCCTGATCTTCCTGTCAATCCTTGCCCTTGCGCCGTATCTCAAACAGGGCGGAAACACGGGCGCCTGGCTTCTGTTCGCCGTGTTGTCGGCAACCGGTTTCTATACCATCCCGATAATGCTCTACCCGTTCGGGATAGCAGTGATCTGGCTGTTCCTGTCGATCATGTTTGAACAAAAAGGCGCCGGACGCCGCAGTTCACTGAAAACCCTGTCTGTATATACCACCGTTACGTTGCTTTTAACATCAATACTTTACGCCCCTGTTCTGGCTGTATCAGGCGTCAAAGCGCTTGTGGCGAACCCATGGGTGGTATCAAGGTCATGGGCATTTTTCACGGAAAGGTTTCCGGCTTCACTCGTTTCACTGTGGCGCTACTGGAACAGTGATATCCCCCCTGCGGTAAGTCTCGCCCTGGCAGGCGGCTTTATCGTCTCGCTGGTGTTTCACAGGCGCTTAAGCCCCTACCGCGTCCCCGTAGCCGCGGTGGCGGTCATCTGGTGCCTCTCCGTTGTGGCAGCGCAGCGTGTGGTACCCGATAACCGGATATGGCTGTTTCTGCTGCCGGTATACACTGGCCTGGCGTCCGCGGGAGTGACTTTTTTACCCCGCCTGCTCGGAATGAAAAAAGGCAGGTTCCATGCGATTGTATTGCCCGTGCTCGCAGTTGCGCTTTCTTTCTGGTTAAGCTGGAATGTGCTTCATTCACAGAGGGCGGATACTGTTTATGATTACAGGCCGGTCACATTTTTTCTCAAGGAATATCTCAGGCCCGGCGACAGGGTCATTGATGCCTATGTTGAGCAACACCCTTCATCGGTATATTACCGCAGGCTGTATAACATTCCGGATACGTATTTTTCCGCTGATCCCGCTTCCGCCGGACGGATACTGATAATAGCCGACGGCCCGGTAAGGACGGCGGAAGGGATTCTGAGGAAAAAAGGACTGTCAGCCGCCGATTACACTGATCCGGTGCTGATCCGGCGGTACAGGTTCATGAGGGTGTACGAGATAGAGAGAAGACATCAGCTGGAAAAACAGTGACAGAGATTATTGCCGGAGGCAGCAAAATCTTGTGCAAAAATTGTATAATAGTCCCCGGCGAACAGAGGTTGACGGATATCCGCCCCCTTAGCTCAGCAGGATAGAGCACTGGTTTCCTAAACCAGGTGTCGCACGTTCGAGTCGTGCAGGGGGCGCTTTTTTATGCCCCCGCTCAGCCCTTAATCTTTTTCTGCCACTCCCTTGCCCTTGCGATAACCTCCGCCTCGTCCACGGTGACGGGCCTGCCGTTTTCAACCACTATCTTCCCGTTGACCATCACGGTCTCAACATCCGAGGGTCTCATGCAGTAGGTTATGTGCGAGTAAATATCATAGATGGGGTTCAGGTGAGGCTGCTCCAGTGACGCAACGACCAGGTCGGCCTTCTTGCCCGGGCCGATGGTCCCGGTTTCATCCCCCAGTCCGAGTATTTCAGCCCCGTTTTTCGTGGCCATCAGAAGAATCGTTCTGCTGTCAAGCACGGTCGGGTCTTTAGATACCGCCTTCTGTACCTTGGCGGCCGTGGACATCTCGCCCAGTATGCTGAGGTCATTGTTGCTGGCGGCCCCGTCGGTTCCGAATGCCACCCTGACGCCGGCCTTCAGCATGTCGGCCACGGGCGCAAACCCCGACGCAAGTTTCAGATTGCTCTCAATGCAGTGGGATACGCCGACTTTCCTCTTTGCGAGCAAATCGATTTCATCATCCGTCAGCCACACGCAGTGCGCTGCAAACAAACGCTCCGTAAGCAGCCCTATGCCGTCAAGATGCTCGGCGGGTGTCTTGCCGTAACGTTTCCGTATCTCGGAGACCTCGAACTGAGTCTCGGCAAGGTGCGTGTGTATGGGGACATTGTATTTTTCCGAGATCGCGTTTGCCCTCTTATAGTTGTCCGGCGAGCATGTGTAGGTTGCGTGCGGGGCGATGCAGGGGCTTATAAGCTCGCTGTCCTTCCAGTCGTTGATAAGCTTTTCCGCATTGGTGAAATAGTCCTCAACCGACTGTGCGTATCCGGTGAAGGGGAAATCAATCACTCCCGCTCCCAGGACGGCTCTCATGCCGGTCTTTTCCAGTCTTTCAGCTGCGGCGGCCTGAAAGAAATACATGTCGGCGTATGTCGTGACTCCGGCCTTGAGCATCTCCAGTGATGCAAGCTCCACGGCATCGCTTACAAATTCGGCGCTCATCCACTTCATTTCAGATGGCCAGATATGTTTCTCGAGCCATTCCTGCAGCGGCAGGTCATCGGCAAGGCCCCTGAAATAGACCATCGCCGCATGGGTATGGGTGTTGATCAGGCCGGGGAATATAACCCTGTTCTTCCCGTCCGTTATGTTTTCCGATGTGAACCTCGCTGAAATATCCGCAAATGTCCCTGCATCCGCAATACTGCTGCCCGACACGGCCACGGCCCCGTCTTCCGTGACGGCAAGATCGCCCTCCATGGTCAGCAGGTAGTCGGCCCTCAAGATGTAATCTGCCCTCTTCATAACTCTCCAATCCCCCTTTCCCGGTTATCCTTAACAATATTTGCATAAAATACCGCCGGCTGAGGAGTCCGGAGGTTTTACGGCGGACTCTCCCGCCAGCTTATGCAACAATAAGGTTATGTTACGCCCTTTTTATCAATTCCTCGGCTATCTGCACTGCATTAAGTGCGGCGCCTTTCCTGAGATTGTCGGCTGCTATCCACATATTGAGGCCGTTTTCGATGGTGTCGTCCTCCCTGATTCTTCCAACATACACCTCATCCCTGTTTGCAACATCAACGGGGACGGGGTAGATATTTTTCCCGGGAGCATCATAGACGATGACGCCGGGTGCAACGGAAAGCACGGCCCTCGCCTCATTGGCCGAAAGCTTTTTCTCCGTTTCTATATTGAGAGATTCGGAATGCCCCCTGAACACAGGCACCCTGACGGTGGTGGCCGAGACCTTTACGGAATCATCCCCCAGGATCTTTTTTGTCTCGTTCACCATCTTGATCTCTTCTTTTGTATAGCCGTCATCCATAAACCTGTCGATATGCGGCAGGCAGTTGAATGCGATCTGGTACGGATACACGACCGGCTTCACCTCCTTGAAATTCAGCACGTCGGAGGTCTGCTGCAGCAGTTCGTCCATGGCCTTTTTCCCGGTGCCCGACACCGACTGGAAAGTGGTTACAACAACCCGCCTGATCCGTGCGGCGTCATGAATGGGCTTCAACACGACAACCATCTGTATCGTCGAGCAGTTGGGATTGGCTATAATGCCTTTATGCCGTTCCACATCATCGGGATTCACCTCGGGCACCACCAGCGGGACTCCGGGGTCCATCCTCCACGCGCTCGAATTGTCCACAACAACACATCCCGCCCGTGCCGCGGCCGGGGCGAATTCCCTGCTCCTGTCGCCTCCGGCGGAAAACAGGGCTATATCTATCCCCTCAAAAACACTCTCCGTCAGGACCTCCACCTTTACCGGCCTGCCGTGAAAATTCAGGGTGCTGCCTTCCGAGCGTCCGGATGCAAAGAGCCTGAGTTCCCCGACGGGGAAATTCCTTTCCTCCAGGACCGTTATCATCTCGTTCCCGACAGCGCCCGTGGCCCCCACGACCGCGACAACGTATTTATCTTTCTTCTTAAGCATTCCCTCTCCTATATTTCCGCAACATATTTCGCCACAAGGTCCCCGACCTCTGTTGTAGTAAGCCCCATCCGCCCTGCGGCAAGGCTCTTTAAATGTTTTTCCGTCACCTTCATGACCGCCTGCTCAACCGCCCTGCCGGAGTCTTCCTCACCCAGGTGCTCGAGCATGATCCCCGCGGCGCATATGGCGGCAAGCGGATTTATCATGTTCTTGCCCTTGTACTTGGGCGCGGAGCCGCCTATCGGCTCAAACATCGAAACCCCTTCAGGGTTTATGTTCCCCCCGGCGGCGATTCCCATGCCGCCCTGTATCATGGCCCCGAGGTCCGTGATAATATCGCCGAACATGTTGTCCGTGACAATAACGTCGAACCATTCGGGATTCTTCACAAACCACATTGTTATGGCGTCAACATGTGCATAGTCCGGTTTTATATCAGGATATTCCCTTGCGACTTCATAGAACGCCCGCTCCCACAGGTCGAATGCGTATGTAAGGACATTTGTCTTACCGCACAGGGTGAGTTTACCGTCCTTTTTCCTTTTCCTGCAGTACTCGAATGCAAAACGGATGCAGCGCTCGACGCCCTTCCTCGTATTAATGGACTCCTGGACGGCCACCTCATCGGGGGTGCCTTTCTTCAGCACGCCGCCGGCGCCTGCATAAAGGCCCTCGGTGTTTTCCCTGACAACCACAAAGTCGATATGCTCCGGCCCCTTGTCCTTAATGGGGCAGTCTATCCCGGGGTAGAGCCTTACCGGCCTGAGATTGATATACTGGTCGAGCCTGAAGCGCAGTGTCAGGAGGATCCCCTTTTCGAGTATCCCGGGTTTCACGCCGGGATGCCCGATTGCGCCGAGATAGATGGAATCGTATTTTTTCAGCTCCTCTATTGCGCTTTCAGGCAGGGTCTCGCCGGTCCTCAGGTATCTCTCACCGCCGAAGTCGAAATTGTGGAAGTCGAGTTTGAAGCCGGCCCTTGCAGAGACTGCGTCAAGCACCTTTACGCCCTCAGCAACAACCTCAGGGCCCGTGCCGTCTCCGGGAATTACCGCAATGTTGTAGGTTTTCGGCATCTGGTCTCCATTCAGCCGGTCACGGATTGAAGTGCCGGTATTTTCATTGAACGTACATGTGGAAGTGTAGGTGAAAAGGCTCTTTGACCGGCACTGTCCACCGAGTACTTTGCCTTACAGCGGCATAAAACATCGCCTGCGGGGCAGGCTCCTCTGCATGTTTGCGCCGCATTAAGGTTTATTATTTATATTGGTGATCCCAACGGGACTCGAACCCGTGTTTTCGGCGTGAGAGGCCGACGTCCTAGGCCGCTAGACGATGGGACCTTAACCGATAAATGTATCCCCGTCATTCTACCAGACGTAATGCATAAATGTAAAAATCCATGCACTGTCAGGGTAGCCGCCCGATCAGCTTCCGATTTACTGAATTAATGAGCAGGGGGTGGCTGGGGAGAGAGGATTTGAACCCCTACAAGCAGATCCAGAGTCTGCCGTGCTGCCGTTACACAACTCCCCATCTGAATGCACTTTTCTATATTACCGATTTGGACATTATCCGTCAATATGCCGGAACCGGCAAATTCACGGTGGGAATTACCCGCGATGTTGCACATGATTAAGAATGCCTCTATTGACCTTATGTGTGCGTCTTGATTATCCTTGAAGGGCCCCTTGCAAAAGTATGAAAATGTCTGTATATGACATTTCGACCGGAGGGAGAAACCTTTCGGCAGCGGTGAGTTACAAAGACCTCTCTCTCCGCTGCAGGTGACAGTGAGACGACTTTTGCAAGAGCCTCTGAAGGAAAATTTTCCGGGAACAGGAGAGGATTCAAATGCAGTACGAAACAGTCATCGGGCTCGAGATACACGCGCAGTTGTCTACAGAGACAAAGATGTTCTGCGGATGTCCGGCGAAGTTCGGCTCAGAGCCCAATACGCAGACGTGTCCGGTGTGTACCGGGATGCCGGGGGTGTTGCCCGTAATGAATAAAAAGGCCGTTGAATATGTCGTCAGGACGGGCCTTGCCCTGAATTGCAATATCTCATCTTACAGCAGGTTCGCGAGAAAGAACTACTTCTATCCCGACCTGCCCAAGGGCTACCAGATAAGCCAGTATGAGCTTCCCCTCTGCGAAGGCGGGTATGTCGAGATAAACGTCGACGGCGGCGGCAAAAAGATAGGCTTGACGAGGATACACCTCGAGGAGGACGCCGGCAAGAATATCCACGACGGCGCGGGCAGTGAAAGCCTTGTCGATCTTAACAGGGCCGGGGTGCCCCTTATGGAGATCGTGACCGAGCCGGATATACGCAGCCCCCGCGAGGCCGTGGAGTTCATGAAACGGTTGAGGGCCGTCGTGCGGTGTATAGGCGTATGCGACGGCAACATGGAGCAGGGCTCTTTACGGTGTGATGCAAATATATCGGTCAGGCCCGCGGGACAGGAGGAATTCGGTGTGAAGACGGAAATAAAAAACATGAATTCTTTCCGCTTTGTTGAAAAGGCGCTTGATTACGAGATAAGGCGTCAGACCGCGGCGCTCAGGGAAGGGAAGAGGATTATACAGGAGACAAGGCTCTGGAATGCGGACAGGGGGATTACGGAATCAATGAGGTCAAAGGAAGAGGCCCATGATTACAGGTACTTCCCCGAGCCGGATCTCATGCCCGTTGAACTTGACGGCTCGTGGCTGGAAACAATCAGGGAGTCCATCCCCGAACTCCCGCATGTCAGGCGCGCGAGGTTTATCAGCCGCTACCATCTGCCTGAACAGGACGCGGACATCCTGACGGCCGACATGGCCACCGCCGAATGGTTTGAGGAGGCCGTAAGGCTCGGCGGTGACCCGAGGGTTGTGAGCAACTGGATAAGGGGCGAGCTTGCAAGGCTGCTGAATGAAGACAACAGGCAGATGGAAGACTGCCTGCTGAAGCCCGAATATCTCGTGGACATGCTCAAACTCATCGACAACGGCACCATAAGCGGCAAGATAGCCAAGACCGTGTTCGAGGAAATGTATAAAACCGGCTCGGCGGCCGGGGATATTGTAAAGGAAAAGGGCCTCGTGCAGATCAGCGATGAAGCCGGAATCGGTGCGGTCGTGGATGAAATCCTGGACGAACATCCTGAAGAGGTCAAACGCTACAGGGCGGGCGAGGCCAAACTGATGGGGTTTTTCGTCGGACAGGTCATGAAAAAGACCAGGGGCAAGGCAAACCCGAAGATTGCAAACGAACTGTTAAGGAAAAAGCTCGGTTAAGCCGAAAAGAAGGTTATGCCTGATGTCGCGTAAACAGGCGGGAGAGCCTGCCGTAAAACCTCCGGACTCTCCTGCCCGCTGCCGGTGTTTTTATGGCGCTGCAAGGTTAAGATATGGAAAGAATACTCGTTGTGGAAGACAAGGAGTCCATGGCGCGGATGCTGAAAGAGACCCTCGAGATGGAGGGGTATGAGGTCATAACCGCGCGTGACGGGGCCGAAGGAATAAAGATGATAAAGGAGAACAAGGTGGATGTCGTCCTTACGGACCTCAGATTGCCGAAAAAGGACGGCCTTGAAGTCCTGAAGGCGTCAAAAGAAAAAAACCCCCTGGCGCCGGTTATAGTCATGACCGCCTACGGCTCCGTTGAAACCGCCGTCAATGCGATGAAATCGGGAGCCTATGATTTCATTACCAAACCGCTTGACACGGACTACCTGCAACTGTTAATAACCAGGTCTCTGAAGAACCAGAGGCTTCTTACGGAAAACCTGTTGCTGAAAGACACCCTGTCGCACCGTATCGGCACCCCGGATATTATCGGCAAGAGCCCGGCAATGATCGAAGTGGCCGGCAATATACAAAAGGTGGCGCCTACAAAGTCGACCGTGCTGCTCCTTGGCGAATCCGGCACGGGCAAGGAACTCTTTGCAAGGGCAATACACGACCTGAGCCCGAGGAGGGACCACCCCTTTGTCCCGATAAACTGCGCGGCCATACCGAGGGAACTTCTTGAATCCGAGTTGTTCGGTTATGAAAAAGGGGCGTTTACAGGGGCCGGGGAGAGAAAGCTCGGCAAGCTCGAGCTTGCGGACAAGGGAACGATATTCCTGGATGAGATCGGTGAAATGGATACGGCCCTGCAGTCCAAGATGTTGAGAACCATCCAGGAGGGTGAGATAGACAGGGTCGGCGGCACCGGCTCGGTCAAGATAGATATACGGATCATAGCCGCAAGCAACAGGGACCTCGAGGCCGCCGTGGCCGCCAACACCTTCAGGGAAGACCTCTATTACAGGCTGAGTGTTTTCCCCGTCACCATCCCGCCGCTGAGGGAGAGAAGGGATGACATACCCGTGCTGGTCGAGCACTTTATATCCAAGTACGCGGCGGAAATGAACATTCCGCATAAAAAGGTCAGCCCGGAAGCCATGGACATACTGAAGAAATACTCGTGGAAGGGAAACGTGAGGGAACTTGAGAATGTCATAGAAAGGGCGCTGATTCTGTGCGAGGGGGATACGATAACCGAAAAGGAACTCAGATTGATTTCCGCCGCCTCTTCAGAAGAGGAAGCCGCCGGGGACACCACCGGGGGGACCCTTGACGAGGTTGCAAAGGCCGCGCTTAAGGCCGCTGAAAGCAGAAGGATCAGAGAGGTCCTCGAGGAGACTCACGGCAATAAAACCAGGGCCGCCGAGATACTCAGGGTCAGCTACAAGACATTGCTGACGAAGATCAAGGATTACGGTATAGAGAGTTAACCTCAATGTTGCATAAACGAGCAGAGGAATCCGCCGGGAAACCCCCGGACTTCTCTGCTCCGCCGCCGGTATTTTATGCAACTGTAAGGTAAACCTTAATGTTGCACAAGCCGGCAGGGGAGTCCGCCGTAAAACCTTTATAAAGCGATGGGATATCGGAAATATGTCTTTGTTGCAGGACGTAACGGAGAGTGAAATTCCAAAGGATGTCGATAAGCCGTGCGGAATACTCTCCAAGGTATCGCGGATAAAGCTTTTCCGCCTGACTCCCCTGCCCGCGGGCGGTGTTTTTATGCAACTGTAAGGTAAACATGCAGACAAACCTGTTGCAAACCCTTTATAATGGAAATAAAGCATTTTACCGGCGACATGCTCACTTCTAACAGCATCTTTCTTTTGCCGCAAGGCGGCGGATTGACTGAAAGACGCTCATGTCAGGGTGAATTTGCCGCCCCTGTTTTGTAACCCGCCATTGGCAATAGAAAATAAAATATGTTAACCTTAGGGGTATAGGAGGTACTGTTATTTGTATAAAAGCATAGCGATATGGGTACTGTTCGGATTGATGATGATCCTTGTTTTCAACCTGCTCGAGACATCAAAACCCAGCGAGGAAATGATCTTTTCCGATTTCACCGCAATGCTCCAGCAGGGAGAGATAGCCGAGGTAACCATCAAAAAACCTGAAAACCTGATCGTGGGAACACTGAAAAACGGGGAGAAATTCAAGACCTACGCCCCCGACTATCCGGACCTCATAAAAGAGCTTCAGAAGAAGGGGGTGAGGATCGCCGCGATGCCTGATCACACGCCGTGGTACATGAGCGTGCTTTTCAACTTCGGCCCCATCATACTCCTCGTGTTCCTGTGGGTGTTTTTCATGAGACAGATGCAGGCCGGGGGCAACAAGGCGCTCTCCTTCGGAAGGAGCAGGGCGAAGCTCGTATCCGAAAAGGGGATAAAGGTAACCTTCACGGACGTGGCGGGTATCGAAGAGGCGAAGGAAGAGGTGCAGGAGATAATCGATTTCCTGAAGGACCCCCAGAAGTTCCAGAAACTGGGCGGCAAGATTCCCAAGGGCGTCCTGCTCGTAGGCCCTCCGGGAGCCGGAAAGACACTGCTTGCCAAGGCAATAGCGGGCGAGGCGGGCGTGCCGTTTTTTTCCATCAGCGGGTCCGATTTCGTCGAGATGTTCGTGGGTGTGGGCGCATCAAGGGTGAGGGACCTGTTTGAACAGGCAAAAAAGAATTCGCCGTGCATTATATTCATCGACGAGATAGATGCAGTGGGCCGCCACAGGGGTGCGGGACTCGGAGGCGGACACGACGAGCGCGAACAGACGCTCAACCAGTTGCTCGTGGAGCTTGACGGTTTTGCCCCGAACGAGGGCATCATAGTGCTTGCGGCAACCAACAGGCCGGATGTGCTTGACCCCGCGCTTCTGCGCCCCGGCAGGTTCGACAGGCAGGTTATAGTCCCCCATCCGGATGTCAAGGGCAGGCAGGAGATAATCAAGGTCCATATCAAGAACATCCCGCTTGCCGACAACGTGGACATCGATATTCTCGCAAGGGGAACCCCCGGGTTTTCAGGCGCGGACCTTGCCAACCTGGTGAATGAGGCCGCACTGCTTGCAGCGAGGCAGTCCAAGACCAGGGTCGAGATGTCGGACTTCGAGACCGCAAAAGACAAGGTTATCATGGGCAAGGAGAGAAAAAGCATGATAATCTCCGAAGAAGAGAAGAACAACACCGCATACCATGAAGCAGGCCATACGCTTGTCGCGAAACTCACCCCCGGCACTGACCCCCTTCACAAGGTCAGCATAATACCGAGGGGCATGGCGCTCGGGGTCACCCAGCAGCTTCCCATAGACGACAGGTATACCCATTCCAAGGAATACATCCTGAATACACTGGCCGTTCTCATGGGCGGAAGGGCCGCGGAAGAGATCGCCCTGGGGCATATAACCACCGGCGCCGGAAACGATCTGCAGAGGGCCACCGACCTTGCAAGGAAAATGGTATGCGAGTGGGGCATGAGTGAGAAACTCGGGCCGCTTACATTCGGCAAGCGCGAGGAGCAGATATTCCTCGGCAAAGAGCTTACCAAGCACAAGGACTATTCTGAAAAGACCGCGGAAGAGATAGATGAAGAGGTCAAAGGCATCGTCAATGAGAGGTATCAATATGCAAGACGCCTGTTGCTCGACAACAAGACCTCTCTCGTGAATCTCGCACAGGCCCTGCTTGAAAGGGAGACCCTCGATGCCTCCGAGATAGATGCCATAATCCGGGGCAAGGAACTCGCCCCTGTTGCACCGGCGGGGCGGGAACAGGGCAAAGAAAAACAGGAAAAAGATGATGTTGCCGGCAGCGACGAAGTCGAATCGGCAAAGGGCATGAGCGCCGCACCGGAAACGGCGTCATAAAGGCGGTTCCGCCGTATACTGTTGTAAACTTCATCCACACACCATGACCCCCGGGGAGGATTGCCGTTGAAACTTGTCTTTAAGAACCGTGCGTTCGACTTCTCCGAACGCACCTTTGTAATGGGCATCCTGAACATCACACCTGATTCCTTTTACGACGGCGGCAGGTTTTTCGACACGGCCGGCGCTGTGGAGCAGGCCCTCAGGATGCAGGATGAAGGCGCCGACATAATAGACATAGGCGGTGAATCGACCAGGCCCGGCGCGGCGAAAATCCCCGTCAATGAGGAAATCAGGCGCGTGGTTCCCGTCATCGAGTCCCTCTCCGGGAAGCTGAAGATACCCATATCGGTCGATACCTGCAAGTCCCGCGTTGCAGAGGCTGCCCTGTCGGCGGGAGCCTCCATTATAAACGATATAAGCGGATTAAGGTTCGACCCGGAAATGGCAGGTGTGGCCGCCGCGGGCAAGGCAGCGGTCGTGATAATGCACATCAGGGGCACGCCGGCTGACATGCAGAAGAACCCCTCTTACAAGGCCCTTATTCCCGAGATTACCGACTACCTGCACCAAGGCATCGCCATTGCAAGGCAGGCCGGGATACCGGACGACATGATGATCATAGACCCGGGCATCGGGTTCGGGAAGACCGTCGAGCACAACCTTGAAATCATCAGGCGGCTGAACGAATTCACCGGGTTTGAGAAACCCATACTCATAGGCCCTTCAAGGAAATCCTTCATCGGCGGGATACTCGGCGGACTCCCGGCTGCGGAGAGGCTCGAGGGAACGGCTGCGGCCGTCGCCATCGGAATATTCAACGGAGCGAATATCATAAGGGTGCATGATGTAAAAGAGATGCTGATGGTGGCAAGGACGGCGGACCGCATAAAAAGGGGATTCCTGTAGCACGGCAGACCGCCCGCAGATATATTCAGCGAACCTTAATGTTGGTTGCACAGGCAGAGAGTCCGCCGGCGGGAATTTAATGCCACTGGAAGGTTTACGTGCATCCTGCAACTTGCGGCTAATGCGGCAAAAGGCGCAGCAGATCCGCCTGCCCAAAAAATTCAAAAAAAATCTTAAAAAACTATTGACAAAGACTCATGCCTGCTGGTATCTTTCTTCATTAATGTTTTTTAATAAACATTATATCACCGGAAAAAAGAAAGGAGCGGATGTATGACAAAAACAGAACTTATTGAGGTAGTAGCAGTCGGAGCGGGGATTTCAAAGGCGGCGGCGTCCAAGGCCGTTGATTCTTTTATCAGGGGAATCACCAAGACCCTGAAAAAGGGCGGCAAGGTCACCATCGTCGGGTTCGGAACCTTTTCCGTGTCGAAGAGAAAGGCCAGAAAGGGCCGCAACCCGAGAACCGGTGAAACCATCAAGATCCCTGCGGCGAAGCTCCCGAAATTTTCTCCCGGAAAGGCATTCAAGCAAGGAATAAAGTAATAATAATATACCAGCCTGAAAGAGCCCCGACCCAGGGGCTCCCCGAGTCATCTTCTCAAAGTATCAGTCAATGCAGGAGGGCCCGCCGTAAAGACCGGCGGGCCTCTCCTGTGCGGCGGCTTATCATGATTGCGTGGTTCAGCCGAATCACGGGAATGTAATCTGCAGCCTCTGAATCGACGACGCCATGCCCGTGTCTGCATCAATCTCCAGCAGGACGCATGAAAGCACGGCCTCCCCTTTTGCGGTCTCAAACCTGGTGGGCACCTGTGTCAGAAACCTGTTTATTATCTGCTCCCTCTTCACGCCTATAATCGAGTTGACCGGCCCGGTCATTCCCACATCAGTTATAAATGCGGTACCCTTCGGCAGGAGCCTCTCGTCGGCTGTCTGAACATGTGTATGGGTGCCGATGACAGCGCTTACCTCACCGTCAAGATACCAGGCAAAGGCGGATTTCTCGGAAGTGGCCTCGGCATGAAAATCCACGATGATCACCTTTGCCTGTTCCTTCAGGGCAGGCAGTTCCCTCCCCGCGGCCTGGAACGGGCAGTCCAGTTGATGCATGAACACCCTGCCCGACAGGTTCAGAACGGCGACTTTTTCTCCTGAAGGCGCGTTCATGATAATGCTGCCGTGTCCCGGGGCGCCCGGCGGGTAGTTGGCGGGTCTCAGCAGGCGGTCTTCTTTTGTAATATAGGTGACCGCCTCTTTTTTGTCCCATATATGGTTGCCGGATGTCAGCACATCCGCTCCGCATGAGAAAATCTCCTCGGCAACCGCCTTTGTTATTCCGAATCCTCCGGCGGCGTTTTCAACATTGGCGATTACAAAGTCGGTCTTTAATTTACTGATCAGGTCCGGAAGCCCTTCCCTCAATGCCCTTCTTCCGGGCTTCCCGACAATGTCTCCGACAAAAAGAACTTTCATGGTTTATTATAATAGTAGCGCAGTGTTGTTCGGAAAAGTAAAACGGCACAGCCTTAATGCACGATAAGAATATCAAAAGGCCGGTTAAAAATCAAATGACCGACGGGATAAATCCCCGGCACATCCTGACTTGACCTTAATGTTGCATAAGCCGGCTGTGGAGTCCGGCGTAAAACCTTTATAAAGCGATGGGATATAGGAAAATGTCTTTGTTGCAGGACGTAACGGAGAGTGAAATTCCAAAAAGACGGCAATATGCCGTGCGGGATATGTCCTGAAGGTATCGCGGATAAAGCTTTTCCGCCGGACTCCACAGCCCGCAGGCGATGTTTTTATGCTGCTGTAAGGTTGAGGGAGGGCCGGGAATGGTCGCCCCCGCCTCCCGATTAAAGGGGGGGCACGTTGGGGTGACCGCAGGCTCGGAATCTGAAAATGGCAAAGAAGAGGAAAAACAGGAAGGCTTCCGACCGGGTGAAGAGGATCTCTTTCCCGGATGACGAAAAGAGGCATTCATGGCTTAAGATGCTGCTGGACGCCCATTTCGTGATAGACAGGGGGGTGGCTGCCTCAATTGAATCCGAACAGAGGAAAGGCAGGCGGCCCGCTTGCAGGAAGGGTTGCTCCGCATGCTGCGGCACACACAAGGACATCCCCGTGTATCCGCTTGAATTAAGGGGCATATCCTGGTATGTCACGGAAAAGACTGCCGGCCGTGCAAGGGAAATGCTCAGGAGACAGCTCTCGGAGTTCAGAAAAGACTCTCCATGTCCCTTTCTCATTGAAGGGGCCTGCTCCGTACACCCCCTCAGGCCCATGGCATGCAGGCAGTTTAACGTATTCGGCGCGCCGTGCAGGGAAGGTGAAGACCCCTATTACACGAGGCGCGGGGACGTGATGGATCCTGTAAAAAAACACGTTGACCAGGCGTTTTTCATAATGCTCCCCTTCCACGGCGTGGAGAAAGAATCAGAGCGCATAAAGATCGTGGAGACAGGCGCCTTTCATAAAATGGTCAGGGAACTGCACTCCTGCGACTGGAGGCGGCTTGCCGTTGATATGGAAATATTTGAAAGGAGAAATAAAGGGAAAGGCGCGCAGGTCACTTGACCGCGGACATACCCTTGTGTTAGAAAAACGGATGACGATTCAGGACAGGCTTTCACAACTCCCCCAGGTCGACGAACTCCTGAAGAGCGCGCACGGCCGGAAATGGCTTGAGACATACCACAGGAAGATAGTCATCCGCTCCGTCAGGGAGGCCATTGATGCAAGACGCAGGGAGATACTGGCGGGCGGGGACCCGGATGTATCGATTGATGCCGTTGCAGGCGCCGCGGAGGATGCGATAAGGAGATATTCCGCTTACAGGCTCAGGCCCCTTATCAACGCCACGGGAGTTGTCATACATACAAACCTGGGCAGGTCCGTACTCTCCCGCAGCGCCGTTGAGAACATGGCGGCGGTTGCAGGCGCTTACACCAACCTCGAATATGATATAGCGGCGGGCAGGAGGGGCAAGAGGTATTCGCATACAAAAGATATCATCCGCGAGCTCACCGGCGCCGAAGACGCCGTTGTCGTGAATAATAACGCGGCCGCCGTGCTCATCTGCCTCGACACCTTTGCAAGGGGCGGGGAAGTCGTTGTCTCAAGGGGCGAACTGGTGGAGATAGGCGGTTCCTTCAGGATACCCGAGGTGATGAAGGCGGGCGGCGCTGTATTGCGGGAGGTCGGCACCACGAACAAGACGCATTTGTACGATTATGAAAACGCCCTGTCCGCCGACACCGCCCTTCTGCTCAAGGTTCATCAGAGCAATTACAAGGTAATAGGCTTTACAGAGGAGGTCTCCATAGAGAGTCTTGCACGGCTCGGCCGCAGGTTCAACATACCCGTCATGGCCGACCTCGGCAGCGGATGCATGATCGGCCTTGAAAAATACGGCATATACAACGAGCCCACTGTCCGGGAGGTGATAAGGCAGGGGGCCGACCTTGTGACCTTCAGCGGGGACAAGCTCCTCGGAGGGCCGCAGGCAGGCATTATCACCGGCAGGGGAAAACTGGTCCGCGAGATCCAGAAGAATCCCATGCTCAGGGCGGTGCGTGTCGACAAGATGACCTTTGCGGCGCTTGAGGCGACATTCATGCAGTATCTTGATGAAGAAAAGGCAGTCAGGGACATCCCCACGCTGAAAATGCTGACACAGTCCGCAAAGGATATAAAAAAGAGGGCGGGGAGGATCCATTCATTGTTGAAAAAGACCGCTGCAGGCCGCGCAAAACTGGAGATACTGCCCGGGCAGTCACGTGCAGGCGGAGGGTCGCTGCCCGGTGCCGGTTTCCCGACATTCGTATTATCCGTGAGGCCGCTGAAGGTATCGGTGAACACACTTGAGGAAAGATTAAGGCTCGGTTCACCGCCTGTAATTGCAAGGATCAAGGAAGACGCCCTGCTCATAGATGCAAGGACAGTGCAGGACAGGGAAGTAAAGATACTGGCAGACCGTATAATCGCTGCCTTTGGAGATTAAACCTGCCCTCCCCGTCCTTCTCCTTCGGGTTGAGCGGATGACGGAGGGATTACCGTAATAAATTCATTATCCGCGGATGGATCACGGAACGCGTTTTCCGGCAATCTCATGAAACGTTATGTAATTCTCGGCACAGCAGGCCATATCGACCACGGCAAGAGCGCCATTGTCCTGGCGCTTACGGGCACGGACCCCGACAGGCTCAAGGAAGAGAAAGAGAGGGGCATCACCATTGATCTGGGTTTTGCCGAACTCTCATACCCGGACGGCCTGAAGATAGGGATCGTGGATGTCCCGGGCCACGAGAGGCTCATCAGGAACATGCTTGCCGGGGCGGGCGGCATAGACATTGTCCTCATGGTAATCGCAGCCGACGAAGGCATAATGCCCCAGAGCAGGGAACACCTCGATATCTGCAACCTCCTGAGGGTCAAGAGGGGACTGATTGCTGTCACCAAGTCGGACCTTGTCGAGGAAGACTGGCTCGAGCTTGTCGAGGATGAGACAAGGGAGTTCGTCAAGGGCACTTTTCTTGAAAATGCGGCGATTATCCCCGTCTCCGCAAAGACAGGACACAACATCGGCCTGCTGAAGGAAAAGATCAGGGAGCTTGCCCTGAGCGTTGAGCCCAAGCCCGTAAACGGCATTTTCAGGCTCCCGGTGGACAGGGTGTTTACGCTCAGGGGGTTCGGCACGGTGGTTACCGGCACCGCCGTCTCAGGGAGCATCTCGGTTGACAAGCCGGTGGAGATACTGCCCCGGGGGATCAGGACCAGGGTCAGGGGACTGCAGAGCCACGGGGAGCCCATCGGGACAGCGTATGCAGGGCAGAGGGTTGCGATAAACCTCCAGGGCGTCTCAAAGGAGGAGGTCGGAAGGGGCGATGTCATAACCGTACCGGACAGGATACGCACCACGTACGTGATTGACGCGGGGATTGAACTGTTGAGGGAATCCCCTGTCAATGCGCTGAAAAGCAGGAGCCTCGTGCATTTCCATACTGCCGCAACAGAGCTTACCGGCAGGATTATCATTTACGGCAAAGACGAGCTGAAGCCCGGCGACAGGGCGTACTGCCAGTTCCGGTTCAAGAGCCCGCTTGCGGTCATGGCGGGAGACAGGTACATAGTAAGGAGGTTTTCACCGCTCCTCACGATCGGCGGCGGTGAGATCCTGGACACATCTCCGCGGCGCAGGAAAAAAGAAGACAGGCTGAAGGACCTTGAGATTTTTCAGCACGGGAGCCTGAAGGAGAAACTGTCCCTTAAAATCCTCCTGAGCGGCTTGAACGGCACGGCCCGGTCCGAACCTGCCGGATGGATCAGGGCCGAGACGACCGAAATAAACAAACAGATAAGGGCGCTCATATCAGAGGGCGTTGTCATCCAGTGCGATGACAGGCTGCTGCACAGGGAGGTTTTTGATGATTTCCGCAGCAAGGCGCTCCGCACCATCGGTGACTTCCACAGGGACAACCCGCTGAAACCCGGGATGCCCAAAGAGGCGCTGAGGGCGGCCTTCAAAGGCCTGGACCAGAGGCTGTTCGAGGCATTGCTTTCGCCTGTCGGTGAGATAGCGGTCGAGAAGGACATACTCAGGCTGGAGACCTTCAGCATTTCACTGAGTGAAGACAAGAAGCTCATAAAAGAGAGGATACTGAAGATACTCGATCAGGCGGGATTCCAGCCCCCCTCGAGAGACGAGCTTGCCGCGGCGGTGTCTGTCGGAAAGGAAGAGGCCGGGGAACTCCTCAGGATCATGGCCTCTGAAAAGACACTTGTGAGGATAAACGACTCCCTCTACATACCCGCGACACGTTATTCGGAAATGATGAACCGCCTGCGGGAGTTTTTCGGCAAAAAGAAAGAGATGACCGTTGGGGAATTCCGCGATGTGCTGGGCACCTCGAGGAAATACGCCCTGCCGTTTCTTGAATATCTCGACAGCAACAGGATTACCCTGAGGGTCGGCGAAGTCAGGAAGTTTCTTGCCGGGAGTTCACAGTGACGGACATTGACTCCATTGCCGCGCAGGTCAAGCGCAACTGCAACATCTCGGATGCAAAATACTGGGGGTTCTACTCGCCCTGCGGCCTGCTCCTGAGACTCAGGGACCTCTACAGGATCGAGCACGGCCTGAACCCCTGGGACAGGATAGGGCACGACAGCATAGGCAGATGGATAGAGGAAAGGGAGGAACTGTGGAGCGGGCTGGAGGGCCTTGACTACAGTGAGATAGAAATTCGGGGCAAACGCTACTCCCCGTTTAATGTGAAGGCGATCGGCACCGCGCTCATCAAACACAATCTTGTTTACAGCGCGGGCTACGGTGACTTTCTGAAACCGGTATTCATGCTTGCGGAGCTTTCCGGGAGCCGCGGTACGGGCAGGTACGCCGTACATATCGCGGGGAGGGAGCTTGCCCGCGACCTGTCGGCATCTCCTGCAATGATCCGGGGAGACACGATCATTGCAAGGCATCAGACCATGGAAATGTTCCTGTGGGGAAAGTTTGAAGAGATGAAGACAAGGAGATGCAGCGGGGCGCTTTTTCATGCATTCGCGGAATACGGCATATCAGGAGAGGCGGAAAATGAGCTCTCTCCCGCAGCGCTTGAAG
>Ga0256839_1000482_pt1 | contig 51733 bp, 48 predicted proteins | sample 354166metaG_FD_185968 | JGI IMG/M metagenome (GOLD analysis project Ga0256839, IMG submission 185968) | Hydrothermal vent microbial communities from Mid Atlantic Ridge, Atlantic Ocean - 354-166 | ecosystem: Environmental > Aquatic > Marine > Hydrothermal vents | place: Atlantic Ocean: Mid... | reverse complement strand
GGCAGGCGCCGGCTCGGTGTTGCGGCACTTGGCAAGGGCCGGGCCATTCCCTGCGTGCCGCGCCTTGATCCAGCGCCTGCCTGAAACGCTGAACACGATATATATTGTTGCCGGGTTAATAATAGTACTGCGCATTTTCAGCAGTTTCTGCTGAAAATGCGCAACTCACACGCAAGCCAGCCCCTGACAAGGCGCTGAAAGTGTGACAGAGTTGGCATTTCCGGGTCTTTTCCACCCGACATGGAGGTCGCGAGGCCACAAATTAAAGTTGGCACGCAAACTGCAGATATCTAGGCATGGCAAATGGATCCCATCCCCTCGGAAGGATCACGGCCTGCAGATTCAAACCGTCAACAACCAACACTGAAGGAGAGTGGCAATGAGAAAGACTCAACAGGGTTTCACCCTTATCGAACTGATGATCGTCGTGGCCATCATCGGCATCCTGGCCGCCGTGGCCATCCCCGCCTACCAGGACTACACCGTGCGCGCCAAGGTATCTGAAGTTATGGCCATTGCTTCCAAGGACAAAGGCGCTGTTTCGGAGTACTACATCAGCGAAGGCTCGCTGCCAACAACTGCCGAGGAGGCCGGCATCAACACCAACACCTCCCAGAGCGATTATCTGACCAGCATTGCATGGGATGCAGCCACGGGCATCACCTATACCCTGGGGAATTTAGGCCCGGCAGACGCAACTGGCACTATCATTTTCGCTCCCACTGCCACCGACAATGGCGTCAGCTGGGATTGCACAGGCGGTAACTTCCCGGACAAATACCGCCCGGCCAACTGCCGATAACCATCCAATCACTGTATCTGGCCATCCGCGAAGGCCCGGGAGAAGCCCGGGCCTTCGCATTTCTATGACACATGCCGCAGAAATTTTCCTCTTCATGCCGTTGTATCTCTGTCTGCAATTGGCCTAAATTTTGCCGCCACACCGCCGATATCACTGGTGTAATCACGGCGCCTAACCCGATGTGTGAGCACACCATACAGCCGATGGGCTGCTGGCAACGCGAGATGGCAGCTCGAATGAATACCGGCTAAAACAGGCCTGCAAAACGAAACGGAAAAAAACCTTCATTTCCGGACTCCATTTCACTTCACCCGGGCTGCGCGCTTAAAGCTTGGAGATAAAAAATGATGAAGCCTGTGTACAGGTAATAGCTTTCAATAACGTCTGAAGTACGGAGATTCTTTCCATCTCAATGAGCATGCCCGCCACCCACACTGACGTTCACCTGAATGGCCTGGCCCGTCGCCTCGTGCAGGATGGTCATTTGGACAAAGCCAGCGCCCTCACGGCGACGGAAAAGGCCGCCGAGGAGAAGCTCCCCCTGGTCAGATACCTGGTGGCAGAAAAGATCCTGGACAGCCTCACCATCGCCACCGCCGCCTCACGGGAATTCGGCATTCCCCTCTTCGACCTCGATGCCATGGACCTGGAGCAGTGCGCCTTCAAGCTGGTGGACGAGAAGCTGATCCATAAACACCAGGCACTGCCCCTGTACAAGCGGGGCAACCGGCTCTTCGTCGCCGTCTCCGACCCCACCAACATGCAGGCCCTGGACGAAATCAAGTTCAACGTGGGCACCAATGCCGAACCCATCCTGGTGGAAGACGACAAACTGCTGCGGACTATCGAAAAACTCATGGAAGAGAACGACACTGCCCTCGAGGGCCTGGAGGACGCCGATCTCGATGATCTGGAAATCTCGGGCGGCGATGAGGACGGCGCGGCGGCGGATGGCGCCGATGTGGAGGTGGATGACACGCCCATCGTGCGCTTCGTCAACAAGGTGCTGCTGGACGCCATCAACAAGGGCGCCTCGGACCTGCACTTCGAGCCCTATGAGAAATCCTACCGCGTGCGCTTCCGCATGGACGGCATTCTGAAGGAGGTGGCCTCGCCCCCGCCGGCCCTGGCCAACAAGATCGCCGCCCGCATCAAGGTCATGTCCCAGCTCGACATCTCCGAGCGCCGCATCCCCCAGGACGGCCGCATGAAGATGAAGCTGTCCAAGAACCGGGCCATCGACTTCCGTGTCAGCACCTGTCCCACGCTGTTCGGCGAAAAGATCGTGATGCGCATCCTCGATCCCTCCAGCGCCAAGCTGGGAATCGATGCCCTGGGCTACGAGGAGGACCAGAAGCAGCTCTATCTGGAGGCCCTGCACAAGCCCTATGGCATGATCCTGGTCACCGGCCCCACGGGCAGTGGCAAGACGGTTTCGCTGTATACCGGCCTCAACATCCTCAATACCGAGGACCGCAACATTTCCACCGCGGAGGACCCCGCGGAAATCAATCTGCCGGGCATCAACCAGGTCAATGTCAACCCCAAGGCGGGCCTGACTTTCGCCAGTGCCCTGAAGTCCTTTCTCCGCCAGGACCCGGACATTATCATGGTGGGTGAGATTCGCGACAAGGAGACCGGCGACATCGCCATCAAGGCCGCCCAGACCGGACACATGGTGCTTTCCACCCTGCACACCAACGATGCCCCCCAGACCCTCACCCGGCTGGTCAACATGGGCATCGCCCCCTTCAACATCGCCTCGGCCGTCACCCTGGTCATCGCCCAGCGCCTGGGCCGGCGCCTGTGCCCCCACTGCAAGGAGCCCGTCGACGTCCCGCCCGAAGTCCTGCTCAAGGAGGGCTTCAAGGAGGAGGACCTCCACGACCTCACCATCTACCGTGCCGTGGGCTGCGACCAGTGCAACGACGGCTACAAGGGGCGGGTGGGCATCTACCAGGTCATGCCCATCTCCGAGGAGATGGGACGCATCATCATGGCCGGCGGCAACGCCATCGAACTGGCCGATCAGGCGAAACGCGAGGGCATTGCAGACCTCCACGAATCGGGACTGAAGAAGGTCAAGCAGGGCATTCTCAGCCTGGAAGAACTCAACCGCGTCATTACAGAGTAGAGCCATGACCACGAAAGCCGAGAAACAATCCATCTTCATCTGGGAAGGCGTCGACAAGCGGGGCAACAAGGTGCGTGGCGAGACCCGCAGCGCCAGCGCCTCGCTGGCCAAGGCGGAGTTGCGCCGCCGCGGCATCAATCCCAAGAAGGTCAGAAAGAAACCCACGCCGCTGTTCGGCAACCGCAAGAAGAAGATAACGCCCGGCGACATCGCGATCTTCAGCCGGCAGATGGCCACCATGATGTCCTCCGGCGTCCCGCTGGTACAGGCCTTCGAAATCATCGGCCGGGGCCACGAAAACCCGGCCATGCAGGAGCTGATCCTCACCATCAAGGCCGATGTGGAAGCAGGCAACACCCTGGCCGATGCCCTGGGAAAGCATTCCTATCACTTCGACGAGCTGTACTGCAACCTCGTCAACGCGGGAGAACAGGCCGGCATCCTGGAGACACTGCTGGACAAGATCGCCACCTACAAGGAAAAGACCGAGAACATCAAGAGCAAGATCAAGAAGGCCATGTTCTATCCCATCGCCGTGATCGTGGTCTCGTTCATCGTCACGGCCATCCTGCTCATCTTCGTCATTCCCCAGTTCCAGGAGATGTTCAAGGGCTTTGGTGCCGACCTCCCGGCCATGACCCTGTTCGTGATCGGACTGTCGGAGATCTTCCAGGAATGGTGGTGGGCCATCTTCGGGGGCCTTGGCATCGGCGTATACGGCTTCATCGAGGCCAAGAAACGCTCTCCAAGGTTCAATCACTTTCTGGACCGCCTCATGCTCAAGGCCCCTGTCTTCGGCGATATCCTCACCAAGGCGGCCATCGCCCGCTTCGCCCGCACGCTGTCCACGATGTTCGCCGCCGGCGTCCCCCTGGTGGAGGCCATGGGGACGGTGGCAGGCGCCGCGGGCAACGTCGTCTACACCGAGGCCATCCTGCGCATGCGTGACGAAGTGGCCACCGGTTCGCCCATCAACCACGCCATGCGCGCCACCGGCCTGTTCCCCAACATGGTGGTGCAGATGGTGGCCATCGGCGAGGAAGCCGGCTCTATCGACAGCATGCTGGGCAAGGTGGCGGACTTTTACGAACAGGAGGTTGACGATGCCGTTGACGGGCTCAGCAGCCTGCTGGAACCCATCATCATGGCCTTCCTCGGCGTGGTCATCGGCGGCCTGGTCATCGCCATGTACCTGCCCATCTTCAAGATGGGCCAGGTAGTGTAAACTTTCTGTCCACCACCCGCCCGGCATCGGCGACGGACGACAAGCCGCCACGGCGATCACACAGGGCGATCACACGGACTGCACCATAACCATGGAATTCATCCAGACCCTGCAGGCCAGCGCGGCCGCCTCCCTCGGCGTCGCCGCCCTGCTGGGACTGCTGGTGGGCAGCTTCCTCAACGTGGTGATCCTGCGCCTGCCGCAGATGATGGAACGCCAGTGGCGCAGCCATTGCGCGGAACTCAACGGCACCACCGCCGCCATGCCGGAAGAACCCTTCAATCTCCTCACGCCGGCCTCCCGCTGCCCCCGCTGCGGTCACCGCATCAGCCCCCGGGAAAACATCCCCGTACTCAGCTACCTGCTGCTGAAAGGCCGGTGCGCCGGGTGCGGCGAACGCATTTCCGCGCGCTATCCCGTGATCGAGGCCGCCACCGCCCTGCTTTCCGCCATCGTGATCTGGCGCATGGGCATCACCTGGGCCGGCGGCGCCGCTCTGCTCCTCACCTGGGCCCTCATCGCCCTCAGCGTCATCGACTTCGATCACCAGCTCCTGCCGGACGATATCACATTGCCCTTTCTCTGGCTGGGGCTCGGCTTCAACATCTTCGGCCTGTTCACCGACCTCCAGTCGGCCGTGATCGGCGCCATGGCCGGCTATCTCAGCCTGTGGAGCGTCTATCAGCTCTTCAAGTGGCTCACCGGCAAGGAGGGCATGGGTTACGGGGACTTCAAGCTGCTGGCCATGCTGGGTGCCTGGCTGGGCTGGCAGCAGATCCTGCCCATCGTGCTCCTGTCCTCCGTGGTAGGGGCCGTGGTGGGGCTGGCGCTCATCGCCCTGCGCGGTCGCGACCGCAACATTCCCATTCCCTTCGGCCCCTATCTCGCGGTCGCCGGCTGGATCGTGCTTCTGTGGGGAGAGGAGATCACCCGCGCCTATTTGACATGGATGGGGCTGGGCCCGCCATAATGGCGGCGTGAATGTCGCTGACAACAGCACTGAAGATATCAGCGGGAATGCCATCACCGGGAAGGCCCCTGTCCTTTCCTGCTCCGTCCATCCATGCTGCGAATCGGGCTGACAGGCGGCATCGGCAGCGGCAAGAGCACCGTTGCCGCCCTGTTCCGCGAGCTGGACGTGCCGGTCATCGATGCCGATGAAATCGGACGTGAGCTGACCACCCCCGGCGCCCCTGCCACCCGGGCCATCCTCCAACACTTCGGCGCGGCCGTCCGGAACAAACAGGGCGGCCTGGACCGTGCGCGTCTGCGCCGCCTGGTCTTCGCCCACCCCGCCCGACGCCGGGAACTGGAAGCATTGCTCCACCCCCTCATCCTGACCGAGATGCAACGCCGCGCCAGGGCGCTCTCCGGCCCGTACTGCATTCTCGCCATCCCCCTCCTGCTGGAGGCCGGCCTCGAAGCGAGCGTGGACCGCATCCTGGTGGTGGATGCCCCCGAAACCTCGCGCCGCCAGCGCGTCATGAGGCGCGACGGCCTGGATGCAGCAGAGGTGGATGCCATCATGCGCAGTCAATGCGCGCGGGATCAGCGGCTTGCCGCAGCCGATGACATCATTTGCAACGACGGCGACCTCGATGACCTGCGCCGCCAGGTGCTTGCCCTGCACCGGAAATACCTGGCCCTGAAACGCTGACACATTCCGCTCATGCCATGGAAGCACGATGGGAAGAGGGAAAGAGGGGGAAGGGGGGATTTGCCATCGCCTCACGGGTCATGGACAATGTGGCGGTTTCTCATGGAAAGAAGACCATGACCGCCGTCATCTACGAACAACCCCTGAACGAGCGTATCCGCACCTTTCTGCGCCTGGAATTCCTGTTCCAGCAGGCCGACCACACCCTCCAGGGCACCTCGCCCTGGGACAGCCGCGCCACCCTGGATTGCCTTTTCCACATCCTCAACATCTTCAGCCGCAACGACATCAAGACGGAAGTCGTCAAGGAGCTGGAACGCCAGGCCGCCAATCTCGCCCCCCTGGAGAAACTGCCCGGCGTGGACAAGACCAAGCTCAACGAGACCCTGGGCAACATGGAGCTGCTCATCGATCGCCTCTACATGGTACCGGGCCAGATCGGCCAGCTGCTGCGGGACAACGAATTCCTGTGCAGCATCAAGCAACGCAGCAGCATCCCCGGCGGCACCTGCGATTTCGACCTGCCCGGTTTCCATTACTGGCTGCACCAGCCGGCGGAAAGACGCCGCGAAGCCCTGGAAAACTGGCTGAATGAATTCGCCACTGTCCGCAGCGGACTGGAGCTGGCCCTGCGCCAGGTGCGCGAAAGCGCGCCCTTCAAACCGGTCACCGCCGCCGGCGGTTTCTATCAGCAGTCCCTGGACACCAGCACGCCCTACCAGCTGATCCGGGCAAAATTCCCCGCCGGTGCGGACGGCTTCGCCGAGATCAGCGCCGGCAAGCACCGTTTCACCATCCGCTTCATGGCCCTGAAGATGGAAGAACGTCCCTCGCAGATCGAGGAGGACCTGGAATTCCAGCTCGCCTGCTGCGCCCTCTGATTCCAGCCAGCCATCCCTGAACCCATCCCCCGGGTCAGCGCCCCCAGAAACCGCGGATGGCGGCAACGCCCACGGCCCCCTCCTGCCTGGCCCGGGGCAGGTCTTCAGGTCCCAGTCCTCCCAGGGCATAGACCGGCAGGCCCGCCGTCCCGGCGAGAACACGGAAGCGTTCCCACCCCAGCGGCTGCGCACCAGGATGCGAGGCAGTGGCCTGCACCGGTGACAACACGGCGAAATCCACGCCGATGCGCCGGGCGTGGGCCAGTTCCCGGGCGTCGTGGCAGGACGCCCCCACCAGCCTGTCTTCCGGCAGGGGACGCTGCTGCAGCGCCATGAGACTGCGACTGCTGAGGTGGACCCCCGCAGCACCGGATGCCAGCGCCAGCCCGGGGGCGTCATGGAGCAGAACGGCCGCATGCCGGCTGCGTGCCAGCACCTCGCCAGCCAACTGGGCATAGTCGGCGTCATCGAGCCATGGTGCACGCAGCAGCAGCATGGCGCCGGTCATGGCGCCAGTCTCTGCCAGTGACTCGATGCGCCGGAGAAAAGCCGCCGCATCGCTGAACAACGGAGTGATGAGATAACGTTCCGGCAACTGGACGGCCCTCACGATGGGCCGGTTGGCGGCGGGAAACTCCAGGCCTTCCAGCGCCTGCAATGCCACCCAGCGCAGCGTCTGGCCCTCGCGCCCCACGGGCACCCCACGGTATTCGAGCACCCGCCACACATCCAGCAAGACATGCCGGTCGGGATAGGCGTGGGAAACCCTGAGCAGGGGGCGGGCATCCCGCACCATCACGCCCAGCTCCTCCCGGATCTCCCTCTGCAAGGCACGGCAGGGTGTCTCGCCCGGCGCTATCTTGCCGCCCGGAAATTCCCAGCGTCCCCCCTGGTGAAGATGAGGCGGACGCCGCGCCACCAGGATGCGCCCCCGGGAATCGGCAATCACTGCGACGGCGACACGCAAGGGTCGGGGCCGGCTGAGCACCTGGCTGCTGCCTGGATCATGGCGCATGAAAACTCAGGAAACGGAAACGAAGTAACGAAAATTGACGGAGAAGGAGGAAAAGGGGCTCAGACGTAACAGTCCACGTAACGCGCCGTGCGCACGGGGGCAGCGGCGGCCTGCTGCGCCTCGTAGGCGGCAATCCCCTGCCAGCGGCCATGTCCGCCTGCTTCTCTGACACCTGCGCCAAGCCGGGCACGGGCGAAAGGATCGTACCCGCCGCCTGCCACGCGATCCACGACCTCGCCTTCGAGCACGCGCTCGACAGGCAATGTCCGCCCCGGGCGATGCGCATCCTGCGACGCCGCGCGCGGCTTCTCCCCCGCCGAGGGACCAATGCTCTCCGCCCTCCCCGGACGGGGAGGATAAGCATTGAGCCCCGAGATATTCCCGGAGATCTTCATGGGTCCAACCGCCTCCTCCTCCGGTGTCCGGCCCAGACTGGCCAGGCCACTATCGGCAACCCGGATCAGAAAATATCAGAAATCGAAGGCCATCCCGATGAAGGCCCCCTCGCTGATGCTGTCATCGGCCTTGCCCGGGACATCCAGCTCCATGTTGCGATATCCTACATAGACCTGTGCCTGCTGCAGAATCTGGTATCCAAGGCGCAGGCCATAGTGGATGAAACTGTCCCCGTCCATGAAGGTGACAATCCTGGGCGAGTAATCAATATAAACCCCCACTTTCAGCCTGTCCAGTGTGGGGGGACTGTAGTTCAGCAAGCCGGACAGGGTAACCGACAGAAAATCATTGTCTTTTTCCGTGTTACCCCCGAACAGCCGCAAGCCCACGCCGGCATCCAGGCCAGGGGAACCGCTGCCCGTCTGCCCCACCACCATGATGCCCACCGAGCCCACGTAGTCGTCGTCTGTCGTATAGAGCAACCCCATGCCGATCTGGGTCTCGCCGAAACGGGTGCTGCCCGCAGGAAAGATACTGAGGTTGAACTGGGCGGTGTCGTTATTGAGATTCACATCCAGTGACCGGCCCTGAACCGCCAGGCTCGAGACGACCAATGCAAAAAAAAGGACCCAACGCAGCAACATGGGCTCGTCCTCCTCAGAATCTTTCGAGTCATCCAAATCATCAGGGGGACCCTCATCAGCAGGCTCCCGTCAGATCACGGCAAGGCGGGCTGAATCTAGCACAGTTTTCACTGCCGCCCAAGCACGCACAGAAGAGGTGGCAGAACGGCGGTGGACTGCCGAACAATCTGCCGGACAATGCCCCTGCGATCGGTCTTTGGAACACGGCAGGGGAACACGGCAGGGGAACACGGCAGGGGACCACTGGGCCTCCTCAGCAGTCCCCCTCCCGCAGCGGGGCGCGGGCACAGACCCAGACCTCGACCCGCCCGGCCCCGGCGCGCTGCAGACAGCGCACCACCTCGGCCAGGGTATGCCCCGTGGTCATGACATCGTCCACCACGGCCAGGTGCTCGAAACCCGGTCGCCAGCGGGCCCGGAAGGCACGGCGCACGTTGGCGCGACGGGCCTTGACATCCAGATCCGACTGCCTGGCCGTTGCGAGCACGCGCCGGCAGGAACCGTAGTCCAGGGGGATGCCCAGGCGGGCAGCGATGGGGCGGGCCATTTCCAGCGCCTGATTGTACCCCCGCTCCCGCTGGCGCCGCCGGTGCAGGGGCACGGGCACCAGCAATCGGGGCAGGTCACCCGCCCGAGACTGCATCAGGACCTGCAGGCGCTCGGCCATGAGCTCGCCCAGCAGCCGGGCGTGGAGCAGGCGGCCCTGGAATTTCAGCCCCTGAATCAGGCCGACGACGGGCTCTTCGTAGAGGAACGTGGCCACCGTGCACGCCTGGGGCGGCGGCCGCCTCCGGCAGACACCGCAAAGGACGCCGGGCGCCGCATCTGCGGCCAGGGGCAGGGCACACGCCGGGCAGGCGGCACCGAGAAAGGGCAGATCTTCCCGGCAGGGCGGGCAGAGCCCGGCACCCTCGGCCGTTGCACCGCACGACACGCAGGCCACCGGCGGACACAGCGCCCGCACCCCCGCCGCGAACCGGGATTGCAACGCGGGCAGATAATGCCTCAGTGACATCGCTCCCCCTCCCTGGGCGTCAAGCAGCAGACCGCCACCCCCGAAGGCCTGACCTGCTCAACTGCCGGCAAACAAATCCTCGATCTTTGCCTGAATCTCCCGGGCCTTCGCGCGCGGATCCCCGGCATCCCGGATGGGACGACCGACGACGATGTAGTCGGCGCCTTTCATGAACGCTTCTTCCACCGTGACCACCCGTTTCTGATCATCGACGAGACGATTCTCCAGGGGACGTATGCCCGGCGAGACGATGAGAAACCGCTCACCCAGGCACTCCCGCAACTCGGCAGCCTCAAGCCCCGAGGAAATGACGCCGTCGCAACCCAGTTCCAGGGCCCGGCGGGCCCTGGAGAGCACCAGATCCTTGACCGCGCACTGGAACCCCAGGTCTTCGAGATCGTCCTGGTTGAGGCTCGTGAGCACCGTCACCGCCAGTATCCTGACACCGCCTTTCGCGTCCGCCGCCGCCTTGAGCATGGCATCGTTGCCACCATGGACTGTCGCGAAATCGACGTCCCGCCTTGCAAGCTGGCGCACGGCGCGCGCCACCGTCTCCGGCACATCGTGGAACTTGAGATCGGCGAACACCTTCTTGCCTTGTGCCTTCAACCAGTCGATGAGGGCGTCGTAATCCCCGGACATGAACAGTTCCAGCCCGAGCTTGTAGAAGACCACCTCGTCACCCAGCGTCGTGACCAGCTGCTTCGCATCCTCGATACCGGGCACGTCCAGCGCCACGATGAGCCGCTCGCGGGTGGGTATGGATTTTTCTGATAACATGCAGGACGCTTCTGACATGGGCCTGAAATGGAGAAAAAACGGGTGCTCTTGTGCTTTTATACGGTGAGGCGAGTATAGCGTAAATTCCTTCCGAGCCGGGAAAATGCGTCGATGAGAGCGCGTGGAAGCTGTCCAGGATGCCCAGTCTGGCTGTTTCACAATCATCTGTTCACCTGTCTTGTGCCATAATGGTTGACAGGAAACCGGGCCGCGCCTCATATTTCGCCTTTTCGTATCCTTCCCGCAGAAGAAGACAGGAGCCTACGGCATGAGCGAGACCGTCTACCACCGCATTCACGAAATCACCCGGCGCATTCTCGCGGGTGGCGAAATGAGCACGGAAGAAGGACGCTGGATGATCCGCCTCCCGACGCGCTACCTGAGCAGCCTCATGGCCGGGGCCGACCGCATCCGCCGCCACTTCCGCGGTGACGCAGTGGAAGTCTGCGCCATCGCCAACGTGCGCTCCGGCAACTGTTCCGAAAACTGCAGCTTCTGCGCCCAGAGCGGCCATTACAAGACCCGGGCACCGGTCTACGACTACATCCCGGAAGAACAGCTTGTGGACCAGGCCCGGCGCGCCCGCCAGTGGGGTGCCAGTGATTTCGGCGTGGTCTCCAAGGGCTGGGGCGTGCGCTCGGACAAGGAACGCCGTCAGTTGCAGCGGTATTTTCAGGCCATGGCCCGCAACAGCGACATCGGGCGCTGCGCCAGCCTGGGGGTGCTGGACCGGGAGACGGCCCGGGAACTCAAGGCCATGGGCCTGGAAAACTACCATCACAACCTGGAGACGGCGGAAAGCTATTTCCACGCGGTCTGCACCACCCACACCTACCAGGAGAACATCGACACCATCCGGCACGCCCGCGAGGCCGGCCTGCGCGTCTGTGCCGGCGGCATCCTCGGCATGGGGGAAAGCCTGGACCAGCGCATCGAGCTGGCCGAGACCCTGCGGCGCCTGGAGGTGGAATCCGTGCCCCTCAATTTCCTCTCCCCCCAGCCCGGCACCCCCTTCGGCGACCGTGAACCCATGCAACCCCTGGAGATCCTGCTGAACATCGCGGTCTTCCGCTACATGCTGCCCCGCGCCGAGATCCGGATCGCCGGCGGCCGCCAGTTCCTGCGGGACCTGCAGGCCATGATCTTCATGGCAGGCGCCTCGGGCGTGATGATCGGCGACTACCTCACCACCAAGGGCCGCGCCGTGGAGGACGACCTGCAGATGCTGCGCGACCTGGGCGTGTCCGTGCGTGGCGACACCCAGCAGCGCCGCGCGGCCTCGCCCGTGGCCGCGCCAGGCCCGGTCAGCGCATGACCACCACTCCGACAGGGGGCGCATGAAAGAACTGGCCGGGACACTGCACCGGTTGCGCCGGGCGCACCGCTACCGCAGCCGCCGTGTCCTCGACGGCGCCCAGGGCCCCGAAATCGCCATGGCGGGCCGGCGCTGGCTGAACTTCTGCAGCAACGACTACCTGGGCCTGGCAGCCGATGCGCGCGTCGTCGCCGCCCTGCGCGACGGCGCAGCGCGCTTCGGCGCCGGCAGCGGCGCCGCGCATCTGGTCTGCGGCCATGGCGCGGCGCATCACCGCCTGGAGGAAATGCTGGCGGATTTCACGGGACGGCAACGGGCGCTGCTCTTTTCCACCGGCTACATGGCCAACCTGGGCGTCATCAGCGCCCTGGCCGGGCGGGGCGACGATCTGCTGGCCGACCGCCTCTGCCATGCCTCGCTGCTGGACGGCGCCCTGCTCTCCCGCGCCCGTCTGCGGCGCTATCCCCACCTGGATGCGGCCGCACTGGATGAGGCGCTGGCGCGCGACGGCGCGGGCCGGATCCGGCTGGTGATCACCGAGGGCGTGTTCAGCATGGACGGCGACATGGCGCCCCTGGCGAAGATCGCGAGGCAGTGCCGCGCCCGGGATACCTGGCTGATGGTGGACGACGCCCACGGCCTCGGCGTGCTGGGCCCCCGCGGCGGCGGCACCACGGCCCATTTCGGCCTGTCCCCGCAGGACGTCCCGGTGCTGGTGGGCACCCTGGGCAAGGCCCTGGGCACGGCCGGGGCCTTCGTCGCCGGAGACGAGGATCTCGTCGAATATCTCATCCAGCACGCCCGGACCTACCTCTACACCACCGCCCTGCCCCCGGCCGTCGCCCACGCCACCTGCACGAGCCTGACCCTCGCCCGCGACGAGCACTGGCGCCGCGACCGCCTCCAGGCATTGTGTCGCCGCTTTCTCCACGGCGCCCGGCAACTGGACCTGTCCCTGCCCCCGGCCCTGCAAGCGGAGCCGGCCGGAGAAAACGATCCACCCCTCGTTCCCATCTTCCCCCTGCTCGCGGGCGAAGACGCACGGGCGCTGCGCTGGAGCGAGGCCCTGGCCCGGCGCGGCATCCTGGTCACCGCCATCCGTCCGCCCACGGTGCCCGAAGGCAGTGCCCGCCTGCGCATCACCCTGAGCGCCGCCCACCACGAGGAACACGTGGACCGGCTCCTCGACAGCCTGGCACAGCTCGGGCGCAGCTTGCACGAATCCTGAGCACTTCCAGACGCATGAACCCTGACCCAACAAGCGCCCGCCTGCTCCTCATGCTCCACGGCTGGGGCCTGCATGGCGGGATCTGGGAAGGCCTCGGCGCACCCCCTCCCCCGGGAGCAGAACCGGGAACAGAACCGGGAGCAGAACAGGGAGCAGAACAGGAGGCAGGCTACACTTACCTGGCCCCCGACCTGCCCGGTCACGGCCACGACACGGGGGCGGAGGTCGATCCCTATACCCTGGATGCGCTCGCCCGCCACCACGAAGACCGGCTGGCCAGGCGCACGGTGCTGGCGGGCTGGTCCCTGGGCGGCATGGTCGCCCTGACACTCGCCCGGCGCCGGCCGGAACGCATCGCCGGGCTCGTGCTGATAGGCGCCACGCCGCGTTTCACCACTGCTCCCGGCTGGCCCCACGGCCTGGATCCCGCCCTGCTGGCGGATTTTTCCGACGCGCTGGCAAGAGACCAGGCGACCACGCTGCAACGTTTCCTTGCCCTGCAATCACAAGGCTGCGCGCAGGCCCGCACCCTGACACGGCGCCTGCGCGCCCTGGCCGAAGACGCGCCACCGCCGCGCGCCTCTGCCCTTGCGGGGGGACTGGACATCCTGCGCAGCGCCGATCTGCGCGACCTGCTGAAGGAGATTCACTGTCCCGTGCTGCTGATTCACGGCGAGAGGGACCCCGTGGTCCCGGCCGCGGCGGCGCGCGCCATGGCAGCGCGCCTTGCGGACGCCCGCCTGCACCTGCTGCCCGGCGCCGGCCACGCTCCCTTTCTCTCCCATACCCGACACTGTCACGAACTGATCCGGGCTTTCTGCCATGAGCACCTCTGACGGCGCCGGTCTCACGCCCCGCCCGCCCTCTGCGGGGCAGAATCCACTGCAAAGTCCGGGACGGGACAGGCGTCACGACCCGCTCCAGCACCAGGCACAGAACCCGCCCCCCCTGCCGCGCATCGACAAGCGCCGCAGCCGGCAGGCCTTCGAACGCGCCGCGCCAGGCTATGACGAGACCGCCGTCTTGCAACGCGAAGTGGGCCGGCGCCTGGCGGAGCGCCTCGACTATGTCCGTCTCGATCCGCAGGCCATGCTGGACCTGGGAAGCGGCACCGGCGCCATGGGTGCACATCTGCGCCGGCGCTATCCCGCGGCCTGGCTGCTGTCCCTGGATTTCGCCCCCGCCATGCTGCGCCACGCCCGCGGCCGCCTGTCCGCCCTGCGCCGCTGGCGGCGCCGCGATGCCTTTCTCTGCGCCGATGCGGAAAGCCTGCCCCTTAAGCCCCGCTGCCTGGATCTGGTGATCTCCAACCTCATGCTGCAATGGTGCAACGACCTGCCGGCCACCTTCGCCGGCCTGCGGCGCACCCTCCGCCCCGGCGGCCTGTTCATGTTCACCACCTTCGGTCCTGACACCCTCAGGGAACTGCGCCGGAGCTGGCAGGCGGTGGATGACGACACCCACGTTCATGCCTTCCTGGACATGCACGACATCGGCGACCTGCTCCTCGGCGCCGGCTTCGCCGACCCCGTCATGGACGTGGAATACTTCACGCTCACCTACGCGGAAGTCCGCGATCTCATGGCCGATCTCAAGGCGCTGGGCGCCCGCAATGCCGCCGAGGCCCGTTCCCGGGGCCTGCTGTCGCGCCGGCGCCTGCGGCGCATGATCGCCGCCTACGAAACCCAGCGCCGGGACGGGCGCCTGCCGGCCACCTACGAGGTGATCCACGGGCATTGCTGGGCACCGGCGGCGGACGAGGCCCGCGACCGCCCCGCACGAATCCCGCCACAGGCCCCGGGACGATCCCCGACCGCGACGGTTCCCCTCTCCCGCATCGGCGGGCGCGGCAGGAAAGGGCATGAATGAAATGCGCGATATAACACACCGGCCTTCGAACCGGTGCCGGCGCTGGTTCGTGACCGGCACCGATACGGAAGTCGGCAAGACCTGGATCAGCGCCGGCCTGCTGACGGCATGCCGCCGCCATGGCCTGAGCGCCCTGGGGCTGAAGCCCGTGGCCAGCGGTTGCCGCTGGGAACCGGTCTCGCCGGATGGAAAGGGACGCTGGGTCAACGAGGATGCCCTGGCCCTCATGGCCGCCTCCGACGTGGAGACACCCTATGAAGCGGTCAACCCCTGTGCCCTGGAACTGCCCGTCTCGCCCCACCTGGCCGCGGCACGGGCTGGCGTGACCATCGACATCGAGGCCCTCGCCCGCCATTGCGCCGCACAGGCGGCGCGGGCGGATGCCTGTCTCGTGGAAGGCGTGGGTGGCTGGCACGCCCCCCTGACGCCGCGCCGGACCGTGGCGGACCTGGCCCGCTGCCTGGGCTGGCCCGTCATCCTCGTGGTGGGCATCCGGCTTGGCTGCCTCAATCACGCCCTGCTGAGCTGCCGGGCCATCCTGGCCGACGGCCTCGCCCTGGCGGGATGGGTAGCGAACTGCGTGGACCGCGACTGCCTGATGGGGGAAGAGAACATCGCCACCCTGCGTGAGCGGCTCCCGGGCCCCTGCCTGGGGGTGGTGCCATGGCAAAAAAAAATGGATGCCGCGGGCATCGCCGCCCGGCTGGACATCCATCCCTTGTTCACCCCCGCGTCCTGAAGGGTCTCAGGAAACGGCTCAGGCCTCGAGCACGTTGCGCAGCTTCTTGATAGCGCTCTTCTCCAGCTGGCGGATACGCTCCGCGGAGACCTGATAGCGGTCGGCCAGTTCCTGCAGGGTCATTTTTTCGTCGGCCAGCCAGCGCTGGCGCAGGATATCCTGGCTGCGCGCGTCCAGGGTCTCCAGCGCATGGTGCAGGCGCTGCTCGCTGTGATCCTGCCATTCCTCCCGCTCCACCTGGGTGGTGGGATCCATGCGCAGGTCCTGCAGGTAGGCCGCCGGTGCATGATACCCCCCTTCCTCTGCCTCGCCTTCCGGCGCATCGAAGGAGGCATCGTAACCGCTCAGGCGCGACTCCATCTCCAGTACGTCATCGGGGCGCACGCCCAGATCCTTCGCCACCGCATCCACCTCTTCCCTGCCCAGCCAGGCCAGGCGTTTCTTCGCCGCGCGCAGGTTGAAAAACAGCTTGCGCTGGGCCTTGGTGGTGGCCACCTTGACGATGCGCCAGTTGCGCAGAATGAATTCGTGTATCTCGGCCCGGATCCAGTGCACGGCGTAGGACACCAGCCGCACGTTCATGTCGGGGTCGAAGCGCTTCACCGCCTTCATCAGGCCCACATTGCCTTCCTGGATCAGATCCGCCTGGGGCAGGCCATAACCGCTGTAACCGCGGGCGATGTGCACCACGAAGCGCAGGTTGGACAGCACCAGCTGCCGCGCCGCCGCCAGATCGTTCTCCTGGCGGTAACGGCGGGCCAGGCGGCGCTCTTCCTCCGCATCCAGCACGGGAATGGCGCTCACTGCCTGGATATAGGCATCCAGGCTGCCGCTGCTCAGCGCCAGGCTGTATTCAAAGTCCTTGCTCATGGATTTCTCCCTCCCTTGGCTGAAGTAGCATGCCGCCCCTTCTGGATTGGCACTCTACTCATGAGAGTGCTAATAGCACAAAAAGTTCCCTTGCTCAAGGAATTTTTCCCCCGCTTTGATTCCGGCTTTATTCCGCTCCGGAAGGACCTGACCGGAATGCGGTTTTCCCCATCCGTCAACAAAAGTCCTTGTCATTTCGGGGGCAGCGAGAAATCTTGGGGCAGTGGAACAGGATTTCTCCCTTCGGTCGAAATGACAAGGGGGTAGGGTCGAAATGACAGGGAAGTGGGGCCGAAATGACAAAGGGGTATAGCGGCAATGGTAAGGCAGCGCGGTGGGAATGACATCATCCTTGTCATTCCGAGCACAGCGAGGAATCTTGGGACAGTGGGACAAGATTTCTCCCTTTCGGTCGAAATGACAGGGTGGGTGGTCGAAATGACGGTTGCAATTACAGCTGCCTTCCCGAAGGCCGGTTCTCTTCATCCGCACTATGCGTCCATTTTGGGGCAGTTATATCAACCCGGCAACTCGTGTTCAGCGTTTCAGGCCGGTTCGATGCGACGCAGGTGACGCCCCACCGCAAGCCAGGCACCCGCAAGCCCCAGCAGGGCCCCCGCGGCCAGCAGCAGCAGCGTGGCCCCAGCGTTCATGCCCAGGAGCGCCTGATCGCTCTCATAGAGCAGGGTAAGGCGGCGCACCGGACCGGCGAGCAAGGCCAGGGACAGGCTCACCAGCAACCAGGCGCACAAAGCGCCACCCAGGCCATGCCACAGGCCGCTGTAGAGAAAGGGCCGGCGGATGAAGGCGTCCGTCGCCCCGATGAGTTTCTGCACTTCGATCTCCTCGCGACGGTTCTCGATGGCGAGCCGGATGGTGTTGCCCACGATGAGCAGCACCGCCAGTGCCAGCAGGGCGCCCAGCACCAGGACGCCCCGCTTGCCGATTTCCATGAGGGCAAACAGGCGCCGCACCCAGGCCATGTCCAGCTGGGCCAGCTCCACCCCCTCAAGCGACCGGGCGCGGTCCAGGAGATGCTCCACCAGGGCGGGATCGGTGAAATCCAGGCGCGGTTCCACCACCAGCACCGTGGGCAGGGGATTCTCTCCCAGGGCCTCCAGGGCGGCGTCGAAACCCGACAGGCGGCGGAATTCCTCCAGGGCCTGCGCCGGCGTGATCCGCTCCACCGTCGCCACGCCGGGCATGGCCCGCAAGCGTTCCTCCAGGCGCCGCACCTGGTCCGGGGGCAGGTCGCGCTGCAGAAACAACGAGATGCGGGCACTGTTCTCCCAGCCTGCGCTCACCGCCTGGACGTTCTCCAGCAGGACATGCAGCCCGGTGGGCAGGGCCAGGGCGATGCCGATCACCGCCACTGTCATGAGGGTTGAAACCGGGCTGCGCGCCATGCGCCCCAGGCTTGCGAGCAGGGACTGGACATGACTGACGCCATAGGCCCCCAGGCGTCGGGGCGCCGCGGGACGGCGCCGCTGCACGGCGGCGCGTGCCGTGCCCGCGCCGCGAGACGCGCGGCGGGAAGAGGTTTCACGCCAGGCGAACCGGCTCATGCGGCGTGCGCCCTGCCGTCATCCACCAGCAGGCCATGATCCAGCACCAGGATGCGCTGCCCCAGGCGCCGGATGAGCGCCAGGTCGTGGCTGGCAATGAGCACCGTCACGCCCACGGTATTGAACTGGCGAAAGAGGTCCATGATCTCGGCGGACAATGCAGGATCCAGGTTGCCCGTGGGTTCGTCGGCCAGGAGAATGGGGGGGCGGTTGACCACCGCCCGGGCGATGCCCACCCGCTGCTGCTCGCCCCCCGACAGGGTGACGGGAAAGCGCTGCGCCTTGTCCAGCAGGCCCACCTTGTCCAGGGCCGCCTGCACGCGGCGCCGGATCTCCTGGTGTCGGTGGCCTGCGATCACCAGGGGGAGGGCCACGTTGTCGAACACGGTGCGGTCACTGAGCAGCCTGTGGTCCTGGAAGATGAGGCCGATGTCACGCCGGAGATAGGGGATGCGACGACGCCCTGCGCGGGAAACATTGCGTCCGTTGACGAATACCTGTCCGTAGCTGGGCCGCTCCAGCAGGGCAATGAGTTTCAACAGGGTGCTCTTGCCGGCCCCGGAGTGGCCCGTGAGAAAGGCCATCTCCCCCGCCGCGAGGTGAAAACTCACCCCCTGCAGGGCCTCGCGCCCGCCCGGGTAACGCTTGCCGACCTTGTCGAAGCGGATCACGCCCTACGGTTCGCGCCCGGCGAACAGGGCGTCCACGAATTCCCGCGCATCGAAGGGCCGCAGGTCGTCGATCTGTTCCCCGACCCCGATGTAGCGGATGGGAATGCCGGTCTTGCGGGCGATGGCGAAGATGACGCCGCCCTTGGCGGTACCGTCGAGCTTGGTGAGGGCGATGCCGGTCACGCCCACCGCCTCGTGGAACTGGCGCGCCTGGGCGAGGGCGTTCTGGCCGGTGCCCGCGTCCACCACCAGCATCACCTCGTGGGGGGCCGTCTCGTCCACCTTGGCCATGACCCGCTTGATCTTCTTCAGCTCCTCCATGAGATTGGCCTGGGTGTGGAGGCGCCCGGCGGTGTCGGCGATAAGCACGTCCACCCCCCGTGCCCGCGCCGACTGCAGGGCGTCGAAGATCACCGAAGCGGGATCGGCGGCCCGCTGCTGGGCGATCACCGGCACGTCGTTGCGCTCGCCCCACGCGCAGAGCTGTTCCACCGCCGCGGCGCGAAAGGTGTCGCCCGCCGCCAGCATGACGCTGCGACCTTCCCGCTGGAAGCGCCGGGCCAGCTTGCCGATGGTGGTGGTCTTGCCCACGCCGTTGACGCCCACCATGAGGATCACGAAGGGGCGGTGCCCGGCAGGCTCCAGGGGCCGGCTGACGGGCTCCAGCAGGCGCAGCATATCCTCGCGCAGGGCGGCGAACAGGGCCTCGCTGTCCTTGAGTTCCTTGCGCCCGAGACGCGCGGTGAGGTCGTCGATGATGGCCTGGGTGGCCTCCACGCCCACATCCGCGGCCAGCAGGTGCATCTCGATCTCTTCCAGCGCCTCGTCGTCCACGGCCCGGCCGCGCAAGAACTCGCCCAGCCCGCCGAACAGCCCCCGGCGGGTGCGGCTCAGCCCCGCCTTCAGGCGGCCGAAGAAAGAAGGCTTGTCCCGCCCAGCCGCATCCGCATCGCCTGGCGCCCCGGAAGATGTCTTTTTCTTCCCTAGTCCGAACACGGGACGCCCTCCCAGGACAGCAGGGGCAACGGATGCAACGGAAGGAAAATGTTGATTGAGCCCATCATGATTTGCCAGTACCCTAATGCGCAGCGATAACCCGCATCCAGTGTTCCATGTGACTGCGCAGGGCAGGCCGCGGGGAATACCGGCAAGAGGGTAAGAGAGACACCGGCACCCGCCGCCTGCCCGGGCAGCGTCCCGCCATTATACGGTGTGACACTGCAAACGGAAATCGACACGAGGGAAGATCCGCCATGCGCCGCAAGCCACGCATCACGTTTTTCATTCTCATCCTGGTCATGCTGCTGCCGGGCACAAGCGCCGCCGGGACACGGGCCGTCCATGAATTCACGCTCGACAACGGCCTCAAGCTGCTGGTGCGCGAAGATCATCGCGCACCGGTGGTGGTCTCCCAGATCTGGTACAAGGTCGGCAGCAGCTATGAACACGACGGCATCACCGGCATCTCTCATGTGCTGGAGCACATGATGTTCAAGGGGACCGAGAAACATCCGGCGGGGGAATTCTCGCGCATCATCAGCGAAAACGGCGGCCGGGAGAACGCCTTCACCGGGCGCGACTACACCGCCTATTTCCAGCAACTGGAGAAGAGCCGCCTCGAGGTGAGCTTCCGCCTGGAGGCGGACCGCATGCGCAACCTCCTGCTGCCGGAAGACGAATTCCGCAAGGAGGTCAAGGTGGTCATGGAGGAACGGCGTCTGCGCACCGAGGACAATCCAGAGGCCCTGACCTATGAGCAGTTCATGGCCGCCGCCTTCGTCAGCAGCCCCTATCACCACCCCGTGATCGGCTGGATGGACGACCTGGAGAACCTCACCATCGAGGACCTCAAGGCCTGGTACCGCAAATGGTACGCGCCCAACAACGCCACCTTGGTCGTGGTGGGCGACGTGGACCCGCAGGCCGTCCTCGCCCTGGCGAAGAAACATTTCGGCCCCCTGCAGCCCAGCCGCCTGACACCGCCCAAGCCGCGCCGCGAAGTTCCCCAGCGGGGCCTGCGCCGCCTCACCGTGAAGGCCCCCGCGCAGCTCCCCTACCTGCTCATGGGATACAAGGTGCCCGTCCTCAAGACGGCCGCCGAGGACTGGGAACCCTACGCCCTGGAGGTGCTGGCCGGCGTGCTCGACGGCGGCGCCAGCGCCCGGCTCGCCCGCGAGCTGGTACGGGGCCGCCAGATCGCCGCCAGCGCCGGCGCCGGTTACAGCCTCACCGCCCGCCAGGACGACCTGCTGATGCTGGACGGCACCCCCGCGCCCGGGCACGACATCGCGACGCTGGAGACGGCCCTGCGGGATCAGGTCCGGCGCCTGCGCGAGGAACCGGTGAGCGCCGGGGAACTGGACCGGGTCAAGGCCCAGGTGGTGGCCAACGACGTCTACCAGCGGGACTCGGTATTCTACCAGGCCATGCAGCTGGGCATTCTCGAGACCGTGGGCCTGGACTGGCGCCTGGCCGAGGAATACGTGGCGCGCATCCGCGCCGTCACCGCTGAACAGGTCCAGGCCGTGGCCCGCAAATATCTCGTGGATGACCGTCTCACCATTGCGGTGCTCGAGCCGCTTCCCATGGACAAACCCGGCCGTGGAGGCGGCCTGAGCCGGGGAGGCGCAGGCCATGGTCACTGAAAACCGGATACCACCTTACGTCTGCCAGATGCCCTGTCAGACACATAGTCGGATTGAGGGAGCAGCAACCATGCACGAACCCCGTGTCGCCATCCGCCCACCGGCACGTCGCTGGCGTGCCCTGATCTTCCTGCTTGTGCTGTGCGCCTGGCCCCTGCTCGCGGGGGCGGCGCCCGCGATTCAGCACTGGACCACCGCCAACGGGGCCCGCGTCTATTTCGTCCCGGCCCCCGAACTGCCCATGGTGGATGTCCAGTTCATCTTCGACGGCGGCAGTGCCCGCGATGGCGACCGGCCCGGCCTGGCCCTCCTCACCAGCGCCCTGCTGGACCAGGGCGCCGGCAAGCTGGACGCCGATGCCATCGCCCAGCGCCTGGAATCGGTGGGCGCGAGACTGAGCACCAGCGCCCACCGGGACATGGCCGTCATCAGCCTGCGCAGTCTCACCGATCCCGCGCTCCTGGAGCCCGCCCTGGGAGTGATGGAACTGATCCTGGGCCAGCCCAGCTTCCCCCCCGACGCGCTGGAACGGGAGCGCAAGCGCATGCAGGTGGCCCTGCAGGCCGAGGCCCAGTCGCCGGGCGATATCGCCGAGAAGGCCTTCTTCAAGGCCCTCTACGGGGATCACCCCTACGCCAGCCCCCCCCTGGGCACCGAGGAGAGCCTGAATCGCCTGAGCCGCGACGATGTGCTGGGTCATCACAAGCGCTACTACGTGGCGCGCAATGCCGTCATCGCCCTGGTGGGTGCCCTGGACCGGGAGGATGCCGAGCGCCTGGCGGCGCGCCTGGCCGGCGCCCTCCCCCGCGGCGAGAAGGCCCCGCCCCTGCCGTCGGTCAAGGCACTGGAACGCGCCGTCACGCGCCACATCGAACACCCCTCGACCCAGACCCACATCCGCATGGGGCAGCCGGGCATGAAGCGCGGCGATCCCGACTACTTTCCCCTCTACGTGGGCAACCACGTTCTGGGGGGGAGCGGGCTCGTCTCGCGCATCAGCGAGGAGATCCGGGAAAAACGGGGCCTGGCCTACAGCGCCTACAGCTATTTCATGCCCATGCGGGAACTGGGTCCCTACACCCTGGGTCTCCAGACACGCAACGATCAGGCCGGGGAAGCCCTCGAGGTGCTGCGCAGCACCCTGGAAGACTTCATCGCCCGGGGGCCCACCGCCAGGGAGCTGCGCGCCTCCAAGCGCAATATCACCGGCGGCTTCCCCCTGCGCATCGCCAGCAATGCCAAGATCGTGAGCAACCTGGCCATGATCGGCTTCTACGAACTGCCCCTGGATTACCTGGAGACATTCAATGCGCGGGTGGAGGCCGTCACGCGGGAACAGATCCTGGACGCCTTCCGCCGCCGCGTGCATCCCCAGCACATGGCCACCATCACCGTGGGCGGCGGCTGATCACCGTGGCGAAAACCGGCCGGCTGCGCATCATCGGCGGCCGCTGGCGGGGACGCCGCATTCCCTTCGCCGCCTTCGCCGGCGTCCGCCCCACGCCGGACCGCATCCGCGAGACGGTCTTCAACTGGCTGCAGGGGTATATCGAGGGCAGCCGCTGCCTGGATCTCTTCGCCGGCAGCGGCGCCTTCGGCTTCGAGGCCCTGTCCCGCGGTGCCGCCTCGGTGGTGATGGTGGAACAGGACCTGCGCGTGGTACAGACCCTGCAGGGCTGTGCCGGGCTGCTGGGGAGCGGGATGGAAACCGGCATGAACACCGGGCGGCTCGAAGTGGTCTGGAGCGATGCCGCTGACTTCCTGAACCGCCGTGGCGTGCCGCCCTTCGACATCGCCTTCCTCGACCCCCCCTATCGCGACGCCAGTCTCGCCCGCTGGGCCGAGCGCCTGGCCGGGAGCGGCCTGCTGGCCCGCGCCGCCTGGATCTACCTGGAAGCTCCCAGCCACCTCACCCCGGAACTGCCGCCGGCCTGGTCACTGGTACGCAGCAAGCGCAGTGGTCAGGTGGGCTATCATCTGGCACGCACCGATTGAGAGTCGCCATAAACATAAACGTCTGACAGGGACAGCCCGGAAGGGCGCGCAACGAAAGCCGGGCTCAGGCGCGACCCTCCCCGGATGCCGGCCCTCGGGGGCCTCTCTCCAGGCTACACGTCTGTCATGACTGCCAGACTGTCATGACTATGCGACTGTCATTACCATTGCGATTGTCATTTCGACCGAAGGGAGAAATCTTACCGAAGGGAGAAATCTTGCACGAGCACCCCGGATTTCCCCCTGCGCTCGAAACGACAAGCCTCCGCAAGCCTGCACGCCAGACAGCGCACCATGGTGCCATGCATGGCAACCGCCTCGAGAATATTCAGGAATCGGAGCAACATTGCCGCCTGCCCGGCGTTTTCTGCTACACTCTGGGCTGGCAACAATCGCGCAACCCTCATGGCAGCCCGCGTCATCTATCCCGGCACCTTCGATCCCATCACTCACGGCCACAGCGACCTGGTACAGCGCGCGGCGGCCCTGTTCGAGCACGTCATCGTCGCCATCGCCGCCAATCCTCCCAAGGCGCCCACCTTTGCCCTGGACGAGCGCATCGAGATGGCCCGGCTGGCCCTGGCCGACATCCCCGGCGTGGAGGTCTGCGGCTTCGACAAGCTGCTGGTGGACTTCGCCCGTGAGCGCGAGGCCCGGGTCATCCTGCGCGGCCTGCGCGCCGTCTCCGATTTCGAATACGAATTCCAGCTCGCGGGCATGAACCGCCGGCTGGCGTCCGGCATTGAAACCCTGTTCCTCATGCCCGCCGAGCAATATGCCTACATTTCCTCCAGCCTGGTGCGGGAGATCGCCGCCCTGGGCGGCGACATCGCGCCTTTCGTCCATCCCCGTGTCATGAACGCGCTGCTGGCGCGCCTGAGAACGGGCGCCGGGGGAAATGCCCGGAAAAAGGACGGCTGAACCGGAAACGCCAGAAACGATGGGGGAACGATGGGGATGGGAAAGAAACCAAGCAATCACCCTTTGCAGTAACGAGGTACATGCAGCATGGCTCTGATGATCACCGACGAATGCATCAACTGTGACGTTTGCGAGCCCGAATGCCCCAACGGGGCCATCTCCCAGGGCGAGGAAATCTACGTCATCGACCCCAATCTCTGCACTGAGTGCGTGGGACACTTCGACACGCCCCAGTGCGTGGAGGTCTGCCCGGTGGATTGCATCCCCAAGGATCCGGATCACGAGGAAACGGAAGAGGAACTGCGTGCCAAGTACGAACGGCTCATCGCCGGCGGCGGCTGAACACGGGCCGGCGCCTGCCGTCCGCCGCCGTTCTGCCGGCGGAGCGTGGGGACTGCTGCTGGGCGCGGCACTCCTCCTTGCGACCCCGCTCCCGGCAACATCCTCCCCGGATGCCCCGGCGCTGTCTCTGGCAGCATCTCAGGCAGCAACTCAGGCAGTAACTCAGGCGGCCTCTGCGGCGGAATCCCCGCCCGGGCCTGCCGCCGTTTCCCTGGCCAGGCCCGGCGGACCGCCGCCGGCGGCGGCCATTGCCAGCGCCCATCCCCTGGCGACGCGGGCCGGCGAGGAAATCCTCGCCGCGGGCGGCAATGCCTTCGACGCCGCCGTGGCCGTCACGGCGGCCCTGGCCGTGGTGGAACCCATGGGCTCGGGGCTGGGTGGCGGCGGTTTCTGGCTGCTCTACCGCGCCGCGGACGGCCACGCGACCCTGCTCGACGGCCGCGAACGCGCGCCCCTGGCCGCTCACCGCGACATGTACCTGGACGAAAGCGGCAGCGTGGTCCCCGGCCTTTCCATCGACGGGCCGCTCGCTGCGGCCATCCCCGGTGTGCCCGCCGCCCTGGAACACCTCGCGGGGCGCTACGGCCGCCTCTCCCTCGCCCGCAGCCTCGCACCCGCCATCCGCCTCGCCCGGGAAGGCTTCCCCGTGGACGAACGCTACCGCCGCCTCGCGCGCTTCCGTCTCGAGGCCCTGCGCCGCCACCCCGAAGCGGCGCAGATCTTCCTCCACGAAGGCGAAGTGCCGCCACCGGGTTTTGTCCTGCGCCAGCCGGACCTGGCCCGCAGCCTGGAGATCATTGCCCGGCGCGGCGCCGCCGGCTTCTATCAGGGGCCGCTGGCGCGGCGCCTGGTGGAAGGCGTCCGTGCCGCGGGCGGCATCTGGACGCTGGAAGACCTGGCCGCCTACCGGGCCATTGAACGGGAACCCGTGCGCGGCAGGTATCGCGGCCTGCGTATCACCAGCGCCTCTCCCCCCTCCTCGGGCGGCGTGGCCCTGCTCACCATGCTCAACATCCTCGCCGCCGACGATCTCCAGGCCCTGGACGAACCCACCCGCGTCCACCTCGTCGTGGAGGCCATGCGCCGGGCCTACCGCGACCGGGCCCAGTACCTGGGCGATCCCGACTTCGTGACCGTGCCCGTGGCACGCCTCACCCATCCCTACTACGGCGCCGCCCTGCGCAATACCATCCGCCTTGACCGCGCCACGCCCAGCGCCAGCCTCCCCGGCGCGCCGGCCGGGCACGCCGGCAGCGACACCACCCATTTCTCCATCCTGGACGGGGCGGGTAACCGCGTGGCCGCCACCCTGTCCATCAATTTCCCCTTCGGCGCGGCCTTCGTGCCGCCCGGCACCGGCATCCTGCTCAACGACGAGATGGACGACTTCTCCGCCAAGCCCGGCGTGCCCAATGTCTATGGCCTGGTGGGCGCAGAGGCGAATGCCATCGCCCCGGGCAAGCGGCCCCTGTCCAGCATGACCCCCACCTTCGTCGAGCACGAGGCCGGTGTCGCCATCCTCGGGACACCGGGCGGCAGCCGTATCATCACCATGGTGCTGCTCGCAGTGCTGGACCTCGCCGCCGGCCGCGGCCCCGAGTCCTGGGTGGCGCTGAAGCGCTATCACCACCAGTTCCTCCCCGATGTCATCCAGCACGAACCCGGTGCCTTTGACTCTGCGACGGCCGCGGCCCTGGAGCGCCTGGGCCACGCGCTGCAACCGCGCCCGCGCCCCTACGGCAACATGCAGGCAATCTACTGGGACCGGCGCCATGACCGGGTGAGCGCCGCAAGCGACCCCCGCGGCGAAGGACTGGCCGTGGTGATCCCGGCACAGGCCGAGCATTCACGACCATGACACAAGGGACAACCCGCCCCCCGCGGCGAGGGCCAGGGCCGGCGCCACCTTCAGCGCCAGCGCCCGCCCCCCGACAAGGCCGGCCAGCACCGCCTTCACCACGCTGTTGGCGGCCCCGGCAATGACGATTCCCGCCACGGCGCTGGCCAGGGCCAGGTCCCCCTGGCTCATGCGCGACAGCGCCAGGGTCATGGCATCCACGTCGGCCAGTCCCGACACCGCCGCGAGCCCGTACAGTCCCGCCGCGCCAAACGTCGCCCGCAAGGCCTCGCCCAGGAGCATGACCAGGGCGAGCAGCGCGCCGAACACCAGCGCCACCCGCAACTCCAGGGGATTGCGCAGGGTGGCGGGCAGCGCCGGCGCCGCACCGCCCTGCCGCCAGAACCAGAGGGCGGCCAGGTAGGTCAGGCCCGCCATGGACAGCAGGGGGGGTGTGAGCGCAGGCAACAGGGCGGGATTCACGACACCGGCCACCAGGAGCATGCGGGGGAACATGGTCCCGCAGGCCACCAGGATGCCCGCCGCGGTGAGTCCCGTCATGTCGGGCCGGCCGCGGGCCAGGCGCGACAGGTGCAGGGTCACCGCCGTGGACGAGGCCAGGCCGGCAAACAGGCCGGTGAGCAGGATGCCCTTGCGCGCGCCGGCGATCTTCATGGCGAAATAACCACTGAAGGAGATGGCGGCGATGAGCACCACCATCCACCAGATCTCGTAAGGATTGAGCGCAGCCCAGGGACCGTAGCCCCGGTCCGGCAATACCGGCAGCACCACCACGGAGATGAGGAGCAATTGCAGGGCTGCGTGCAGTTCCCGCTGCTCCAGCCTGCGCAGCCAGCCGTGCAGGGTTTCCTTGAAGCCCAGCAGAAGTGCCGTCACCACCGCCGCCGCCGCGGCCTCGGCCGCATGACCCAGCGTCGCCACCGCGCCCAGGATGAACGTCAGCAGGGCGGCCACGAGGCTGGTCATGCCGATGTCGCCCATGCCGCGGCGCTGCACCAGATAGGTGGCCGTCACGGTGATGGCGAAACCCACGAAGAGATAGCCCAGCAGGTCGGGTTCCAGGATCCTGGCCAGCAGGCCGGCCCCGCCCCCCAGCAGGCCGAACAGGCCATAGGTGCGCAGCCCCGCCACCCGCCGCCCTTCGCCGGCCTGGCGTGCCTGCCAGCCCCGTTCCGTGCCGATCAACAGGCCGATGGCCAGGGACGTGGCCAGCAGGAGGAGATACTCGCCGGCGTGGACCCCGTTCATGGCGCGGCACCGACCTCCAGCCCCTGCCCGCCCTCAGAGGCAGCCATGGACGATGAAATGCCGGTCGCTCACCACCTGGATGCGCAGATGGGAGAGACGGGCGGCTTCGAGCTGCCCCCATACTTCCTCGGGCCGGTAGGCGGCCAGCAGGGAGTGGAAAAAGTCCCGGCGCAGGATTTCCGGCTCGTCCCCCGCATACCGCGTCACCAGTTCGCGGGCGCGCTGCTCGGTCGCAGGCCGCAGCAGGTCCATGACCAGGACACGCGCCCCGCGGGCCGCCGCCGCACGCAGGGTCTCCCAGAGCACGGCGGGGTCACGCAGGTGATGCAACAGACTGTTGCAGATCACGGTGGCATAGGGCCCGCCCGGCAGCGCGCAGGGAAGCCGGGCCCGGTGAAAGCGGATCCGCCCGGCAAGTCCCCGCGCCGTCACCAGGCGTTCCCCCTCGGCGATCATCGCATCGGAACCATCGACACCGAGAACGGAACAGCGGGGATGGGCCTGCGCGAAGCGACAGGCAATGTCGCCCGGACCACAGCCCAGATCCAGCACGGGGCCCGTCACGGCGATGCCGGGAAAACATTCGCCGAAGAGCGCCACGAAGCGGTCGTGGGGTTCGCTGAAGTCCGCCGCCGCATAGGCCCGGGCCTGGGCCGGGTCATCCATCAGCTCGGGTTCGGGAATGCGTTCCATGCCGGGTCTCAGGGGCAGCGTCTCATGAAAAGGGGCTCAGGGGGCAGGCCCGTCAGGGCAGGAGGGACTCACCGGCGTACAGGTCGCTCCACCGCTCCCGGCGGCGCACCAGATGCACGCTCTCCCCGTCCACCATCACCTCGGCAGGACGGGGACGGGAATTGTAGTTGGAACTCATGACGAAACCATAGGCACCCGCGGAACGCACGGCGAGCAGATCGCCCTCGCACAGGGCGAGGAGCCGGTCGCGGCCGAGAAAGTCACCCGTCTCGCACACCGGGCCCACCACGTCGTAGCGTCGCGCCGGCACATCCTCGCGCGGCGTCACCGGCACGATTTCCTGCCAGGCATCGTACAGGGCGGGGCGCAACAGATCGTTCATGCCCGCATCGACGATGGCGAAATCCTTGCCTGCGCCGTGCTTGAGATACTCCACCCGCGTGAGCAGCACACCGGCATTGCCCACGATGGCCCGCCCCGGTTCCATGATCACGCGCAGGTCCCGGCCCTCCAGGTGGGCCAGGAGAGCGCCGGCATAGTCGGCGGGCAGGGGCGGCGTCTCGTCGCGATAGCGTATGCCCAGACCACCCCCCACGTCCAGATGCCGCAGGGCGATCCCCTCCGCCGCCAGTGTGTCGAGCAGGTCCAGAAGCCTTTCCAGGGCGGCAACGAAGGGATCGGTCGCGGTGAGCTGGGAACCGATGTGACAGTCCAGGCCCACCACCTCCAGGTGGGGCAGGCGGGCCGCCTCCCGATAGACATCGAGGGCGTCACGGATGTCGATGCCGAACTTGTTGTCCCGCAGCCCGGTGGCGATGTAGGGATGGGTGCGGGCATCCACGTCGGGATTGACCCGCACGGAAACGGGGGCCTTGCGACCCAGCGAACCCGCCACCCGGTCGATGCGTCGCAGCTCGCTCGCGGACTCCACGTTGAAACAGAGAATGTCCGCCGCCAGCGCATCCCGGATCTCTGCCTCGCTCTTCGCCACGCCCGAGAAGACCACCCGCCGCGGGTCGCCGCCGGCACGCAGCACCCGTGCCAGCTCACCACCGGAGACGATGTCGAAGCCCGAGCCCAGTCGCGCCAGCACGTTGAGCACGGCGAGATTGGAATTGGCCTTGACGGCATAACAGATCAGATGCGGCCGACCGGCGAAGACATCGGCGAAGGCGCGCCAGTGGCGCTCTATGGTGGCCCGGGAGTAGACGTAACAGGGCGTACCGTAGGCCTCGGCCACCATGGCCAGGCTGACCTCCTCGGCATGGAGACGACCATTGCGATACTGGAAATGATCCATCAGGGTGTTTCCGTTTCGTGACCTGTGTCGCTGCCGCGCTCACTCCCTGCCGCTTCGGCCGTTCCACCGGCCTCATCGCCGCTGCCCGCAGGGGGCAGATAGAGGTCGCCCTTGAGGCCGCAGCCGCCCAGGGCGAGCATCAGCACGAAGACCCTGGCCGGCCGGAACGCATGGATTACACATTTATGGATATAATCTTTCTGCATGAATGATACCTGGAGGCTGCGTCGAGCATGCTTGGCAAAGCCCCAGGAAGTATAACAGCGAAGCCGATATCATGGATGCCATCCCGCCGCCCGTCGAAATCGTCACTGCCGAGGCACCGCAGGCCAGCGTGATCTGGCTCCACGGCCTGGGCGCGGACGGCAACGACTTCGTGCCCGTCGTGCGCGCCCTGCAACTGCCCCCGACACTGGCCATCCGCTTCGTCTTCCCCCATGCGCCGCAGCGCCCCGTCACCATCAACGGCGGCATGGTGATGCGGGCCTGGTATGACATCTACGACCCGTCATTCACCCGTCGCGAGGATGAAGAGGGCATTCTGGACGCCACGGCAAGGGTGCGCGCCCTCATCCGCCGCGAGACGCAACGCGGCATCCCGCCGGCACGCATCGTGCTGGCCGGTTTCTCGCAGGGGGGCGCCATCGCCCTCCGGGCCGGCCTCGGCCACCCCGAGACACTGGCCGGCATCATGGCCCTGTCCACCTACCTGCCGCTCGCCTCCCAGTTCCCCGCGAACCGCCATGAGGCAAATCGCGACACCCCGGTACTCATGATCCATGGCGATCAGGATCCCATCGTCCCCCTGGCCCTGGCCCTGGCCTCGCGGCAGCTTCTGGAAAAGGCCGGCCAGCCCCTGGAATGGCACCTCTTCCCCATGGCCCACGAGGTGAACGCCGCCGCCATCGAGACCATGGGCGCCTGGCTCGAAAAAAGACTCTCCACGCCCGCCAGAAAACCGTAACAGCCTGTATCAAAAGGCATAAAACACGCGCGCGGCAATAAAGGAAAACCTTCTCCGGCCGCTATATCTCTTATGGCAGATCTGCCGCCCGGACGACAAAAAAGCGCGCAAGAGGAAACCGCATGGGTGTAGCGAACCCCCTCATCGACGAGGCCTTTCTCTGTCAATTCAAGCCCCTCGATACCCTCGGCTCCGGGCTGCTCGGGGAAGCCATCGCCCACTCGCGCATCGAGCGCCTGCCCCCGGGACGGCGCATCCACTGGGCAAAAAATGCAGTACAGGAAAACGTTCAGTACCTGCTCTCCGGGCAGCTGGCCCTGTTGACCGAACAAGGACTGATCCGCACCCTCAAGGCCGACTCCCGCGAGGCGCTGCATCCCATCGGCGAGATGTGCCCACCGGGCTGTACCGCGCTTGCCCGCACCAGTGTCACCCTGCTGAGCATCGAGCGCGCCTGTCTGGACGATCTGCTCCGGCGCAATCACCGCGACAAGGCCGGCCTCTCCTCCCTCCCGGAGATCGCCCCGGCAGCCACGGACACCCGCCCGCCCCCTCACGAGCCCCCGCAGTACCACGCAGCGTTCACCGCCCCCCTCTTCTCGCGCCTGCCCCGACCCCACCTCCAGGTCCTGAAACAACGCCTCACGGAAGTCACCGTCCAGGCGGGTGAGGTCGTGATACGGGAAGGCGAAGCCGGTGATCATTACTATTTCATCGTCGCAGGCCGCTGCCGGGTAACCCGCCAGACGGGCCGGCGCAACCGCCCCGTGGTGGTGGCGGAACTGGAGGCCGGTGAAGGCTTCGGCGAGGGCGCCCTCATTGCCCACGACCGGCACGACAGCACGGTCACCATGGTGGAACAAGGCCGTCTCCTGCGCCTTTCCAAGGGGGAGTTCCTGACCCTGCTGGTGCAACCCTTCATCCAGTGGATCCCCTATGGCAGCCTGCCCGCGCTGCGCCGCCAGGGCGCCGTTCTGCTCGACATCCGTTCCACCGGCGTATTCAGGAAGAAACACCTCCAGGGCAGCATCAACATTCCCCTGAATACCCTGCGCCAATGCGCCGCCCTGCTGGACAGACGCAAGCGCTACATCATCTGCAGCGATATCGGACGCCGCGGCGCCACTGCCGCCTTTCTCCTCGCCCAGCAGGGAATGGACGTCAAAATCCTCGATGAGAGCATGCGCACTGCCTTGCGAAAGGACAAGGGTCTCAAGGAAGGAAACTCGTCTTGATTCGTGAACCGGCCAGCGCCGACAACGACGCCCGCAGTCGATGAGTGCGCACACAAAACATTACTAAATACAAGTAAAATGCAAACAAAACAAGCACAAAACTTAAAGCCGCCGCCTCCCCCAGCCGAAATCCCTGAATCAGGAAAACAATGACACGAAAACAGAATTGACTGACCACCCCGCACCCGGCGCAACCCATGTTTCATTATTACATCGGCAGACAACCCATTTTCGACGCCAGGCTGGAGGTCTTTGGTTACGAACTCCTGTACCGTTCCCACGACACGGAAGGGGTGGTCAATGTCGATGGCGATCAGGCCACGTCCCAGGTCCTGCTCAACAGTTTCATGGAAATGGGCCTCGACGCGCTGGTGGGTGACCGCAAGGCCTTCGTCAACCTCACCCGCCGTTTCATTCTCAATCACGAACTCATCCCCGAGGCCAGCGACCAGCTCGTCCTGGAGATACTGGAAGACATCGATGGCGACGGTGAAATCGTCGAGGCCGTCAGGCGGCTCAAGGACAAGGGCTATCTCATCGCCCTGGACGATTTCGTCTATCGCAGGAGCCTGCGCCCCTTGCTGGAACTGGCGGACATCATCAAGGTGGAACTCCCGGCGCTGACGCGGGAGGACCTGGAAGCCCACGTCGCAGCCCTGCGCCACTATCCCCTGCAGCTCCTCGCCGAGAAGGTGGAGACCCACGAGGAATTCGATTTCTGCAAGTCCCTGGGATTCGATCTCTATCAGGGATTCTTTCTCTGCAAGCCCAAGACCCTGAAAGGCCGGCGCGCGCCCACCAACCGCCTCAACACCATGCAGATGCTGGCCAAGCTGCAGGACCCCGACGTGGAGATTCCCGAGCTGGAGAAGATCATCAGCCGGGATATCACCCTCAGCTACAAGCTCCTGCGCTACATCAACTCGGCGGCCTTCGCCCTGCGTAACAAGATCGAATCCATCCGCCACGCCATCGTCTATCTCGGACTGCGCGAGGTCAAGAACTGGGCCAGTCTCATTGCCCTGGCCAACATCGACGACAAGCCCAACGAACTCTTCGTCACGGCGCTGACCCGCGCCCGCATGTGCGAACTGATCTGCGAGCATACCGGCATCGGCAACAAGGGCACCGCCTTCATCGTGGGCCTGTTTTCCACCCTGGAGGCCATCATGGACGCGCCGCTGGACGAACTGCTCCAGTCCATCCCCGTGGTCCCGGAAGTCCCGCAGGCGCTGCTGCACAATGAAGGCCCGTATGCCGACATACTCCACACCACCCTCGCCTACGAACGGGGCCAATGGGACCAAGTCCGTCTCCTCCTCCTGCCAACCACCACCACTGACATCTACATGCGCGCCGTGAAATGGTCCATGCAGGCCGCAGGCGTGATCCGCAGCGCCGACGACGAACTCGCAGCCTGAGACAATGCCCCTGAAATAGCACGGGCCGATGGGGTATCCTACCCCTCATGGACCGTCCGACTTCTTCAGATCTGGTCACTGCCCTGCGCCGGCTGCTCCCTGCGGAACAGGTCATCCATGACACCGAGGCCCTGCGCCCCTACGAATGCGATGCCCTGTCCGTCAAGCGCCGCCGCCCCCAGGTGGTGTGTCTGCCGGACACCGTGGACCAGCTGCGCGCCATCCTGAAGCTGTGCCGTGAACGAAACGTCCCCATCGTGGCCCGCGGCGCCGGCACCGGCCTGTCGGGCGGGGCCCTGCCCCTCGAGCAGGGCGTGCTGCTGAGCCTGGCGCGTTTCTCGCGCATCCTGGAGATCGATCCGCGCAACCGCACGGCGCGGCTGGAACCCGGCGTACGCAACATCGCCATCTCCGAGGCCGCCGCCCCCCACGGCCTCTATTACGCTCCAGACCCCTCCTCGCAGATCGCCTGCACCATCGGCGGCAACGTGGCGGAAAACGCGGGCGGCGTGCATTGCCTGAAATACGGCCTCACCGTCCACAACGTCCTGGGGCTCAAGATCCTCACCCTGGAGGGCGAACTGCTGGAGATCGGCGGCCAGGCCCTGGACGGAGCCGGCTATGATCTGCTGGCCCTGTATACCGGCTCCGAAGGCCTGCTGGGCCTCATCACCGAAATCACGGTCAAGCTGCTGCCCCGGCCCGCGGCGGTCACCGTCATGCTGGCGGCCTTCCCCAGCATCGCTGCGGCGGCCGAGACGGTCACCCGCATTCTCGCCGCCGGCATCGTGCCCGCCGGCCTGGAACTCATGGACCGGCTGGCGGTGCAGGCAGCCGAAGACTATGTTCATGCCGGTTACCCCCGGGACGCCGCGGCCGTGCTCCTGTGCGAACTGGACGGCGGCGAAGCGGAGCTGGAAGCACAGGCAGGCCACCTGGCCTCCCTCCTGCGCGCCGGCGGCGCACAGGACATCCAGCGCGCCGACACGCCGGAGGAACGCGCCCGCCTGTGGGCCGGACGCAAGGCGGCCTTTCCTGCCGCCGGGCGCCTCGCGCCCGACTATTACTGCATGGACGGGACCATCCCCCGGCGCTGCCTGGCCGAAGTCCTGGAACAGATCGGCCGGTGGTCGGAGGAATACGGCCTGCGGGTGGCCAACGTCTTCCATGCCGGCGACGGCAATCTCCACCCCCTCATCCTCTACGACGCCGCACGGCCGGGAGAACTGGAGAAGGCCGAGGCCTTCGGCGCGCGCATCCTGGAACTCTGCGTGGCCAAGGGCGGCAGCATCACCGGAGAACACGGCGTGGGCGTGGAAAAGCTGGACGGCATGTGTGTCCAGTTCGATGCCGCCGAGCTGAACCAGTTCCATCGCATCAAGGAAGCCTGCGATCCCCTGGGCCTGCTCAATCCAGGCAAGGCCGTCCCCAGCCTGCATCGCTGCGCGGAGCTGGGTGCCATGCACGTACACGGCGGCAAGCTGCCCTTCCCCGAACTCGAACGTTTCTGACCCGCGGCGCGGCGGGGCAATCCCCCTTCAAAAAAGTGGAAATGTGATGATTCACAATGGGTTATCATGAACACCCATGTCCGGACCGATGACCATGGACCGCAGCCAGGCGCTTGCGGAACACATCCGTGCCGCTGCCGGCAAAGGCAAGCCCTTGTGTATCCGGGGCGGGGGCAGCAAATCGTTCTACGGGCGCGAACCGGCGGGCGAACCGCTGGACGTGTGCGGCCACCGGGGGATCGTCAACTATCAGCCGGAAGAACTGATCCTCACCGTGCGCTGCGGCACACCCCTGCACGAGGTGGAAACGACACTCGCGGCCCAAAACCAGATGCTGCCTTTCGAACCGCCCCATTTCGGTCCCCAGGCCACCGTGGGCGGCGCCGTGGCCTGCGGCCTGTCGGGGCCGCGCCGGGCAGGCGCCGGCGCCCTGCGGGATTACATTCTCGGTGTGCGCTGCATCAACGGCCGGGGGGAGATCCTGCGTTTCGGCGGTGAAGTGGTGAAAAACGTGGCGGGCTTCGACGCCGCCCGCCTCATGGCCGGCGCCCTGGGCACACTGGGCGTGCTCCTGGACGTCACCTTCAAGGTCCTGCCCCGTCCGGCCGCGGAACTCACTCTCGCCTTCGAGATGGACGAGGCCCGTGCCATCGAAACCATGAACCGCTGGGCCGCGCAGCCCCTCCCGCTCAGCGCCAGCAGTTTTCATGCGGGGCGCCTGTGCGTGCGCCTGTCGGGCAGCGAAGCATCCCTTGAAGCCGCGCACCGCGCCCTGGGCGGCGAAACGCTGGCGGGGGCCGATGATTACTGGCAGGCATTGCGGGAACATCGCCTGGCGTTCTTTGCCGGTACGCATCCCCTGTGGCGCCTCTCCGTACCGCCCGCCACGCCCCCCCTCAAACTGGGGGAAGAAACCGCCGGGGACACGGAATGGTTTCTGGAATGGCACGGGGCGCAGCGCTGGTTCAGGATCGCCCCGGAAGCCGGAATCGATGCCGGAACCCTGCGCCGCGCCGCGGCTGCCGCGGGCGGGCACGCCACCCTGTTTCGCCACGGCGACCGGACGGGAGAGGTCTTTCATCCCCTGCCGCCCGCCCTGCTGGCCTTGCACAAACGGCTCAAGGCGGCCTTCGACCCCGATGGGGTTCTCAATCCCGGTCGCCTGTATCCTGCATTCTGAGATCCGGCATTCCGATGCTCACCCGACTGCCCGAAACATTCAGCCAGACACCCCAGGGCCGCGAGGCGGAGGCCATCCTGCGCAATTGCGTGCACTGCGGTTTCTGCAACGCCACCTGCCCCACCTACCAGTTGCGCGGCGACGAACTGGACGGGCCGCGGGGCCGCATCTATCTCATCAAGGACATGCTGGAGGGCGACGCGGTCTCGGACCGCACCCGCCGCCATCTGGACCGTTGTCTCACCTGCCTGTCCTGCGAGACCACCTGCCCCTCGGGCGTGCGCTACGGCCAGCTGCTGGAAATCGGCCGTCATGAACTGGAACGGCGCCTGCCCCGCCCCCTCGGCCAACGCCTCCTGCGCCACGGACTGCGCGCGCTGCTCACGCGCCCCCGACTGCTGGGCAGCCTGCTGCCCCTGGGACGGCGGCTGCGCGCCGTCTTCCCCGCCGCCCTGCGCGGCTATCTGCGCCCCGCCCCCCCCATTCCACCCTGGCCGCCCTGGCCGGCGGCCAGGGCAGACCGGCTGCGGCGCGTGATCCTGCTGGAAGGCTGCGCCCAGGCGGCCCTGCGTCCCGATCTCAATGCGTGGACCGCACGCCTGCTGGACCGCCTGGGCATCGCCGTGCTCCGCGCGCCCCGGTCAGGCTGTTGTGGCGCCCTGAGCCACCATCTCGATGCCGTCGAAGAGGCACGGCGTCTCATGCGGGCCAACATCGACGCCTGGTGGCCCCTGCTGGAACAAGAAGGCGCCGAGGCCATCGTCAGCAATGCCAGCGCCTGCAGCCTCATGCTCAAGGACTACCGCCGCCTGCTGGCCGACGACCCGGCCTACCGCGACAAGGCGGCGCACATCGCCTCCCGGGCCCGCGATCTCAGCGAACTCCTTGCCACGGCGGACCTGGCGCCCCTGCGATCCCGGCTGAATACCCGGACCATTGCCTTCCACGCGCCATGCACCCTGCAGCATGGCCTCAAGCTGGCAACCCGGACCGAGGACATCCTGCGCCGCTGCGGCCTGCGCCTCCTGCCGGTGCGCGACCCCCACCTGTGCTGCGGGGCCGCCGGCACCTACAGCCTGCTGCAGCCCGCCCTGTCGCGGCGCCTGCGCGAAAACAAGCTGGCAGCCCTCACCCGCGAAGGTCCCGAATGCATCGCCACGGCCAATATCGGCTGCCTGCTGCACCTCCAGGGCGGCACGGACCTGCCCGTGAAACACTGGCTGGAACTGCTGGCGGAGGAACAGGATCAGGAACCACGCCATCGGCCCGACTGATACACAGGCTGATCCGGCGGGAATCCCCACCCGCCATGTGGATGAAAAACGAACGTTTTTCCCGTATTCTCCGAATTTTCCGTATCAACAAGCACATTCGAGGTCATCATGAAATCCTTTCATCCGCCGCAGCGCACCCTCATGGGGCCAGGCCCTTCCGATGTCCATCCCCGGATCCTGGAAGCCATGTCGCGCCCGACCATCGGTCACCTGGATCCGGCCTTCGTGGCCATGATGGACGAGCTGAAGTCACTCCTCCAGTATGCCTTCCAGACCGAAAACGTCATGACCATGCCGGTCTCCGCACCCGGCTCCGCCGGCATGGAATGCTGTTTCGTCAACCTGGTGGAACCCGGCGAGAAGGTCGTGGTATGCATCAACGGCGTCTTCGGCGGCCGCATGAAGGAAAACGTGGAACGCTGCGGTGCCATTCCCGTGGTGGTGGAGGATGCCTGGGGCAGCGCCGTGGACCCCCAGAAAGTGGAAGACGCGCTGCGTGCCCACCCCGATGCCCGCATCGTGGCCTTCGTCCACGCCGAGACCTCCACCGGCGCCTGTTCCGATGTCAAGACCCTGGTGGAGATCGCCCACCGCCACGACTGCCTCACCATCGTGGATGCCGTCACCGCCCTGGGCGGTATCCCCCTGTATGTGGGCGAATGGCAGATCGACGCCATCTACTCCGGCACCCAGAAATGTCTCTCCTGCACCCCCGGGCTCTCGCCGGTGAGTTTCAGCGAACGGGCGGTGGCAAAGATCAGGCAACGCGAGCGCAAAGTACAGAGCTGGTTCCTGGACCTCAACCTGGTCATGGGCTACTGGGGCGGCGGCAAGCGGGCCTATCATCACACCGCGCCCATCAATGCCCTCTATGCCCTTCACGAGGCCCTGCTCATCCTCCAGGAGGAAGGCCTGGAGAATGCCTGGGCAAGACACCGCCATCATCACGAGGCACTCAAGGCGGGGCTCGAAGCCATGGGCCTGTCCTTCGTGGTCAGGGAGAGCGAGCGGCTGCCCCAGCTCAATGCCGTGCGCATCCCCGATGGGGTGGATGACGCCACCGTGCGCCAGCGCCTGCTGAGCGACTACCAGCTGGAGATCGGCGCCGGTCTGGGAGAGATGGCCGGCAAGGTGTGGCGCATCGGCCTCATGGGCCATGCCTGCAACGCCCGCAACGTCCTGCTCTGCCTCAATGCCCTGGACGATGTCCTGGGCAGCCTGGGCGCCCCCATCGAATCCGGCCGCGCAGTGGCGGCCGCACGCTCAGTACTGCACCCGGGGTCCTGACCAGCCCATCAGCAGCACCAGGCCGGCCGCCAGAAGCCAGGCCAGGGACGGCTCCGTGACGGGGAGCGGGGCCATGCCCCCCTGCCCGCCGCCCTGGACATGACTGCCCGCAGGACGCGCCATGCCGGGACTGTCCTCACCCCAGGCGGCGCCCGCAAGCCACGCCCCGCTGCCGTCATAGGCCCGGTAGACATGCGGGGGCACCTTGCCGTCCACGGGCCCCAGGCGGGTCGCTGCATAGAAGCGGTCTCCCCCCAGGGGGTCGTCCAGCAAGGCGAGGGCATCCAGGATCTCGTCCCAGGGCAGGACATCCAGCACCCCGTCGTCATCGGCATCCAGGTCGTCCCCCAGCGCACCACTGAAGCCGCGCACCAGCAGATGGGTGACATTGTCGCCGTTCTCGAAATTGAGCCCCGTGACCAGATCGGCGGCACCCAGGGAAAAACCGGCTTCGGCGGCCACAAACAGTCCGGTGGCGGAAAGCTGGCGGCCACTCAGCTTCACCACGGCTTCCACGACGCCGCTGCCGCCCGCGCCGTCTCCGATGACGAGGTAGCTCAGGCCGTCCAGAGAAGCGCCCGGCGCGCCGGCCAGTTCGAAGAATTCATCCCGGTCGGCGCCCGGCTGGTCAATGCGGATCTCGTTGATGACCAGCCCCCAGGCCGGGGCAACCCATGCCGGAACGATACCGGCGGTGAACAGAAGAAGCAAAAACGCAGCTTTGACTGTGGACATGACGGACCTCCCTTTCCAAGCAATGACTTCCCTGATAATAATTTGATAATTGCCCTTGCCCGTATCCTTCCCAAATCCTTGCGGGTTACGGACCAGGTCCATTGTCGCCACTTCTGCTTTCCCGTCAAGAGAAAAAGCACGGGAACGGGGAACTTTCGCGGGCCGTCACGGCGTCCAATTCAGGTATAATGCTTGCATTTTTGCGGGCAAGACCCGGGCAGGACTTGCCCGCATCCGGATCCGATTCAAGACACAGGCAGCACCCGACTCCCACGCATGCTCATTTCATGGCTTCGAAACCGGGGCACTGGCACCGGCATGACCAGAATCCGCCTGCTGCTGGCCCTGGCGGCATGCGCGCTGGTGGCTGCAACCCCGGCCATCTCCGGTGAAACGACCGCCCGGGAGCTGCTCGAGGCCATGCGCCTGTTGCGACAGGAAGCCGTGGCGCTGGAGCGGGACCTGCTCCTGCTGGAAGCACCCTCGCAAGCGCTTGCGAGCAACCCATCAACCCATCCCCCCGGTATCGACCCGCGCGAAGGCGCACCCCCAGGCGGGCGGACCCTCTTCCTGTTCCAAGGGGAAGACCCCCATGAGGCCCTCGCCCGGCTGCTGGCAGGGCGGCACCAGACCGGAAGCCGGAACGAAAAACGGCGCGAAAGCGGGGGCGGGGCACCATCTGACCGCCATGCATTGACCTGGGCATTGACCTGGGCATTGACCTGGCTGCAGGCGCTCTACGGCCTGCCGGGCAGCGACGACGACACCCTCGCCCGGCTGCTGCGCGAGGTCCGTCCGGTGGATCAGGCCAGGGCCTGGCTGATGCTGGGGGAACGGCGCTACCGCGAAGGCGACTTCCCGGGCGCGTCGGCCGCCCTGCGACGCGCCATGGGACGGCTGCCCCCGGACCTGCAGCCGCGGGGGGCATTGCTGCTGGCCCAGTCCCTGCTGGCCCAGGGACACAACAGCGAGGCGGCAGAACACCTGCGCGGCATGTCCCCCGCGGTCATGCCATGGGAAGCCTATGGGCGCTACAACCTCGCCGTCGCCCTGCTGGCCCAGCAAAAGACCGCGGACGCCCTGGCCATCCTCGACGCCCTGGGGCAGCAGGCAAGCGATGACGAAGAGCTGGCGGCCCTGCGGGACCAGGCCAACATCACCCTGGGCTTTGCCCGGCTCCGCCTGGGAGACAACGAGGCCGCCCGGACCGCCTTCAATCGCGTCCGGCTCAACGGGCCCTTCTCGTCCCATGCCCTCCTGGGCCTGGGCCGGGCGGCCTGGCAGGCCGGCACGCCCCGCCCGGCCCAGGCCTTCTGGGCACGCCTGGCGGAAAGGGACCCTGCCGATCCCCTCGTCCAGGAAGCCCTGCTGGGCATCCCCCGGAGCCTGTGGCGCCTCAAGTCCCACACCCAGGCCGCCAAGCGCTTCCGCCAGGCGGCCGCGGTCTACGAACGCCAGCTCCTGCGACTCGACCGGCTCATCACCGCCCTGGCCACGCCGGACCGCAAGGGAACGGCCGCTCTGCTGGAAGCGCTGAGCGCTGCCGGAGCGGATAGGCGAACCGCGTGGCGACCCGACCATCCGCTGACCCCCCACCTCTCCGCTCTGCTCGTCGATCACCGCTTCCAGGCGGGGCTGGCACGCCTGCAGGCACTGCAGACTCTGGACCGGCACCTGGCCGACGCCCGCAACCGCCTCGCCGCCTTGCCGGATTCTCCCCGGGCCGCCGCCCTCCTGCAGCGCCAGGCGCATCTCCAGGGCCGTCTGCAGCAGCTGCGCCAGGCACAGTCCGCCCGCCTGGAGAGCCGGATACGGGATGAACTGGCCGCACAGCGCCGGCGGCTCCAGGCTCACCTGATCACGGTCCGCTTCGAACTCGCCCGGCTGCTGGACGAGATGGCGACGGACACGGGAGCCAGCCGGCCATGAGTCTGCCACTGCCCGCCCGTCTCATCCTGTGCGCCTTCGCCGTCCCCCTCCTGGTGACGGCCTGCGCCCAGGCCCCGCAGCGGACGGCGGCGCCCACCGTCAAGACCCTGGAAACCGCCCCCTCCATCATCGTCTACGAACCCAGGAAGCGCATCGACAAGCGCAGGGTCATCGCGGCCTACGAGCAGGTCCTGCAGCTCCCCGTCGACAAAGAACTGCGTCGCTACGTCCTGCGCCGCATCGCCGACCTGCAATTGTCCCTGGCCGAAGAGGCGCGGCGCCGGGGTCAGCCCGTGACCGCACCACTTGCCGCGGCGCTGCGTCGCTACGAGGCCTATCTGCAGGCCTTCCCCGATGCCGAGGGGGACCGCATCCTCTACGAACTCGCCCGCGCCCACCAGGAAGCCATGCTGGGTGAGACGGCGCTGGCCCTGCTCGACCGCCTGGCGCGGGAATATCCCCGCAGCCCGCTCCGGGCCGAGGCCGATTTCCGCCGCGGCGAGCTCCTCTTCGCACTGCGCCGTTTCAGCGCCGCCATCCCGGCTTACGAGGCCGTGATCGCCCGCGGGCCCGAATCCCCCCTGTATACCGAGGCGCTTTACAAAAAGGGCTGGTGCCTGTTCTCCCTGGGGCGCTATGAACAGGGGCTGGACACCTTTTTCACGGTGCTGGACAGCAAGCTGGCACCGGGAGGACGCTTCGTTCGCGAAGCATCCCTGCGCGCCCTGGAAAGCCGGGATCACGCCCTCGTGCAGGACACCCTGCGGGTCATCAACATGAGCTTCACCTACCTCGAAGAACGACGCTCCATCGCCGCCTATCTCAACAGCCGCCGCCAGCGGCCCTATGACGACCTCATCTACGAGGCCCTGGCCCGGCGCTACCTGGAAAAGGCCCGCTTCAGCGACGCCGCCGCCACCTACGCCACCTTCGTCAATCTCAATCCCGGCCATCCCGAGGCACCCTACTACCAGATCAAGGTTTACGAGGTCTATGAGCAGGCGGGTTTCCGCAGCCAGGCCTGGGCGGCGAAACAGGATTTCACCGATCGCTACGGTTTCGAAAGCCCGTTCTGGAAGCAATACGACATCCGCCGCTACCCGCGCGTCGCCGAGGCCCTGAAACGCAATCTCATGGATCTCGCACAGCACTATCACGCCCTGGCCCAGGCCAGCGGGCGCCAGGAGGACTTTGCCCCCGTGGCGCGCATGTACCGCCAGTTTCTGGGCCTCTTCCCCGACGATCCCGCCGCGCCGCGGCTGCGCTTTCTTCTCGCCGAGCTGCTCTACGAGACCGGACGCTACCGGGAGGCCATCGCGGAATACGAACAGACCGCCTATGGCTACCGCCGTCACGACAAGGCGGCGGCAGCCGGCTACGCGGCGCTCGCGGCCCGCTACAAGCTGCGCCCCGAGATCCCGGCGGACCGGCGCGCCGCGTGGGAAGAAGCCATCGTCACCAGCGCCCTGCAGTTCACCGCCCACTTTCCCGACCACCCCGAGACACCCACCGTGCTCACCCGGGTGGCGGAGGACCTGTTCGCCCGCAAGGACTACGGACGGGCCCTCGAGCTTGCGCAGCGCCTCACCCGGCGCAGCCCGCCACCGGGCAGGGCGCTGTTGCGCACCGCCTATACGATCCAGGGACACATCTTTTTCGACCGCAGCGATTTCGAGGCCGCCGCCCGCGCCTACGGGCAGGCACTCGACCAGGGGATGGAAGACGACCATCAGAACATCGTCATCCGGGAACGCCTGGCCGCGGCGCTCTACCGCCTCGGCGAGGCCGCGCGCGCGGCGGGCGAACCGGCACGGGCCGCAGACTATTTTCTGCGCATTCCCCCCATCGCCCCGCCGGCTTCGCCCATCGCCGCCACGGCCCTGCACGATGCCGCAGCGCTCCTCATGTCGCTCGGGCAGTGGTCCCGCGCCATCGCCGCCCTGGAACGCTTCCGCAACCGCTACACCCCGCACCCCCTGGACGACGAGGTGACCCGCAAGCTGGCCCACGCCTATCTCCAGGCCGGGCGCCGCGCCCGGGCCGCGGACGAGTTCCTGCGCATCGGCAGCAGCACGGAGGATGCGGCGCTGCGCCGCGAGGCCCTGTGGCGCGCCGCCCGCCTCTACGACGAAAGCGACCGTCCCCAGGACGCCGCGACCGCCTACCAACGCTATGTGACGGCCTTCCCCGCCCCCCTGGATCAGGCCCAGCAGGCACGCCTGCGTCTTGCCGAGCTGAACCGTGCCCTGGACAATCGTTACCAGCACCGCTACTGGCTGCGGGAGATCATCGCCGCCGACCAGGCTGCGGGCGCCACCCGCACGCCCTACAGCCACGAAACGGCTGCGAGGGCATCCCTGCTCCTGGCGGATGCCCTCGCGGAGGAATTCGAGTCCATCCGCCTCACCGTGCCCCTCAAGGAGAGCCTGGCCGTGAAGAAACGCGCCCTGGACTCGGCGATGGCGGCCTATACCACGGCGCTGGACTTCGGCTTCGCCGACATCAGCACGGCCGCGACCTTCGCCCTGGGCCGGCTCTATCATCGCCTGAGCAGAGACCTGCTGGCCTCCCAGCGCCCGGCGGGGCTCTCCCGCCTGGAACGGGAACAGTACGACATCCTGCTGGAAGAGGAGGCCTACCCCTTCGAGGAAGAGGCCATCCGCTTCCACGAGGCCAACCTGCATCACCTGCGCGACGGCATTTACAACCGCTGGGTGAAATCCAGCCTCAAGGCGCTGGCAGAACTCCTGCCGGCACGCTATGACAAACAGGAGAAAGGAGCCGAGTACGTTGCCATCATCAACTGACAATCCAAGGGGGCGCGGCATCCCCCTCGCCCTGGCAGGACTGCTCGCCGTGCTGCTCGCAGCCTGCGCCACGGCACCCGAGGTCGAGACCACGCCCACGGCCTCCCCGCTGGAGATCAGCGAAGCGGCCAAGCAGCGTTACCAGGAGGCCCTGGCCCTGATGGACGCCGGTCTGCTGGAGCAGGCCCAGGTCATCCTGGAGGAGATGACCCGGGACTATCCGCGCCTGGCCGGACCGCATGTCAACCTGGGCATCATTCACCGCCGCAGCGACCGCCCGGTCCGGGCCGAGCAGGCCCTGCGCAAGGCCATCGAACTGCGGGGGGACAATCCGGCCGCCTACAACGAACTGGGGATCCTGTACCGTGAACTGGGCCGTTTCGAGGAAGCCGAGGCCGCCTACCGCGAGGCCCTCAAGATCGATCCCCGCTATGGCCTGGCCCATCTCAACCTGGGCATCCTCCTGGACATCTACCTGCAGCGGCCGAAGGAGGCACTGACGCACTACGAAACCTATCAGGGACTCCAGGAAAAACCGGACAAGGAAGTCGCCCTGTGGATCGTGGATCTCAAGCGCCGCCTGGATGAAAAACCATGAAAAAAAAGTGGAAAAATCGGAGAAGAAATCGGGGGACACACGAGTGAGCGGGCATGCCATCCCCGCCGGTGGCGGAAAGCTTTTCCCCCGCCTGCTCCTCGTCGTGCTGGTGTTCGCGCCGGCCCTGCGCGCCGCACCGGTCGTGGAAATGGAAGGCACCGCCATCATCGGCGAACAGGAGCGGCCGCGGCTCGAGTTCGACATCCCCTGGCAGAAACTCCCCCCGGCCAAGCCGCCGCAACGCCCCTGGATCCGCCTCGACCCGGTGCAGGCACGCCCGCTGGACCGTGAGCACTTCCGCCAGTGGCTGCGCCTGCAAAGGCCGCCCCCCTCGCCGCCGACACAGTAATCATCTATTTTTCAACTCTCGACGCCCATGAAACGATACAACTCAGCAGGCAAAGGAGAACGGGTATGGACTTTTTCGATTCGGTCGTAGTGTTCTTTCAGAACGGCGGGGTCTTCATGTACCCCATCGTCCTGATCCTCGCCTTCGGTGCCGCCATCGCCCTGGAGCGCTACATCTACCTGGCCTCGGTCAACAGCAGCAACCGCCGTGCCTGGCAGGAGATCATGGCGGCGCTGGCCGACGGCGATTTCAGCAAGGCCCGCGAAGTGGCCGGCCAGTCCCAGGCCGCCATCGCCACCATCCTCGGCTACGGCCTGAGCCGCACGCAGAGCGCGACGCGGCGCGACGAGATCGAGACCGCCATGGAAGAAGGCCTCATGGAGGTGCTGCCGCGCCTGGAGAAACGCACCCACTACCTGGCCACCTTCGCCAACCTGGCCACCCTGCTGGGCCTGCTGGGCACCATCATCGGTCTCATCCAGGGCTTCACCGCGGTGGCCAATGCCAACCCCACGGAGAAGGCCGACATGCTCTCCGCCAGCATCTCGGTGGCCATGAACACCACCGCCTTCGGCCTCATGGTGGCCATTCCCCTGCTCCTGGTCCATGCCCTGCTCCAGACCAAGACCACGGAGCTGGTGGACAACCTGGAGATGTCCGCGGTCAAGTTCCTCAACATCCTCACTGACCAGGCCGGCGCCCGGCGCCAGCAATCCGGCGACCAGGTCTGATGATGAGACGCCGCTGGCGCCGCCACCGCCATCACGAGGCGGAGATGAACATCACCGCCTTCCTGAACCTGATGGTGATCCTGGTGCCCTTCCTGCTCATCACCGCGGTGTTCTCGCGCATCGCCATCCTGGAACTCACCCTGCCTGCCGAGAGCGAGGAGACCCACGCCGAGACACCTCCCCTCCAGCTGGAAATCATCCTGCGCGGTGACCGCATCGAGGTGGCCGACCGCGGTGCCCCCCCCGTGATCATCCCCAATACGGAGGCGCGCCACGACCTCGTCCGCCTGGCCCGCATCCTGCGCCGCATCAAGAACCAAGTGCCGGACAAGACCGACGCGGCCATTCTCGTGGAGCCGGACATCCCCTATGACGACCTGATCCAGGTAATGGACACCGTGCGGGTGGCAGCCGCGCGCAGCGACGACGTGCTCATCAAGGCCGAGCTGTTTCCCGACATCTCCATCGGCGATGCGCCCCCGCGCAGCGCCGGCCGTGAGGACCCGCCATGAAGATGTCGCGGCGCGCCCAGCGCATGGAGCGCACCTACCGGCGCCACAAGGGAAGCACCCAGCTGAATCTGGTGTCCCTGATGGACATCTTCACCATCCTGGTGTTCTTCCTCCTGGTGAACGCCTCGGAGATCGAGGTCCTGCCCAGCACCAAGTCCATCAAGCTGCCGGAATCCATCGCGGAGCAGCGCCCGCGGGAGACGGTCACCGTGATGGTCACGGGCGAGGCGATCCTGGTCATGGGGCGCAAGGTGGCGGACGTGGACACCGTCCTGGCGAGCGATACCGCCCATGTCCCCGCGCTGCAGGAACGCCTGGAGCAGCTTGCACGCAACCGCCGTCCCGGCGCCGGCGACCGCCCCGAGGTCAACATCATGGCCGACCGCAAGACGCCCTACCGTCTGCTGCGCAAGATCATGCTCAGTTGCACCCGGGCCCAGTACGGGCAGGTCTCCCTCGCCGTGCTGCAGAAATACAGCGGGGACGATGGCTGAGCACGAGTCCGTCCAGACACCGCCGGCGCGCGATCCCTACTATCACCGCTGGTGGGCCGCCCCGCCGGAAGAGGAGCGCCGTTTTCGCCGCATTCTCTGGGCGATGCTGCTCCTGGCGCTGGCGCTGGGGAGCACCATCCCCTTGCTCCCCACGCCGGAGATCGACCGCTTCGCCGCCCCGGAGATTCCGCCGCGCATCGCCAAGCTCATGGTACAGCAGCAGCCACCCCCCGAAATCAGGGAACAGGCACCGCCCGAACCGGCACCGGAACCCGAACCGGAGCCAGAGCCGGAACCGACGCCGGAACCCGAAGAGACGCCGCCCCGCGGGGAAGAAACGCCGTCCCCCGAGCCCGTCCCTACGCAGGTCCCCCAGGCGCAGGATGTGGAAGCCGCGCGCAAGAAGGCGGCCCGCTCCGGGCTGCTGGCCCTGCGCAGCGAACTGGCGAGCCTGCGCAGCGGCTCCAGCGAGATCCTGAAGAAGCTGGAACAAAAACCGCGGCCGCGGAAGCAGACCGGCGCGGCACCGGTCATCACGGCGCCGCCCTCGGTGCTGGAGAAAGCGGTCACCCGAACCAGCGGCGGCATCGACACCAGCCGGCTCAGCCGCGAGACCGGTGACACACAACTGGCGGAACACGAGGTGGAGCAGGTCGTCAGTCCCGGTGATGCGGCGCCGCCCGCCGCGCAGGCCCGGCCCGCCCGCAGCAACGAGGAGATCCAGCTGGTCTTCGACCAGAACAAGGGCCGCCTCAACACCCTCTACAACCGCGCCCTGCGCAGGAATCCCGCCCTTGCGGGCAAAGTGGTCCTGCGCCTGACCATCGCCCCCTCGGGCGAGGTCACCGCCTGCGAAGTGATCTCGAGCGATCTGCAGGACCCGCGCCTGGAACGCAAGCTCGTGGCCCGGGTGCTGCTCTTCGACTTTGGCGCCAAGGACGTGCCGGAGATCACCATCGACTACCCGCTGGAGTTCTTCCCCGGCGGTTGAGCGCCCGGACCGGCTGACAAAATCAGGACTGCCGGCGGGCCACCCACGCCTGCCACATCCGCCGATATGCCGCTTCCAGGGCCCGCGCCAGGCCGCACCCGTCGCACAGGGGCGAGGCCGCCATGCGCTGGCGCAGCCCGCGGCGCAATGCCGCGCGCCGCGCCGGATCCCGCGCCAGCCTCAGTGCGATATGAAAATAGTCCTCCTCGTCGCATGCCACCAGCTCCTCCAGCCCCAGGGCATGGAGCATGCTGGCCCCCTGGCGTTCGATGAAACGTTCCCCCGCCAGGGTGACCACCGGCACGCCCATCCACAAGGCATCCGCCGTGGTGGCCCCGCCGGTACGGGGAAAGGGATCGAGGGCGATATCGACCTCGCCGTAGGCCCGCAGATAATCCCGGCTGGCAGGCTGCAGCATGAGGCGCCCGGGCTCGATTCCCTGCCCGGCGAAGGCCGTCTGGACATGGCGCCGAAAAACCTCGCTGCGCAACTGCCGGGTCTTGAGGAGGAGGCGGCTCTCCGGCAGGGCCTGCAGCAATCGGCTCCACAGGCGGATCACCCGCGGCGTGAGCTTGGCCAGGTCGTTGAAACTGGCAAAGGTCAGGGCTGCCTCCCCCGCACGCGGCACCACCGCCGGTGCCTCGTGCGGCGGCTGGTAACACAACCAGCAACGCGGCAGGCGGTGGATGGTCTCCACGGCCTCTTCCGCCGTCTCCGCAGGATGAAGGATCTCGTCGGTGATCCAGTAATCCATGGCGGCAAGTCCCGTGGTGGCGCAATAGCCCAGATACGTGACCTGTACCGGCGCGGGCCTGTGCGCAAAGGTGACCAGGCGGTTGTCCGCGGTGTGGCCGGCGAGATCGACGAGGATGTCGATCCCGTCCTCATGAATACGCCGGGCGAGGGCGGGCTCATCCAGGTCCGCCACGTCGCGCCAGTGGGGCACCAGCTCCCGGAGGCGCCGGGTCACGGCATCGGGCTGCGCCACCGCGGCATAGCAATAGACCGTCACCTGCGCGGGATCGTGATGGCGCAGCACCGGCTCGAGGAAGACCGCCACGGGATGCTCCCGCAGATTCGCGGATACGTAACCCACGCGCAGGCGTCGTCCGGGCGCCGGCACGTTGCGGTGCTCAAAAGTCCGTGCCTTCTCCGGCCCGCCGTGCACCCGGTCCCAGGCCCGGTGTTCGTCGAGCAGTTCCCGGGGGGAACACAGGACGTAATAACTGAGATGAAACAGGAGATTGCTGCGCGCCTCGCGATGCGCAGGGTCGCGGCGCAGGGCCTCCCTGTAGCATTGCACCGCCGTCTCGATCTGCAGCAGATCACGGCGCACATTGCCCAGGTTATGGTGATACATGGCCGTCTGGGGATGGAGGCGCACGGCGGTCGCCAGGTAGTGTTCGGCCTGCTCCAGCCAGCCCAGCCTGTAACAGAGGTTACCCAGATTGTTGAAGGCCTGGTAGAAGCCGGGATCCGCGGCAATGGCCCGGCGATAGTATTGCACCGCCTCGCCGGGCCGGCCCCGCATCGTCTCCAGCCTGCCGAGATTGTAGGCCGCCACGGCGTCGTCCTCGCGCAGGTCGAGGACCCGCCGAAAGGCCTGTGCCGCCCGGCTCAGACGCCCGCCGGCGACACAGGCACTGCCCAGCGCGAACCAGGCCTCGGGATCCGAGGGTGACCGGCGGCACTGGGTCTCGCACACCTGCACCGCCTCGCGCCACCGACCGGCAGCCAGCAGGCGCTGGATCTCATCCTGTACAAGGGACTCCAATGTTGCGTCTCCAGGACAAAAGGGGGCATGACTGTTCCCCGCAGCCCTTCATGATACACGCCCCTGACGGCCCGGACCTTTCTACCGTTCGTAGCCCTCCAGCACCTCTCTCGGCAGGCGACGACGCAACACACGCTCGATGTTCCGCAGCTGGCCGTGCTCATCATCGCTCACCAGGGAAACCGCTTCCCCCGTACGCCCGGCACGTCCCGTACGACCGATGCGATGGACATAGTCCTCGGGCACCTGGGGCAGCTCGTAATTGACCACATGGGGCAGGTGGTCGATGTCCAGCCCCCGCGCGGCGATGTCCGTGGCCACCAGCACCCGCAACCGCCCCTGCTTGAAATCCGCCAGCGCCCGGCTGCGCGCCCCCTGGCTCTTGTCACCGTGAATCGCCGTCGCCTGCAGACCGTCCTGCGCCAGCTGCCGGGCCAGGCGGTCGGCGCCGCGACGGGTGCGCGTGAACACCAGTACCTGGCGCCAGTCGCGCGAGCCGATCATGTGGCTCAACAATGCGCGCTTGCGGGACCTGGCGACGGGATGCACCACCTGATCGATGCGTTGCGCCGCGCCGACGTCGCGCGCGATTTCCAGGCAGACAGGATTACTGAGCAGGCCATTCGCAAGACGCCTGATCTGAGGCGAGAAGGTCGCGGAAAACAACAGGCTCTGGCGTGTCCCTCGCGGCGGCATGAGATCCAGGATACGCCGGATGGCCTCGATGAAGCCCATGTCCAGCATCCGGTCGGCCTCGTCGAGCACCACCACCTCCACGCCCGAGAGATCCACCGTCCCCCGGGTCACATGATCCAGCAGGCGCCCCGGCGTCGCCACCACGATATCCACGCCGCGGCGCAGGCGCATCACCTGCGCGCGGATCTTGACGCCCCCGAAGATCACCGCGTATTGCAGGGGCAGATGCCGGCCGTAGTCGCGCAGGCTCTCCCCCACCTGGGCGGCCAGCTCCCGGGTGGGCGCCAGCACCAGGGCGCGTGGCCGGCGACTGCCGCCAGGGCCGGCCCGCGTTGTCATGAGGCGCTGCAGCAGCGGCAGCGTGAAGGCGGCCGTCTTGCCCGTACCGGTCTGGGCACAGGCCATCACGTCACGCCCCTGCAGAACAGGGGGGATGGCCTGGGATTGAATGGGAGTGGGTTCGGTGTAGCCCTGCTCGCCCACGGCGCGCAGCAGCCCGGCCGCAAGGCCAAGGGTTTCGAATGACATATGTAAATTGCTCCAGTCTTGCCCGCCCCGCAGCGACATCGATCCGCAGGACACCGGTCCGGGCGATCAAGAAATCCCCGGTGATGCAAAAGGAGCAAACAACGCGAGAACGGATGCCGGCCGGTCGGGCATCCAAGACCCGTGCAGTCTACTAAGACAATCGATAGTAAAGCAACCTTACAGAGCGACCCAGGCGTTCCGGATCAAGGCGCGGCCCGCAGGGAATGGCTGGCCCTTTCCAAGGGTCGCAACGCCGAGCCGGGACGCCTGGGCCGCTCCCTCCGGGCGGGCGGTCGGGCGGCCATTCGCGGTGCTGCGGCGGCTTGTCATAAGCGCGCTATGGCGGCGCCGCCGCGCCTTGCGACTGACCGCCCAGCCACCCGCTGAAGGTCGCTTTACTGTCGATTGTCTTAGTATCAGAAAAGCACCGGAAAAACACGCCGCGGTATCGACAAACATGGGTAGCCCGCATGGAGCGGAGCGAAAGCGAAACGCGTCTTGGATTGTGTTTCTCCCCGGATGCCGGCCCTCGGTCAACACTGCAAGTCATGATGGTTGAGGTTTGTTGCCTTCAGTTTGTCTTTCCAGGTGACACCAGTCAGCCAAGTGATACCTGTCATTTCGAGCGCGGCGGGAAATAACAGTATCCCTGTCATTTCGAGCGCAGCGAGGAATCTTGGCGGCAGTGGTGCAGGATTTCCCCCTGCGGTCAAAATGACACTACTTTGTCATTCCGAGCGCAGCGAGGAATCCGAAGCCGCTGGTGCAGGATTTCTCCCTTTGGTCGAAATGACAAGGGAGTATGGTCGAAATGACAGGGAATATGGTCGGAATGGCAAGGGAGTACGGTCGGAAGGACAGGAGCCGCGGTGGGAATACATTATTGTTGTCATTTCGAGCACAGCGGGA
>Ga0256839_1000481_pt1 | contig 51788 bp, 48 predicted proteins | sample 354166metaG_FD_185968 | JGI IMG/M metagenome (GOLD analysis project Ga0256839, IMG submission 185968) | Hydrothermal vent microbial communities from Mid Atlantic Ridge, Atlantic Ocean - 354-166 | ecosystem: Environmental > Aquatic > Marine > Hydrothermal vents | place: Atlantic Ocean: Mid... | reverse complement strand
ACAAAAACTCTGCAACGAAATGAACCTAACCAAAACCATTTTTCCCGACTTAAATCTCGTGATTTTCTTTAAAATGGTCTCATCTTAAATCCCTTGAGGTCAGTTGTTCTGATATTAGGATTATAATTTATGTTATTCCAAATAAGAGCCAAATGAATTGATGAACGGAAAAGCAAATGAGCTGATACAAGTAAAAAATACTTTTGGGCAGCTCATTTTAAAATAGTTTACAAAGTTATACCAAACTGCATTCGTTGAAGTACGGGAGCCCCACTATTGTCCTGAAACATATTGCTCATATCGTATTCTATAAATAGGTCTACTCCTCTAATGCCAATTTGCCCTCGTAAACCATAACGAACATCGTTAAGCAAGAAGTTACCCTTATTCTTATCTTTCTTTTTGTCACCGTTATCTCTATAAATGTATTTTGTTCGGCTCCAAATTCGGTAGCCAGCATAGGGGCCTACTCCAAAACGAAAGCCTTTGTCAACATTATTCCAAAGCCTCCACCCATTTCTTTTTTTGCTCCCAAGCGATACCATTGGTATGGCTTTAGCTTGAATATGCCACGTGGAAAGTTTGCTCTTTTCAAAATCTACAGCAGAGTTGTCAAGAACAAAATCTACTCCGGTGGGAGTTTTGTTTAGTCGGGTTCTGGGGTCATCAAATCGATATACATTAAGTGCCGCGTTCACGCCTAAATCCATAAAAAAGGCACCAACCAAATGGGTTCTAAAAGTGGGGCCAAATGCCCAATACCAAGAGCCAATGGGGTTAACTGCATAGGGAGCATTTCCACTCGGAAATTTACCATCTTCGAGGTAGTTATCTAAACCAATATCAATATTAAAATAGAACTGCGACCGAGGGTTGTATTTTTTTTTGCTTCGCTCATTATCAGATGAATATGAATCCCACTCATCATCATCCCAATCAGTTTGGGGTTCAATTTTAGTGATGATAATAGTTGTATCTGTTAAATACTTACTGCCAGTTTCATCTTCAATGGTTAGTACCTTGGTCGAGTCGTCCATTTCGGAGATACTCATATTCAAATCTTTAAGCATTTGATTAATATCGTACTGCGATATTTTTTCTAAATCCTTTTTGTTATCAATATAAAGTACTATTTGGCTGTTTTTACCAAACTTGATAATGATGGTATCTCTTTCAGGGTTTGAGTTGAACCCTGAAAAATTGAGATTGCTAAGACTATTATTGACCGCTAATATGGGCGTAGCTGTTGCTAAGAAGGCAATGAGTAAGCCTCCTAAAAGAGATTTGTAATACGTTGTCATGTGTTAATTGTTTGAGTTATTAATGCTTCCTCTACGGGCAATAAGTCCCGTAGTAATTTTTTCGAAATCAATGAGAGGTCGGTTTCCATCACCAACCTCTTTAAGATAGCTGGCTGCTTTGGCTAGTTTAGGGTGTTTGGGGTCGCCCTTTTTATAAATAATTGTAACAGGCTCAGCCGTAAAGCTATTCGCTTTGGGTAAACCCGCACTACTAATTTGAGTATCAAATGTATAGGCATCACTTAATGGTGCAATGGCAACATTAGGTACCAAGTTAGGTGCTAAATGTGTTGGCAAATCTATCTTGTGTTCGCTCTTACTTGCCCCTGTATTGTTGGATTGTATATAAATAACCGTTGTTGTGTGTAAGATTACGGGCAATGGTATAAATTCTTTTTGAGGATGGGTAGGGCTGATTGGAGCGGAGGCAGTTTCGTAATGCAAGGGGTTAGTGCTATTTAATATTTTATTCCAAACAATGGTTGAAACCATTAGAATGGCGACCACAGAAGCTGCAATCCAGTAATTATTATATTTTTTCGCGGCTGGCAGCTCACTCTCTATGGAGTCCCAAGCAGAGGAAGCAGGGGCTTCTTCGTAATTTAACAAGCTGTTATTAAACAGTTTATCAATTTGTTCTTCCTTATTTTTCATTAGTTGCTTTGTTTTGTTCAACCCTCTCAAAATTTTGAGATTCTCTTTTTAGCACTTCGTTTTTAAGAATGGTGCGTGCTCTGCTTAGTTGCGATTTAGACGTATTTTCGTTTATACCCATCTGTTCGCCTATTTCTTTGTGCGAGTAGCCTTCGATAGCGTACAAGTTAAAAACAGTTCGATATCCAACGGGTAGATTTTCAATCATTTCTAATAGTTCTTGTTCCTCAAATAAGTAATTAGCCTGTCCATAATTTGGCTCAATGTGAGCCTCTTCTATGTCCACTTCTAAATACATACTTTTGTGCTTTCGCAAGTATAATAACGATTCGTTTACCATTATTCTTCGTACCCAGCCTTCAAAGTTTCCAGTACCTGAAAACTGGTTAATCTTATTAAACACTTTTAAAAAACCTGTGACTAATACAGATTCCGCTTCAGCAGTGTCACCAATATATCTACGGCAAACGCCCATCATTTTAGGAGATAGCCTGTCGTACAATAAACGTTGTGCTTTGGCATCTTGCCTTACACATAATGCTATTAACGACTCAAGAGTATTAGATTTTTTGATGGTTAAATTCATTTAACAGATCGTTCACTTAGGTGATACCACTCGTGCCTAATTGGTTGCATCGGCTATCAAAATTAGTATAAAAAAATTGAGGTTTTAACTATTTTATGTCGGGTATATTGATAAGGACACCTCTATTGGACTCTTCATTCAATCATTTTTACTTATCTAAAAATTTGTTGGTGAGGGGTAAAATAATTATTCTTGCAAATAGCCCTAAAACCAAAACTTTTAATGCCGCATAATTTGTACTTCTTCATAATGGAGTTGCTAGCTTTGGTGGGACAGAAAAACTAAGACTGTTTTATATAAAAACAATAACTTAGAAATATGGGAAACTTTCGAATCTTTTTTTGAAAGAAAGGTCGATTTGCTGATTAACTCGTCTATTAAAAATCCATTTTTAAGGAAAAGTATTGAGTCCACTAAAGTTTTAATCTATGAAAAATATTAAAATTACAGTCCTCTTGGCTGTTTTGTTACTTTGCCGTTCGTGGCTATTTGCAGATGTAAGTCTGCCATCCATTATAAGCAGTAATATGGTTTTGCAACAAAACACGCAAGCACCCTTATGGGGTTGGGCCGATGCAGGCGAAAAAATTAGCATTAGTGCCAGCTGGCTCAATAATAATATAACTACAGTAGCCAACCCTCAAGGAGAGTGGATGGTAAAGCTACGTACACCAACGGCAGGTGGCCCTTATAAAATTATAATTAACGGCAATAATAGCATCGTTTTAGATAATATCCTCTCGGGCGAAGTGTGGTTTGCCTCTGGGCAATCTAATATGGCAATGGCGGTTGAAAAATGCAATAATGCTGATGAAGAAATAGCCACAGCAAATTATCCTAACATCAGGTTATTTCATGTAACCCGCAAATGGGCAGATAAACCCCAACAGGATTGTGACGGATATTGGGCTGAAACCACACCTGAGACCATAAAAAAGTTTTCGGGCGTGGCTTATTTTTTTGGGCGTAAACTGTATAATGAGCTGAATGTGCCCATAGGCATAATCAGTGCAAGTAAAGGAGGGTCACCCATCGAATCATGGATGGCAGAGGAAGTGTTAAAGTCTGATCCTGATTTTGATGCCATTTTTGAGATGTGGAAGAAATGGGAAGCAGAATATCCTGAAGTAAATAAAAAATACCAAAAAGAACTCGCTCTATGGCAAAAACAAAAGGATGCAAATCAAGGGCAGGTGCTAGCTAAAATACCTGCTAGGCCAATGGCAGTACATCAAATAAACAGGCCACATAAAAGGCCAAGCCATAATTATAATGGAATGGTAGCTCCTATTATTCCTTTTGCCATTAAAGGAGTTATTTGGTACCAAGGCGAAAGTAATGTAAACAGACCTACGCAATACATAAAATTATTTCAAACTATGATAACAAGTTGGCGAAAAGGGTGGGGTGAAGGGAATTTTCCATTTTACTTTGTGCAGATTGCCCCTTATCGTTACAAAAAAAGCTTGGTTAATGCCTCTCTTTTACGAGAAGCACAAACCAAAGCGTTGTCACTGCCAAATACAGGCATTATAGTAACCACAGATGTAGGCAATATTGAAGATATTCACCCCAAAAATAAGCAGGCTGTCGGCAGTCGATTAGCCTTGCTGGCACTGGCTAAAACATATAAATTTGACAACTTGGTATATACGAGTCCAGTTTATAAACTAATGAAAATTGAAGGCAATGCTATACGACTAAGCTTTGATAATATTGGTTCAGGCTTAACAAGTAAAGAGGAGTTGCTTACCGATTTTGAAATTGCAGGTGCAGACCAAAAGTTTGTTAAAGCAACCGCTATTATTGATGGAGCTACGGTGGTAGTTTCATCCGATAAAGTTACAAATCCGGTTGCCGTTAGGTTTGGTTGGAGTATTATTTCTGAACCCAATTTTTTTAATAAAGAAGGTTTTCCGGCAGCCCCATTTAGAACAGACAACTGGGAATAGAAAAAAACACGTCATTCCTTCGAAGGCGGGGATTCCTAATTGGTCAATCCCATATTTACAGATTCCTGCGAAGGCAGGAATGACGTAACGTTGCTTTTTTGGTTATTATCAGAGAGGATGCTGTTTCGATTACTGTATTATTTAGTGTCTCTTAGAAAACACCTTGTTTTGTAAAACTCACTTATACCTAAGTTGAGCGATTGAGTAGAGATGAGAAGTGCTAAGAGACTGAGAATAAAAAGTTTACAAAAAACACAGGAACACCTACAAGGTGTTGTGAGTATTTTTGTAAGCCTTTTTAACTCAGTACATTAGTGCTTATCGCTGTAATGAATCGCTCAATTTAGGTTATAATGTTGCCAGTTATCTGCCAACATTTTCTCTAACTTTGAGTCCACTCCGAAAACAGGCAATTTTCACAAAAAGAGTTATTTTGGATGAGATTTTCATTTTTAGATATTCGTTGATGCCTGAGTATCAGCTAATTGAAAAAATGAAAAGGTCGCAAAAAGAGCCTTTTTTGGTTTTGGGTGTTTTCGGAGTGGACTCAACTTTGGGGTCTAATTTCTATTTGTTTCGAAAAAAGCTAGACAATCAGGGAAATTGCTCGCATTTTCTTAAAATAAGAGCAGATTAGAGTCAGTTACCCCTTGAGCGCAATAACGTGCTTTATTATCAGCCTGCTAACCTAAGAAGCCGCTCTTTTTCCTTTTTCTGTTTTGCTAATCGGTCTTTGAGCAATTTGCGGCCTATTTTGTGCAGGTTATAGGCACATACTGCACAGCTTACTGCTTTTAATGACTTTTTATATTATAAGTAGGGAAAGTTTTAATTTAAATTAAACCAGTATGATTAAAAGAAAGGATATGTAATATATATTTGCAAAACAACTTTCATAAACTTGCAATATCGTTGTTGTTTATGTATTATTAAAATGCTAAATTCACCTTAGTAAAAAAAATGAGAAGTAAACCCTTGAGCGGTACAGCTATTAATAACAGTAATACTTTTAAAGAAATTAAGGCACAGCCAAGATTGTGGCGAGAAACGTATGATATTATTGAAAATAAAAAAGTGGAGCTCACTACTTTTTTAAATAAGGTCTTAGGCTTTAAAAACATCCATATAATATTAACAGGAGCAGGTACTTCTGCTTATATTGGAGACGTACTACACAAAAGTTTTCAGCGAAAAAGTAAAAGAGTAACCGAAGCCGTTGCCACTACCGATTTAATTTCGCACCCAGAAGATTATTTTAGCCCAGATAAGCCAACTTTATTGGTTTCATTTGCCCGCTCAGGAGATAGCCCAGAAAGCGTAGCTACGGTGGAGCTGGCAGATAAGTATTGCGAAACCCTATTTCATTTAATTATTACTTGCAATGCCGAAGGTAAATTGGCCAAGAATGCAACTAAGAAAAATGCTTATGTGTTGTTAATGCCCAAAGAAGCGAACGATAAGGCCTTGGCAATGACAGGCTCGTTTACCACAATGTTGCTAGCCGGAGTGCTGGTTTCTGACTTGAGCAACTTGAATAAGAATAAAGCGTATGTAGATCGGTTGCTTGCTTATGGAGAAAAAATTATTTCTTCGTACCAGAAAAGGATAAATGTTATTGCCGCTTTAAACTTTAAGCGAGTGGTGTTTTTAGGATCGGGTGCTTTAAAAGGAATTGCCAGAGAGTCGCAGTTAAAAGTGCAAGAGCTTACCGATGGGCAAGTGGTTTGTAAATACGATTCGTTTTTGGGCTTACGGCACGGGCCTAAGGCGGTAATTGATAATGATACCTTAGTCGTTTATTTGTTTTCTTCAAATGAGTTTGTAAACCAATATGAGTACGATTTGGTAAGATCAATAAATGATCAAAAAGAAAAATTATATGAAATAGGTATCGGAGAGGCACTTATAAAAAAAGATAAAATAAACTTAGACCTTTCGATTGAGGTATCAACTAAAAATCACATCCCCGAAGAGTACTTTGCAGTATGTGCAGTGCTTCCGGGTCAATTGCTAGGGTTACATAAATCTATAAATTTAGGTTTAAATCCGGATTCTCCTTCAGTAAACAATTCTATTAATAGGGTTGTTAAAGGGGTTAATATTTATAAACATCAATAATTAGTAAAATGATTTTATGTGTTTGCCCTAACCCTGCAATTGATAAATTTGTAACAGTTGCCACCTTAAAAAAAGGCAAGGTAAACAGGGCCGATAATGAGCAATCTTTTCCTGGGGGCAAAGGGGTTCATGTTGCACTGGGCATTAAAGAATTAGGCGAAGATGTCGCTATTTTGGCCTTTTGGGGAGGTTCTACAGGGCAATGGATTAAAGAGCAGTGCGAAGCCAAAGGTATTGCCTGCTATGGCCCTGATGTAGAAGGCTGGACAAGAACCTGCATTACCCTAAAATCCGAGGATGAATTTAACGAAACAGAACTGTTGGGTAAAGGGCCAACGATTGGGGCTAAAAACCATGCAGATTTTTTGAAAAATTATGAGCAATTAATCGAAAAATCGGAGATGGTTTGTATGAGTGGATCTTGGCCTCAAAGCACAGTAAAGGTCGATTATGCACAACTGATTTTAAAAGCATCAGCGTTTAATAAAAAGGCATTTATTGATTGTTCAGGAAATATGCTCCTGAGCGCATTAGATAAAGCACCTTACGGGGTGCATATAAACCACCACGAAGGGTATGATTTATACAAAACCACCAACCCAATTGAGCTGTTGCATAAAGTGGGGGTAAGTAGCAAAATAGTGGCCATTACCTGTGGAGCCAAAGGGCTTTATCTCTCTGACGGCACTAAGGTTGTTCATGCCTTAAGCAAAATAGAAAAAGTAATAAGCGCAGTAGGTAGTGGCGATAGTTTAATGGCTGGTTTGGTTGTGGCCTGCCAAAGAAGGTATAATTTGGTAGAAACCGCAAAATTAGCAGCATCTTGTGGAGCGGCTAATTGCATAAGAGAAGAGTTGGGAATGTTCTACAAAAAAGAGGTTGAACAATTGCAGAAACGCTGTAGTATAAATTTTGTTTAACCTGCATTTGTATAAATTTTTCCTAGGTATTAATAAAACAACTAGCTGCCATTAAAAATACAGAAGAACCTTAAATACTAAATAATTGAAGAAAAAATTTGACGTAATCGTTGTGGGGGAACTTAACATTGATTTAATATTAAATCAAATAGAAGATTTTCCTAAAGTAGGAAAAGAAATTCTTGCAGATAAGATGGATCTTGCATTGGGTAGCTCTTCTGCCATCTGTGCCAGTAACCTAAGCTCTTTAGGGTTAAAAGTGGCATTTATAGGCAAGTTGGGCAATGATTTATTCGGTCGGTTTATAATCGATGAGTTACAAAAAAAAGGAGTTGATACTTCATTAATAATTATTGATGATACCCTTAAAACAGGAGCCACCATAGCCCTGAGTTATGGAGAAGACCGAGCGATGGTAACCCACCAGGGAGCTATGTCGCATGTAGGCTTAAACGATATAAATATAGAAGAACTAAAAAAAGCTAAACATTTACATTTTTCTTCTTACTTTTTTCAGCCCGGGTTTAAAAACTCATTAGACGGTTTATTTAAAATGGCCAAAGCAGAAGGGCTAACCACCTCGTTAGACGTGCAATGGGATCCATCTGAAAACTGGGATCTTGAGTTAGAAAAAGTGCTTCCTTTTGTAGATATTTTTGTGCCTAATGAAGTTGAACTTTTAAAACTAACAGGCCAAACAGATATGGTTTTAGCCATTAATAAAGTTCTAAATCTTAGTAAATATCTAGTAGTAAAATGTGGTGTTAAAGGGTCAATACTTTGTTATGAGAATAAAAAAATAGTAAAAACTCCTTTTTTTAATAATGATGTTGTAGATACCATAGGAGCAGGAGATAGCTTTAACGCAGGGTATATCTCAAAATTTATTAAAGGCGGTAGCCCCGAAGAATGCCAAATATTTGGAAACCTGACAGGGGCAATTTCAACCACAAAACCGGGAGGCACACAGGCTTTTAAAGATTTTGATGCGGTAATAAAAATTGCCAAAGAGAAATTTGATTATGATTTGGTGTGCTAATTAGAGCTCGTCTAATCACTAAATTATAGGATAAATAAGCCCGAGAAATTTGAGTAAGCAGCTTATTACGAAGGGTGAGAATTAAGAACAGAAAAACTAAACAATGAAGTTACAAGATAAATTTATTAAGCTACGCAATAAGCGTCAGGGAATTTTAGCAACCAATTTTTATAATTTCGAAACACTGGAAGGTGTTCTATGTGCTGCAAAATCAACTAATCAACCCATAATACTACAGCTAACCCGGAGTTCAATAGATTATATGGGGCTACCCGTTGCACTTAATTTAGCTAAATCTATGTTAAATTACCATGGAGTTGAAGGCTGGATACACCTAGACCATGGCGATACGTATGAATTAGCGGCAGAATGTTTAGATATTGGCTTTGATTCAGTAATGATTGATGCAAGTGAACAGCCATTTAAAGACAATATAGCTGTTACCAGTAAGGTAGTAAAGTTGGCTCAAAGCTATGGGGCCAATGTTGAAGCCGAATTGGGTTATATAGCCAAACTAGGCCAAGAAAAAGATGGAAGTGGTTTTACTCAACCCCAACAAGCAAAGCAATTTGTAGAGGCAACAGGCGTAAATGCGCTTGCAGTAGCCATTGGTACGGCACATGGTTTTTATGATAAAGAACCTAAATTAGATTTAGAACGATTAGTTGAAATTGCTGCTGCCACGGACGTTACATTGGTATTGCATGGTGGCTCAGGTGTGCCTGCAGAAAGTCTAAGACAAGCGGTTGACAGAGGTATTTGTAAAATTAATTTGGCTACGGAAATTAAAAATATTTTTATGCAAACGCTCAAAAATAAGCTTGAAACCAATGAGGAAATTGATTTGCGCAAGGTTTTTCCTGTGGCAACAAACCAAGTAATAGAACTTGTTAAAGGCAAATTGGAAATTGTTCGAAACGTTCAATAACCCATTCTATTACGTTTCTTTAGCCCAAAGTACGAAAGAAGGCATTATGCTGCCTTTTTTAGAGCTCCTCTATTATTTCAAAAGGTTTTATTTGTTTTTACTTTCGTAAGCTTATTTATTGTAGAATGGTATAAATATGCTGTATATTTATTGCTTGCTTTATGTAAAAGGATTTATTTTAACTAAATGTTTGTTTTTAGTTAAAGTAGCGTGCTTTATTGTATTAGATATATATTGCTTATCATTACTAAATAGCCTAAAATTGCAATAATTTAGATAGCTTTATTTAATAATTTACGTAATAACGAAACTATATGAAACTTCTCAGGTCATGCTGATTGGGAATCTTTAAAAAAAAATAAACTGTGAAAAAGATAAATAAAAAACCCTGGCTATTATATGCTCTTATAACTACAGCTTTTTGGGGTATTTGGGGAGCATTTACCAGTGTTCCTTCTGAAAATGGCTTTCCTGATACCCTTGTTTACTGTGTATGGGCACTTACCATGATTGCTCCTGCGCTATTTGCACTAAAGCTGGTTAATTGGAAATTGCAATTTGATAAAAGGTCGGTACTTTATGGTTCCATTATTGGTTTTTTGGGGGCGGGTGGCCAAATGATACTTTTTTATGCAGTTACCGTAGGGCCAACCTACTTAATATTTCCAATTATTTCACTGTCTCCAGTTATCACCATTTTACTTTCGTTTTTTTTATTAAAAGAGCGAACAGGAAAACTAGGTACACTTGGAATTGCACTGGCACTTATGGCGTTGCCTCTTTTTGAGTATTCAAGGAGCAATGAAGATGCCGAACAGGGTGTTTTATGGTTTGTGCTGGCAATTTTGGTACTGGCCGCTTGGGGTATTCAGGCTTACTTTATGAAATTTGCCAACAAAACAATGAATGCTGAGAGTATTTTTTTCTATATGATGATAACCGGCATACTGTTGATTCCTGCTGCTCTTTATATGACTGATTTTTCGCAGGAAATTAATTGGGGCAGTAACGGTCCTTATTTGGCAGCAGGTATTCAGATATTAAATGCCATTGGTGCATTATGTTTGGTTTATGCTTTTAGGTACGGCAAAGCGATGGTTGTATCACCAATGACTAATGCGGGTGCTCCTCTTATAACATCTATAATAGCAATGTTGGTACTAGGGGTTGTACCTCAAACTTTTAAAATTGCCGGAATTGTTTTAGCTGTGATTGCTGCTTTCTTATTGGCTTTAGCACCAGAAGAAGAAAGTGAATCATAGGCAAAAAGTCCACTCATGTCTTTTTTTAAGAGCAATGGGAGGTCTATTCAAAAGCACTAAAAAGTACAGTAATTCTTAGGTGGAATAGAATGAGCTATTATTTACAAATTTTCCTTATTCGAATGAATGAAAAACCCGAATTAGGGATATTATATACTAAAAGGAAATAATGGTAAGATTAAAAAGAATATTAAAATCAGTAGGCCCTGGCTTTATAATGGCTGCTGTTGTGTTAGGCCCTGGCAGTATTACTACCTCATCAAAAATAGGGGCTACCAATGGCTATGCATTTTTATGGGTGATATTAATTGGAGCCATCTCAATGGCTGTTTATACCAATATGAGTACTCGCTTTGGTGTATTGCATTCTAAATCGATACTCAAAGTAATTTCAGAAGAATATGGTCAATGGTTCTCTGCTGTTATTGGCATCGCTTCTTTTTTAGCCGCCCTTAGTTTTCAGTTTGGTAATAACCTTGGGGTAGGTATGGGTATGGAAACCCTCACAGGAATAGACGCAAGAATTTGGCCGCTATTATTTACACCAGGGGCAATCATATTAATTTTTTTTGCTAAAAACCTATACAAAACATTAGAAAAACTAATGATGTTTATGGTCATGTTTATGATTATGGCATTTTTTGTAAACTTAATTTTTATCAAGCCCGATTTAACGGCCACTATTATTGGGTTTGTGCCAACTAGTTTTTCAAAAGGTAATTTTAATGAAGTTGCTGCTCTGGTTGGTACCACATTTGTACTTCATTGTGCCATATATCAGGCCTACCTTGTGCAGGATAAGGGCTGGAAGTTAGTAGATAAAGATAAAAGTATTAAGGACTCCAACTTAGGTGTGTTTTTGCTGGCATTAATGTCTTCATTAGTAATTATTACGGCAGCAGCTACGTTAAAACCACTGGAGATTACCATTAACTCAGCCGCAGATATGGCCATTCAATTAGAGTTACTTTTAGGAAGCTATGCCAAATATGTATTTGCACTGGGCTTTATATCAGCAGCTTTTTCATCCTTGCTGGTAAATTCGGTTATAGGAGGTGGGCTTTTAGCCGATAGTATGGGTATGGGGAGGTCTATGGAAGAGAAGATGCCCAAAATTTTTACAGCCATTATTTTATTGGCCGGAATGGCCATTGCCATGTATGTAAGCGGCAGCGGAAGTCCTGTTTATGCCTTAATTATGGCGCAGGCTTCGTCTATGTTGGCAGTTCCGCTCATTGCCATTGGCCTTTTACTAGTGCTAAATAATAAAAAAATAATGGGCAAGTACAAAAATACTTTGTTTCAAAATATACTGGCTATTGCCAGTTTTGTTTTGGTATGTGTGTTAGTTTATATTATGTATGGCAAGCTGATTGGTTATGTTGGAAATATGTAGTGCCTGTTCATAAACTCCAATAAACTTTGCTGAATAAGTTGGAAAGGGCTTGTTAGTAAAAAAATTAATAGCACAAGCGAGATGCTTGCGCTAGTTGCCTTTAAGCTGCTGTTACCTCTTGTATCCCCTTGTATTTATAAATTTTAAGCTGAAAATGATTTTCAACGTACAGTTTTAAGCGATTTAAGATAAGCTCTAATTGCTTGGGGTTAGTTATCCCAAAAACTGTAATTTCTAAAAAAGCGCGCATAATAACACGGTTCGAAAGCAGTTGAGTTACCCATTTCATAAAAGTAACTTTCCACTCCGATCGGTATTTGGTGTAATGCGAATCACCATCAAATAAAAAGGCAAGTTGAATTTCACCGTGTTTATACCGGTAAATGCCCGCCAAATCATTATAAAATTCTTGAAATAAATTGAGTTTATTAAAGCTCGCTGCTCGAATCGTTTCAATGGTAGTATCCACCAAGCCTAATGGGTTATGAAACGTTTCGTAATATTCTTTTACATAATCAATTAACCAAACGAGTAGTTCCTCTTCAGTTCTCATTTGCACTTCCTTAAGGATGTAATTCTTATCCGCAGGAAAAAGCTTTTTGCCAAGTGTAATGTCTTGTTCGTTTAGCTCTGCTAATTGTATAACCTTAGTACTGCTCTTGCTCATTAGGAAAATCATTAGATTTTACATCAGTAATATAATTGCCTACTGCCTCAGTAATCACTTTTTGCAAGTTGGCATACATTCGTAAAAAACGGGGTTTAAAATCTTGGGTAATGCCCAGCATATCCTGCATTACAAGCACTTGCCCATCTACATGCTGCCCTGCACCAATGCCAATTATGGGTATTTGAACGGCTTTAGCCACCTTGGATGCTAATTTAGCAGGTATTTTTTCCAGCACAATGGCAAAGCACCCTACTTCTTCGAGGAGCTTGGCATCTTCAATTAATTTTTGGGCTTCTGCCTCTTCTTTGGCTCTAACGGTGTAGGTGCCAAATTTATAAATACTTTGTGGCGTTAAGCCCAAATGCCCCATAACCGGCACTCCCGCTGTTAAAATTCGGGCAATAGATTCTTTAATTTCTGCTCCGCCTTCTAATTTAACAGCATGCGCCCCTGCTTCTTTCATAATGCGGATGGAAGAGCGCAGCGCCTCACCCGAATCGCCTTGGTAAGAACCAAAAGGTAGATCTACCACTACCAAAGCCCTTTCTACGGCTCGTATAACCGAAGAAGCATGGTAAATCATTTGGTCGAGGGTAATGGGCAAAGTGGTTTCGTGACCCGCCATTACATTGGAGGCCGAATCGCCCACTAAAAGGATGTCAATTCCAGCACTGTCAAGCAGCCGAGCCATCGAATAATCATAAGCAGTGAGCATGGCAATTTTCTCCCCTTTCTGCTTCATTTCGAGCAATCGGTGGGTGGTAACTTTTTTAAGTGTTGGTTTATGTACCGACATAATTAGGTTAGATATACTCCTTTTTGTTTACCCGTCATTTTAACCACAATATGCTCCGATAAAGTAGTGGATAGCTCATAACCCGTGTATTTTGGGCTGATAGGAAAAGCTGTGTGGCTCCTATTAACAAGCACAGCCACTTCAATTTTTTTAATTTTTTGATCCAAGAAAGGCTTTAGACTATAGGCCAGCGTTTTGCCAGTATTTAACACATCATCTACTAAAATAACTACCTTATTAGAAAGGTTAGTAGGAAGGTTGCCTTCTGGTATAGGCTCTGATGGATTCTGCTTGTTCAAATTAATCAATAAAACCTTTGTTTTAATTGGAGAAATTTCCTCTAAAATGGTTGCCAGTAATTGAGCCAGCATTTCGCCTTGCTCGCAAATGCCTGCTAAAATTAATTCTTTAACTCCATAATTATTCTCGTAAATTTCATAGGCAATCCGCCTAATTTTCTGATCTATTTGAACAGCATCAAGAACAATAATTTGGTCGGGTATTTTTGGCATTATCTAACAGGAACAGCTTTGCTATCTTTAAACGTAGATAAAATTACCATCGACTGCATATCGGCAATTACCTCAATATTGCTAATTTCTTCGAGCATTAATTTTTGGTAGCCCGATATATCTTCAGAAACAACCTTGAGCATAAAATCTGCGGAGCCTGTGGTATGGTGGCATTCCACCACTTCTTCTAATGTATTAATAGAAGCAATAAATTTTTCAATCGTTTCTTTATTATGTTGCTTAAGCGAAACCATTACGAATGTTGTAACGCCCAACCCCAGTTTATCTTTGTCGAGTAGCGCATGATAGCTTTGAATATACCCTGTTTGCTCTAGTTTTTTCACCCTTTCTAAGGTAGGTGCAGGAGAAAGACCAATATCTTTTGATAGTTGCGAATTTGTTATTCTTCCATCCTTCTGCAATATTTTTAAAATATTACGATCGATGCTATCTAATTTAAATTTGCTCATGGTGTTATATTGATGCCGCAAAGTTAATGGCAATCTCTCTATATATCTTTACTGGTCTTTGTTTTTCTGATAGTATTTATAATGTTCGTACGTGCCCTCCAGTGGCTTGCCTTTTGCTCTATTGCCCAAAAATTTCAAAAATCCTTTTACATTTCCACCAGCCGGGTTAAGCCCCTCATTTCCTCTTAAAAACATAGCGTGGTTATCATAGGCATCCATTTTTAGCTTAAAAGATTTCATATACAAGTATTGATACGTTGCCAATTCGATGCCTTCTTTTGCATGTCTAATTTCAATATCAATGGGTACTTCGGTGGTCATTAACTCTTCTTTTAAATCGCCCAAGGTGGCTGGTAACGAGGTTACGGTTATGGCTTTTAAATAAGTAATATCTTTAAGTAAAATTATTTCTACCTCAATTTCATGGGTGGTTACAGAATCAGGAACTGTATAAACTTTCTTTTTATAACCTATGTAGGAAAAATGCAGGGTGTCTGTTTTTGCTATTTTTAAAACAAAATTGCCGTAAATATTAGAAGTTGTTCCTGTGGAATCAATAACAATATGGGCAAAAGGGAGTGGTTGCATAGTATCATCACCAATTACTCTGCCTTTAATAATTACCTCATTTGACTGTGCTATTAACAGGTTGCTAATCGAAAATAGGATAATGCTGAAAGATAAAAATTTTGATGCGAATGAATTAATAGAGGTTTCCATATAGGCTAAATATACAATAATATTTATTTCTTAAACTTAATTTTTACCTGTTGGGTTGCTTTTGTTGCTTGTCCGTTCTCCACTTTTGGTGTCCATTTAGGGCCATTGGTAATCAGTCGCATGGCTTCTGCATCGCAGCCATAGCCAATTCCTTTTACCAAACTAATATTATTGAGGGTTCCATCGGCATCAATACTAACTTCTAAAATCACCGTGCCTTTAATATTATTATCGAGTGCTTTTTGTGGGTATCGCAGGTTTTGATTGATGTACGATTTAAGTGTACTCATACCACCTACAGGCAAGGGTTCTTTTTGATCTTTTAAAGGGAGAGCGCTAGTTGCGATGCCTGATTTTTTAGACCTTTTGGAGGTACGCAACACAGGCTGTGCCACTTCAGACAGGCTAATATCAGCATCTGCTGGCTCAATAAGTACTTCTTCAATAGCGGCATCTTCTTCCATCTCTCCCATAACCTGAGCCTGGCTTTCAGATCTTGCTGATTGGCCTAAGGTTTCAGAGGGTTTTTCCTCTTTGGCTTTTATAATTGTTTCCTGCTTTTTGCTTTCATCAAGCGGTTTTTTTGCCACTTTTTCGGCAAAGGATTCATTCTTTGGTATCAGAGGTAAAGGACTTTCTTCTTCTAAAGGTGTTTCTATTTCGCTTTCATCAGTAACTTCTTCCAAACTCGGTTTGGCGGTTTCTTTAGTTATTATTGGTGTCGTTTCTTCTATGCTTTCAACGGGCGTGTTAAGTGCAATGGTGTTGGTTTTGTCTGGTTTTGTGATAAACCAGTATGATAACCCAAACACTGTGATTAAGGCAATACTTGCCGCAATAGCCCTATAATTAATAGCCGAGGGTTTCTTCTGTTTTGGAAATAATTCACGGGTTAACTGAACAAGAACAGTCTCAGGGTTTTTAACCAAGGCTATGCCATCCAGTGCATCGCAGCAAAGCTCACATTCGTTTAAATGCAGCTCTAAACGATACATTTCATCGTTGCCCAAAACACCACTATTATAATCTAACAGCTCGCTTTGAGTTAAATGTTGGGTAATATGGTTATTATTCTTTTTCAATATTGGCTTCTAAGCAGCTTTTTAAATTACGTTTTCCGTTTTGGATACTGCTCTTTACTTTATTTAGATTATACCCTGTTAAATTGGTTACCTCCTTATAACTCTTCTTTTTTAAGTAAAACAAGCTTACACATTTGGCTTGTTCTTTATTTAGCTCCTCAATACATTTTTCGAGGGCAGTTAATTCTTCTTCCAACTCATATACATTGGTATGATGCGGTTGCAGTTGAAATTCCATAGCATCGGTCATACTATTTTCGAAAACTACTTCTTTCGATTGTTTTCTCAACTCACTTAAACAATAATTTTTGGTAACTATATAAACCCATCCACCAAAATTATTCACTTTATGGTTTATGATTTTTTCTGAGAGTGATTCGTATAAATCCATCACTCCATCTTTAGCTGCTTCTGTATTTTTTAAATACTTTATACATACACCCATAATAAGATGAGTATATCGGTTATAAAGCTCGGCAAAAAACTTTTGATCACGCTTTTTTTTGTAGCGCTCAATAAGCTCCAAATCGCTTAAAGAAGATGTTTTGCCTAATATATTCATGTACAGTTACTGCAAAAATGAAATTAATTTATGGAAATCAATAAACTCTTGCATCATTAAGGTACAACAACAAATTTATAGATATGAAAAAGTTAAAGAAATTAATGTTTTTAGTAATCCTATTGGCAATTACAGGTACAGTATCGGCCAAAACAATTAAAGGAATTGTAGAAGATGCCACCGCTAAAACGCCTGTTATAGGTGCAAAAATATCGGTGGTAGGAGCCTCCAATTATGTATTTACCAATACGAAAGGAGAGTTTGTTATTGAAGCCTTTTCTAATAACACACTGTTGGTAGAAATGAAAAACTATGCCTCCAAAAGAATTAAAGTGGGCAACCAAACTTTTATTAAGGTACGATTAGCGTTTATTATGATTAAAGAGGATAAAGAAGCGGAAGATATTGCTTTAATGGAAGTAGTGGTTGGAGCACCAGCGCAAAAATCGTATGCAAAAAGGATAAGAACAGCATCCTATGGTATGGCCCCCTATGATTCCTACCCAAATTGGAATACAGAAGAATACGCTACCATTCACGAAAACGGCTATAAAAATCCATTGAACGATCCACTTTCTACTTTTTCGATTGATGTGGATGCAGCTTCTTACAGTAATATGCGCAGGTATTTAATGAATGGGCAAACCCCACCTAAAGATGCTGTGAGGATAGAAGAATTGATTAATTATTTTAATTATGATTATCCTAATGCACCAACCGATGCCCCTTTTTCGGTTACTACCGAAGTAGCTTCTACGCCTTGGAACCAGTCGCATAAACTGGTACATATTGGCATACAGGGCAAAAAGTTGGATATGGATGATTTGCCAAACTCGAATTTAGTCTTTTTATTGGATGTATCAGGCTCTATGAGCAGTCCTCAAAAATTACCACTTTTAAAGTCTGCGTTAAAATTATTAGTTAATGAGTTAAGAGAAGGTGATAAAGTATCTATTGTAGTGTATGCAGGTGCAGCTGGTTTAGTATTGCCACCAACCAGTGGCGATAATAAAGGAGCGATAATAGCGGCCTTAGATAGATTAGAAGCGGGTGGCTCTACGGCTGGTGGAGCAGGTATAAAGTTAGCGTATGCTACTGCTCGTGAGCAATTTATTAAAGGAGGTAATAATCGAATAATAATTGCGACTGATGGCGACTTTAATATTGGTGCATCGAGCAATGCCGAAATGGAACGATTGATTGAGAGAGAACGAGAAAGTGGTGTGTTTTTAACCGTACTTGGTTTTGGTATGGGCAATTACAAAGATTCTAAAATGGAAATACTGGCCGATAAAGGAAACGGAAATTATGCCTATATCGATAATATTATGGAAGCAAAAAAAGTATTGGTTAACGAATTTGGTGGTACGTTGTTTACCATTGCTAAAGATGTAAAAATACAGGTTGAGTTTAACCCAAAGTTTGTGCAGAGCTACCGGTTAATTGGGTACGAAAACAGGTTATTAAACAAAGAAGATTTTAATAACGACACCAAAGATGCAGGTGAGCTTGGGTCTGGGCACACGGTTACTGCTTTGTATGAAATCGTTCCGGTAGGTGTAGCGTTTAACCAGGGCTCAGTTGATCCTTTAAAATATCAATTAACGCCTAAAACACCTAAGTCTAACTTTAAAGGCGAAATGATGACAGTAAAAATAAGGTATAAAAAACCTGACGAAGACACGAGTAAGCTTATTGTAAAAACAGTAAAAGGCACGGATAAAAACTGGAAATATGCTTCAAATAATTTTAAATGGTCGGCCGCCATTGCCGAATTCGGGATGATTTTGAGAAACTCGAAATATATTGGTACTACTAATTTTAACCAAGTAATTGAGCTTGCAAATGCTGCTAAAGGCAAAGATGCTTTTGGGTACAGAGCAGAGTTTTTAAGATTAGTAGCCTCTGCCGAATTATTAGTTAAGCGGTAGTAGATTGAGTTTTGAATGAGAGGAGCAGTGTAAAACCTGCTCCTTTTTTTATACTTTAGCTTACTAACTGATGTTATGCAAAAAAGTTCATGGTCTTTTGCCAATACGTATTATAGAGTTCAAAACCTTATCCAAGTTCGAACACATACTCAGGCTTCCAATTTCTGGTGAGGGACTTTTAAATGTCCGCTTCACTGGATTTTAGCCGAATGTCAAACAATTTAGCCATTTCATCCATATTTCTTTCTTCCGAAAGAATAGCTTTTACCACAGCAGCGCCCGACTTTCCGTCAATATGGGTCAAGACATTGTCCAATCGGATGTTTATCAAGACTAGGCATTTTTTTCATCTCTCTCCAATCGCTCAGTTTAGGTGCTATTTTGCTTTATTAAATTAATTAGGACAGCAAGCAGGTTTTAAGCAAGTAAAATTCAGAATCAAGTCGAAAATATTTTTGTTAGATACAAACACAATCAGTCCTGAACCCAAGAAATTCATTGCTTTACAAGTAAAATTGAGCAAAAATCGGAATGGAATTAACAATTTAAAAATAATTGCATAAAAAATCCTGTATCAAAGTATGATGGCTAGAACCTTCTACAGCATATTCTTTAAATTTCTGAAATACCACTGCCGCCTCTCCAGAGGTGTCATTTAAGCATGCCTTGGCAGTTAGATGCCAACGTGCAGCTATCATCCAATCTTCACTCCCTTCAGGCAATGATAAGGCTGGTTCTACAATTTCAATAGATTCTTCAAAACGATGTGTTCTACATAGTAATGTAGAATACATAATACGTGCTCTACCAAATCCATCAAACATTTCAATAGCTTTTTTAAAATGAGCTTCTGCAGTTTTAATTAAGGATATAGCTTCTTTGCTTATGGTTTCGTTATTAGATATTTTGTCAATTGCAGGATCTATTAATGTAAGGAGCTTTATGGCAAAATTATAAACGGCATTAGCATTTTCTGGGTCTGCTACAAGCTCATCATAATATATTTTTACTTCTTCAATGTATTCACCATCAAGTTCATCATTGGCCTCAGCAGCTTCCACCCAAAACTTGTAGGTACTGTAGTCTTCTATCGTATATGGCAATGAATCTGAATAATCAATCAAAATATTTTCGTCAGAAGTATTCTCTTCGTTATCATCATCGAATTCAAGTAATGACGCCCAAGAAAATATGCTAGTTGCTAAATTACTATTCATTCCAGAAAGAGTGCTTAGCTCTTCTGCTCCTCCAGTATTAACAATGGCTTGTTTGTCATTGATGCCTATAGACTCTAAGTGCTGTATCGTTTCGTTGGATACGCCAAAAGCTGCTAAAACTGCCTTATCTTGATCTGAAAATTTATTATTCATTTTAGTTTATTACGATTAATTATTTGTAGTGTCTGCAAGAAAACGCTACAAAATCAAAAAAAATATTTTGCAATATTTTTTTAATTTTGTACAAGCTGATTTCATTATGTCAAACAAACATAAAATTTTTTAAGGAAATATCAATCAATGGTTATTAATTCCACTGTACTTTTCTGAAATAGGTTGATTAAAAATTAAACAGGTTAGAGTGTAATCATCCCCTCTCCATCAATCTCCCCATCAGCGGCACTTACCCTTGTTAGTTTTGCTTGATTATTGAACACCATTTGAAAAATGTATTCATATACGTAATCGGTTTCGTCTCCCCAATGACATATAAGCTCGAACATTGCATATACTGTGTCGTTCTGTTCTTTTATAGTTATCGACTCAAGCTCTATAAAATGCCATATTTCTTCGGGTTTTTTTATGTTCTCTCTCGGTTCTTCATCAGCTCCTCCATCCTCCAAATAATCGAGGTAGCTTTGATACACATGTTTGGATGTGAGTAACCGATCAGATGTGGTCATTGCCAATATGTTTTTTGCCACTTCATCGGCTTCTTTTAGAAAATCAAGGTCTTCATTTGGATTGAAGTTTGTATACTGAATTGAAACTTCTTGGCCATTGAACCAAGGGAGTTTCTGTGGCTCTGCTGCCCAGTACTCTTCAAATTCAGTGCTTTGCTGCATTTGCCCTAATACTTGTGATGTAATAATGGCAATTTTTTCAGACCCTTCCAGGTAAGCGAGTTCCCATCTCTTGCCAATCTCCTTTCTTTGCGCATAAAAACCGAGAGCAAGGGCATGTAAATCATTTATTGTAGGGTCAATTTTGGTAACTTGTTCCAAACTAATAATTTGAATAGTGTCATCTGTATGATTATTTTCTCCGCAGAGAAATTGCCAACTTGTGTCTGCTTGACCAGAACTGAAATCCACGTAAACATCGCCCATATAGCTATGACTAGCATACAAAATAGACCGCTCTTTATTTAAAACGTGGCTACAAACAAAGCAAGCAGTGTTTTTTGCTTCTTTAAATTTAAAGGTTTTGTTAAGGTTCATTGCTCTATTTTTTACTGAAATTATTTTCTTGCCTTTTGAGTCAAATCGATTGCCATTATTATCAACCCATTCTTGGTTTTTATCTTTCCTAAAAGAATTTGGATCTGCTCCTGTTAAAATCTTTTCTTTGTAAAAAACATGCTTGTCATCTTTGGCAAAACTGTAACAAAGCATGGTGAATGTTTTAGGCTTAGCCTGTTTTATAATCTTGGCATCAATATATACAAAGTTTTTATCTTTGTAATACCTTACGTGTTCGCTAAGTTCATTATCTTTTATTTTTTCAAGCGTTGCTGCATCAAAGTAGGGGATTGTTTCTCCATAATATACGACTGTATCATTAATGATTATTACGTGGTTGTTTACCACTCTATCTACTTTAATTGATTGGTAGCTTATTTTTTTAACCTCATTTTCTTTTTTATCAAAGGTTTTTAAATAGTATAGCTTGCTTTTATATTGGATGTATTTTTCTGTTAATTTTTTTGGAGGTTCGATGATTTCTTGAACAAGTTTTATGAAAGGAGGTTTGTTAAAGTGGATGTATAATCTGGTTTTGTCATATAAAAAATCGCTACCTATAATATTTGTTGTTTCATAATCAGTGTTTAGTTTGATATACCCTAAGTAATATCCTAGGTAGTACCAGTTTTTGTCTTTCGCCCATCGCGGATAGGCCTGAGCGTTTTTTTTTAGGTATTGAAACGATTCAACATCGATTGCTGGTATCGGAATTGGTTTTAATCCGTTAGCGTATGTTTGTGTGTAAACGTGGTTTTTATCTTTTGGAATGCCGTTTTGATCCACTCTGAATGTTGGGTAATCAACATTATTTTGCAGCTTTCCTTTATAATATATTGACTCTTTATCTCTGCCAATTTCCTCAGAAAGCACTACAAAAGACTTGCTATCAGCATTACACTTGCTATACCCATGGGCAACCCAATTCCCTTTAGGTGAATAGTATATGCCCCCTCTTTTTTTATAGTATGAAGTAGATTTTTTTAGATCTACTGGCTTCTTGCCGAACGTACATGATTGTATAAAACTGCAAATAGATAACATAAATATTGTTTTTTTCATCTATCTAAATGATTTGTTTTACTACAATAGCTCTATCAATTTAGCTTTTTTAGCTTTGTATTCTTGCTCATCAATCAAATTGTTTTCAAACAAGTTTTTAACTTTTTTAAGCTTTGCCATTATTTCTTCTTCCGATAAAGATTTGCTTGCGACAACAGGTTCTCCAATAGATGGAGATGCCGTTACTTTTGGCTTTTCAATTTTAGTATCTTTGGGCATGTACTGTAAAATGAGCTCGGTAATCTCATTAAATCCTTTGATATTAGAGTAGTCTATTGCTTTTTGAGATTTTACGTTAGTTATATCTGTTGCGGCTTTATTTTCTAATAAATGTTTGGCAATATCAATTTTTCCGATAGATGCAGCATAATGTAAGGGGGTATTTTCAGATTCGTCTTGAATATTGACTTTTGCACCTTTTTCAATAAGGAGTTTGACCATATATAAATGACCATTTTTTACTGCCAAGTGTAATAAACTTTCGCCACCATAGGTGTAACTACTATTTAGCGTGTAGGCACTTTGCATATCCAAATTACTAGCAGTTTCAACCCAGTCTAAATAAGAGTTCATGGAATCTTGATCTCCAGATAAAGGCAAAGTGTAGTTTACATCTAAACCTTGCTCTAAAAATAGTTGTACGACTTCTTTTTGATTATTGCCACAAGCATAATATATAGGTGACATTCCTTCTGTATTGGTGATAAAAACATCGGCACCATTTTCGATTAAAAGTTTTGCCAGCACTCTATTTTTTTCTACACAGGCTTTTAAAAGTGGTGTATCTCCATCAGTGGTTGGCTGATCTACAAAAGCACCAGCTTCCAACAAAATTTTAGTTATCGGAATATTTTTAACATCAATAGCAATGTGCAAAGGAGCATAGCCAATTTTATTTAAAGCACTCACATCTGCACCTGCTTCTACCAATATTTTTACAGTTGGCATTTTCCGACACAGAATAGCAAACATCAAAGGTGTTTCGGTATTATTGTTTATAATATTTACTTCCATGCCTTTTTCTATCAGCTTAGTACATAACTCCATCTGACCATTTTTGGCAGCAATGTGTAATAAACTGTTTCCTTCATAATCTTTGATTTCGATATTTGCATCGTTCTCTAATAAAATTAAAGCGGTATTTTTCTGATTTTGTAGAAAGGCAAAGAATAAAGGCGTTTCGCCATTATGTTCTTCATAATCTATTTTTGCCCCTTTTGCTAGCAGCTTTTCGGCAATATCAGCATAGCCTCTGTGTGCAGCATAGTGCAAGGCAGTTCTACCTTTTTCATCGGTATAGTTAACATCTGCAACTTCGCTATCTAATAGCAATTCTGCAATTTTTCTTTTTCCTGCTTCGCAGGCTTGTATAAATGATAAGGACATTTTTTATCTTAGTTCATTAATAGTTGTAAGACCTTGGCTTTTAGATTGTCGTTTTGAGCATAATCTATTGGCGATTTATCTTCGTCATTTTTAAGATTTGGATTGGCACCTGCTTTGGTTAATAATTTTACTTTTTTGTACATTTCCTGGGCTTTGCGTTGCTCAAAATTCAATTCTTGCATACAAACTTTATGCAACCAAGTATTGCCTTTGTTATCTGCGGTTTCTACATCTATAAAACCGTTATCGTTTAACATCTGTAATACTTTAATTTCTTTGTGTGCCAAGATATCAGAAACGGTTACCGTATCTCCATACCTGTCGATTTCTTCTTGAAACAAATCAGCACCATTATTTAACATTATCTTGAGTATTTCTATTTGAATATCACAATAAACATTAGTAGCCACTTTTAAAAACAAAGATTGTCCATGAGTATCTTTTAAATCAAGCCTTAGTGGTTCATGGTTTGTCAACTGTTCAAAAATTTGGGCATCTAATATTTTAAAGCAAACAACATCATAAACGGTTTCTCCTTTGTTGTTTTGTGAGTTTACATCAATGCCATTATCTAAATAAAATTGAATTAACTCTGTGTTTTTTGAAACAACCACCTCATAAAAAGCAGTTTCTCCCAAAAGGTCTTTTTTGTTGATATCAATACCTTGGTTTATTAAAAACTCCGTAGTTTTTACATCCTCAGTTTTAAACAAATAGGTTCGTTCTTTGGTATCAATAGTATTGATATCGCACCCATTTTCGATTAAAAAATCAACCAATTCCTTGTCAGAATTATTGCTAATTGCCAAACCCAGCCAAGTAGTACCTTCTAATTCATCATCTATATTTTCAATATCGGAAATTATGGTTTCTAAAAAGGCCTTAATGCCATCTGTAAAGGGAACTTGAGTAAATATCTCAAATATACTGTTACGAAAACGGTCATATTCAAAAATATCCAGAGAAAAAACGTCCTTTTCTATTAAAAGATGTAGTAATTTAAAGTTTTCAGTTTTAATTATGTTTTGCAATGCTTGTTGGGTATTAGAATCATTAATATTCCAAGACTCTCCATTATTAAGCAATTGAAAAACTGTGGTAAAATCTTGTTGAAATAATGCTGCTTGTATTTTATTCATATTTATTTTTAGAGTCCAAAATTAATAATAAAAGTAACTAAATCCACCCAACCAAATTACAGTTGGCTCACTATTGTTGAAAAAATGAGCAGCATGTAATTCTCCATTGTTTCAGCTACCAATGATAAAAGTGAATTGGGCTATATTAAACTTTGTACAAGACCCAATACTGATTAGCAAAAAATAGCAGATGCCCTTAATTTTAAACCTAGATTGAGCGATTCAGTAGAGATGAGAAGTGCTAAGAGACTGAGAATAAAAAGTTTACAAAAAACGCAGGAACACCTGAAAGGTATTGCGAGTATTTTTGGAAGTCTTTTTAACTCAGTACATTAGTGCTTATCGCTTTAGTGAATCGCTCAATTTAGGTTAAAGTTAGTATTACAAGGTTTTATAATTTTCACGAAAAAAGTTAAGCTACTGGCTATTTGCTTTTTTGTGAATGTAATTAATAGCATCATCAATCGTATCCAGTTGTTCGGCATCGCTATCAGGTATGCGAATATCAAAAGTTTGTTCAAACTCCATTACAAGCTCTGCATAATCTAACGAATCGACCCCTAAATCTTTTACCAAATTGGCATCAAGAGTAATTTCAGTTTCGGCAAGACCAAGCTTATCAACCAAAATATGCTTTATTTTTTCGGCAACTTCTACCTCTTTCATATTTTTTTGGGTTGTTTACACAAAGCAATAGAGGAAAGCCGTAATATCAAAATCTCATCACAAATTCTGTGCCTTCATCAATTTTAGAAACAACGCTTAAAGAGCCTTTATGCTTACGCATAATTTGGCGCGAAAGGCTAAGACCAATGCCTGACCCTGATTTTTTAGTCGTAAAAAATGGTGTAAATATGCTGGATAATGCTTCTTCTTCAATTCCACTTCCATTGTCTTTTACAGAAATTACCACTCGGTTTTTATCATCTTTAAATGCATTTACTTCAATTAATCGGTTGGTTTCCTCATCAAAAGCTTGAATGGCATTTTTAATAAGGTTTATGATTACTTGTTCAATTAAAGCTTTGTCGGCATCAATAACCAGTGTTTGTGGCTTAATGGTGGTGGTAAAAGCAATTTTGCTGGCTAGTATTTCTTTGGATAAGAGTACATTAATTCCATCAAAAATCTCTGAAACACTCAATTTTTCAAACGTAGGTTGAGGTATATGAGTTAGGTTTCTAAAATCTCTTACAAAATGAATTAAGCCTTCGCTCCTTCGTTGTATGGTATGAATTGCCAATAGTAAATCTTCTTTGTCTTCGGGTTCAAGAGTTAAGGTTTTTTTTGCTTTACCAAGTGTTTTAAGGTTGCTTTCTACCGTGCCAGCCAGTGATGATATGGGAGTAACCGAGTTCATTATTTCGTGGGTTAGTACGCGTACTAAATTTTGCCATGCCGTCATTTCCATCTCTTCTAATTCAGAATTGATGTTTTGCAAGGTTATCATTTTATACGCCCTCTTTTTGAGTACAAGTTCAATGGCATATACTGATAACTGCACGAGCTCCCCATCAATATTTAATTTAGCCAAATCACGCCCTCCTGTTTTAAGCTTAAAAAACATATCAACCAGTTCTTGGCTCAAATTTTGGAGTTCGGTTATATACTTTATATCGTACACTTGCAGCAATTTTTTTGCCGCATTATTCATCACTTCAACCTTGCCTTCTTCATCAATGGCAATAAGGCCAATGCCTGCATGTTGCACAATGTTTTTAAAAAATAATGACTCCTCGCTTTTATGAGACGATTGCTCTTTGTGCCGCTTTAGTAGTTTATTAATAGAGTTATGTAATTGGCTTGCGGTGGCATTGGTAAAATTTAGCTCATCATCAGGCGAATAATTTTGATTATTAATGGTGCGCAAAATCTCTTTAACATCTGCATTAGGCTCGTGCAAATATTTAACAAGGCTTATAATTTGTACTACCATTAGCACAATAAAAATAGCAATAGTAATAAATAAAGAATGGTTGAGCCAAGTACCCACCAGTAAAAACATGGTAAATAATATGCCTCCCAGCCTAATAAGTATGGTTTTATCATACGTGCTAAAGACCGTACTTCTCAAGTCTTCGATAAAGCGAAGCACGTGTGAGGCCCAGTTCTTTGGCTGCTTTGGAAATGTTGCCATTATGTTTTTCTAATACTTTTTCGATTACCGAGCGTTCCACTTCTTCTAAATTAAAGCTATCGCCTGCGGTAGAACTAGCACTTGTGCCACTTAAAAAAAAGAAATCCATGGTGGTCAACTCCTCTTCTTCTGACATAATGATGGCCCTTTCTATGGCGTGTTGTAATTCTCTCACATTGCCTGGCCATGTATATTTCTGTAACTTTTCAATCGCACCTTCCTGTATTCCTCTTACTTCCTTTCTATACTTTTTGGCATACATATCAATAAAATGGCTAGCTAGGGGAGGGATGTCTTCGGTACGGTCTCTGAGGGGAGGAAGCTTGATTTCTACGGTATTAATACGGTAGAGCAAATCTTGCCGAAACCTTTTGCTTTCAACCATTTCTAATAGAGGCATATTGGTAGCACAAACCAGTCTAATATCAATAGGTTTAGCCGTATTGTCTCCGAGTTTTGTAATCTCACGATTTTGCAGTGCTGCCAATAATTTTGATTGGAGTGGCAAACTTAAGTTGCCAATTTCATCTAAAAACAAAGTGCCCCCGTTAGCCGATTCAAAACGACCGATTCTATCAGAATGTGCATCTGTAAAGGCGCCTTTTTTATGGCCAAATAGTTCACTTTCAAATAATGTTTCGGTAATGGCTCCCATATCTACCCCTACATACACATTATCAGCTCGCAACGATTTTTGATGAATAGCACGTGCTATCAGTTCCTTTCCTGTACCATTTTCGCCAAGAATTAGCACATTTGCCTCCGTGCTTGCTACTTTATCAACTAATTTGTAGATATGCTGCATAGCAGGGCTGCTGCCTATAATATCTCTAAAGGGTTGGTTAATATCTTCTTCTAATTGCTTCTTTGCTTTTCTAAGTTTATCAACTTCGTTATAAGAGCGCTTTAATTTTACCGCAGTATTTAAGGTGGCTAATAATTTATCATTTTGCCAAGGCTTAAGCACAAAATCAGTAGCACCTTCTTTAAGTGCTTTTACGGCCATTTCTACATCGCCAAAAGCAGTAATTAATATGACTACAGCACGTGGGTCTCTCTCTTTAATCTCGTTGAGCCAGAAAAATCCTTCTTTACCACTGGTGGTGTCTTTACTAAAATTCATATCCAGTAAAATCACATCATACGTATCATTATTTAGTAAGAAAGGTATCTTTTTTGGATTTTTTTCGATGATTACTTGTTGAGCATGTTTCTTGAGAAGCAGCTTAGCTGCTAATAGTACATCCTCGTCATCATCTATAATCAATATTTTTCCTAAATTATTTTCCACGTGCTTAAAAACTGTTACTGCTTGTTAGCGTCTGTCTATAAAGTCGGTGTCTGATTAAGATATCAGACCTTATGAATCAGACAACTAGTTAAAACTGTGCCAAAGAACTGCAATGGCAATAGACCACAAATGAAGCGATATTTAGCTTAGCATTATAAGAAAGTGTAACGAAATCGGACAGTTTTTTGTTCGATGGGTTAAAATCGGGCATTTTTTTAATCGATTTTGTTAAAAAATGTTAAAACTATTATTTCAATTCCCTATATTTATACCGTTGTTATTTCAGGCTGTGGAGACAGCTTGAATTATTTTGAGTTTTTGACCTTGAAACGCCTTGACCGAGGCGTTTCTTTTTTTGCCTAAAATACAGGTAACAAAAAACTCCCCTCTATTTTAGTATTAAAACATGAGGGGAGTTTTTAAATCAATCAGAACTAGTACCAAAGGTAGAGGTTAAATAGCTATACTCATAATGATAGTTTATTTATATGGGCACTTTAGATACCCCTTTAGTGTAACGATTCCTTATAAAAAAGAGCTAAGTTGTAGTTATAACAACAATAAAGTAAAGAATCGACAATGCTGAGCTAGAAAACACGTTATTCCTTCGGAGGCAGGATCCCCTAATTGTCCATTTTATAGTTGCAGATTCATCCCGAGTACTTGGAATGAATGACGTTACGCTGTTTTCAATTCGATGGTTATCGGATGTTGTATTAATCAGGTTAGAACTTAGCCTAAAAAAATGATTCCTATAGTGAAATCCCTCTCTTCCAAGGAATAAAATCATCTTGCCCCAATAATTCAGCTTTTGATTGAAGCTCGCCATTGGCAATTTTAATAATGTATTCCAGCATTTCTTCGCCCATCTCTTCAATTGTTTTGCTGCCACTTATAATTTCACCGGTATTTATATCAATAATATCGGTCATTTTTTCGGCCAAGGCGTTATTGGAAGAAACCTTTAAAACAGGCGTTATTGGGTTTCCGGTAGGTGTGCCTAATCCAGTAGTAAACAAAACTATGTTAGCTCCGGAGCCTACCAATCCAGTGGTTGATTCCACATCGTTGCCGGGTGTACACAAAAGACTAAGTCCATCGTTTTTTACATATTCTGTATAATCAAGCACATCATTAATTGGAGAAGTGCCTCCTTTTTTTGCAGCTCCGGCAGATTTCATGGCATCGGTTATTAACCCGTCTTTAATATTGCCAGGCGAAGGGTTCATATCAAAACCCGACCCAACATCTTTTGCCAATTTAGCATAAGCCCGCATTAGTTTTATAAACTTATCAGCATGGGTAGGGTTGTTGGTTCGGTTAATCAACTCTTGTTCTACACCACAAAGCTCGGGGAATTCGGCCAGTATTGCCTTGCCTCCCAGAGCGGTAATCATATCCGATACATGGCCTAAAGCAGGGTTAGCCGAAATGCCCGAAAATCCATCCGAACCACCACATTCCAGCCCAATGGTTAATTTTGACAAAGGAGTTGGTTTGCGTTTGATTTTATTGGCTTCTATTAAACCTTTAAAGGTGGTCCTGATAGCCTCTTGCATAAGTGTGGTTTCATTGCCTATTTCTTGTTGGTCAAATATATATAGCGGTTTTTCAAGCTTCCCGGTTATCGTTTGGATGGCATTTTGAAGAATGCTTACCTGTGCATTTTGGCAACCTAAACTAAAAACGGTAGCACCTGCCACATTGGGGTTTTTAAGGTAGCCAGCTAGTAGCCGACACAAGGTGTCACTGTCTTCGCGGGTACCACCACAACCTGCCTGATGAGTGATAAATTTAATTTTTACGTTGTCGAACAGTTGTTTTTGACTGGGCTCTTTTTTCTTTAACGCAATGTTATCAAGGGGTGTTCCTCTTTTGTAATTTGCTACCAAGTTATCGGTAAATTGTTCGTACGCATTAGATTGTTCGTAACCTAATGCTTTTTCAAAGGCTTTTTTTAGGGTGAGAACATTTCTGTTTTCACAAAACACTAGCGGGAACACCAGCCAGTAATTGGCAGTGCCTACCTGTCCGTCTTTACGAGGGTATCCGTTAAAAGTCCTCTCTTTGAACTTGCTTACATCGGGTGCCGTCCATTGAAATACGCCTTCTTTTTTTGTGGTAAAACTGGTTGCTTTATGTGCTGTGTTTTCTACGGTAATAGCTTGCCCTTGTTTAATATTTTCTTTGGCTGTACCTACCACCAGTCCATACATATACATTTCATCTCCTGTAGCTAGGTTTTCTAAAGCAAACTTATGTTTTGCCGTGATGTGTTCTTTTAAAATCACCAGCACATTATTTACAGTCACCTCCTCTCCAATAACTAGGTTTGTTAAGGCCACACCAAGGTTGTCGGCACTATTTATGGTTATTGCTTTGTTCATGCTTCTCCAGCTATAAAATTTGAGATAGTAATTCCATAGTTTAAAAGACTCATCTGGCTTGTCATTAATTCAGGTAGCCCTTTTATCAGGTTTAAATCTGTATTCCAAAAACGTTGATTAGCTAATACTTTATCTATAATGTGCCTAACACTACTTTGACTAGCTTTTAAACTATGAAAGAATGCCTTCACTTCATCGCTATCCTGAATGGTGAAGCTATTTGTTAAATACAGTTTGATGAGATGTGTGAACCCCAAAACCAATCCTTTTGGTAACTCCTTATGGGTATTATAATAATCTAAAATTGAAGGCAGAACCCGCACGTTAAATTTTGATATAGAGTTGAGCGAAATGGATTTTAGCTCGTGCCTGATAAATGGATTTTTGAACCGTTCAAGTACTTCTTCGGCATAAGCTTCCAATGCTTTTTTGGGCAGGTCTATTGTGGGTGCAATTTCATTAAAAATAATATGGCGTACAAAATTCCCCAGCGATTCATCTTCTACACTTTCTCGCACAGTTTCAATTTCATTAAGCAACCCGATAGGCACCATACTGGTGTGTGCCCCGTTTAGTATCCTAACTTTTCTGGTACGATAAGGGGTGAGGTCATCTGTATAAATCACATTCAACCCACATGTATCTGCCGGAAAGGCCTTTTGGATTTCTTTCGACCCTTCGATTACCCATAAATGAAAAATTTCAGAAGAGACTACCAGGTTGTCGTTATAACCAATGGTTGTTTTTATTTCTTCAATTTCTTCCTTCGGAAAACCCGGAACGATTCGATCGACCAGCGTATTGGCAAAATAATTATAGTTTTTTACCCAAGAGGTAAATGCAGCAGGTAGCTGCCAAAGTTTAGCATAATTTAAAATGGCTTCTTTTAGCTTTTCTCCATTTTTTTCTATCAATTCTACCGGAATAAACTTCAATCCTTTATCCTTTTCCCCATTAAAATAATTATATCTGTTCCATAATAATTGGGTTACTTTTCCTGGAAATGTAGATGGAAGTACACCATCCACTAGCTTGTCATCTTCCTTAAAAACAATACCGGCTTCGGTAGTATTAGAGATAACAATTTCCAATTCGGGCAAAAGAGCGAGTGCATCATAGGCTGCTTTATTTTTAAATGGGTTAACCGATTTTTGAATACAGCTAATCAAACGAGTTTTGCTGATGGCCTTGCCTTCTTTTAACCCACGAAAAATATGATGATAAAGATTATCTTGTTTGTTGAGCATATCAACCATGCCTTGTGCTATAGGCTGCACTACCGCTACACCACTATTATACCCATATTCAGCATTCATTTTATCAATCATCCAATCGGCAAAGGCTCTTAAAAAATTTCCTTCACCAAATTGGAGTATTTTAATAGGCAGCTTGTTGGTGGCAACTGTTTCTCTATTTAATTCTTGCATTTTTTTGTAAGAGTACTGTTTAATCTAAATCAAATCCAAAGTAATTTTTGGCATTATTATAACAGATATTTTCCACCATTGTACCCAACAATTCCATATCGTTGGGCAGTGCTCCGTTTACTACATCTGTGCCTAATAGGTTGCACAATATTCGCCTAAAATATTCGTGCCTGGGGAAAGACAAAAAGCTACGTGAGTCAGTAAGCATACCAATAAAAAGGCTAAGCAGCCCTATGCTCGAAAGAGAGTTTAGTTGGTTTTCCATCCCCATTTTTTGATCCATAAACCACCAACCTGTACCAAATTGTATTTTTCCTTTAATGTTGCCATCGTTAAAATTGCCTGTCATGGTGGCAAATAAATCATTATCGCGTGGGTTAAGGTTGTATAAAATAGTTTTTGCCAGTTGGTTGGTATTATCAAGTGTGTTTAAAAATTTTGATAAAGGGATGGCATGATTAAAATCACCGATGGAGTCATACCCTGAATCCGGGCCCAGCTCTCTAAGGCCACGCTCGTTATTATTGCGCAAGGCTCCTAAATGAAATTGTTGAGTCCACCCTTTGGCATGGTACATCTTACAAAGTTCGAGCAAAATATAGGCTTGCAGTTGTTCGGTTTCAAAACTTGTAAGTGATTTTCCGGCTCTCACTTTCTCAAAATTTGAGCTAATGTCAGAGTTATTATCCGAAAGTAGCGGAATGGTGTTAAAGCCAAGATCTGATATACGGCAACCATTGGCATCAAAAAAATCTATTCTTTTTTGCAAGGCCTCGAGCAAATTATCAAGGGTGTTTATGGCAGTGCCAGCACTTTTTTCAAGGGTATTTAGATACTTATTATAGGTAGTTGGCTTATCTACCCCAAGTGCTTTATCAGGCCTAAAGGAGGGCAGTACTTTAATAGCAAAACTTGATTTTGCTATTTGTTGGTGGTGGGCTAAATTATCCGCAGGATCATCGGTTGTACAGAGTAGTTTTACATGCATTTTGTTTAGCAAACCTTGGCAGCTAAATCCACTTGTTCGAAGCATTTCATTGGTGCCATCGTATATATCACTTGCCGTTTTAGGGCTTAATAATTCTTTAATTCCAAAATAGCGTTGCAATTCAAGGTGGCTCCAATGGTAGAGTGGGTTTCTAAGAGTTTGAGGAGCCGTTTCGCCCCATTTTAAAAATTTATCTTTTGCGGTAGCATTGCCAGTAATGTATTTTTCATCAATGCCATTGGCTCGCATAGCTCGCCATTTGTAATGGTCGCCCTCTAGCCATGCTTCAGTAATATTATTAAATTGCTTATTATCTGCAATTTGCTGTGGCAATAAGTGATTATGATAATCAATAATGGGCATTTTTTGCGCATGATTAAAATAGAGTTCTTCGGCTACTTTATTGGTTAGTAAAAAATCTTCTCCTAAAAATTTTTTCATTCCTTGTGATTTATTACTTTGTTAAACAACGTATGTTTTAATTGGTGCTTTTAAATATCTTTTTTTAGTGCCGTGTTCGTTAACGCTACACACAAATCTATTGTACTCCTGTTGATAAAAAAAGGAAAATCTGGCAAATTAAAATCATGAGTCCACTCCGAAAACAAACAATTTTCAATCCCGCCAGCGAATGGAGTAGATTTTCATTTTTTAAGATTCGGTGATGCCTTGCTCTGCCATAAGCGGCTACGCGAAGGCGATGCCTGGGTATCAACGGATTGAAAAAGGTGAAAAGATGCCCAAAAGAAACTTTTTTTGGTTTTAGGTGTTTTCGGAGTGGACTCACTCATTGGGTTTTCGATTGCTGCTGCAAAGTTAGTAGGTTCATCGTATTTATGGTGATAGTCATGATTTTTAGATTGAGAAAATTAATAAAACAAACAGAGCACCTCATTTCCGTATCATTAAGAATTTGTTTTAAATAGTTTATCCCAAATCACGGTATAAAACCCATAATTACAGTTCGATTTTTCGTGATGTTCTGCGTGAAAAGTGCTATTGCCAAATACCATTGGTTGTTTGGGCGACCTTATATTTAAATGAGCAATTACGCCATATAAGTAGTTAAAAAAGATAAAAACCAGAAAACTATACATATTAAAAAAAAATAAGTAGGTAAATAATGTTAACAGTGTACCAAAAAAAACTGCTTCCATTGGATGCATTACATAGAGGCTAAATTCATTAAAGTATTTATGTGCGTGATGGTTTTTGTGTATGATATTAAGTGGCCACATTATATGAGATAAATAATGCAACCCATACATCGCAAAATCAAAAGCAATAATTAAAAGCAATAAATCCCTCACAAAATAGTGATTAGTAAACATAATTTTGTTGATAGAAAAAAGGTAATAACCAGGGATTGCAATGATGATATTAATGACCAATGTTATGACACTTGTTTTTACATCTAAGCCAGTAACTTTTAAGCTTTTTAAATGCTTGGTTTGCGACCACCAAAAGCTAATAACCATATTAACTACATACATTAAAAGATTGGCAATAATGAGTACACTCCAAAACAAAAATGGATTTTTCAGTTCTTCCATTTAGCTAAATTAAAATTCGTGGGTTAAGTGTATTATTCCCATAGTTGGTGTTTTTGAAGTACAACTGGTTTACCAAAAAATAATTTGGCAGAATGTTTAAAAGATTCGGTAAGGTCAGAAACAAAAAAGCTATTATTTCCTTCTGCTAAGGCTCCATTCAATAAATTATTTTGTGCTAGAAATTCTTTAAGCGATTTAGCTGTTATTATTGAAGAATCTAGCATATCCACCTTCCCTTCAAAAAAAATATTTAACTCCTCCTTTATTAATGGGTAATGCGTACACCCCAATACTAAAGAATTAATGTGAGCTAGAGACTCATCGCCAAGGTATTTTTGAATGATATCTTGCGCAATATTATTATGCAAAAACCCTTCTTCAATCATAGGTACGAGTAAGGGTGTTGCCAATGAACTTACACGTATGCCTACCTTTTTGCTTGCTATGGAATTGGCATAAATATTAGAATTAATGGTTTGCTTGGTGCCAATTACACCCACTTGTTGATTGGCATGATGTGCTGCCACATAATCAACCATGGGTTCAATTACATTAATAATGGTTGCTCTACTGGCCACATATTCTTTTAAAAGCTCGTTGGCGGCCGCTGAGGCTGAGTTACATGCAATTACAATTACCTTGCACTGCTGCTGCAAAAAAAAGTCGGCTATTTTTATGGCATAAGCTTGAATGGTTGCCGTTGATTTATCACCATACGGTAAATGGGCTGTATCGCCAAAATAGATTAAATCTTCATTAGGCAATTCAGCTTTAATGGCATGAGCAACTGTAAGCCCTCCTATCCCACTATCGAAAATTCCTATAGGTGCATTTTTCTGCATAAGCAAAGATGTAATTATCGTATTTTAAAAAATACTTTTATAGCCAAAATAAAAAATAAGAATCCAATTAAATAGTTGCCAGATACTAACGACATTTTGCCTTCAAAAGCCAATCGTTTTAGGAGCGCAAAGTCTTCCTGCTTATTTACATTAAGCTTAAAGGCTGTTTTGCACACCTCTAAGGTAGAAACTAGCATGTTGCTATTTTTTATATATTGGCTAGCAGAAACAGAGTTACTCAAAACTCGTTTTTTTACTGTAATTATGGGTACATAGCAATACTTATACAACCTAGAAGAGCGCACCCAAAAGTCAAAGTCCTCGTAATGTAACGTTTCGTTATATCCACCGAGCGCATCTACCATCGTTTTTCGGTAAATCATCGTTACCGGGTTAATAAAATATTTACCTAAAATGGGTTTATAAATATTTCCTTGAGGCACATTGCCATTTTTAAAAAACGATTGTGTTACATGATTTCTTAGAACGACTCCCTCAGAGTTAACTAAAGCGGCATCCGCAAAAAACACCCCATATTCATCCCCTCTTTTCTGCAACTCTAAAACCCCCACGGATACACTGTTAGGCAGTAGCATATCATCAGCAGCTAAATCAATAATAAACGCTCCTTTGGCAAGCTTAAGTGCCTTATTAAAGGTTTTACAATGGCCAATATTGGCTTTGTTAAGGAGCCATTCAACCTCTTTATCTTTTACAAGCTTGCCAATAACATGTTGGCTATCATCAGTGCTGGCATCATCAGCAATAATTAATTGAATGTTAGGATAGTTTAAATCCCAAATAGATTGGACCGCCTTTGAAATATACTTTGCGTGATTATAGCAAATACATACGATGGTAACTAACGGGCTTTGCATAGGCTATAATGTTAAATGATAGATGTTCTTATCACTAGTTAGTCCTCCACGAGCCTTTTTAAATTTAAAAAGACCTGTATTAATTACACCATTTATACTTGATATTCCCAAGTCAAGAGCTTTGTAATCATGCTCTAAACAAAAAAGATAGATGTTTTTTAATAAAAAGGTGAAAGCACTTACCTTCCTGTACTTAAGGTGATCTGAATGAAGAAAATTATACAAAACAGAATTGTTTATTTTAATAGATACGGTTGCGGCTATTAAAGTATCATCATCCCATAAAGTAAATAAAATATAATTATCAGGGCAAGCCTCTATCGCTTTTTTAAGATTAAAAAAAGACATACTGGGGGCATTGTTTTTTCGTGCAAGCGTATCTAAAACTAAGTTATACACTTCAGGTAAATCTTGTAACGAAGCCCTCTTAAACTTATAGCCCAACTGGCTACATTTATTTGATCTAATCACCTCGCTTCGATCTGCAACTTCTTCAAAGGTGGGTTTTTGGGTTATTATATGCTGATTAGTCTCCGTTATATTTTTTTTAAATCCACACTCCTCTAATGCATTGGCCATAACCACAGCATTGGCCATATACATTGGAAAATGCTTAATTTTAACTTTAAGAACACCCTCCGTTTTTAAATTATCAATTATTTTTTTTATAAACCAAGTTAAATCCTGTTGGCTAATATTTTTCAACACATCAAAAGAGCCAAAAGTTGATTGGTAACCCGAAATAGCTTTTCCATTATCGATATAAAAAAATATTTGTGCAATGGGTTTTTCTTTTACTAATTGCCAACCAACTACTTTAAACGGCTTATTCAACAAAAACTGAGCTGAGTTAAAAAAATGCGCTCCAACCATACTTTGCTCAGGTGCAATTTCTTTTATTTGAAGCGATTTATTTACAGTAATGTTCATCTACTACCAAAGTAGTATTTTTGATTTATAACTCATCGCCTACTAAACAGTTTAGCTAAATTGATTGATTATTTTTTTACCATTGGCACAAGCGGCACAGGTCTTTATAAAGAAAAAGGAAGTAAATTTTTAGCATTTGCCTTCCCCGTTAATTCTATTGAACAGGTAAATAACAGACTAGATGAGCTACGTAAAAAGTACCACGATGCTCGGCATCATTGCTACGCCTATATTTTAGGAGAAGATGGATTGCAAATGCGAGCCAATGATGACGGAGAACCTAACCACTCTGCGGGCGACCCCATTTTAGGCCAATTAAAATCGGCTAATTTAACCAATACACTGGTAGTAGTGGTTCGTTATTTTGGTGGCACTAAATTAGGTGTAAGTGGCCTAATTACAGCCTATAAAACAGCAGCGGAAGAAGCGCTCAATTCGAGCAAAAAAATAAAGCAACTTATTTACGTCCCTATCCACCTCTCCTATGGGTATGGTTCTACCAATGAGGTAATGAAATTAATTGACCGTTATCATCTAAAAATCATTCATCAAGAATTTTTAGATAGATGCACGCTACAGGCTTCTATTATTATTAGTAAAAACGAAGCAATTTTAAAGGACCTTCAATTGCTAAAAGATACCGGTTACGATATTCATCTTGTAAAATAACAGATACTACTGCAAAATAAATGGGTACTAATAAGTACAATAATGATTGAATGATAAAATGATTGAATACTATACTAAAAATTAAATCATTTTATCATTAGTAAAGAAGGAGCATAATAACTATTTGCCTTTCAACAAGGTTATAGAGCCAACAACAATCACAAATAGCCATACTTATTACACTTTATTAATTATTAATAGTATTTAATAAAGTATTTTGCCAAAACAGGAAAAATAAACGTATAGTACTTGGCTATACAAGGTACTTTAACCGTACAACATAACAACAACTCAAAATAAAAAATTATGAACCACAAAACTCACCACTCAAATCAATTATTAGTAACAAAGTCCAATCACATTAGAGGTTGCTATATTTTTAACTAAAAAGCCATCAAATGTATGCTTGATGGATTCACAAATCTTTAAAAATGAAATTGGAAAACACTCAAACTCAAATGCGAAAAGGCATACTCGAATACTGCATATTGCAGATTATTGCGCGAGGTGAAGTGTATGCATCAGACCTGTTGCGTGAACTTACCAGTGCCAAAATTATGATTGTAGAAGGTACATTATACCCCTTGCTTACCCGTTTGCGTAAAGCAGGATTAGTAGAATATAAATGGGTAGAATCATTGTCAGGGCCGCCTCGTAAGTATTATACACTTACAAAGGAAGGCAATTTTTTCTTAAATAATTTGGAGCACACCTGGGCAGATTTAGTAAAATCGACCAAACTAATTACAAACAGAACCAAAAAAGCTACTAAATAGCATTAGCACCTGACAAAAACATTAATACAATGAAAAAAAATATAAGCATCAATATAAGTGGCATCATTTTTCATATAGAAGAAGATGGGTATGAGCGACTCAAAGAATATTTAGATTCTATTAATAAGTACTTTTCAACCTTTGATGATAGCAGCGAAATTATTGCCGACATTGAAAGTAGAATTGCAGAGATATTTTTAGAAAAATTAAAAGATGATAAGCAAATCATTACCCATAATGATGTAGTAGCACTGGCAACTACTATGGGGAGCATTCAGGATTTTCAAGCGGTGGAGGAAGACGCTGAACCAGATTATCAAGAAGAAGATACTACTAAACAAGCTAACCAAGAAAGCTTTGCAGGGGATACACAACCACCTAACAAGCGGCTATACCGAGATAATAAGCGAAAGCTACTGGGCGGAGTTGCGGCAGGTATTGCCCACTATTTTTCCATAGATCCTGTCTGGATTCGTTTAGGATTTATCGTTTTGTTATTCGATGTATTTATCACCTTTTCGGTAAGCCCTATTGCATTTATTGCCTATATTATTATGTGGATTGCCGTGCCAGGGTCGGATGAATTAGAAGAAGATAAATCGCTAAAAAAGCTGTACCGAAACCCGGAAGGCAAAGTAATTGCCGGTGTTTCGCAAGGCCTGGCCAAATTTTTAGACATTGACATAACCGTTGTTCGGGTATTATTTGTACTCTCTATCTTTTTAGGTGGCACAGGATTATTGGTGTATGCCGTACTATGGATAATTCTACCAGAAGCCACCAGCATTACAGACAGGGTGCAAATGGAAGGCGAGAAAATAACCCTTGAAAATATTAATTCCAGTATTAAAAAAGCGCAAGTAAAAGAAGCAAATCCAACAGAGGAATCGACATTGGCCACTGTGCTTTTATTCCCATTTAGGTTGTTAGGTAAAATCTTTAAAGGGTTTGCTCATGCCATTTCTCCAATAATAAGTTTCTTTGTTCAACTTGTAAGAATCTTTGCCGGGTTAGTTATTACCATTATAGGCGTTAGTCTTTTCTTTTCAATTACGGTATCAATTATTGCCTTATTGGGTGTTCTTTCAGGTGTAAATTACATACATGTTGATTTTATTCCGTTCAATATTTTTAGTGAATCGTTACCAACCTTTGGTATTATAGGAACGTTTTTAGTTACTGCCATTCCTTCCCTATTATTATCATTGGTGGGCATTTCGTTACTTTCAAAAAAATCTGCAATTTCTCCAACCTTTGGCTGGGCACTCTTTGGTGTTTGGATTATAGGAGCCGTTATGATGGTCGTAACCATACCAAAAGTGATTTTTCAGTACAAAGAAAATGCTCGTGTATCTGAAACCATCACCTATAATTCGGATTATGATGCTATGTATTTTGATGTAGCCAGTGCAGGATTAGGAGATTATAGTGGTTTACGACTTAAAATGAAGGGGTATGACGGCAACGAAATAAAGCTGGTGTCAGAATATTCTGCACAAGGACCCACCAAACATGAAGCGGCTAAAAATGCAAAGATGATTGCGTATAATGTGGTGCAAAACGATTCCATTCTACGATTCGATTCTAATATTCAGTTTAAAGATGGTGCCGTATTTAGAGATCAAAAATTGAGATTAACGCTTATGGTTCCGTACAACCTAAAATTTACAATGAACGAAGAATTTAACGATTTATTAAGTTATGGAATTACTTCGTATGGGTTTTATAAATCCGATATGAAAGATAATGCCTTTTATTTTAACGAATCGGGTTTAGATTGTTCCACTTGCTTAACCAGTGAGAGCAACATAGATAGACGCAGAGATAATTATGAAGAGGTATTCGAAGAAAGTTCCTCAACCTATGGAAACTCCAAATCCTATAAAATCGAAGATTTTGAAGCGGTAAGCATTATAGGCCCTTTTAGTGTAAGTATTGCCCAAGGTGATGAATACCGAGTGGTTATAAGTGGGCAAGACCATAAAATAAGTGAAATTGAAGTTGCAAAAACCGATGGTGTGCTTACCGTAGCCTATGATGAAGACAACATTGAGTTATACAAAAGCTATCGTAAACTTAAATTAAGAATAATAATGCCGAGTTTAACTAATGTTACCATTAAAGGTGCCTCTGTGGGCGATATTGCAGGATTTGAAGCAGAAAAAATGAAAGTAAGGCTTTCTGCAGCATCTGAAATTACGATTGACTCAGATGTAAAATTTATTGATTTATCGATAAGCAGTGCTTCAACCCTACACTTAATTGGCTCCGGAAATGTGCTCGAAGCAAAATTATCGTCCGCAGCACAATTAGATGCCTATAAATTTAATGTGCAAAATGTAAGTGTAAAAGTGAGCAGCGCAGCTAGTGCCAAGGTATATGCCACCGAAACACTAAGTATAAAAGCCTCCTCGTTAGGCGATGTAAAATACCGAGGAGGAGCTACCGTTACCAGAAGTAAAACCTCTTCGTTGGGGCAAATTTCTGAGGATTAACGTGTATGGTGAGCCATAGCCGTCTCTAAGGGTGGCTATGACCAATAACACCGTTGTATTTTAGTGATTCCTTTTCTAGCTATTGAAACGTATTATTTGCCCAAGTGAAAAATTCCGACAAAGAGAAAACCATCACATTTGTATCATTATTAGAGTCATTTGTGTAAAGTTTTTCTTTAACAGCATTTCTTAGCCAAGTTTTTGCTCCTGCCTTAAAACCATCTCCATCAATCAGAATCATAATATCTTTTTCAGGCATAGCTTCAATGGTGTTCAAGTATAAATAAGGCAATTTTTCATCTACCGATCCTGTCATTTGTTGCCATTTACATTCAATTCTAATACGCAGTTTGTGTTTTTTTGAGATTAAAAGAAACTCTGTATTTCCTTTATGCTTGTAAATTGTTTCAAAAGGAGCGTTTTTTAGCAATAGTTCTTTACCATACTTGTCCGGATTCTTTTCCCATTTGCGATACATTTCGATTTCAAATCCTTTTTGATTAAGAACAGCTTGGGTTTAAGAATTTTTAGATTAAAATTTAGATTACTATAGGATAACGATTGCCCAAAGATGGATTAGCATTATATTTGCAAATAATAAAATTTGATTTTACCTTGTACTTGTAAACACAAGATAAGTTATAATGGAAGGAAACACTCCAAGGCATAGGATAGTTTATGAAACAATACGGAAAAACATAGAAGAGCATGTGTACCCGGGAGACAGTTTATTGCCGAGCGAAAATGAAATGTGTGTGCTTTTTGGGGTTACCCGACCTACCATTAGGCAGGCATTAACCCGATTAGAAAATGATGGTTTTATTAAAAGGCATCAGGGGAAAGGTAGCATTGTTCAAAAGGTGCATCATCGATTGGGCATTTTATCCATTAAAGGAGTTAGCCAAATTTTAGGAACTCAGGGGAGTCTTACAACCAAAATAATTAAAAAGCCTTCGGTAGGGTTATGGCCTAATAATTTTATGTACGAACTAACAGAGGAGGAAAAATCTTTAGGCTGTATTAGAATGGAACGGCTACGTTTGTTAGACGACAAACCTATTATTTATGATATTGTGCATTTGGTAAATGTAGATATCCCTAGGTTCTGCCAAAAGAAGTACGAAAACCGCTCATTATTTAGCACCCTTAAAAACGATTATGGTATTGATGTGATTGATGGACAACAAAATATTCGCGCCAAAAATGCAAACAAAGATGTAGCAAGTCTTTTACAGATTTCTCGAGGAAAGGCTGTTTTGCACCTTGAAGGGGCTCATTATACCAGTAAAAAAATCCGGGTTTTTTCAGAAGCCTACTGCCATACCAATCATTTTTACCTGTACGGGTCATTTTAATTACTCCTCCCTAAATTGAATGATGTTTTATAAGCGGTGTGCTACTAAATTCAACAAAAAACTTTTGGTTTTATCATAACCTTCTACAAGAGACTGAGTGGATTAGAGTTTGCGAACGGAAATTTGTTCAAGCAAGTTTTAGCTCGTTCTTACGTTTATCTGCTGTCCTTTCCTTAAAAAAAGGTATATGTTTTAAAACTCGATCCTATAAGTAATAGTAGAAACAATTAGAAATAAACTATATTGTTTTAACTGACCATTCTCTTCACTAGCGCAAGTTTAGCGATAGCGTAACTTGTGTTTACAAATGATAAAAAGAGTCTTTGACTCGGCAAATAGTAAAATAACAATGAGTATAAAATACGAGATCAAACAAAACTGGACTTTATCACATTTACTCATCCTTGGTTCGTGTCCTCACGAAACAATTAAAAGAATTTAAAATATAACGGGTTGCAAGGCATTAAAGGCACAAGTTACGCCTTTCGCACAGCTTGCGCCAGTTGGAATAATAATGATAGAAGAAAACCCGTTCTTTAGCCTGAATTATGCAGGTTAGATAGTAGAAAAATCAAACGTATCTAAAAAGGCCGTGGTAAACTTACCCGACTTAAACCGCTCATCTTCCATTAATTTAATATGAAAAGGGATGGTTGTTTTAATACCTTCAATCACAAATTCCTGCAAGGCTCTTTTCATCCTTGTTATTACTTCTTCTCTGCTTTGCCCACTTACAATAAGTTTGGCAATCATAGAATCGTAATTGGGCGGAATGGTATAGCCAGCATACACGTGGCTGTCAATTCTAATTCCGTGCCCACCGGGCATATGCAAATTAGTTATTTTGCCAGGCGATGGCCTAAAATCTTTGGTTGGGTCTTCGGCATTAATTCTACACTCCATACAATAGAGTTTAGGAAAATAGTTTTTACCAGTAATTAGAATACCAGACGCTACTTTTATTTGCTCCTTAATTAAATCAAAATCAGTTACTTCTTCTGTAATAGGGTGCTCTACCTGAATACGGGTATTCATTTCCATAAAGTAGAAATCACCGTGTTTATCAAGCAGAAACTCAACGGTACCTGCTCCTTCGTACTTAATGGCTTCAGCACCTGCAATGGCCGCAGCACCCATTTTTTTACGTATTTTATCAGTTACAACAGGTGAAGGTGTTTCTTCAATTAGCTTTTGATGCCTTCGTTGGATAGAACAATCTCTTTCAGACAAATGGCATGCTTTACCATTGCTATCGCCTATAATCTGAATTTCGATATGGCGCGGCTCTTCAATGTATTTTTCCATATAAAGCGCATCGTTGCCAAAGGCAGCACCTGATTCCATTCGAGCATCATCCCATGCTTTTTGAAAACCAGATTCTTCTTTTACAATACGCATACCCCTGCCACCACCACCGGCAGTAGCTTTTAAAATAACAGGATACCCTAATTTTACAGCTTGTTTTTTACCTTCGGCAACCGATTTAAGTAAGCCTTCGGAACCAGGGATTACGGGCACTCCCGCCTTTTTCATGGTGGCCTTGGCAGATGCCTTATCGCCCATGCCGTTAATCATTTCTGGTGTAGCACCTATAAATTTAATACCATACTCACGGCAAACTTCGGAGAACTCCGCATTTTCAGATAGGAACCCATACCCCGGATGGATGGCATCGGCATTGGTAATTTCGGCCGCAGAAATGATTCTTGTAATATTTAAGTATGACTCACTGCTTGGAGCCTCTCCAATACAAATGGCTTCGTCTGCAAATTTTACATGCAAGCTTTCCTTATCGGCCTTAGAGTACACGGCTACCGTTTTAATGCCCATCTCACGGCATGTGCGAATAATTCGAAGGGCTATTTCGCCCCTATTGGCGATTAATATTTTCTTAAACACAAATTTGTTGGGTTAAATTTAAGAAGGATCCACTAAAAACAATGGTTGATCGTACTCAACAGGAGTCGCATTTTCAACCAATACTTTCACAATTGTTCCACTTACTTCTGATTCAATTTCATTAAATAGTTTCATTGCTTCAATAATACAAACTGTTTGACCAGCCGAAACAGAGTCGCCCACATTTACAAATGAGGGAGATTCAGGATTGGTAGAACGATAAAAAGTGCCTATCATAGGAGATTTTACTTCAATATAGTTTCCATTCTCCGATGCAGGTACTGCTGGCTCTGAAGCTACTGTTGCAGCAGCAGGGGCAGGTGGTGCTGAGGCAGCAGGCGCTTGAACTGCCATTGGGGCAGCAGCTACTTGAGTTACATCGGCACTCCTTTTCACAGAAAGTTTTAATTCTTCTGTTTCAATATTAACTTCGTTAAGTCCAGTTTCGGCAATAAAGTCTATTAGGTCTCGAATCTCTTTACTCTTCATAATTTTTTAGGTGTCTTAATTTTTTACACGCTCTGCATAAGAGCCTGTACGTGTATCAACTTTAATTATTTCGTCTTGGTTTATAAACAAAGGCACTTGTATTTCAGCACCTGTTTCTAGTGTTGCTGCCTTGGTTGAGTTAGTGGCGGTATCTCCTTTAACTCCTGGTTCAGTATAAGTAATTTTAAGCACTACAAATGCTGGAAGCTCGCAAGTTAATGGTTTCTCCAGCTCTGCATGGTAAATCACTTCCACCTCTTGGCCGTCTTTTAAAAATTGTGCCCCAACAATAAGGCTTTCTTCTAACGACATTTGCTCATACGTTTTACTATCCATAAAATGATAGCCTAGGTCATCTTTGTATAAATACTGATGTGCCCTGCGCTCAATGCGAGCCGTAGTAATTTTATGTCCAGATGAAAATGTATTGTCTATAACTTTACCAGTTTCTATGTTTTTTAGTTTGGTTCTAACAAAAGCAGGCCCTTTACCTGGTTTTACATGTTGAAACTCTGTAACTACATAGAGACCATGATTATACTCTATACACAGTCCGTTTTTAATATCTGAGGTAGTAGCCATAAATTCTTATAAAGTTGCTAAAATTAATTGAGTTATTTAGGATTATAAGCCCATTTAAGATAAATAGCTCCCCAGGTGAACCCTCCACCAAACGCAGCTAAAACCAAGTTGTCTCCCTTTTTTAATTTCTCCTCATAGTCCCATAATAATAAAGGAATAGTGCCTGAAGTTGTATTTCCATAGCGCTCAATGTTCATCATCACCTTGGAGTCATCTACACCCATTCTTTTAGAAGTTGCATCTACAATACGTTTATTGGCTTGATGAGGCACTAAATAAGCAATATCATCCCCTGTAAGGTTATTTCGCTTCATTATTTTTTCAGCATAATCGGCCATATTGGTTACTGCAAATTTAAATACCGTTTTGCCATCTTGAAAAGCAAAATGCTCTCTATTTTTAATAGTTTTTTCGGAAGCAGGATATTTGCTTCCACCTGCTTTCATATTTAAAAATTCAACACCCTTGCCATCGCTTTTATGAATTGAGTCTATAACACCTATATCTTCAGTAGTTGGCTCAAGCATAACTGCTCCACCACCATCACCAAAAATAATACAGGTGGTTCTATCGGTATAATCTACAATGGCCGACATTTTATCTGCACCTACAATAATTACTTTTTTGTACTTGCCGCTTTCTATGTACATTGCCCCGGTAGTAAGGGCATAAATAAACCCTGAACAGGCCGCTCCAATATCAAAATTAAATGCATTGTCCAGACCTGTGCCTGCGGCAATCAAATTTGCAGTTGCAGGAAAAACATGGTCGGGAGTTACGGTGGCGCAAATCACCAAATCAACATCTAAAGGGTCTGTGCCAGTTTTTTTAAGTAAGCCTTTTACCGCTTCAATGCCAATTATAGAGGTGCCTTTCGCTTCGCCTTTTAAAATTCTACGCTCTTTAATTCCAGTTCGGCTAACAATCCATTCGTCATTCGTATCTACCATTGTTGCCAACTCATCGTTGGTTAACACATACTCAGGCACATAACCATGTACTCCGGTAATAGCTGCATTAATTTTACTCATAATTTAAAACCGTATTGAGGTAAGATAGGTAAACTGTTTATTTATATATCGCCTGCAAATATTGAAAATATTCTATCAACATAATTATTTTAAAGGCAATAATAGAAATACTAACCATAAACTTATAACTCATATTTATATAATTACACTTAAGACGTCTCTATTAATTGATTTTACCAGAGGACACAAGCAATTAATAGAGAGGCCCTAAAACAGCAAAAATAGAATTGCATACAAGCACAAAAAGCCTCCCGTTATTTCGGGAAGCTTTCGCTTTAATATCTTTTACAGATAATCATAAGTACTGGTATTTATTTGCTTAAAAGCAAATAGAAGGTGTTAAACTGCTACTTCTTTTTCGATAGCAGGTTTGCCCTTATAATACCCACAATCAGCACAAACTCGGTGCATTAGTACAGGTGAACCACAATTAGAACACTCCATAAACGTAGCAGAAGTTGCCTTGTAATGCGTTCTCCTTTTATCTCTTCTCGATTTCGATATTTTCCTTTTAGGATGCGCCATTTTATTATTTCTTTATTTTATTTCTTTCAATTTTTTCCACCTTGGATCCATAGCAATTTGCTCATTTTCGTTGCTTTCTTCCGATGAGTAAATAAATTCATCTTCATCGTCTTCGTTATTAAACTTGGGATGAAGCTTTTTCATAGGAATTGCCACCCCTATAAATTCATAAATATATTGTGCTACATTTATGGTTTGCTCATTTCTAGGCATCATAAGTATTTCATCACTTAATTCTTCCCAGTCATCACCAAATTTTAAAAGCAATTTATTAGATACCAAAAGATTAAACCAAAAGGGGTCTAAACTCCGGTCGCAAATAAGTTCTACTTTTCCATCTATTTCAAATTTGAGCTCTATATAAGAGTCTGATTTTGCCAAGTTAAGGTGAATTTTTCCACTCCCCTTACTTACCAAAGAGCCTTCAAATAAGCTAAAAAAACTATCATCAAAATCAAACTCGTATTGATGAGAGCTATTCGATAATTTGAAGATATCTATATTATAATCTTTCCTTCTTACCACCTCTTCTCACTCAAGCGCACAAAGATATAAAGTATTACTGTATTTAACCTAGGTGAATTAAAAATTGTTGCAATAATAGGTATCTATTCAGCCGAAAAAACATAGCCACCACCCGCTAGCTAGCGGGAAAAGAACCACAAAGTATTAACCTAACACATATAAATTTTGTGAAACTTGGAGGCTTAGTGCCTTCGCTACGCCTGCCTTGCCAGTTCAGGCAGGCTGTGGCTAAAAAGGTAGCTTTAATGGGTGAGTAGGTACCAATAATATCAAAACTGCCTACATGCATTTAGATTGATGTGATACGAAGCGTTAAAAAAATCGCTATCCCGAATTATTATCGGATTGAAAATATTTTAGGTACTAATGGCGCATTATAGCACTTTACAACGCCTGAAGTATATTTTGAGTAGTTCAGCCTAAAAACTTTAGGGCTAAGCCAATCAATATTACTCAATAAACCTACTTTTGCAACCTAATGAGAAAAAAGCCAATTTTTGAGAACGTTTTAATCGAAGGCATTGCCGCTGAAGGTAAAGCGATTGCCAGAGTGGATAATAAAGTAATTTTTGTACCTGGTGTTGCCCCCGGTGATATTGTTGACATAAGAGTAACCCGAAGAAAGAAAAGTTTTTATGAAGGCACTGCTATCAAGTTTCATAAGTACTCTAAAGATAGAGTGAGCCCTTTTTGCGAATATTTTGGTATATGTGGGGGGTGTAAATGGCAACACCTGCCTTATAACTTGCAACTGCAATTTAAAAATCAGCAGGTGGTAGATAATTTAGTTAGAATTGGCAAAATTGATTTACCCACATTCAACCCAATTTTGGCTTCTAAAGAGCAAACGTTTTACCGAAATAAGTTAGAATTTACTTTTTCAGACACTCGTTGGCTTACTCGTGAAGAGATTGATAACTCAGACAAGCTGGAGCGAAATGGGCTTGGGTTTCATATACCAGGCAGGTTTGATAAAATAGTTGATATTAACAAATGTCATTTGCAAGCAGAGCCTTCTAACAAAATTAGAAACTGGGTAAAGGATTATGCACTAAAAAACGATATCCCATTTTTTAATTTAAACTCACAAAAGGGATATTTAAGAATCTTAATAATTCGCACCTCTTCTACAGGCGAAAATATGGTGATTTTACAAGTAACTAAAGACAAACCTGAGTGGCTCAATCCACTGTTAGAGGGATTGGTAAACGAATTTTCGGAGATTACCTCCTTAAATTATGTAATTAATAATAAGCGCAACGAAACCTTTAATGATTTACCTGTTCATAATTATGCAGGAACTCCTTACATACAAGAAGCGATGACGATTGAAGAGGGCACCCCTGAAAAGCTCACCTTTAGAATTGGTCCTAAATCGTTTTACCAAACCAATAGCCATCAAGCTTATGAATTATATAAAATAACTAGAGAATACGCTAACTTAACAGGCCATGAATTGGTCTATGATTTATATACAGGCACAGGTACCATTGCCAATTTTGTAGCCCACCAAGCTAAAAAGGTAATTGGGTTAGAATATGTAGAAGATGCCATTAAAGATGCTAAAATAAATTCAAGTATCAATAATATTACCAACACTGAATTTTATGCGGGTGATATGAAAGATCTTTTAAATGAGGAGTTTATTCAGAAACATGGCCAACCCGATGTAATTATTACCGATCCTCCACGTGCAGGTATGCACCAAGATGTAATTAATATGCTCTTAAAAGTTGAAGCTGATAAAATTGTGTATGTAAGTTGCAACCCTGCAACCCAAGCCCGAGATTTAGCTTTACTAGATGAGAAATACAAGGTAACTAAACTACAACCGGTAGATATGTTTCCGCAAACACATCATGTTGAAAATATTGCTTTATTGGAGTTGAAATAGCAACTTACCCCTCCAACTTATAAAATTCACCTTCATAATAAGCTGTTACAGGGCTACCTTGGTAATCTGTGCAGTTAATATCTATTTGATAAGTGCCATCTCCATTATTTTTAATGGTAACAGTTCCAGCTAAATATGAGCCAAAATCACTTGCTCCTGTACTCCAATCTACGTTAAGCTCGGTAGCAGCCCTGCTTATAGAAAAGTTATTATTCACCATTCCATCAACCGTGTAAGTACCCGTTCCAATGGCTTCATCTTCTGTCCATAAAGTAAACCTAAAGTAGCTTCCTGTGCCTGAGTAAGACCAAGTAGGTTGGTAGGTAGCCTCGGTAGTGCCTGTATGAAAAACCAATTCGAATTTATAATTTTTATTGGCAGGCAACTTCACATAACTTACCATTTCAGCAAATTTAATCTCGTCCTCCACCCCATTAATAAGCAATTTATTTACAATTTCTTTGGGTGGTTCTTCGGGCTCTGTTAAAAAAGAGCAGCTCCCCAACAACCCAAGTAATACAATTATTAAAAAACGATTCATTTTATTGGTTAGTAAGAATATTGAAACACAAACTTAAAAAAAATAATTTAGTCAATTGTTTAACGTACAGAATCTATCAAAGGCTGAAAACCTACCGAAAAAAAATAATGAGTAAGTTTAATGCCCAAAATGTAACACATTTGGTGGAATTAGCCCTAAAAAAAGGTTATTTCGATGATTTAACTAGTGCATCGTTCCGTATATAAGTTTGCAATAGATGTTTAAAAATAGTATCTTACGGCATAACAAAATTGAAGAAACACAAATGCCATTTGAACGAAAAAGAGCCGATTTACTATTATCAGAATTAGATAATGCAAAACTGCAAACAATATCAAAATCAGGGAAAGAATCCTTTTCAAGGGTTAGCCGAGCAAAAATATTACTTTCATATTCTCGAAATGAATCAATAAACTCAATAGCCAAAAAACATCATGTGTCTCGCCCTACTGTGGAAAAGTGTGTCGATAAAGCATTAGTAGGGGGGGATAGAAGTGGCTTTATCAGATTTAATGAGGAAAGGAAGTCCATCTACAATTACAGCGGATTCAAAAATGTGGGTTATTAACCTTGCTTGTCAAAAACCGAAAGATATCGGATATGCATCAGAGTTTTGGACAATTAGTCAATTAGCAAGTCATATACGAAAAAAATGCAAAGTTGAAGGACACCCATGCTTAGGTAAAGCTGCTAAAAGTACAATTTTTCGAATACTAAATGAAGCATCTATTAAACCACATAAGATTAAGTACTATTTAGAAAAACGTAATCCGGAGTTTGATGAGAAAATGGCACAGATATTATACGTATATAAAGAAATAGAACTACACAACGAACAATTGGAAAACAATGAAATTGAGCGTGATTTTGCAACACTTTCTTATGATGAAAATCCTGGTATTCAAGCAATTGAAAACATTGCTACTGACCTTTCCCCCGTTGTTGGAAAAAGTACAACTTGGTCTCGTGATTATGAGTACAAACGACATGGTACTTTGAGCCTATTGGCTGGAATAGATTTGCATAACGGTAGAGTAATAGGGCTTCAACAGACATAGAAGTCGAGAGTTCTTAGAAAAAGTGGATTCAGAATATCCAAAACACTGGAAGTTGCGGATAATATTAGACAATCATTCAGCCCATATATCGAAAGAAACAATGACGGCACTGACAAAATATCCCAACCGGTTTGAGTTTGTTTTTACACCAAAACATGGTTCTTGGTTGAATTTAATCGAAATGTTTTTTAGTAAAATGTCAAGGTCATTTCTTCGTGGAATTAGGGCAAAATCAAAAGATGAGCTACGAGAACGGATACTTAAATATTTAGATGAAGTGAATTTGGATCCAGTTATATTCAGATGGAAATATAAATTAGAGGATATTATAATTTAACAATATATTGTAAGCGTAATTATGGAACGTTGTACTAGGTGAAAAATTTAGGCCTGAAATTAGAATTGGAATCGATAGTTTTTTTTGAAAATATTGCAATTGAAGCCGTAGTTAGTGCCTGTCCGAAAACTTAAAAAGCCTTTCTATTTGTCTGATTTACTTGATTATGCACTCAAATTTAAATTGGGTTTAGTTTCAAAAGAGGCCGTAAATGGTTAAATTTAGACCGTAGTGC
>Ga0256839_1000480_pt1 | contig 51806 bp, 48 predicted proteins | sample 354166metaG_FD_185968 | JGI IMG/M metagenome (GOLD analysis project Ga0256839, IMG submission 185968) | Hydrothermal vent microbial communities from Mid Atlantic Ridge, Atlantic Ocean - 354-166 | ecosystem: Environmental > Aquatic > Marine > Hydrothermal vents | place: Atlantic Ocean: Mid... | reverse complement strand
AAAACTCCTCCCAAGCAAACTTCATAGGGCGGTTTTCAAGCATAGCATCGCCGCTCATACTAACCAGCCCATCCTTAACCGAAAAAGCCAAACTCTCGCCGCTTAAATCCATTTTACCAACAACATCAGGCAGCAAAATATTTTTAAGAGTTCCGTCAACGCCAATTTTAAATTCCTTAACACTAACGCCCTTACGCGCAGGAAATTTCAAATAAACATCAAGCGCGGCGCTCCCCTTAACCTTATTAATATCCATATCAATATCATCATCAATATTAATCGGATCATCAGAAAGATAATGCATAATATCATGCAATGAGCCGTCAAGGCTTACTTTTATATCAGCGTCGCCCTTGCCTTTCTCCGTTATTTGATCGAATAAAAGACTAGCTTTAGACACGTTCAACTTACCAAGTTTAGCTTTGGCTACATTTATTTTTAGCTCATCTTTGCTAAGATCAAAATTGCCACTACCCGACGCTTGCTCAACTTTATCTAGGGGCTCGCGATAATCAACGCTCATATTCTTAAATGAAAAACCAGCCTTTAAATTATCAATATCCGCGCTCCATTTTGGTTTTATTGGCCCGATAAGCCCAAGATTTATATCTTCAGGAACGCCCTTTTCCGCCAATATATCAAAACCAAGCCAAGCATCTTTAAATGCCCCGCCTGATATTTTCTTTAATATCCATGCCTCGCTATTATCCCCGCGAAGAGCAGCAGGCCATAGCGGATCAATCTGCGCATGTTTTAAATCATCAATCCATATTTTAGCAAAGCCATTAGCCTTATTATCATCATGAGTAAGCTCCGCCGACGCAAAAACAGTTACATCTTTAAGCTTCACTTGCGTATCTCGAAGCACAAAAGCCTTGCCCGCATAATGATATGACGCGCTTAATGATAGGTCATTATAAGGCACAGCCTTATCTGATAAATCAGGATGAATAATCTCACCGCTTTTAGAAGTTAAGTTGATATTTATGTCATCAGGCACAAAATTCTCATCAAGAATAGTGTCTATGCGCGCATCTAAAACTATATTCTGGTTAGCCAAAGTACCAAGTTCAGGAATTTTTTCTGCAATCGCTTTGATATCTATATTTTTAAGATCAGCAGATAGATCAACTTTTTTCTGCCCCCATAAATATTTCATATCAATGCGAAGCGTAGATTTATCCAAACCAATATCAGGCAAAGCCAAGTCAGCATAGCCTTCCATGCCTTTGTGGGTGCTGTAAAAACCCAAATCAAAATCAGGGAGCGACCAAGATTGCTTTAACAATTTATCATCAATAAGCAGCCTTGCATCTTCAATTGCAAATGCCTGCAAGCGAGCGATTAGAGATTTTTTCTTGCTCTCTTTATTTGGGCGTGCGAGATAACTGAAAATACGTGTTGTAACGGCAAATTGCTCCTCATGAATATCTTTTGGTGCACCCTGTCCCAAATCGATATCAAAGCTTCCATCACTTTTGCGCAGCAATCGCACTGTTGGTTTTTTAAGTATTATAGCTTTCGGCAATATTTTCCCTAAAAGCAAGGCAGAGCGCGAGAAACTGAGCGCCGCCATATCAACGGATATTATCACCTCGCCGCTTTTTTTAAATAATTGCCCGCCACGTAATTGTAAATATAGAGGCCCTGCAAGGCTAGGCCAGTATAAAACCACGCTTTCCATACGCACATAATTGCCCGTCACCTCATCATGCAGCGATTTTTCTATATAATTTTTGGCAAAGCTAATATCTAATGGATCGCTAGCAACTCGCCAAATAAAAGCAGTAATAACCACCGCAGATATAAGAGCCGTCAAAGCCATTATTTTCATGCTAAATGCACTTATATGCCAACAAAAATGCCCCAATTTCTTTGGCACAATATATCCCTTTCGAAAAAGAATTATAATATAATGGTGCTATATTAAAGCAAGGGATTTATGGCTTATTAATGAAAATCAATATGGCTAGCTGGATCATCAGGAGAGTTATTATGACCATAACCTAATTGGATAAAATCCAAATATTTCCTTGACATTAAAAGAAAATCTTCTGATTTAATCAGGGTGTTCTTAATAATATCAGCTTTAGCTTCCACGTCTTCTTGGGTAAGGTCATTCTGATAATGCAAATAACCAATATCAACATCTAAACTCTCAACACATAAATCAGCCAAATCATTAAGGCTTTCACATGTATGGGCGTAAACTTCACCATATAAATTATATAAAATTTCCTCATCCATATCAGGTGAAATTAAATCCTCATTTTCTAGGCAAAATTTAGTGATTTTGCTAGGCTCTTCAGGAACATAAATATTATGTTCAGCCACAAAAGCACTAACACGCTCTGCCATTAAATGAACACGATAACTAAGATTATCAGTTTCACCAATATCATTTTTAACAGCGAGGATAAGGTTGCGCTCTCCCATGTTGATAAATTGGGACAAAGAAACTTCCTGCAATTTGCTAAGTAAGACTAAAGAATTATTTGCATCCACCAAGGATAAAAAATATTTTGCCATATAATCACAGGTTAGATGAGTATGTTTGCTTTCTATTGCCTCATACTTAGCCTGATCATTTGGTAGCAAAACCAACGGAATATCATTAAATAAATCATTGGGAAGGGATTTAATATCACCAAGCCCCGCCTCAATCACAGAGACGCGCTCTTTTAAATCTCTCTCAATCTCTTGCCGAGTATTAGAAATTTCAAAAAAATCCATTGTATTGCTCATTATGCACCACCCTTATAATTTATTTTCACGGACTATATATCAGCCAAACGCATTATGCAAACTTTTTGTACAAAAAAAGCGAGCCATAAAGACCCGCTTTTGCAATTACCATTATAATTAAGAGCTAAAACAATGTTTAAGCAGCAACCTTAACAGGAACTTTATTACCGCCGCGAGCGCCATTCATATGGTCATGAACATGGTTAATCATCAAATCTATATTATTGTGGAAAAAGTGATTAGCCTCTGGCAATACGCGGTAATCGACTTCAATGCCTTTTTGCTCATGCAGCTTTTCAACAAAGCCATCGACCGCTTCTTTTGGAATAACATCATCGCGCGCGCCATGCAAAACCAATCCTGACGTAGGACAAGGCGCAAGAAACGCAAAATCTTCGGTATGGGCAGGCGGAGCAATGGATACAAAACCCTCAACCTCAGGGCGGCGCATTAAAAGCTGCATCCCTATCCATGCACCAAATGAAAATCCAGCAATCCACACATAAGGCGCATTAGGATTAATGTCCATCATCCAATCAAGCGCCGACGCTGCGTCGCTAAGCTCGCCCTCACCTTCATCATAAACGCCTTGAGAACGACCAACCCCGCGAAAATTAAATCGCAAAGTTGAAAAGCCACGCTCTGTATATGCTTGAAACAATGCATGAGTGATCTTATTATTCATAGTTCCGCCATGCTGCGGATTTGGATGCAGTATCAACGCCAACGGCGCATCCTTTTCTTTTGAATGCGTGTAACGACCTTCGAGACGACCTGCTGGACCACTTAGAATAACTTCGGGCATTTATATACAACCTCATTTTTACATTATTAATTAATTTACGCTGTTTATAGGACACAATCAAAAATAAGTCTACATAATTCTTATAAGTGCTTGAAAAACAATGTGGATAATACAATAATACCGCCATGAAAAAAGAATATATATATCTTGATTATAACGCAACCACCCCACTTCGCCCCGAAGCATGGGGAATAATGCGCGATATTTTAGACACTAGCCACGCATATAACGCCTCATCCATTCATCATTTTGGGCGCAAGGCACGCAAATACATAGAAGATGCGCGGGTGCAAGTGGCAAAACTTGTCAATGCAGATGCAAATCAAGTCATATTCAATAGCGGGGCAACTGAAGGAAATAACACAATATTGCTGCATTTTGCCAAAACATATCCCGATGACACCATATTAATTGCAGATGGGCAGCATCCATCAATAATGAAATCCTTGGCTATATTGGATAATATTAAGACTATTCCAATTGACAAGGGCGGCATTGTAAACATCAAAGAACTTGAAACATTACTAAGCAACAACAAAATATCACTTGTTTCTTGCTCATATGCTAGCAGTGAAACAGGGTCGATACAAAACGTTTCGGAACTATCTGATTTAACGCATAAACACGGCGCATTGCTTCATTGTGACGCAACGGGGGCGGCAGGTAAAATTCCGCTCAACATAAAGGAAAGCAATATTGATTTCCTAACCATATCATCACATAAAATCGGCGGCCCTCAAGGAGTTGGAGCGCTTATTATCGGGATATGCGGGCAATCCCCTGCCCTGCTATTTGGCGGAGGACAGGAAAAGCACATGCGCGCAGGCACTCAAAATGTTGCTGGTATAGCGGGATTTGGCGCAGCTAGCCAAGCCGCCCTTGAAAGCTTAAATGAATATCAAAAACTTGGATTGTTAAGAACCAAATTAGAGAGCAAACTCAAGGAGTTATCACCCGATATTATAATTCACTGCAAAGATATAAAGCGCATCCCCAATACCAGCTTTTTCAGTTCCCCATCAATAAACGCGCAAAATATATTAATGGCTCTGGATTTAGAAGGAATAGCGATAAGCAGCGGCTCAGCATGTTCAAGCGGCTCGGTTAAGCCAAGCCGCGTCCTAACTGCAATGGGGCTAGATGAAAAAACAGCATCAAATTCCTTGCGAATTTCCATGGGCTGGGCTACGAAAGAGAGTGATATTAAGACATTCCTAAGTGAATGGGAAAAGATCATTAGGCGAGTAACTAATTAAGGGATAATAAATAGCTATGCCAACCATAAAAGTAATACAAAAAGATGGCTCACAAAAAGAAGTTGCGGCAGAAAATGGCTGGTCAATTATGGAAGTTCTGCGCGATGAAAACTTCGATAATATAGAGGGGGCTTGCGGAGGAGCGCTTGCTTGCGCCACATGCCATATTTATATCCACCCCGATTGGCGCGATAAAATAGCGGCGGCAGAGCATGAAATAACCGAAGAAGAAGAAGACACGCTAGACCAAGCTTTTGACATTAACGACCATTCCCGCCTTAGCTGTCAAATCCGCATGAGTGATGAGCTAGACGGCATTATTGTTGCCCTTTCTGGCGCGAAAATTGATTGGTAGTTATTGGAATGATTAGACATATAGTAATGTTCAGCGCAAAACGCCCTGAAAATATTGACACTATTTATGCGGGATTAAAAAATCTCGAAAATATTAAGGGCAACTGGCTGCTTCGGGTTACAAAAAACGAAAAACTCGATCAAATAGCCAATGATATTGACGTGGTTGTCTATGGTGAGTTTCCCGATAAAAATGCACTTATGCAATATAAATCAAATAAGATATATCAAGATACTATTGAAATAGTGCGCCCCTTGCGCGATCAACGCATCGCAGTCGATGTTACAGCTTAAAGCTCTAGGTCTTTAATAAAAGATGGTAAATTAGAATGATTACCCATGTAAATTCTACCACCAATATTAATGATAAGGTCTTGTAATATTATATACTATATTTATGAAAACTAGCTAGAAAAAATAATGACTTTAGCTACATCTCGCGTTTAAGAGCCCATTTGACAATAGCCTCATCTTCGGTCATTTGCCCATAAATGACGATTTGCTTGGTTTTGCGGGGGATAGTGCCATTGCCTAAATACATGCTATCTTCTAATGCTAGCATGCCAGCGGAGCGAGAAAATCGCCAGCCAGCGCCGCCAGCCATGCGCAGCAATACCTCATCTCCATCACTTATAATTGAGGCACTAACGCTTGGGTGGAGGTGGAATCTTACGGCGGTTTCAACAGGGCAGGTTAGCTCAAACGCGCAAGAAAGCTTATCTTCTCCGCGCAGATCATGCCCTTCATCTGCTAAATAAATTTTGCGAGTATGAGTAATTCCATTTAACGGCACATAGCCATTATGAGAGGCAATAATAAGCGCAGCGTCTTTGGTTTCTTCGCGGTGAATAGTTGTTTTAGTTACCTTGCGCCCAAAATGACCATCTTTTTTTATCTCGCAAGAATTACGGTAATCAAGGCATAGGGCGCTATGTGCAGCCGTAGCTCGAAGTGCATCTTGCCATTCCTTTGAGGTCGGGTGAGAGCCGCAAGAAACAAATAACCGCCCCTTACCATAGCAAAACTCAAAGGCAAGTGCGGAAGCATGGGCGCATTTATCATGCGGGGCATCTACAGCAGCGCCAACATCCATAAGTAGCATAGACCGCCCTAGCTCTAGGCGTTCATAGCCAGTATCTTTCAGGCTTTGCCCTGCTTTTTTATGTGTGCCTGCTTGTGCAAGAATGGAGTTAATACCCTCAACCTCGCCCAATTGCCCGCCATGGAGAAGTGCTAGTCTACGGTCATTATAACGCAATATCCTAAGGGCGCAGCTCATATTAGTGATGGCAGAGCTTAAAAATTCAGGCACAGGATAGCCGCCCGCTTTTAATGCAATTCGCATCTCAACCATAATCTCAAGTACGTTTAACAAAACAGCAGGAGAGCGCGATACATGCCCGCCATCTGCATTTATTTGGATGGTAATTTGCTGTTTTAGCGATGCTAAAGCTTGGTTTAACCATTTCTCATGTCCATCAAGCGCAATAGCAGCATATAATAGCCCCTTTATTGCCTCAAACCGCGACGCATTATTTAGTTCTTCACTAGATTTTTCAAGGGCATTGCTCAGATGTTTTGCTTGCTTAACGATAGATGACAATATTTTATCTTCGAATTCATCGCTAGCATTGGCACAAAAAAACTCATAATGGCATATCCACATAGCAAGCCTGCGACCAATTAAATCATTGCGCCAGACATCCGCATTCCAAGAGTTATGGCTATCAATCCAGCTTTCAATCATCAAGCGCCCCTGCTCACGCGCTAATGCTCCATCAAGTGCGCGCAGATCACGCAGCCAGCCAAATCCATGCATATGCGAGTTCCAGATATCATCGGCTTCTTGCGGTTGCCACCACTCGGCATGCCATAGCGCCCCTGAGCGATCACCAACTCCCGCCGCATCTAAAAGCTCCCGCGCGAGGCTAGCATCTCCAACCCAAGGATCAGCGGGGCGCACAATTAATCTATCGGGCGCATCTTCGTTTAAGCTCCAATCATATAAAAAGCTATTATAAGCCATGTGACTAGCTTTGTTTTTTAAGCTTTCAATTATATTAAAAACCATTATATGCCTCTTAATGCTTTGATATTCTCGGCGTATTTATCTGCTCCGCCCTTAAATACCGCGCTTCCTGCTACTAAAATATTTGCGCCAGCTGCTATAACTTGTTTGGCTGTTTCGGGGGTGACCCCGCCATCTACTTCTAAGTCAATATCGCGACCTGTGTCATTTATCATGCGCCGCGCCGTAGATATTTTATCCAACAATGGTATGAATTTTTGACCGCCAAAACCGGGATTGACCGTCATAATCAGCACTAAATCAACCATATCCATGACATGTTTTATGGATTCAACAGGGGTATGAGGGTTAAGCGACACCCCCGCCTTTACGCCTTTTGACTTAATATGTTGAAGCGTCCTATGCAGATGCGCCCCCGCCTCTACATGCACTGTGATAATGTCAGAGCCAGCGGCAACGAAATCATCAATCAAGTAATCAACGGGCGAAATCATCAAATGAACGTCAAATGGCTTTTGCGTGGATTTGCGTATAGCCTTAATAACGGGCGCGCCAAAGGTAATATTAGGGACGAAATGCCCATCCATAACATCAATATGGATATAATCCGCACCTGCCATGTCAATGGCTGCTACTTCCTCGCCTAGCTTCGAGAAATCGGCGGAAAGGATAGAGGGGGCAATTTTGATATTGGATACATCTGTCATTGTGAATACTCAAGAATAAGAAATGATAGTTACGCCACCAATATAACAGATATCCACATAAATATCCACAGTGTTTTGCAGGGTTGTTGTTCTGGTTTAAAGCAATAATTTTTGTTCTTTAGATAGAGCCTTAATTTCCAGCTCTCTTTTAGATGCGGATGATCTATCCTTGCATTCTTCTTGGTAAATAAGCTTTAAAGGCGCACGACCTTTAGTATATTTTGCGCCCTTGCCTGCTTCATGCTCTTTCAAGCGGCGCGCTATATTAGTAGTAATGCCCGTATATAAAGTTAAGTCCACGCATTCAACAATATAAACATACCACGCGCTCACCTAATAAAGCCCACCTGTCCCCGTTGTAATAGAAGATGACGCAGGAGCAGGTCTGTCTAGCGGCATGTTATTATAAGCATCACTAATGCTATTTTCATCATCTCCAAAATAGCTTGGCATTAATGATATTCCATCACCATCTAATATATATATATCATCTGTTGGCTCTGTTCCTATAATGAATGACTCCCATATGACTTTTTCATCGCCACTTTGCGCGCGCGCACCTGTTTTTGCATTGATGCGCAAAGTCCGAATACCAGATGGTTTTCTAAATGGTGCGGGCGGCTTATCTGCTAGTGCTTTTCCCATAAAGCTTTTAAATATTGGAACAGCAAGCGATGATCCTGTTTCTTTTCTGCCAAGTGATCTTGGGTTGTCAAAGCCAGTAAACACGCCCACAACTAAATTAGGGGAATAACCAATAAACCAAGCATCAAGCGAGTTATTGGTAGTTCCTGTTTTTCCTGCCAATGGTCTGCCAAGTGAGCGTAGCCGCGCAGCCGTGCCACGCTGAACGACGCCCTCCATGATAGATGTTATTTGATATGCGGTGCGCTTATCTGCTATTTGCTCTCTTACATCTGGAATATCAGGGACGAGTTGATTCTCCCATTTTATCATGTTGCCGCAAATGTTACAGACACGCTTTTCATGTTTAAATATTGTTGCGCCATAGCGATCTTGCACACGATCAATAAAGGTCGGAGTGATTTTCTTACCACCATTAGCCAAAACACCATAAGCCGCCGTTATGCGCAAAAGCGTAGTTTCCGCTGCCCCTAATGAATTCGCTAAAAGGGGGCGCATATTATCTGTAATGCCAAAATGATCCGAATATTTCGCGATTAGATCCATACCAAGGAAATCCGCTAAGCGCACAGTCATAAGGTTACGTGATTTTTCAATGCCAACGCGAATTGGCGTAGGGCCATAGAAATTCTTTGAATAGTTGCTTGGCTTCCACGTGCCTGCAATTTCATCCTCTAATACAAATGGAGCGTCCAGCACAAGCGTTGCGGGGGTAAAGCCCTTATCAAGCGCCGCCAAATACACAAATGGCTTAAATGCTGAACCAGGTTGGCGGTTGGCTTGCGTTGCACGGTTAAACTCACTTGCGCCATAACGATAGTTCCAGCCACCTTGCATTGCAAGCACCCGCCCTGTATGAGGGTCAAGAGCAATTAATGCGCCTTGTATTTGCGGAATTTGACGCAAATCATAACCTTCACCGTCTGACTTTGCCTGCACCATAATAATATCGCCTATATTAACAACTTGGCTCATAGATGTTATTTTTTTGCCCAGAGAATAACCCTCATTCATGTATTTGCGCGCCCATTTAACATCGTCTGATTTAAGTTCGCTTTGGCTAAGATCTGTAAACCCTATCTTAGCCGCCTTGTCTGATGTCTCCAAAACCACAGCTAGCTCCCATTCTTTAAGCATAGAGCTAGGGCGTTTTATATTTTTAAGCTGCGCGCGCCAATTATCCATATTATCTAACGTACTTAAACTTCCGCGCCAGCCATGGCGCATATCATAAGCCATAAGCCCTTCGCGCAAGGAAGTCTCGGCAATATGCTGCAACTTTGGATCAACAGAAGTTCTAACAACAAGCCCGCCTTGATAAAGACTATCCTCCCCATATAGGCTTGACAATTCGCGCCTGACTTCCTCCGCAAAATATGGAGCGTCCACGCGTTTGCTTGTATCCTTGCTCATAGTAAGTGGCGCAAGCCTTGCTAGCTCAGCCTCCGCCTTAGTTATATAGCCCTCGTCAAGCATGCGCCCAATTACCCAATTGCGCCTTGCTAAGGCTTTATCATGGTTTTTTATTGGGTGATAATTATTAGGGGCTTTTGGCAATGCTGCAAGATATGCGACCTCAGAAATGCTGAGTTTACCCAATGACTTACCAAAATAATAAAGCGAAGCCGCGGCGACCCCATAAGCCCCTCCACCAAGGTAAATTTCATTCAAATAAAGCTCTAAAATATGATCTTTACCCAATGTTTTATTCATACGGTAGGCGAGAATTGCTTCTTTTATCTTGCGAACATATGACAGCTCATTAGTAAGCAGGAAATTCTTTGCGACTTGCTGTGAAATCGTAGATGCGCCCTTTGGTCTGCGCCCTGTTCCTGCATTTTTTAAATTAGATATAATAGCGCGCAAAACGGCCTTCATATCAACGCCGCTATGGGTATAGAAATTCTGGTCTTCCGCAGCTATAAAGGCTTGCTTTACTTGGTCAGGGATAAATTCTATCGGTACAAACACACGTTTTTCTTGGGCGAACTCCGCCAATAAATGACCGTCACCCGCATAAAGCCTTGTCACAATTGATGGCTCATAATTGCGAAGCTTACTGTAATCGGGCAAATCTTTTGAATAATAGTTAAGTACATATGCAAAACCGCCAATCGCGACAATTGCACCTAGAAATCCAATAGAAAATAAGCCTAAAAACCCGTACCAAAAATATTTCATTTATTATCTTGCTCTTTATATAGTCGTTATATAAGCCTAGGCAAGTCGCCTTGTTATTGGGCCATCAGAGCGCCCATGTATAAACTGGTCTACATATTCATTACCAGAATGATCAAGATCACCTACCGCGCCCTTCCATATTATTTTACCGCCATGAATCATAGCAACATAATCAGCAATTTTTCTAACGCTTCCCATATCATGGGTGATAGAAAGCGCAGTCGCGCCAAGCCCCTTAACCTGCTCTACTATAAGCTCATTAATCACTTCTGCCATTATAGGATCAAGCCCTGTTGTTGGTTCATCAAAAAATATAATATCAGGGCTAATCGCCACTGCGCGAGCTAAACCAACGCGTTTTTGCATGCCGCCAGAAAGCTCGGCTGGATATAGATTTGCGACTTGCTCTTTCAAACCAACCGCTTTAATTTTTTCAATCGCGATTTCTCGCGCCTCTTTTTTGCACATTCCATGACCATGGATAAGCCCAAAGGCTACGTTTTCCCAAATCTTAAGGGAATCAAATAAGGCGGCCCCTTGAAATAGCATGCCAAATTTTTTCATAAACTCCGCGCGAATCTTATGATTTTGCCCCGTGCTTTCCGCACCATCAATCATGATAGAGCCGCTATCAGGTGGAATTAGACCAAGTATGCACTTAATCATAACGGATTTACCAGTTCCTGATCCGCCTATAACAACCAAAGATTTACCCTCAGGCACGCTTAAATACAGCTCATCCAAAACACGGTTGCTTCCAAATGCTTTGGTAACGGCTTTTAGCTCAATTTTTATTTTATCACTCATGAGAAAAATATCTGTGTTAGAAGATAGTTAAATATTAGTATCAATATAGATGATGACACAACAGCATTAGTAGTCGCCGCGCCAACGCCTTGCGCCCCGCGCGCAGAGTTAAATCCATGGTAACAGCCCATGATGGCAACAATAAATCCAAACACCGCGGCTTTCATTAAGCCAGATACAACGTCCATATATTCAAGCATATCCCAAGTTTGTGATATAAAGCTTGCAGAGCTAAAGCCTAGTGAATAAACCCCAACAAGATAGCCGCCAAATATTCCAATTATATCACCAATAAGCACCAATATAGGCAGCATAAGAGTAGCCGCTATAACGCGCGGGGCTATCAGATATTTAAATGGATTAACTGATAAAGTGCGAAGCGCGTCAATTTGTTCAGTCACGCGCATAGTAGCAATTTCCGCAGCAATAGCCGCGCCAACGCGCCCTGATACCATAAGCCCTGCTAAAACAGGGGCTAGCTCTCTTGTTATAGATAACACAACAACGCCCGCAACCGCGCCTTCTGCGTTAAAGCGTGAAAACCCAGTATAGCTTTGCAATGCCAAAACCATGCCTGTAAATAATGTAGTCATGCCCACAACAGGCAATGAATAATAACCAATATCAATTAATTGGCGCAATAATTGTGATGGGAAAAATGGCGGTGTAAAGCAATGTTTGACGCTGCGCCCAGTAAAGTTTGCGAGCCTTCCCACTGCGCTAAGGAATGCAAAAATACTACCGCCGATATAAGCAAATAAGTCTAAAATCAAAGAAATAGAATTTATTGTTTTTATATTATTTCCTGCCTCTTGTATCATCTAATCTATCGCCATTTTTAATTTTTTTTAACAAAGTAAAAACATTAAAGGAAATCATGATTTTCGTCTATACTGAACTTAAATAAATTCACGGATATTTACAACAAAGCCATCAACAATTACCAATAGATAGGCACATGTTCTCCCTGCAATTAAGCCTTCCCAAACTCAATTGCTCGCTTTTGCTGGGATTAAAGCGCAAGTGGACTACAAACGTAAAACTGGTAAATATGGCGGCAAGCCTTCCTTAAACAACATAATTTGGAAGAAAACATGGTAACAATAATATGTTGTCGCCTATAGATTTTAAGCAACAACACAATGCAAAGCGATAATGTGCCCTACTTTATAACTTTACGGCGATAATCTATTGAATATGTCATTCTATGAGTATACTCAATCTATATGAGCTTGGCTATAAGTGCGCAAATGAAACATAGTAGAGACAAGCCAGCATATTTTGCGCTACAATATAATTATGAGCAACCCCACTTCTATAAATGTGCTTTTAGGGCAAATAATTGCATCTGATAACCCTGCCCAAGCTTTGGCTAATCTAAAGCTTATAGAAATTCCTAAGGCTTTGGAATTCATAAAGCAGGTGCAAATATTGCGCGGGCAAATTACGATAAAAACCAATGATGGAATGATTGAGCTTGCGACCGATAAGGGCGTGATAAAGGCTAAGATAATGCAAAATACACCGCTTCAAGTTGGTGATCATGTTGAGATTAAAATAAATAAAGGCAGCCCGCCGCAAATGGCTATCATTAAGCTTGCATCAAGAATAATTACAAAAGAATCGCCAACGCCAAATATAATGCAAAATATTGGTCAAAATACTGGTCAAAATACTGGGCAAATAAGCCAAGACATAAAACCCCAATTCATAAAACCATTACAAATTTTATCGGCTGAACAATTAATTGCTCAAAATACGATAAAAATTGATCTTTTAACTCCGCAAATTGTGCAAAAAATTGTAACTCCTTATATCGAAAAAATCGATGCTATTTTGAATCCTGTAACGAATTTATCAATGCCACTAAAAATAGTGATAACAGATAAAACGCCGCCTATAATTATTACAAAACAAGATATAAGCAAAACTAGCCCACAGCCAATAACGGAACTATATTTACCCCCGCAAGCCAAGCCTTTGGACATATTGCCTGCCTCAAAAGACCTAGCGCAAAAGCCAGAAAATATTGTTGCGAGCTTTAAAATGAACACTCCAATAACGGAACTACCTTTGAAAATAGTAGCAGCGCAGCTTGTCGCAAACCCCATAGCCAAACCCATAAATACAAGTATGTCACCACTGGAAATATCTGTTCCACCTGTCTTTAAGGAAGTTAGCATTGAAAAAATCACCTTGCCAATAGCGGAAGTAAGGCATGGCGATGCATTCATCAAAACTACGAATGAGAAAGCAGGAGAGACGCGCGCGGAACTTGTTGGCGCTACCCATGATAAGAACCTGCCTGTGATTAAAATAGCTATTGGCACAAATAATTCGGAGCAATATTACGCGCTTCAAACCCTTGTTAAAGATATTCCCTTAAGTGCGGAAATAGAGCTAAGCATTACTAAAAGCGAGAATATAACCCCCGCAAGCAAAACTATAAGCGCGCCTCAAGCTACGCCTTTATCTATGCCCATTATAATAAGCCAGTCATCATTTATAAGCCCTGATATTTGGACTGTTATGCAGGAAATTAGCCAAATATTAGCGCAAGCTAGCCCCGCCGCCGCTACGACTTTTGGCAATATAATGCCAAGCCCTAATGCACCCGCTCAGCTTGGCAGTGCGGCTATGTTTTTCTTATCTGCCATGCGCTCGGGAGATGTGCAAAGCTGGCTTGGTGAGAGGGCGGTAGATATATTAAAACGCGCAGGTAAGTCGGAGCTTATAACCCGCCTTAGTGGTGAGTTTTCCTCTCTATCCCGCATGAGCAGTGATGGGTCTACGGGTGAATGGCGGTCTTTAACTCTGCCGCTGGCTTGGCAAAATGAAATACATAAAATGGATATCCACTATCGCAAAGAAGATGGTGGTAGCGACGATGAAGAGCAAAAGGGAGGCTCTAAAACTCGATTTGTTATGGATTTAAACCTAAGTCAAATAGGCAAAGTCCAGCTTGATGGCTTGTTTATTGGCAAGCCTAACGGCGCGGGCAGACTTGATTTAATTTTACGAACCGAGCAAGGCTTTAGCGAGACCATGAAAATGGAAATGCGCCAAAAATATAAGGCTGCACTAGATGAAACCAGCTTTAGCGGTGAGTTAAACTTTCAAGACAAGCCAGATCAATGGGTGAATATAACGCCAGATGCCCACTCTGAATTTTTGGAAGATGTTTAGGGTTAGAACAAAATCTGTCATTTCGAATGCTTGTAAAGCGGAGAAATCTTATAAAGTTGCAAATATTTTAGATCTCTCAAGCTAACAATTTTCGAGATGACAATTTCCACCGCATAGCCGCAGAGTTTTGATGGATGAGCATACTGCTTATTCAACCATTGACACAAACATAGTTATTATCTATTAAATAAGTAATTAATTCAAAAATTAAGGTTATCATTATGCGTTTTCAGACTTTCATCATTGCAGCCTTTACCTGCACACTCTTAACAGGCTGCGCCCAAAAAGCGTCTTGGCATGCTAATGAAGTGGCAAGCTCAGAGAAACAGACATTCACTGTTGGAGAAGTACAAAGGCACATTAAAAAAGGTATGTCTGGTGCTGGAGTCGCAGAAGCTCTTGGTTCTCCAAACGTAGTTTCAACAGATGAAAATGGAAACGAAGTATGGATATACGATAAATTTTACACAGAAGGCGTTGTATCAGCCAGTAGTGGGCTAACGTTCACATTAAGCAATGTTGGCGGCGGTGCTGCCCGCACATCGCAATCAACCATAACGGTTATAATCAAATTTAATGCTGATAAAAAAGTTCGCGACTTCGCATATCATAAGTCTAGTTTCTAATAAAAAGGTTTAATGTTAATGAGACAATTATTTTCAACCTGTTTAATTTTACTTGCGTCAATTTCTTTAGTTGCTTGTGTTCAGACAATTCCGAAAGAGGCTTTGCAACTAACGAAAGAAAGTTTTAAGTTACGGCAATTGCAAACGCGTTCCTTTGATACATCAAGTGAAAAAAAATTATTAATAGCTGGCGCTGGTGTTTTACAAGACCTAGGTTACAACATTGATGAGTCTGAAACAAAGCTTGGTGTAATCGTTGGTTCTAAAAATCGTGATGCAACTGAAGCAGGGCAAGTAGCCGCAATGATATTGGTGGCGGCATTAGGTGGTGGAAACATGCCTATTGACAAGCACCAAAAAATTCGTGCCTCATTGATAACGCATCCTGCGGGTAAAAAAACAACAAAGCTTCGTGTGACATTCCAACGGATAGTTTGGAACACACAAAACCAAGTTTCAAAAACACAAAGTATTGAAGACCCACAAATCTATCAGGAATTCTTTGACAAACTGTCAAAAGCCGTTTTCCTTGAAGCAAATGAAATCTAAAAGGAACTCTATTTAATGAAAAAATATGCATTATTACCAGTTGTGTTTGCTAATATCGCTTTGACGGGGTGTCAAACCACATCCATGAATCAAGTAATGGAAACATCTGAATCTCAAGTAGCTATCAGACAAATTCAAACCAGAGCCTTTGATACAACAAGCAGCACTAAAACGCTTCGTACAATCATTGCTACATTACAAGACTTAGGTTTTGTTATTGATAAAGCAGATGATGAATTAGGAACTGTAAGTGGTACAAAATTAAATGGTTACTCTCTTCGTATGACGGTAACTGTTCGTCCGCGCGGTAAAAAGCAAACTCTTGTTCGTGCTAACGCCACGTATAATGTAACGCCCGTTGAAGACCCTCAACCATACCAGCAGTTCTTTACAGCTTTGCAAAAAGCTATGTTCTTAACTGCACACGAGGTTGATTAGGCACACATCACTCACTCATCACCTCTTCTAAAACCATCAATAGCTATTTCATCAAGGGTGTCAGATTCTTTTTTCTCTAGCTCGGCTAGCTGTTCTTCGGCGCGGCGTTCATCAATTATTTCGATCTTTTTAAGCTCGGCGAAGGCATCTCGGACATCGTCTTGAGCCATGGTTATGAGCCCCTCTATCTTTTTGCGGTCTTCATCTATTTCCTCAACTTGTGCGCGCACAGATACGGCATATGGCTCAAAAAACCCTAGCATTTCATCTGACATATTTTTGGTTTTTTCTGCTTCTATTGCCAGCTGGGTTTCCATAGCATCGCGCTTATCTTTCAAGATTCCTGCCTGCCTATAAAATTCAGCCAAAGTTTTTTGCTTTTGCTCTACCTCATGTTTACGAACGCGGATAAGTGGGGCGAGATCAGCCATTTAAACTACCCTCCTGAGCCACTATATGGGACTTGCAGGATTTCCGCCAATCTAATAAACCCTTCTTCTATTGTTGAGTGATCATCTTTATCTTGGGTAAGAAATTCCTCAATATAAGGGTAGAGCAATATGGATTGATCAACGTCAGGGTCACTGCCTTTTCTGTATGCCCCTAAGCGTATAAGCTCTGCCATATCCTCATAAGTGGTGATAACCTGCTTTGCCGCGCGCAGTATGTCGTTTTGCTCTTTAGTAATAGCAGCGGGAAGCGAGCGAGACACGGATTTCAATACATTAATAGCAGGATATCGCCCGCGATCAGCAATAGAGCGCTCCATAACTATATGTCCATCAATAAGCCCGCGCACCGCGTCTGATATAGGCTCGTTATGGTCGTCACCTTCGACTAGAACAGAAAACAGCCCTGTAATGCCGCCAGTATTAGGCGCGCCCGGCCCTGCGCGTTCCATCAATCTTGCAAGCTCAGAAAATGTAGTAGGCGGATAGCCCTTTGAGGTTGGCGGCTCGCCCGCGCTAAGCCCTATTTCACGTTGCGCCATGGCAAAACGAGTTAGCGAATCGATCAAACATAAAACCTGTTTGCCCTGATCTCGGAAATGCTCTGCCAAAGCCAATGTAGTATAAGCGGCTTGACGACGCATTAATGCAGGCTCGTCCCCTGTTGCTACTACTACAACCGAGCGCGCTAAGCCCTCTTCCCCCAAATCATCTTCAAGGAATTCCTGAACCTCACGACCGCGCTCCCCGATTAGCCCAATAATAGAAATATCAGCCGCAGTATAACGCGCCATCATTGAGAGCAACACGGATTTACCAACGCCCGAGCCTGAGAATATCCCCATTCTCTGCCCCTGACATGTGGCAAGAAAAGTATTTACAGCGCGCACTCCTAAATCAAGCTGCGCTCCTAAACGTTGCCTAGAATGTGGGGGAGGGGGCTTGCTTTTTAATAATGCTGGGATAGCGCCATGTATGAGCTTACCCTTGCCGTCAATTGGCTGCGCCATGCCATTGATAACCCGCCCTAGCCATTTTTCCGATGGATTAATAGAAGGAGCGCTTTGCTGGATAAATGCGCGGCAGCCAAGCCCCACGCCTTCTAATGTGCCAAAAGGCATGAGCAGAGCCTGTCCATCGCGAAAACCTATGACCTCGCAAGGGATATCACGCATTTTAGATGGGCGTAAATGCACCATAGAGCCAATGCTAAGCCCGCATCCAAAGCCTGTAATTTCAACCAAAAGCCCCAATATCTTGGTGACTTCCCCGTATCTTTCATAATCGGGAATACTTAAAATCGCATCTTCAACTTGTTTTGGTAATCTATCCATAGACACATTCTAAACTTATTTTTCAATAAAACCATTAAAGAATTTGTTAAGATTTTCAAAATGTGTTAATAAAGGTTAACAAGTTCACACTCTGCTTACACTTTAAAGGAATAATTTATGCGCGTTTTATTAGTAGAAGATGATAGCTCAACCGCAAAAAGCATTGAGCTTATGCTCAAATCAGAGGGTTATATAATTGATGTAACCGATCTTGGCGAAGATGGTCTTGATCTTGGCAAAATCTATGAATATGACATTATAATTCTTGATTTGATGCTACCTGATATGGATGGCTATGATGTTTTAAAGGGTTTCCGCGCGGCGAAGATTGAAACTCCTATCCTTATATTATCAGGGCTTAGCACTCTTGATGATAAGCTAAAGGGGCTTGGGTTTGGCGCAGATGATTACCTGACTAAGCCATTTGATAAGCGCGAGCTAGTCGCCCGCATCCAAGCAATTGTTAGGCGCTCTCAAGGGCATGCTCACTCTATTATTGAAACTGGAGAGATTAAAGTAAATCTTGATAGCCGCACTATCGAAGCTGCGGGAAAGCCACTTCATCTTACTGGCAAGGAATACGCAATATTAGAGCTGCTATCCTTGCGTAAAGGCTCAACTTTAACTAAGGAAATGTTCCTAAACCATCTTTATGGCGGCATGGATGAGCCTGAGGTTAAGATTATTGATGTATTTATATGTAAGCTGCGCAAGAAACTAGCAGACGCTACGGATGGCACGAACTATATTGAAACTGTCTGGGGCAGGGGGTATGTGCTGCGCGATCCTAGTGGCGGTGATAAAAAAGCTGTAAATGCTTAGTTACGCATAATGCAAATAATTAAAAACAATATTGCTAATATTTTAACTATCGCGCGGCTATTGCTTTTGCCCGTTATTATTGCGCTATTTTTTGTAGAGGCTAGCTGGGGCGGAGTTGCAGCTTGGCTTAGCCTGATAGTCTATGCCGCGGCGGCTGGTACTGATTTTTTTGATGGATATATAGCGCGCAAACTTAATCAAATCAGTGATTTTGGCACTTTCCTTGATCCCATATCAGATAAGATTTTTGTATCATCAATTATGATATTATTAGTAGCATTCGGACGTATAGAAGGTTTATGGCTAATTCTTGTAATAGTTATATTTGCGCGTGAATTTATGGTATCGGGCTTGCGCGAGTTTTTAGGCCCTAAAGGCATAAAAGTTCCAGTTAGCAAGCTTGCAAAATACAAAACCGCCACACAAATGCTTAGCCTTGGCTTTTTGATTATCGGAGAATACGCGCCCTACGCGCTTGAGCTTGGCTTAGTATTGCTTAGCCTTGCAACAATATTAACCCTTGTAACGGGGGTTTCTTATATGGTTATCGGCTTTAAACATATGAAATAGCAATCTTGGCGTGGAATTTGCATATATCCTTGAAAATAAATAAAACAAGGAGAATGATATGGAAACAAGGCGCGGCGCAAGCAAAGCATATAGCAGTGATATTGAGGTGATACCAGCATTTCTCACTACCGATCACTTAACGAGCCATAGTAACAGCCTAGAAGAAAGAAAAATGACACCAAGCCCTATAAGCATATATGATGAACACGCAAGCGATATGGTTGTTCGCGAGCGGCTGCATTATGCGCTAGAGCTAGAGCATATTGACGTATTTATGCAGCCCATTGTAACACTACCCCAAAGACATAACGCATTTTACGAATTTTTCGGCAGACTGCGCGTAAAAGCTGGGCAATATGTTACAGCGCAAGATTATATGGGGCTAGCTAGTGAAGAGCATATAGTTTCAAATTTAGATACAATATTGCTAACCGAGTGCTTGAAAATACTTAAGAAGCAACAAAGTAAAGTTGATAGATCCACATCCTATTTCATCAATATAAAGCCGTTTACCATGCGTAATAAAGTTTTTATAAAAAATTTAGTTGCTATACTATCTAAGCATAAAGCTATTGCACATAGCTTGATATTTGAGATGCACCATAATGATTTTCTTATGCTCTCGCCATCTGAAAAGAAAATATTAGAAGAGCTTAACAAAGTCGGTTGCCGCTTTTCAATAGATCATGTTACAGATATTCCCAAAGATATTGAGCAATTAAGCGCATGCAATGTGAGTTTTATAAAAATTAATGCGGAAATATTAATCTCAAAAGGAAAAACTGAAGCAGAGTTTGAGGAATTGATAAGCCAAAAACAACGCTTAAATGCTCATAATATAAATCTTATAATTGAGAAAATCGAAAGTGAATCCATGCTTGTGGAGCTTTTGGATTACGATATAAAATACGGGCAAGGATATTTATTTGGCAAGCCTGATTTTTCTGGCGTTTATACGTGACATTATAAATCTTATAGATATTATATACCCTGAATAATATAAAAGGGTATTTGAAGAATGGTTTTGAAATTTTATATATTGGCTATATCTGTAATATTTACGGCGTTTCCTACTATGGCGGAAATAGTTAGTAAACAACATGGCGTTGCTTTGCATGGTGAGCCGAAATATCCTGCTAATTTCAAACATTTAGACTATGTTAATCCTGATGCGCCCAAGGGCGGAGTCTTAAAGCAACATGTCATTGGCTCATTCGATTCGCTTAATCCATTTATCATTAAGGGTCATCCTGCGGCTGGTCTTAATTTTCTGCGCTCTGGTTTACTATATGAAAGCTTGATGCAAAATTCATCTGATGAGCCATTCTCCCTTTATGGCATAATTGCCAAAGATATAACTATTGCCCCTGATAGGTCATGGGTATCATTTAACTTGCGCGAGGAAGCAAAGTGGCATGATGGAGTGCCAATAACTGCGGCAGATGTTATATGGACATTTGATAAGCTCACCAAAGAGGGGCAGCCATTTTATAAGGCATATTGGGGCGATGTTAAGTCCGTTACTGCTCTATCTGACAAAGAAGTTAAATTCGAATTCGCGGTAAAGGGTAATTCCGAGCTTCCTTTAATTATTGCAGAAATGACTATCTTGCCAAAGCATTATTGGGAGCAAGAAGGCAGAAATTTTGGCGAGACTACGCTAACTCCGCCAATGGGGAGCGGCGCATATAAAATCGGAAAGGTCACGGCTGGTCGCTCTATTGAATATGTAAGAAACCCTGATTGGTGGGGCAAGGATTTAGCTTTTTTCAAAGGCATGAATAACTTCGATAAAATAACATATGATTATTACCGTGATGAAAATGTAGCTCATGAAGCGTTCTTATCTGGTGATTACGATATAAAGATGGAAGGCACTGCCAAAACTTGGCAAGAGGGATATAATATCTCCGAAGATAAAGCATCGCGCCTTATAAAAGGAGAGATTGAGCATAATCGCCCCGCAGGTATGCAAGCCTTTATATATAATATCCGTCGTCCTTTATTAAAGGATATAAAATTGCGCGAGGCTCTATCTTATGCTTATGATTTTGAATGGTCTAATAAGCAATTTGCCTATGGTGATTATGTTAGGACTAACAGCTTTTTTGAAAATTCCGAGCTAGCGTCAAGAGGGTTGCCATCTCCTGATGAGCTAGCTATATTAAAGCCATTAAAGGGTAAAATCCCTGATCGCGTGTTTACCAAAAGCTATAAGGCTCCGATTACAAGCAGCACAGGCGATATACGCGGTAATTTGCGCGTTGCAGTAGCTATGCTAAAGGATGCTGGTTTTACAGAGATTAACAATGATGGAATTCGCTATAAAACTTTAGAAAATGGTGAAAAGCAGCTACTTGAGCTTGAGATACTTCACTATTCACCAGTATATGAGCGTTGGGTTTTGCCATTTGTAAAAAATCTAAAACGCATTGGGGTTAAGGCTAATTTCAGGGTTGTTGATACGGCGAGCTTCCAGCGCCGCGTTGATACATTTGATTATGATATTATTATAGGAAGCTTAGGGCAATCCGCCTCTCCAGGTAATGAGCAGCGCGATTATTGGGCTTCTACCAAGGCTGATATCCAAGGCTCACGCAATTATATAGGCATTAAAGACCCTGTAATTGATGCACTAATTGAAGACCTCATACAAGCTCCATCAAGAAATGATCTTATCACAAGAACCCGCGCGCTTGATCGTATTTTGCTTTGGAACCATTATGTTATTCCGATGTGGCATTATCCTAAATGGCGCATAGCATATTGGGACAAGATAAAGCGCCCTGATAATTTATCAGGCATAAGCCCTAATATTACTCAAACATGGTGGGCAGCAAAGCAATAAAATAACAATTCATTCATATCTTTATCTGGACAAGGCATGAGTGAAGCAGCGTATTCTAATACGTAATGAGCGAAATAACGATGCTCCAGATGAATAGATGGATGAATAAATGAAACTTGCTATTGCAATTCCTGCGCGTTATGGCTCAACCAGATTTCCGGGTAAACCTCTTGCCATGATCGCGGGCAAGTCAATGTTAGAGCGCGTAAGTGAAGTAGCAAAGAAAGCCACCGAGCCTTATAATGATATCGATATATTCATAACAACCGAAGATAAGCGTATAGCAGATCACGCCAATGAAATAGGAATGGCTTGCATAAGCACCCCGCCTATCTGCCTTACTGGATCAGATCGCGTGCTATCAGCCATCAGGCAACTTGACCAATGGCCTGATTTCATCATAAACCTACAAGGTGATGCGCCATTTACCTCGCCTTTAGTTATTCAAAAAATATTTGGTCATTTCAAGGCTAATCCCAATTCACAAGTTATAACGCCAGTTCACAGGCTTAGCTGGACTGATTTAGATCGCTTGCGCAAAGCAAAAGAGAAAACTCCTTTTAGTGGTACGACTGCAATTATAAATGAGGATAAACAAGCCTTATGGTTTTCAAAAAATATTATTCCTGCCATTCGAGGCGAAAAGGAATTAAGACAAGCAAGCCCTATTTCTCCTATCTACCAGCATATTGGGCTTTATGGTTTTAGGTCTGACATACTTGAAAAATTTTGCAGCTTGAAACAAAGTAATTATGAGCATTTAGAGGGGTTAGAGCAGCTTAGAATGCTGGAAAATGATATACAAATAAGCGCGGTTGAAATTGATATAGATGAGGGCATGATACAATCTGGAATAGACAGCCCACAAGATATTAAACGCGCGGAAAAACATATTAAAAAATATGGTGAGCATATTGACTAAGCTAATAATTGCGCGCCACGGCAATACATTTAATCCTGATGATACCCCTACTCGCCTTGGAGCAAGAACTGATATCCCGCTTGTTTCAAAAGGACGCGCTCAAGCCACAGCATTAGGGCATTATTTGAAGGAACATGATTTAATGCCTGACGCAGTATATTGCTCTTCTCTTATGCGCACAAGACAAACTGCAGAAATAGCATTACAAGAAATGGGGTCACGCGAACATATCTATGCTCTTGATATATTTAATGAAATTGACTATGGCATTGATGAGAACCAAAGCGAGGATAAAGTAATTGAGCGCATTGGGTCAGAGGCTATAAAAAATTGGGATAAAAATGCAATTGTTCCAGATGGATGGAAAGCTAATCCTGATGAAATTATTCAAAACTGGATAGGTTTTTCCAAGCAAATATCCAAAACCCACGATGAAATTACTAATAATGTAATGGATATAAGCGAGGTAGTGCTTGTTGTTACCTCAAATGGAATCGCTAGATTCGCACCTCATATCACGGGTAAGTTTGAAGAATTTGCGCAGCATTACCCAATTAAACTGTCAACTGGTGCAATCGGAATATTGGAGTTTAACCAAGAGAAATGGCGGGTTATAGACTGGAATATAAAACCTACAATTAAGAACATATAAAATACCTTGATTAAAAAAACCAAAAGCGGTACTATCTCTTTAAGGCAAAAAGCCACTTGAGTAAAAAAATATAAACCGTGTTAAAACAATGGGGGTTGTTATAATGCTACCAGAGGAAATTTACGCTAGTAATGCGTCTTCAGAAAAGTTTAAATACTCGCACCCGCTTAGCCATGTGCCAGTGGATGATGGGTCAATGCGCGCGCGGCTTGCCTATGATTTAATGAATTTTATGCAGCGCTCCGATTGCCATTACTTTGTAAATCCAGATTCAATAGATGGGTATGACCCAAGCAACAGCGATGATGAAATCGACATAATGATTGTTGATGGATTTTACAAAGAAGCAAATATACTTATAGATCAAAGATTAATAGATGATCCTAATAATGAAAAACTATTATTTCAAAAAGCATTTATAAATCATTTAAAGCAGGAATATGAAAAACTTCTTGAGCGCGAAGAGCATATATTAAAAGATGATCCTAATAATATAAATGCCTTGATTAATAAGGGGTTTGCCCTGACCAACCTTAACCGCGAGGAAGAAGCTCTTTTGGTTGCGGACAAGGCTTTGCGCGTTGATCCTGATAATCTCGATATATTGAGCAGCAAAGCATATATAGCCAAATTGCTTGGGCGCGATGAACTGCGCGAAAAAACTCTGGCATCTGCTTATAATTCATATGCGAAAAAGCGCATGTCTTTGCTAGAAAATCAAGAGGCACGTCTATTAGAGGATATGAACTCTACATTTATGGGATTTGATATAAGTGAAATCACCACCCCATCCGCCTTTGAGGCATTCAACAAGCAAAGCGGCTTTTCAAAAATGGTTCATTAGTATTAAATATAATATACGACATAACCTATGTTTTAATTGATTTAGTAAATTGCTTGTTTTCCTGTTATTATATTGAATTACATACGATAATATAATAATTTAACATTATCGTAGTTACATAGAATAGCAATATTAAAATGACTGATTCAAATGATATAGAAATCCCTATAAAAGGTGATTTAAGCACAATAATGGATATATCCATTATTGTAAAAGAAAACGGTGACCCATGGATTGTGCATGATAAACCTTTTGATGAAACCCCAAACTGGGTGGAATTTGACAATGAAGACAAGTCCATAATTTTAGTAACGCAAAATGGGAACATACATAAAGTTGACCTTTCGTTGCAGCCTCTATCTTATCAGCGGTTGTTAAATGCAAAAAGAGTGTTTTTAATATTTATGAAAGATGGCAAAACACTAGAGGAAATCAAAGAACTACCCGTTATAACGCGCGATATTTAATATTACCCCATAACCATTTCTGACCTAGGTAAATCAGGTGATATTGAAAAATCTGGCTGTTGTTGAGGTTGATGTGTTTTAGAATCTTGCTGTGTGATGCTGGCAATAAAGTCAGGTGATGCGCCCAATTGATTCGCTGCTGCCGCTGCCAGATGCGTGCTACCTACTGCCTTTTCAGGATTGCCCATACCATCCATAGCACGATCCATCGAAACTTGGTCTAGAGATGATGCATCTAACGAGCTAATTTTGTTGTTTTCCGCCGCCATCCCCGCCCCTTGCTCCACAGCAATAAGCATTTCATCAGAAGCATCACTTATAGTAAATGTCTTAATTACATCACTACTAGCATCAAAGTACAGTACAGCATCAGATTTTGGAAATGCATCGGATAATTTTTCTAAAATTTGCTGAGACAATTCTGGACTGTTCATTTTTTGGATGGAAACTTGGGCTATGCTAGAAAGCTCATTATATTTTTTTAATATACTGTTTTGAATAGCAAGGGCATCTTCTGATAAAGGGTTAGATAAAATCTGTTCTTTTAAAGTTGGGTCGTTAGGATTTTCCTTAATCAAGGCAGATAGCTCCGCCAATTTTTTAACATCTGGCATAGATTCATACGCAGCAACTAAATCATCTAACTGATTTACTTTATGAAAAAACCCTTCATTTTCTAAAATTGTCCTAGTTATATTATCGCTTAAAAAACTATTGGATACAGATCCTCCATATGCAGTAAGATCGTGCTTTAAATCTCCAGACACCACCACTTGCATCTTTTTACCACTTGCAAATTCCTCAAATGTGGTGCGTCCCTCAAGGTAATTGTCAGCATCACGAGTTGCTTCTATTATGTTTCCAGTTGCAGATGATGTTATATAGGCATGACCCACGAACAAAGCTCCTCCATCGTCTTTACCATAAGAGTTGCCGGTAGTGTAATAGTAATCATGAGACTTCTTTAAACCACTATTTTCATTACCTCCGCCTAAAAAATGATTATCAGCCATCTGCAATAAGGCTCCCTTTACAGCAGACATCTGCTCACAATCAAATTCCATTTTTGATGTGCCATCTTTGATGTCTTGCGATAAATAGTTTAAGGTATTACCACGATTTGCCACTTCATGACCGCCACTAAGATTCTCTGAAGGTGATGAAGACCTATACTCTTTCAAACCAGCAATACTATGCACCTGATCCGATATAATTTCTGATACACCCTTCTCCCAGACAACTCTATCTTCATGTGACCAGCTATTCTTTTTTAACACCTCTTGCAATTCAGGTGATGCTTCGATAGCCTTAAGCATCCCTACAGTTAATTTACCATCAAAGGTCTTTGTAAATTCATCCTCTTTCCCCCAGTCGACCCCTATGCCTGATACAATGCCTATGCTTGGTATATCACCCTCATCAATAAATTTTTGCATAGTGACCATACGCGGGGCATCGCCAGTACCAAAAAGCTGGCTTAAAAAAGGGTTTTCATCAATGGTGCTATGCCCTGCCAAGCGATCCCCTGCTGCAACGAAACCGCTGATTTCACTTGTTTTTGACATAATTTCCCCAATTTATAATTCAACGAATATACCTAATATACCATAATAACAATACTAATAAAATAATAATTGCATAAAACTACATAAGCTTGCATTTTGCTGGTAGACTTAAGGCAATATCATTAATATCATGGCAAAATGATATCCTATATTTTCAAACGCCTATTACTGATGATACCTACCCTGCTTGGCATTATGCTTATCAGCTTTATCATTATTCAATTTGTACCAGGCGGGCCTGTTGAGAAAATGATAGCGCAGCTTCAAGGGCATGGAAGCTCTGCTACGGCGCGGATTAGCGGCGGGGGCAGTGATATCGGCGGCGGCTCTGCTTCGGTAAATACTGGCTCTAACTCAACCTATAAAGGCGCACAAGGGCTTGACCCTGAGTTTATTAAAGAGCTAGAAGCCATGTATGGCTTTGATAAGCCCGCTCATATCCGCTTTTTTATCATGATGAAAAACTATCTGACCTTTGATTTAGGCGAGAGCTATTACCGAGACGTTGGAGTTATTGATCTCGTGCTGGAAAAAATGCCTGTGTCAATATCGCTAGGGCTGTGGTCTACGCTTATTATCTATCTTATATCCATTCCGCTTGGCATTAAAAAGGCGGTGCGGGACGGCTCGCGCTTTGATATATGGACAAGCGCGGCGGTGTTTATCGGCTACGCTATTCCATCATTCATGTTTGCGATATTGCTTATCGTGATGTTTGCGGGCGGGCGGTATTGGGATATATTCCCGCTGCGAGGTCTTACCTCTGACGGGTGGGAGGATATGAGTATGGTCGAAGCCGCACTTGATTATGCTTGGCATATGGTGCTGCCTATTGCTGCGATGGTGGTTAGCGGCTTTGCCTCCCTTACCATGCTTAGCAAGAATTCCTTTATGGATGAGATTGGCAAGCAATATGTTTTGACCGCCCGCGCCAAAGGTCTATCAGAAAATCAGGTGCTATATGGGCATGTGTTTCGCAATGCTATGCTGATTGTAATTGCGGGCTTTCCCGCCGCATTTGTTGCAATATTCTTTACATCGTCCTTGCTGATTGAGGTTATATTCTCGCTCGATGGTATGGGGCTGCTTGGTTATGAGAGCATAATAAATCGCGATTACCCCGTGGTGCTTGGCACGCTTTATATATTCGCACTAATGAGCCTTTTCATGCATCTTATCCGCGATATCGTCTATATGTGGATTGATCCGCGCATTGATTTTGAAAGTCGGGGCGGGTAGATGAGCATATCACCAATAACAGCTCGAAGGCTTTCACAATTTCGCAGCAATAAGCGCGGCTTTTGGAGCTTATGGATATTCCTAATATTGCTAACCATTGCTTTATGCTCGAACATAATCGCAAATGATAAGCCATTGATTATTAAGTATAATGGGGAGTTTTACTTTCCCGTATTTGCAAATTACGCGGAGACCGTATTTGGCGGAGATTTCGAAACCGAAGCAGAATATCGCGATAAATTCGTGCAAGAGCTTATAGCGGAAAAAGATGGCTGGATAATTTGGACTCCAATTCCGTTTTCCTATGACACAATTAATTATGATCTAACTAAGCCAGCCCCTACTCCGCCTGATAGCGTGAACTGGCTTGGCACTGACGATCAAGGGCGAGACGTTGCCGCTCGGGTTATATATGGATTTCGTATATCGGTGCTATTTGGTCTTATATTAACCCTTGTAAGCTCGGTTATCGGCATAATGGCGGGAGCTGTGCAGGGCTATTATGGCGGGAAAACTGATTTGATAATGCAGCGCTCTATCGAGGTCTGGGCAAGCCTTCCAGTGCTTTATATCCTGATTATATTCTCGGCTATGTTTACCCCGGGATTTTGGAATTTGCTTATTATATTGCTGCTATTTTCTTGGGTTAGCCTTGTTGACGTTGTGCGAGCGGAATTCCTGCGGGCGCGGAATTTTGATTATGTACGCGCGGCTCACGCGCTTGGAATTTCTAATCCTGTGATTATGTGGAGGCATGTTTTGCCTAATGCTATGGTTGCGACGATTACCTATATGCCGTTTATTTTAACCGCTAGCATAACCTCACTAACCGCGCTGGATTTTTTGGGGCTTGGCATGCCACCGGGTAGCCCCTCATTAGGTGAGCTTCTCGCGCAAGGAAAGAATAACCTGCAAGCTCCTTGGCTTGGGATTGCAGCGTTTATGTCTCTTGCGGTAATGCTTAGCTTGCTTACTTTTATCGGCGAAGCGGTGCGTGATGCGTTCGATCCTAGAAAAACCGCACTTTAATTATTGAAAAATCAATTGCTTGTAACACGGTTTTACGGCATTTTATCTGTTAAACAAATAAAGAAAAAGATTATGACTAAAATACAAATAGATAAAATAAGTTCCATTACAAAAAATTTGGAATTGAAACATAATGAAAATATAATTGATGACCCGAATGCAAGCCTTTCTTGTGAGATGGGCAGTGTTTTTGCCGTGGAAATTTTGGAAGACAAATCAATATATAATGAGCTGGAGCTTCCATCTGGGCGCATGTCCAAGCTTAAAAAAGGTGATATTATTGCCGTGGCGCTTGGTCAACGTCGCGCGCTTAAAGGCTTTGTTGGTGACTTGCCAACATCATTAAAGGCAGGTGATATTATTCACTTGCTCAATTTTGGCGGAGTAGCAGGAATTTGCACAAGCTCTAACACTCGTGAAGTGGGCGAGCCTATGCGCATTCGCGTGCTTGGCGGAATTACTCGCAAAGGCAAGCAGCTTAATATTAACCAAAAAATGCTCTATAAGCCTAAAGATAAAATGACAAGCAATGTGCCACTGATTATTGTTACAGGCACTAGTATGGATAGCGGTAAGACCACGGTTGCGACGGAAATTATAAAGACTCTAACTCGCATGGGAATGAAGCTTGCTGGCACTAAACTAACGGGCGTTGGGGCGCAGCGCGATATTTATAAAATGCAAGATTACGGGGTATATGAGGCGGTGTCCTTTGTTGATGCGGGCATTACCTCTACAGCTATGATTGATGATGCTAGCATTATTGACATGACAAGAGGTGCTCTCGATCATTTAAGCAAGGGCAAACCTGATGCCATTATCATAGAATTTGGTGATGGGCTTATGGGGCGTTACGGCGTTAATGCCGTGCTGCAAACCCCTGAGATACAAAAGAATGTACGCCTTCATATTGGTTGCGCGGGTGATCCTATCGGCGCGATTGGACTGGCGCGGGGTTGCGAAGCTATTGGCGTTCCAATAGATGTGATTAGCGGGCCTGTTACCGATAATGAAGTTGGACAAAGCATTGTAAAGGGAGAGCTTGACGTTATAGTATATAATGCCTTTAACCCTACGAATGAATGGATGGATTTGGTGATATCAAGATGGCTACACGAATATCAATTATCGGCATAACTGGCTATACAGGGCTAGAGCTGCTACGGATTTTAAATGCGCATCCAAAAGCGGATATAGTGCATGTTACCTCGCGCGCTCATGAAAATACGCCTATTGGCGAGGTGTATCCGCATCTATCCCATATGGATTTGGTGATTAGCAATCCACCGCTTGATATAATTGCAAAAAATAGCGATATTGTGTTTTTATGCTTGCCCCATAAAACCGCGCAAGACACAGTAGCAGCTCTGCATGGCAAGGTAAAAATCATTGATCTATCGGCTGATTTTAGGCTTGATGACGTAGCAACATATGAGAAGCATTATAATGTCCCGCATATATACCCTGAGCTGCTAAAAAGCTCGGTCTACGGGCTTCCTGAAATTATAGGGGCGCATAAAATCGCCAATGCCAAGATAGTCGCAAATCCAGGTTGTTTTGCCCTGCTATCACAAATGATGCTATATCCATTTGCGGGAGCAATTAAACATGCAAATATTATGGCGGTGACAGGATCTAGCGGCTCGGGTAAATCTGCAACAGATGGCACGCACCACCCTATTCGCTCGCATAATATTAAGAGCTATAACATAAATAAGCACCGCCATATTCCCGAGATTTGCAGAACAGCACAAATCACGGAAGAGCAGCTTAATTTTGTGCCAACATCGGGCTGTTTCACGCGCGGAATATTTGCCACGGCGTTTATTGAGACAAATTCGCCTATAAAAATTAGCAATCCATATGATGATGCGCCGTTTGTGCGGGTAATGGATAATGTCGCTCTGGCTAATATTATTGGCTCTAACTTTTGTGATTTAAGCTTTACCCAAGTTAGTGACACTGGCTATATCGTGCAGGGCGCAATTGATAACCTTGTAAAAGGCGCGGGCGGCGCGGCTGTGCAGAATATGAATTTAATGTGCGGATATGATGAAACGCTAGGGCTTATTAACTTAAGTCCTATGTATCCTTGAGAAAGACAATAAAATGAGCAAAAATAATAAGCTACCAGATTTTTTTATCAATGCATTCTACGAGAGCAAGTTCCGTGACAATTTATTCATTGTAAAAGCTAGCGGCAGCGTGATTGAAGATGAGAAGGCTCGTAATAACTTAATAGCAAATATACGTGAGCTAACCCATCATGGGATTAGAGTTATATTGATTTATGGCGGCGGTCATGCCATTGATCTTGCGCTGGAAAAGCGCAGCATAGACATTAAAAAGCATGATGGTAGGCGCATAACTGATATTGACACTATTCAAGTTATACGCGAAGTTATTGGCGGCGATTTATCGCTAAGCATATGCGAGGCGATGCAGCGTAATAATCTTGAGGGGCTATCATTTAACGCCATTCCATATGATTGGATGAGCGTATCTGCCCGCCCAAAACAGCCGATAGATTTTGGCTATGTCGGTGATATAGATGATATATATACCCGCCCTATTCTACGCCAGCTAAAAGTTAGCGGTTTTATTGCCTGCCCTTGCCTTGCAATTAATAATGGTGGTGATTTGTGTAACATCAATGCCGATACTATAGCCACAAGGCTTGCCGCGGGGCTATCTGCGGATAAACTCATATTTATGAGCAATGTTGACGGAGTTCAAGTTAATGGCGATATCGCGATGCTTATTACCGATGCTCAAATACAAGGCTATATTGATGATGGCACAGTAACAGACGGCATGAGCGTTAAGATGGAAAACTGCCTTGAAGCTCTTAATGCTGGAGTAAAGCGTATTCATCTTATTAATGGCTTGCGCGAAAACGCTTTGCAAAAGGAAATATTTGAATCGGTTGGACCAGGAACTATGCTCCTTCGTGAGGCAGAGCAAGATAACTATATGAATGAAGTCCAAGTACAAAAAGCTATCGGAGGAAAGTAGAACATGACAAATGCAACTGATATTATAAAACAAAGCGAAGAGGTTTTGGTTAAAACTTATAACTCGCAACCCGTGGTTATGGATCATGGAAAAGGCAGCTATGCCTATGATAGCGATGGCAAGGAATATCTGGATTTTGCTGCGGGAATTGCAGTGGCAGCGCTTGGTCATGCTAATCCGAAAATGCTGGAGACTATCAACAAGCAAGCGGCTCGCCTTATGACTTGTCAGGCATCTTATGCAACGGCGGAAAAGCTAGAAGCAGCGCAATTATTAGTCGATAATAGCTGTTTTGATCTTGTTTACTTCTCTAATAGCGGGACTGAAAGCGTAGAGGCGGCGCTTAAATGCGCACGTAAATGGGCATATGATAATAAGAGCAAGAGCGCAAACGAGATAATAACTTTTAAAAATGCGTTTCACGGGCGCACTTATGGCTCTGCTAGCATTACAGAAAAACGTAGAACCCAGCCATTTTTCGAGCCATATCTTGATGGCGTGCAGTTTGCAGAATTTAATGATAGCGCATCTGTTAGATCATTAATCAATGAAAACACTGCGGCAATTATTGTTGAGCCTGTGCAGGGCGAGGGCGGATTAACGCCAGCTAACTCTTTCTTTTTAGCTGATCTTCGGCGCATGTGTGATGAGCATAATATATGCCTGATATTTGATGAAATCCAAGCAGGTATGGGAAGAGTCGGGACATTTTTTGCTTATCAAGCATTTGGTTTAGATGGCGTTATCGTTGAACCTGACATAGCCTGTATTGCCAAAGGCATGGGCGGAGGCTTTCCTGTTGGCGCTATGGTTGCCAAAAAATCTTATGGCGATGCAATTACCGTTGGGACTCACGGCACTACATATGGTGGAAACCCGCTAGCTTGCGCGGTGGCGGCAACTGTTATGAGCGAGATTTTATCCAATGGATTTTTAGATCATGTAAATAAAGTATCTAACTATCTTTTTGAAGGTTTACAAAAAATTCAGGGAGCATCTGGTAAAATTAAAGATATTCGCGGAAAAGGTCTGATGATTGGCGTTGATACAGAATTTGATATTAAAGAGCTGCTGAAAGCTCTTCAAGCTAACGGGCTTATGGCTACCCAAGCGGGCAAAGCCACGCTCCGCCTTACCCCGCCGCTTAATGTATCTATGGAAGAAGCGCAGCAGGCTTTGATAATCATCAATAAAACAATAAGCGAGATGAGCTAAATAATGACTGGTGATATAAGGCATTTTATTAATCTTCCCGATATTGGCGCGGATACTCTTAAGGGCATTATCAAGCACGCTCACGCCCTTAAAGCAGAGAAATTTCAGCCGCCGCAAATTATGGAGGGGCTATCTCTTGCCATGGTATTTGACAAGTTATCAACGCGAACGCGCGTTTCATTTGATGTTGCTATGAAGCAGCTTGGCGGACATACAATTGTCATGTCAAAAGGAGAGATGCAGTTTGGCGGAGCGGAAAGCATTGAAAGCACGGCAAAGGTTTTGTCTCGCTATGTTGATTGCATTATGGTTCGGATGAGTGATGATGACAAGCTTTTGGAGCTTGCTAAATATTCAGATGTGCCAGTAATTAACGGCATGACCGATAAATCTCACCCTTGCCAGATTATGGCGGACATCATGACTATTGAAGAAAAGCTAGGGAGCGCTCAAGGTAAGAAAATTGCATGGTTTGGGGATTATAATAATGTTTGCCAGTCATATATTGATGCTTCTGCTATCTTTGATTTTGATTTCATCATGGCTCTGCCCGAGGATTTAAATGATAATGTTCCATCGGGCGTTAGTTTTACTAATGATGCAAAAATCGCGGCAAAAAATGCTGATGTGCTTGTTACTGATACTTGGGTATCATTGGGGCAAGAGGGCAAGGATATTCAGAAATTTCTGCCGTATCAGGTAAATTCAGAGCTAATGACGCTTGCAAATGATGGGGCGATATTCATGCATTGCTTGCCTATCCATGAATGGGAAGAGGTGAGCGAGGCAGTGGCAAAGTCACCTGCTAGCGTGATTTATGATGAGGCAGAAAACCGCTTGCACGCCCAAAAAGCTATCCTTGCTTGGTGCTTAGACGGCGCGGGCGTGAAATTGCGGTGATTATTAACCATAGTCTAAATTTCTTGGATCGGCTGCAGGAGCTTTGGTTTTTTCAAAGCCACCCAAAACCTCTTTGGCATATTTAAGGTCAGCCAGCTCGTTTTTTCTAAGCTCCATAGTAAGCTTATTTGCAGTATAATTAAATTGTAATATTTCAGGCTCTGGAAAAGGTCTTATAGTAGCTTCACTTTTACGAACAAATTCCTCTAAGTCTTTTTTGGAATATAAAGCATAATCTGCCGTTGAACTTTCAATAGTTTCCTGTAACTTTCCTGTTTTATATTCAAGATAACCTATTTTAGCTTTTGGAGTAGGATCAACAACTTCTGGTATTAAACTGCCTTTAACATCACTCCAAATATTTTTTATTTTATTAAACATCACTCTACCATTTTTCAATTTGTTATTTTTGCATAATACATATCAGCCAATAGAATGTCAAAAAAAACTTTCATTTGGGCGGGTTTTAACCTAAAACAAGGGCAAACATATATTAAGGAGCGTATATAATGTCTAAAGGTAAAATCATACTGGCATATTCAGGTGGGCTGGATACTTCGATAATACTTAAATGGTTTATCGAGGAAGGCTATGAGGTTATCGCTTATATCGCTGATGTTGGGCAAGATGATGATTATGAGCTAGCGCGCGAAAAAGCCCTTAAGCTTGGCGCTGCAAAAGTTTATGTTGAAGATTTAAAGCTTGAATTTGTGCGTGATTATATATTTACAGCTGTTAAATCTCAGGCAATATATGAGGGGCGTTATTTACTTGGCACATCCGTGGCTCGCCCGATTATTTCTAAACGTCAAATTGAGATAGCTAAAACTGAAAACGCGCAATTTGTGTCACATGGCGCGACGGGCAAGGGCAATGACCAAGTGCGTTTTGAGCTTGCTTACTACGCGCTTAATCCTGATATAAAAGTGCTTGCCCCTTGGAAGATGGAGGAGTTTTTAACTCGCTTTGAAGGGCGGGCTGATATGCTTAATTACGCCGAGCAGCATGGCATTCCTGTATCTGCTACACGTAAAAAGCCATATTCCGAAGATGATAATATGCTCCATATTTCTCATGAGGCGGGCGTTTTAGAAGACCCCAACCATGCCGCTGATGAAGATGTATATTCGCGCACTAACTCCACTGAAAATGCTCCTGATACCGCCGACATCATCACTATTGATTTTAAAGCTGGTATTCCTGTTAAGGTCACTAATGGCGATAAAAGCGTCACTGGCGCGGTAGAGTTGTTCCAATATCTTAATGAGCTTGGCACTCTTCACGGAATTGGTCGCCTTGATATGGTGGAAAATCGCTTTGTTGGCATTAAATCACGCGGAGTATATGAAACCCCCGCTGGTGAAATATTATATAAAGCTCACCGCGATTTAGAGGGGCTTACAATGGATCGTGAAGTTATGAAGCTGCGCGATTATATGTCCTTGAAAGTGGCGGAGCTTATCTATAACGGATTTTGGTTTTCCCCTGAATTTGACCTGCTAATGACATTTATGGATAAAGCTCAAGAACATAATACGGGCAGTGTTCAAGTGAAATTAATTAAGGGCGTGGCGTATCCTATCGCGCGCAAAAGCCCGAACGCTCTTTATGACCCCGAACAATCTTCTATGGATGTGGAAGGCGATTATGATCAAAAAGATGCGGACGGATTTATCAAAATCAATGCCGTTCGCTTGAAGAATAATAGTAAGTTACGTGGGGGAAAATAAATTTTGTGCAACGCACATTTTTTTTCTCGCAATATTTTCTAAACTCCTCTATATCGAGCCTAATAATAAAACTTAACCTTTAATTACAAAGAAAACGGAGTTTATATTAAAATGGATATACATGCTATTTATGCATTAATTGGATTTATGCTGGCGGCTTATGCCGTCATTGGAAATGATGCAGTTCAAACACTCGGCACTTTTATTGCCTCTAACTCAAAAGTTGTTAAATGGTACTGGATGTGGCTTGCGGCCTCACTTGTATTAGTAGCAACACTGAGTTACGGCTGGTTTATTAATGACGGAGACATTGCTTTTGGGCGATTAGAAAAAATACCACCCATTCAAATACAGTGGTATCACGCCGCTGCGCCACTTATATTAGTGCTATTAACGCGAATCGGCATACCTGTTTCAACAACATTTTTAGTGCTTTCAGTATTTGCAAGTACAGTTGTGCTTGAAAAAGTGTTGATTAAAAGTGTTATTGGTTATGGTCTAGCGGCAATAATAGCCTACAGCTTGTGGATAGTTATTTCTCGTTTTATGAATGAAAAATACAATATGGTTAAGAAAAAAAACCGTATAAAATGGCGCATTTTGCAATGGCTGGCTACGGGCTTTCTTTGGTACACTTGGTTAAGCCATGACATGGCAAATATAGCGGTATTCCTGCCAAGAGAAGTACCACTATGGATGTTAGCAGGAGTTCTTACGACTTTATGTGCTGGACTTGGGATAATCTTCTGGAGCAATGGCGGTAAAATTCAAAAAATCGTTTTGGAAAAGTCAGGCACGCGTTTTATTAGATCAGCCACTATAATTGACTGTGTCTTTGCATTGATACTTATATACTTTAAGCAAATGAACTCTATTCCTATGTCTACAACATGGGTGTTTGTTGGATTGCTTACGGGGCGTGAGCTTGCGATTGCAACAACATACCGCGCAACATATAAGGCTGGCTATGTTTTCCCATTAATCGGGAAAGATTTCCTTAAAATGATGATTGGACTTGGCGTTTCAGTTGCCTTGGTATTGTCCATTCACTATATTTTTGAACCTAGTTAATAAAAAATTATAGAACTAATTACATATTCGGCAACCCATGAAAATATAGGGTTGCCGCTTTTTCAACTTCTTATGTTTGACCTTATGAATTTGCATGTGATATCCTGAAAATATCTAGCACAGAATTAGCATATAATAGCTCACTGTGTAAAGGAAAGGAGAGAGGGGCGAAACATGGAAAACCTGCATAAATATAGAGACATTATCATGGAAATAACTTTAAATGGCAGCGTAACCCACGCTAGTGAGAATGTAACTATAAATGAATTACTGTTATCCAGTGATTATAAGGATAAAATGGTGGCGGTTGCCATTAATGGTGAGTTTATTCCAAAATCAGACCATAAAACACATATAATAAATGACAAAGACGAGATAGAAATTGTCGCACCAATGCAAGGCGGATAAAATGGCAGATATATTAAATATTGGTGATGAGCAGCTATCCTCGCGCTTATTTTTAGGCACAGCCGCCTATCCATCGCTAGAAATATTGCGCGGATCCATTGAGGTTTCAAAGCCTAGCCTAATCACCGTATCTCTGCGCCGTGAAAGTGCGTCTGGCACTGGTCAAGATTTTTGGAACATAATCAAAGAATTTAATATTCCTGTCTTGCCCAATACGGCTGGGTGTTATAGCGCAAAAGAAGCTGTCACAACGGCGGAGATGGCTCGTGAGATATTTAATACGAACCGTATTAAATTGGAAGTAATAGGGGATGATTATACGCTACAGCCCGACCCGTATGAACTGTTAATCGCTACTGAAAAGCTTATAGCAAAAGGCTTTGAAGTCTATCCTTATATGAGCGATGATTTAGTGCTTGCACAAAGGTTAGTCGATTTAGGGTGTAATATATTAATGCCTTGGGGCGCGCCTATTGGCTCTGGTCGTGGATTAAATAATGTCTATGCTCTAAAACAACTTCGCGCCCGCTTCCCCGATAAAATACTGGTGGTCGATGCAGGTCTAGGAGCGCCCTCCCACGCCGCCCGCGCTATGGAGCTTGGCTATGACGCTTGTTTACTCAATACCGCCGTTGCTAAAGCGGGTGATCCTGCGTTAATGGCAAAGGGTTTTGCGGGGGCGATAAAGGCAGGTAGGGATGCTTATTTAGCTGGGATCATAGATAAGCAGGAACATGCCACGCCATCAACCCCTTTGCTCGATAAACCATTTTGGCATCAAAAAACACCATTAACGGCTAACCGCTCTACTGTAAAAAAATTGGACAGGATAATTGCCACTCAGATGGTCAAATAAATGAATGTGTCACGCAAACATGATATATTGCTGCAATCCCCTATAATATTTTATTTTTAATCTAAATTACTGTAGATTTAATTAAAAGGCTAGCGAAGACCATGTATATTTGCTAGCTTTTCTTTATGAATCAAAATACAGTTTTACATACCGTTGCGAATGCAAAAACATCTGATAATAATGCCGATAATCCCCATTATCGGGAGCTACCCCATAATATGGAGGCAGAGCAAGGCTTGCTTGGCGCGCTGCTTGTTGATAACAGGGCTTATGAGAAAATCGGCGATTTACTGCGCCCCGAACATTTCTTTGTGCCTGTTCATATGCGCATATTCGAAGCTATTAGCCAGTTTATTGATCGCGGGCAAACCGCATCCCCCGTTACTTTAAAAAGCTATTTCGAAAAAGATGTGGATCTTGTGGAGCTTGGTGGCGGCGCTTACCTTGCTGAGCTTGCAGCAAGCATTATAAGCGTGATAAATGCGCGTGATTATGCCCAGACTATATATGAATCATTCATGCGCCGTGAGCTTGTCGGTCTTGGCGAGGACATTGTAAATGAAGCGCATGAGCATAAGCTTGAAAGCGCGGCAATGGATACGGTTGAAATGGCGGAGTCCAAGCTATTTTCGCTAGCGGAAAGCGGTGAGGTTAAGGGCGGGTTTACCTCGCTGCGTGATTCGGTTTTGGTGTCTATTGAAATTGCAGAAAGAGCATTTAAAACTCAAGGTCATGTCACAGGCGTAACTACGGGCTTGCGCGATATGGATAAGCAGCTTGGCGGGCTTCATCCTTCTGATCTTTTGATTTTAGCGGGCAGACCATCAATGGGTAAAACCGCTTTGGCTACTAATATCGCATTTAATACTGCTAAAGCTTATGCTCAAAGCGGCGGCAAAGAGGGCGCGCGCGTTGGGTTTTTCTCACTCGAAATGTCCGCGGATCAGCTTGCAACGCGCATATTATCAGATTGCGCGAATATATCGGGTCACTCGATTAAACAGGGCGACATACGCCAAGATGATTTCCAAAAATTCGTTAAAGCTAGCCAAGAGCTTAGCCAAGTTCCGCTTCATATTGATGATACCCCTGCCCTTACTATTGGCGCAGTGCGTACGCGCGCAAGACGTTTAAAACGCCAACATGGCTTGGATTTCTTAATTATTGATTATTTGCAATTATTGCGCGGCACAGGCTCTCGCCAAAGTGAGGCAAACCGCGTTCAAGAAGTATCGGAAATTACGCGCGGGCTTAAAGCCATCGCAAAAGAGCTTAATATCCCCGTTCTTGCGCTATCCCAGCTCTCAAGAGCGGTGGAGCAGCGCGAGGATAAACGCCCAATGCTCTCTGATTTGCGCGAATCTGGCTCTATTGAGCAAGATGCGGACGTTGTTATGTTTGTCTATCGTGAGGAATATTACTTAAGCCGCACTGAGCCAGATGTAGGAACAGAAAAACATATGCAGTGGCAGGAAAAATGCGAACGCGCCCTTAATGTTGGTGAGTGCATAATTGCTAAAGCCCGCCATGGTCCTATCGGCTCTATCCGAATGCATTTCGATGGGCATGTCACAAGATTTAGTGATCTTGATGAAATCCATGATGCAGGCAATGGCTATTAGGCGCTGACCCTAAATTTATTGCTTGTATTGGCAGTACCTACTTCTTGTGAGATTTTGTTTCCCTTGGAAAATCACTATAAGAGATTACATGCTGATAAATAGATTAATTTTTAGCTTTAACATCAAAGCAAAGCTGCAAGCTTCATAGCATGTCCCATGGAGCCTTGAATTTTGAGTTTACCCATCATAAATGCCATGGTTGCATCTTGTGTGCCGTCAGCTATTTTTTCGAATAGCTCAAGTGAGCAAGAAAATGTAGTGTCCGCTCTTTCATCTTTGTTGCTCATAATGGCAGGGTTTTGCGTACCATCTATGAAAATGAGCCCCTTATCACCAAAATCAAATTTGATTTTTGCGCCTAGCTGAGGGGCGTAAGATAATTTATCGCTAATAGTTTTTTCAATATCTTCAAGTGCCATGTATAAACTATACACAAGCCATCCACAGAAAACAAGTTTTCCACAGAAAATAAGCATTAAAATTTATTTTTCCTTTTAGTTGCTTTTAACAAGGTGTAAATATTAAGGCGTGATATTTAAATCATTCCTTCCTGGCAATTTCCTGCTGAATTTTATATATTTTAGGTTATTAAAATGACAAAAAAACTGCTAGCAACATCGCTATTCACTGCTTGCCTTGTAAGCACAACTTTAAGCTCTGGTCTTGCAAGTGACGGTGAAACTTATTTCTACCCAAAATATAAATGGGTTATAGAAGAGGTCGGTGGCGGCGCTGGTGGTGGGCTAAAAACTTGCGCTTTAGTCAATAAGTTAAATAATGGCTATATCGTTCAAATATCGGGTAATTCAGGTGGGTTTGTAAATTTTAATATAGATTTCCGTCAAAATAGTTTTGAGCAAGATCGTGATTATAAGGTTAAATACAGCATTCCAGGGGTGTTCGAAAATGTCATTCCAACAAAGGCATTTAAAGAAAACCTGCTAGTTAGTGACTTGCGTAATGAAGTTGGTTTTTCAGGGTATCTAAGTAGCGCAAGTGTTTTAGATGTGGAAATCGGAAGCACTGAATTTCGTATGTATTTAACTGGTCTTAGCGCAGCTATGGGCGGGTATAAAGATTGCGTAAACCCTCATAAAGTTTTAGAGCTGGAAAACCCCCATATAGACCTTTTTGCGAATGCAAATAATGGAGTGCCAGAGCAAGTAAGTGTAGCGGATTTAGATGATGTGCAATTGGAAAATGTTGATATTGCGCCACCACCACCTAAGGTTGATATGCCTAGCGAAGATATAGAGCAAGAATCCATTACCTCTGTTGGTGGTGATATGCCACAAGATATAGCGCCAACAACAGATTATAAGTTACGCCCACCAGCATCTATTAAACCACGTTATACAGAGCATTTAGCGCAACAATTAAAAGAAGAAAGCAATAATTATAAGCCTGAAATAATAACGGGCAAAACAAAGGAAATCACAAAGGAAATAGATAGTGGTGTGAAACCTGAAATATCTATTTTAAGTGTAAATGAAAAAATAAATTCAAATCCAAACCCATTAAGCAATAGTAGTGTCGGCATTCTCTATGAAGAAAAGTTAACATTAGAGGATATTACATGGGAAGAAACAAACTCTATTAATACTATGCAGCAAATAGAAAATGTTGCGTCAGAATCTTTTGAGGTTGCAAGTGCAGAGCCTATTAATGATATGGCAGAAATGCTGGCTAATATTGAGCCGATAGCAGGAACAAGCGATAGTGATTTTGTTTCCACACGTGACAAAGTATCTGATTTAGAAGCCCAAATCGAAGTGCTGCTTAACAAGAACAATATGCTTGATGAAGAGTTAAAGTCTATATTGCTAGATGCAGAAGATGAAAGAATGTCTGTATCATCTGATAATTGGGACTTAGAGCGCGCTACAATGAAGTTTAATGAAGCAGAGCGCCAAATTATGCGTTTGGGACGCAAGCTGCAAACACATAAAGTACAATGCGAATATGATAAGACAGAGCTTGAGAATATGCTTTTTGACCCAAAATTAACAAATAAAAATCAGTTAGCTAACCTTACTTTGCTTGAGGAGGAAATTGATAGCGTAAAATCAGATTTGTATAGGCAGCAGCGCCAGTATGAAGAGCGCATAAGATTGCTTGAAAAACAATTGGAAACCCAATAGAATTTAAGTCAAGAGTAGTGAAAATTATATTAAGATTTCAAGTCTTTTCTTGATATTATCAAAAGCACTGAGTTCTTCTAATGGCCCTAATGCAGATAGAGTGGGGGTTGTCTGTTTTGAGAATATATGCGCAGCCATATTCCCTAAAGATTCTATGCTAACCTCATTAATTTGACTTATAATCTTATTGATGTCACGAACCTCACCATACATTAACATGGATTTAGCATTTCTGTCTGCCCTGCTCATCATTGATTCGCGCGCCATTAAGGTATAGGATATGATTTGCGCTTTGGCGCGTGCTAGCTCTTCTTTGCTAATGGTTGATCCAATTTTATTAATTTCATCACAAATCACGGGAATAAGCTCTGGCAGTTTATCAGAACCAGTTCCCGCATAAATCATAAATTGCCCGCAATCGCTATGTGCGCTGTGGAAGCTGTAGATCGAATAGACCAAACCTCGTTTTTCGCGCACTTCTTGGAATAAGCGCGAGGACATTCCTCCGCCCATTAAAGTAGCCAATATTTGCGCATCATAGTAATTATCAGCGCGGCGCGATACCCCCCTAAACCCAAGCACTATATGGCTTTGCTCAAGTTCGCGTGATTGCCTGTATTCTCCACCTGTGTAATTAGATGGTGGGTTATTATCGCCATTGCTTTTAGATAAAATGTTGAATTTATCCTCAACATCTTTGATGAAATCGTCATGATTAAGGTTGCCACTAGCGCAAATAACCATGCGATCAAAAGTATAATTATCAGCAACAAACCCCATTAAAGTGTCACGGCTCATATCACTTATAATCTGATTAGTGCCAAGTATAGGAGCGCCAAAGGCTTGGTTTGGATATGCTGCTTCATAATAATTATCAAATATTATATCATCAGGCGTATCATAGCACATGCCGATTTCTTGCAATATGACCGCGCGTTCACGCTTAATCTCATCTTCGGGCATGGTTGAGTGCTGCACTATATCGGACAAAACATCTAATGCTAGTGGCAGGTCATCTTTTAGCAAGTGAATGTGATAACTCGTTATCTCACGGCTAGTATAAGCATTTATATGCCCGCCGACATTCTCTATCGCTTCTGCAATATCTTGAGCGCTGCGCCTTTTTGTACCCTTAAACAGCATATGCTCAACCATATGCGCCGCTCCATTATGGGGTAACTCTTCATTGCGCGTGCCTGCGCCTACCCACACGCCAACGGCAACGCTTTCAACGGATGGCACATGATCTGTTACAATTCGCAAACCATTGGATAATGTTGTGATTTTAAGTGATGTCATTACACAGCCCGACTATTTTTTTGAACAAAATCCTGCACTATGTTAAGATCATTGGGCTGCTCACTCATAAATTCTTCGCGGGTCATAAGATCTGATAAATGCTCTGGCAGATCAGGGCGAATTCCTATGGCTTTTTCAACAGCGTCAGGGAATTTCGACGGGTGAGCAGTAGCAAGCAGCACTACTGCGCCTGATGTTTTGCAAGCCACATCTTTTGCCCCTGCCATGCCAACGGCAGTATGCGGATCAAGGATATATCTCGTCTCATCGTAACATTCTTTGATTAGCCCTAAGGTTTGCTTATCATCGGCGCGGCTAGTGGTAAACTCGCTATTAGCTTTTTCCAAAAGATCAGCGCTTAGCTTTATGCTGCCGCTTTTTCTGAACTCACTCATAGCGTTAGCTAATTTCTCGCTATCCCGCCCTAGTAAATCGAATAAATAACGCTCGAAATTACTGGAAATCTGGATATCCATAGACGGACTTATCGTAGCATATGCCGCGCCCACCTTCATTTCTCCGCTTTCAAAAAAGCGCGTTAAGATATCATTTTTATTCGTAGATATGCCAAGATACTTAATCGGCAAGCCCATTTTGCGCGCACAATATGCGGCAAATACATTGCCAAAATTCCCCGTTGGCACAATGAATGAGACTTCCTTATCTGGCGCGCCCAGTTTAATAGCCGTGGCAAAATAATAGACAATTTGCGCCATAATCCGCGCCCAATTTATAGAATTTACGGCCGATAGATTAGCATTTTGCCTGAAATCTTTATCGTTAAACATAGACTTGACCATGTTTTGACAATCATCAAAACTGCCATCAATAGCGATATTATGGACATTTGGCGCATTAACGCTCGTCATTTGCTTGCGCTGAACATCCGATACTCTGCCCTTTGGGTGGAGGATAAATATATCGATATTATCGCAAGATTTGCAGCCCTCAATCGCCGCAGAGCCAGTGTCACCGCTAGTTGCGCCAACAATAGTCACTCTCTCGCTGCGCTTTTTTAGCACATGATCGAATAACCGCCCGAGGAGCTGCAAAGCTACATCTTTAAATGCAATCGTAGGCCCGTGAAATTGCTCCATAATATAGATATTATCTTTTAAATGGTGGAGCGGGGTTATATCGCCATGGCGAAAGCTCGCATATGTTTCATTGATAATTTTTTTGAAATCTACGCGCGAGATCGAGCCTTCCACAAACGGATACATAACAATTTCCGCTATATCTTGATAGCTCTTGCCCTTTAAATTTGCCAAATTAATTTGAGGAAAATTCTCAGGAACATATAGACCGCCATCAGGAGCTAACCCTGTTAATAGAACTTGTTCGAAAGTTTGTGGAGTTCCCCCACCGCGTGTTGAAATGTATTTTATCATGGAAGCATCATAGGAATTGAGCTAACATAAGGCAATACTATAAAAAATATTTATAGATACTGTTAGATAATTATTCTTTTTGATTTTGGCAGCCATGCTTTAACTGCCCCACTCTCAAGTAATATTGCGCTTGGCGTTTGCGCTATTATAATCCCGCTATGTGTTTTTTTTATAACTCATAACCTCACCTTATTTTTATTTTAAAATGTGTATTTATGCGCATTATACTTGCATAAGGATTGAGGAAAGCGTTGCTGTTTTGCTGGTTGATGTCAAAGATGCGAATAAGGTTGTGCGCGTAAATATAACCGTGGCTCAAAGTGATTTGGAGGCAATTGATCTCGCCGCCGCTGCTGCAGGCATGAAGAGATCCGCCTTCCTTGTTCAAGCGGGGCTGGGGCATAGCGTTTAGCATCAAATATTCTGCTCCCCCTATTATGCGGTCAAAATCAGTTATATGCCCCAAATTTTAAGATTAACTTTAATGAGCGGCTGCAACCCATTGAAATCATTGGTGGGTGATGACGGGATCGAACCCCATTCGCTCCTGCGAATGCTTTTTAATAATGGCGGTGGGCTACTAACAGACAAGCCGCCATATCTTGCAGATATCCAATTTAAGGAAAATGGTGGGTGATGACGGGATCGAACCGCCGACCCTCTCGGTGTAAACGAGATGCTCTCCCAGCTGAGCTAATCACCCTGACCAATTGAATGGATATATCTAATGTTTATTGATACAAAAAGCAAGCATATATTTGATATATTTCCAAAAAAATATTCGACCACATAAGACAGCGCGGTCGAACAAAATATTTATAACCAATATGGCGAAAATTACTTCTTTTTACCGTTTACAGCTTCTTTAAGCTCTTTACCAGCTTTGAATTTAGGCTGCTTAGATGCTGGGATTTGAATCGGCTCACCAGTGCGTGGGTTACGACCAGTTGTTGCTGCGCGGTCTGATACTGAGAATGTACCAAAACCAACAAGGCGAACATCTTCACCGCCCTTTAGGCTGCCTTTGATGGCTTCGATTACAGCGTCAACAGCAGATGCTGCTTTTTGCTTAGAGATGTCAGATGTCTCAGCTACTTTTGATACTAGGTCTTGTTTATTCATTGTGAACTCCCTTTAGTGTTTGTTTTAAGTAAAAAAACCATTTCAAAATAATTTTCAAAATAGCCATTTAAACATTAGAATCAGCAAGAGACAAAGCTACTGCGCGATTCCAATTATTTAAGGTGATTCATTTGTAACTAATTTTTCAGCAAGACTCAATGGTGAATCACGCTTTTTCCCTTGTTTTCTGCGGTTTTTGATAAAATTTGCTCTATTTTCACGTTATCCACAGGTTTTAAAGGCTCTGGCATGCTTAAAAGAGCGTGAGAAAGCACCTCATCAATTGTATTTACAGGCACTATTTCAAGTTCCTTAAGAACATTTTTGGGAATATCCGCTAAATCTTTTTCGTTTTCTTGCGGGATAAGCACCTTTTTAATGCCCGCGCGAAGAGCTGCTAACAACTTTTCCTTAAGCCCTCCAATAGCAGTAACATTACCGCGCAGATTAACCTCACCCGTCATTGCTATATCTTTATGAACTTCAATGCCAGATAATGCAGATATAATCGCCGTAACCATAGCAGCGCCCGCCGAAGGACCATCCTTAGGAGTTGCCCCCTCAGGCACATGAACATGGATTTGCTTTTCCTTTAAAACTTCATAATCAAAGCCATACTGAGCAGCGCGTGATTTAATCAACATCTCAGCCACTGTAATAGATTCTTTCATAACATCTTTTAGATTTCCAGTTGTTGAGACCTTGCAATCTTTACCAGCCATAGTAACAGCTTCAATAGATAGCAAGTCCCCCCCGCTCTCTGTATAGGCCAAGCCATTAACAACGCCGATGCGGTGATGCTCTTCAACCTCGCCATAACGACATTTTTTAACGCCAGCATATTTTTCTAAGCTACGCGGAGTAATAGAAACGGATTTGCGCCCCTTCATTAATATATCTTTGATCGATTTACGGCACAAATTGGCAATCTCACGCTCTAACCCGCGCACGCCAGCCTCACGCGTATAATAGCGAATAAGGTCACGCAGCGCCGCGTCATTGATTTTAAACTCTCCGCGTTTAAGCCCTGCTAATTTCATTTGTTTATTTAGCAAGTGGCGTTTAACAATTTGGAGCTTTTCATCCTCCGTATAGCCTGAAATGCGTATGATTTCCATACGATCAAGCAAAGGTCTTGGCATGTTGGCAATATTATTTGCAGTGCACACGAACATCACATCGGATAAATCATAGTCCAGCTCGATATAGTGATCTTGGAATTTTTCATTTTGCTCGGGGTCTAAAACCTCTAGCAAAGCAGAACTAGGATCTCCCCGCCAATCAGAGCCAAGTTTGTCAATTTCATCAAACAAAAATAGCGGATTTACTGTTTCAGCTTTTTTCATTCCCTGAATAACTTTACCCGGCATTGCGCCAATATAAGTGCGCCTATGACCGCGAATTTCGCTTTCATCACGCACGCCGCCCAAAGACATACGCACAAAATTACGGTTTGTTGCCTTGGCAATTGATTTGCCAAGCGAGGTTTTACCAACTCCTGGTGGGCCTGCAAGGCATAATATAGTGCCGCGAACCTTGCCTGTGCGCTGCTGCACCGCTAGATATTCAAGGATACGCTCTTTAACCTTATCAAGCCCATAATGATCTTTATCCAAAACCGCCTTAGCAATTTTTATATCCTTTTTAACGCGTGAGCGTTTTTTCCACGGAACATTTAAGAGCCAATCAAGGTAATTACGAACTACGGTTGCCTCCGCAGACATGGGGCTCATCTGGCGAAGCTTTTTCATCTCTGAGTTAGCGCGCGCCGTCACTTCCTTTGGCATTTTAGCTTCTTCTATTTTTTTGCTAAGCTCTCCAAGCTCATCAAGACCGCCCTCGCCGTCACCAAGCTCCTTTTGAATTGCCTTCATTTGCTCATTCAAATAATATTCGCGCTGAGTTTTTTCCATTTGGCGTTTGACACGGCTGCGCACTCGTTTTTCAACTTGCAGCACCCCTATCTCGCCTTCCATAAAGCTATAAATACGCTCTAGCCGCTCCGCCGTCCCTTCAAGCTCTAGCAGGCTTTGTTTTTGATCGATTTTCAAAGCCATGTGAGATGCAACGGTATCTACCATTTTTGACGGTTCTTCGATTTGATTTATCGAGACTATAACCTCAGGTGGGATTTTTTTGTTAAGCTTAACATATTGTTCAAACTGAGTCATAACCGCGCGGGCAAGTGCTTCTAGCTCTTCATCTTGAACAGAATTATCAATAATTTTAGATATATTGGCTTCCATATAGCCATTTCCATCCGTAAGATTAGACAAGCGCACACGCTCGCCACCCTCAACAAGCACCTTAACTGTGCCATCAGGAAGTTTTAACAATTGCAAAATTGTTCCGATTGTCCCGACGCTATAAAGGTCATCTATATCTGGCTCATCCTCAGATGTGGTTTTTTGAGTAACAAGCAATATTTTTTTCTCAGACATCATCACATGCTCAAGCGCATGAATAGATTTTTCGCGACCAACAAAAAGCGGCACAATCATGTGAGGGAAAACAACAATGTCTCTTAATGGGAGAACAGCATATGATGTATTTACATCTAACATTCAACAAAATTCCTTATATTTAGGGTGCGACGCGCCATTATGCGACTAAAAACATGATTTTCAAAGCTATTTCGGCTATTTATTCGATTTGCAGACACAATAATGCCCTGTTATTTACAAAAAACACGTAACAGGGCATTGTTTTATTTATTTTTTCTTAGTTTCTTTAGACTTTTCATCATCAGGGACAGGTTTTGATTCAACAACATGATCAATCAAGCCCCAGTCTTTGGCTTCTTCTGCACTCATGAAATTATCACGATCCATAGCCTCTTCTACGACCTTAAGCTTTTGCCCAGTATGTTTAACATATGTTTGATTAAGGCTATGGCGGAGGCGTAATATTTCTTGAGCTTGTATCTCGATATCGCTAGCCTGACCGCGCGCGCCGCCCGAAGGCTGGTGAATCATAATGCGTGAATTTGGCAGTGAGTATCTCATGCCCTTCTCTCCCGCCATAAGCAAGAATGAGCCCATTGACGCCGCCTGCCCAACGCATACTGTCGAGACTTTAGGACGGATATATTGCATAGTGTCATACATAGCAAGACCAGCAGTAACAACGCCGCCCGGAGAATTAATGTAGAATGATATTTCCTTATTAGGGTTTTCTGATTCTAAAAATAAAAGCTGCGCGCAAATTAGAGCCGAAACATGGTCGTTAACCTCTCCTGTAAGGAAAATAATGCGCTCCTTTAACAGCCTTGAGTAGATGTCAAACGCACGCTCACCGCGATTTGTCTGCTCAATCACAGTGGGGACAAGGTGGTTCATATAAGTATCAATAGGATTAGAAGAATCAAACATATTTCTCACAACTTTGTTATTAGGTGGCAAATGCGACTCAAAAGTGATTATCTTAGAGTCAAAACAAACCGTACATTTGGAGCGCGGTTTGTTCAAGATTTTTATATAAATATTTTAATATTATACTTTAGTTTTACCACTAAGAAGCCTTTTTCTTGGGTGCAGCCTTCTTCTTAGCTGCTGGTTTTTTAGCCTTAGGCTTATCTTCGGATGGTTTTTCATCACCCTCTTTAGCTTTAGCAGCAGGCTTTTTCTTAGCTGGAGTTTTCTTTTTAGCCTTAGGCTTTTCCGCTTCTTCTTCCTCTGCTGTAAGCTCTTCCGCGCTAACTTCTTTTTCTGTAACTGTTGCTAGTTCAAGAATGAAATCAACAACTTTGTCCTCATAAATAGGCGCGCGCAAGGATTCCAAAGCTTCACGGTTTTTAGCGAAATAATCAAATACTTCTTTTTCTTGCCCTGGATATTTCTGAGCTTCTGTTATAACTGCTTTTTGAACCTCCGCATCAGAAATTTGAATAGTATTTTCTTTACCAATTTCAGACAAGACAAGACCTAGGCGAACGCGGCGCTCTGCAATTCCTTCAAGCTCGGTTTTTTCCTCATCAGTCATTTCCGCGTCAATGCCGCGCTGTTGGTTGTCCAAATTAACTTGCTGCATAATATTTTGAAGCTCCATTTCCTTCATGCCTTGTGGCACTTCAAAAACATGGGCATCATCAAGCAAATCAAGTAATTCCTTTTTAAGCTTAAGCCTAGAATGATTATTAAACTCTTGGTTAGTTTGCTCGGCAACAGCGCCGCGCAATGCCTTAAGGTCATCCATACCAAGCTCTTTTGCGAACTCATCATCAATAACCGCGTCAACGCTCTGGCGGATTTCATGGATAGTAACTTCGAATATTGCATCACGACCAGCAAGCTCCGCCGCGCCATATTCCTCAGGAAAAGCAACCTTAACATCAAGGCTGTCACCTGCTTTTTTGCCTATAAGCTGGTCTTCGAAACCTGGTATAAAGCTATTACTGCCAAGCTCTAAATGGTGACCTTCGGCCGCCATACCCGGTTGCTCTACATTGTCATCTGCTGTGCGACCTTTAAAGTCTATAACAACCGTATCACCTGATTTAGTCGCGCGGCTACCTTCTATAGGCTCGCTAGTTTTGCGCATAGATGCGATTTTTGTAAGAGCCTCATCAATTGCCGCATCATCTGCTTTTGTAACAAGCTTAGTAAGTTTAAAGCCTTTATAATCTTGAAGTTCAACTTTAGGAAGCACTTCAATATTCATTGTGTAAACAAGGTCTGCACCTTCATCAAAAGATTTTACTTCGATTTTAGGCTGAAGAGCTGGGGTAATCTCTTTATCTTTCAACGCTGCTTGCGATGTTTCATTAACCGCGCTCTCCAAAACTTCGCCCATAACGGCTTTGCCGTATTTTTGCTTCATGATTTTCATTGGAACTTTACCTGGGCGAAAACCTGGCATTTTGACCGTTTTTGCAACTTCTTCTAAACGAGTATCCACGCGAGTGGCTATATCTTCTGCCGTTACGGTAACTTCAAGTTCGTGATTAAGTCCGTCTTGTTTAAGCTGTTTTACTTGCATTTGCTGCTCTTCTCTTTATTTTGTGTTTGTAATTATATTATATAGCCACATTTTTAAATCTTAAAGCTTGCGACTGCAAGCTAGTGGCAAATGCCACGTTCTTAAATTAAAGGGTGAGACCTCACCCTCGTGGCAAATGCCACGTTCTTAAATTACAATGGTGCGGATGAAGGGACTTGAACCCCCACTTCCTAAGGAAACTAGAACCTAAATCTAGCGCGTCTACCAATTTCGCCACATCCGCACAATTACTATAATACAAGCTTTAATTCGAACTTGATGCGAGGTTTTAACCTAATTTTTTATGAATTCCAAGCATTTCTTTTAAAACTTTTGGAAAAACTTCAATTAAATCACTAGCCACAAGCCCTACCCCAACGATTTCAGAAGCTCTGCCATGCATGTAAACGCCAGCACATGCAGCATTAAATGCACTCATGCCTTGCGCTGTAAGCCCTGCTATAAGCCCAGAAAGAACATCACCAGACCCAGCACTAGCCAAATATGGTGAAGCATTATCATTAATAATAACGTCCTGACCTTGCGTAGCAATTATAGTTTCATGCCCCTTCAAAACAATGATAGCGTTTGAGCAAATGGCTGCTTTTTTAGTCGCCTCAGCGCGATTATCAGCAAGCAGCCCAGCCAAATTAGGAAATAGCTTCTTAAACTCTCCCTCATGCGGGGTTAAAACAACATTGTTATGTAACTTGGAGAATAGTAAATCAGAATGCCCTTCAAAAGCATTTAACCCATCCGCATCAATGAGAATTTCATCGCATTCATCTAACAGTGGCAAGATAACATCCCGAAGCAGCCTATAGTCTTTGTTACCAAGCCCTGACCCTATTGATGGGCAAACCCGTCCTTTTTCTTTTGCCTTAAGCACAAAATCATATATTTCAACATCATCCCTTACGATTATATAAGGTTTAAAACATCTATATATATTAGTGCTTTTTTTATCAGGGGAAATAATAGTAACAAGCC
>Ga0256839_1000479_pt1 | contig 51843 bp, 50 predicted proteins | sample 354166metaG_FD_185968 | JGI IMG/M metagenome (GOLD analysis project Ga0256839, IMG submission 185968) | Hydrothermal vent microbial communities from Mid Atlantic Ridge, Atlantic Ocean - 354-166 | ecosystem: Environmental > Aquatic > Marine > Hydrothermal vents | place: Atlantic Ocean: Mid... | reverse complement strand
GGGCAGGAATTATTCTCAGTTTAAGATCGCTTGTTCAATCCGGCGATCGATGGGAACAATTCTGGAATAAAATTAATCAATATGGGACGCAATGTTATACATGAAACATCATATTGAGGCTTCACCCAAGACGCCGTAAATACGTCCATGTAGACTTGATTGTGTCATCCATGACACATACACTTCTTCCATAAGCCACTAACATTGAGTGATTTTAGCTAAATTAAATATGCTGAATAGTTACAAGTAATGTAAAAAATAAGTCATTCTATAGCTGGGAAATATACTTTAAAATTTCAACAACCTGTTGCGGCGTTTCAGTAACCGCCATCGCCAAACCATCAATTTCTTTAAGCGGGTGAGTTAATTCTGGCGCATGCATGACAATAACAGGTATGCCTAAACCAATGGCAATCCCGGCATCAAAAGCAGCATTCCATTGTTTGTATTTATCCCCAAAACGCACGATAACAATATCTGACTTTTTAATGGCAGTCTGAGTTCGCAATGCATTGATTTTTGAAGCTTTATGATCCTTCCAAAAATTATTTGTTTCTTTTCCCAGGATTTCTTCGCCAACATTATCACTTTTTTCATGGTCGGTAACTGGACTGAAAACCTCAATAGCCAGATTATTTTCCAAAATCCCATGTTTGATTTGCTCCCGCCAATCAGTGTGAATTTCGCCAGATAGATAAATTCGGTATTTCATTTCTTGATGCCTCTTGACCCGTTGAGTTAATTCAGAATATCGGTGCTACAATAGCTCTATTATATTTTTTTTGAGAACTGTATGTCAGATAAGCTTATATATAAAGTGGTTTTTTTTAACCAGAAACAAGTTTACGAAATTTACGCCAAACACGTCTATCAAGGCGATATGTATGGTTTTGTTATTGTGGAAGATTTTGTTTTTGGTGAGAAAAGTGCCATTGTTGTTGATCCCTCAGAAGATAAGCTTCGTTCAGAATTCAATAGCGTCAAACGCTCTTTCATCCCCATGCATGAGATCATTAGAATCGATGAAGTTAAAAAACAAGGAATGGCGAAAATAATTCCAACTTCAAAAGAATCTGATAGCAGTTCAAAGGTCTCCACTATTTTCAACCCGGGTTCGGATAAAAAGCCATAAGTATTCGTAAAGCTTATTAAATTAATCAAATGCCCAAATCCACCATCACTTATCGGAATCCATTAAAAAAAGAAAATAAAAACAAATGGCAACCTATTGATGGGCTGGAAGGTATGGCTGAAGAATTAACGCTTAGTCTGGATCCAGTCGGGAGCATATACTCGCTTAACCAGATTCTTCCCAGGTGCAGACACCACGCCTTTTGGAGGTAAAAGCCACCAATATCCTGAAGAAATTTTTATCGTCAGCGGCCGAGTGTATGACAAAGCTTTCAATATCTGGTTAGAAACCGGGTATTACGCTATACTTCGCGCGGCCACGACTGCGGGTTTCTAACGACTAAGTTTTTGCCGATAGCTGAGTTAGATTCAGTTCATAAGTCCTATCTATTTTTAATACCAACCCCAATAAGTTTATATTTTCAATTCTCCACCCCCCTACCTTCTCCATCAGAAGAAGGAACATACGAGAACTTATTGGGACTGGTATAAGCGTCTGCTCACCATAAAATGTAAATAACGCCCCAGCCATTTGTACGGCTCGCTCTGAGAATATTCCAGCTCCATCCTCAAAACTGCCTCGGGTGATTTCAGTCCACCGCGTTTTTCAACAACATAATCGCTAAAAACACGAATACCACTGACCGTTTCAATACCGAAGTGATTCTCAAAAAGCCATTGCCTAACTTCTTTAACCGAACAGGGATTATCAGGTGTGAGACTGCCTTTATCGGATCGATAATACTCTTGGCGCTCTACCCGGTTAAAATTACCGCGAATCAAATTATGGTAAACCATCCCGGCAGGATTATAAAAGCATAAAGACAATCTACCGTTTACCTCCAGCAAATTGACTATGGATGGAAAAACCAGCTCCGGCTGCTCCAGCCACTCGAGTAAAGCATGACACAGAACCAGATCAAACTTGCCTTGATGTTGCTCTGCGAACTTTTGATAAGACAAGATATTCCAATCAATCTTCCCATCTACACCTGCCTGGCTGGCTAACTCTATGGCTTTTTGAGTCATGACAGGAGAAATATCAGTAAAACAGACATCATGTCCCAATTGACTCAGTTTTATAGAAAAATAACCCAAGCCACCCCCAAGATCAAGAACGCGCAATTTGCTATTTTTAGCTAAAACACTTTCCAGATCCCGCCAGATTACTGCCTGGCGAATTGCGCCCTTGTTACTACCATAAATGCGCTGTTCAAACCGCTCTGCCAAATCATCAAAATTTCGATCTCCGCTGGCTACTCCCTGCTTTTTCACTTGCTGTTCTTATACCTCATCAGCAGAAAAAATGGCCCAGCAAAACCAACCAGCACTGATAAAACCAAAATTGCCCAGCTCGCTTGATTCCAACTGACCTCATAGCTATCAGGAGTGACTGGTTCGGTCAGGCCGGGAATACTAGGTAAATCCTGGTCTCCTCCCGCTACTTTGAGTTGTGCTTTCATGCCTTTTTCCATATGCTGCGGAACTTCACAATGCACCAAATAGGTTTTAGGCTGACTGGGAACTATAAAAAAACCTTCTTTTTCGCCTTTTCCATAAAGCTCAATATGAAACATTCCCTTGGGATATAAATAACCCGGCAAGCCGTGAATCATAAATTGATGCCGAATGTCATCATCATTAATAAAAGTAATTTTGATGCGGCTACAGGGCTTAACGTCCCATTGTTGCTGATCAAAAGCATACATTTTGCCATTGAATTTTTTTGCGTATTTGTGGCCTGCATGTACCGTAAAATGTACATCTTCAGAAATCTTCTTGCAATCTTTTGGTAATGTATCCGGGTTACTATTCATTACCATTCCTTTTTCATCCATGGTCATTCCGTTATGATTCATTGCAGAAAAGCTCAACTGGGAGAAAAATAATAAAAAAAAGAAAATTAACTTTTTCATTCTTGATCTCCATTCCCTGATGGCTGACGAACCAGAAAAAACAATATCGCCGCAATCAACCCCGAAATCAGACCCAACATAATCAGTCGAAAATAGTTGACTTCCAGCATTCCGGCATCACCTAATAATTGTTTGAAATCTCCCATATTCCAGACCGGATTCTTTTTGGCATAATAATTCTTGTTGAAATACCGATTGACAGGTTCTTCCCGAATTTTTGGCATCCCCATATCATCGAGTAAATCCTGATAAACCACGGTGCTGATATTTCCTCCCGGCGCCATGCCATCCGTGGTAATTCCGGTTTCAACATGATCATGAAACAACCAGACTCCGGGTCCAAAACTATGCAAACCGTCATTTTCTGTTTGCAAGTTCAAATCAATGCGTTGTGCAGGAGCAATTTCAAAAACGTCCCTAGTTACCTGGGCCGCAGGCAACAAAGGCACACCATCAAAATGAGTTACTTTTGCCTTATGCCCATGAAAATGTATAGCCATTGCTGAGCGCTGAGCATTCGCTATACGGAGTTTGATTTTTTGATTGGGTTTAACGACAACCATCGAATCGCGCAAGGTATAAGGAAATGAATGGCCATTCAGCAAAAAATAATTTTCTGATGCCTCGGTCATATTGTATTGCCGATTCATCCTTTTCGCGACAAGCCTGGGATCATTTGCCTGCTGAATAATTGTTGCCAGCTTTTTATCAATCGCCTGGTAATGCAAATCGTATTCCTGATCATAGGCTTCTTTAACAGCAACAGACGGATGTCTAACCTGGCCGGCACCAACATTAAAAGTCTGTACCCAGTTGTTGGGACGGTTTTCTTCTACGACAAACATACCATTCAGCCCCATCACCAAATGCTTATCCGTTTGCACATGGCAATGATAAAACATCGTTCCTGCTTGCCTGGGTTGCATTTCATAAGTTCGCTTTTCCCCAGGAAATACTGCTGGCGCTCCAGTCGTTGGATCGCCATCATTATTTTTTCCGTTTTTTAATCGCCAGGGATGGTCAACCCCGTGAAAATGAATGGTATGAGGAAAGTAATGGGTGTTTTCCAAAGTAATATAAACTTTATCACCCTGCTCTACTCGAATCACCGGCGAAGGAGCTCGCAGCAATGCATGCGCTATTTTGGAGCGAAAATGCTTTTCTGCCATGCCACGGGTTTTGGGGGCAAACACCCATAACCCGGGCTGAATGCCGGGAGCAATATCATAAGCAGGAAAAACGTAATCTCCATCTGGAGTAAATCCGTTAAGTTCGATCACTTCCATTTTAATTCTGATAATATCTGGATCACCATCGCCATCAAGATCATCGGTTTTAGTCAGAAAATCTTCCGCTAACCGTGTTTGCATCAAAGTCTGCATGGAAACATTATTCACGCCTTTCACAAAAGTGGCGATTTCATAAGGATTATCGGGCTGACAAAATGGCGAAGGATTAATTTCCACACCTTCAATTTCAAAACCTTCACGCCATTCCGAAAAATCATTTTGGCATGGATTGACGTATCCTGAAGATTGACGCGCAGAATCAGAAACCGTTGCCGGAATATTCAGTGCGGATTTTTCTACTGGCGAAGGCAACAGCCAATATACCGAAACAAGCAAAATTAAAAGTAAAAAAATAAGCGCACTTCTCAACATGGGGAACCAATAGCAAATTATAAAAATCTCAGTTCATCAAACTAAACTTGAATAACAAGGACAACGTGTAACTGACCTATTATATTTGTATTAGTTTCTGACGACAGAGATTTATTTTATTGGCTCCCAGATGGAAATCATAAAACTTTCTTCCTCCAAAAATTCAGGTGGCATTCAGCTGCATCAACCTATGATTTCAAAAGATTAAGTTTCCCGTTAGAAATTTTAGGCAATTTTTGCCGACATAAAAAGATTTTTCAGTTATTGGCACAACAATACTTTCCCTTAAACATAAAACTCACTTAACTTAAGAAATATTCCATACTGTATTGAAATTACAAATATTATTTTTACATGGGCTAAAGATTTATTTAGCAACAAGCATTTGACGCAGCACAACAAAACAACTAGACTGTTACTTTTTGGCAACTAAATCGCTCGAAAAAGCAACAAAAATTACTACACTACTAACATTAAATTTTACTTAAGAAAATAATTTATGTATCCTAACACCTAAGGCGAGTAGATTGCTTTGTTCTTGATATACACCTCCACTTCCTTATATTCAGCCAGCAAAGCCATTCTCACCTTATGTTTCAGAAACTTTAACTGAGGAAAAATCATGAAAAAAACCATACTACCCCTAACTATCTCAACGCTGCTATTATTTAGCAACCCATCGCAGGCGTCGGTTGAAAGCAAAACCTTACTGGGAATGCTAAACAACAAAGTTGCCTTTAACGCTATTAACCATGTGGTTATAACTGATAATTTGAGCATACCGGGCAAAGGCATACCATCACCAGGTGATTTTTTTACTGGAACTGGATACGCATTGATTGATGCGAATATCGATGGACTTCAGCTGACTGCAAGCTACAACATAGCCGGAGCCTTTACCGGATACGACCCTGCGACTGGAAAACTATCCTTTAACCACGGGCTTTCGGTTCCAGGCATCTCTAACCAAATGACCGTCTACTTGGATAATTTTACAACTGCCGATGAACATGACGCCCTCACCTACACAGACGGACTCAAAATTGCAACTTTTGATGTTGTCCCTGACACTAAGGGCGGCTATTTCACTCAATCTGGTGGCGCTGACAATTTAACCTTCAAGCTTGTTGACAGTGACAAGGAGCAACTAGGCATCGAGGACGACAAGGACGTCCTGTTTAATATTGAAACTGAAATTTCTTTGGCGGATATAGTTGATGGACACATGGTATTCCCATTATTTTTTGGCGCCTTTAATTGCGGCGGCACTACTTTTGACTCATGCAGCCGCGAAATTGGAACAGGCATTCTATCTGTAGAATCAGCAGTAATCAATCCACCTTCTGACGTTCCACTCCCTCCCGCCCTTGGCTTATTTCTCAGCGGCCTTGGACTGTTAGGGTGGTTCAGCAATAAACGTAAATCAGCGTAATCATAACCATATCGGTCTCAACAAGATACTTTTTGCGCTAAATTTACACTTTAATGCAAAAAGTATCTTAAAGGGGCCAAACCTTTTCTATTCCTCATTCCGCCCCAAGTTTCTGCTCAGCCGCAATCACCGTATTAGCAACCAACATTGTTATCGTCATTGGTCCCACGCCGCCAGGAACCGGAGTAATATAGCCAGCCACCTCTTTTACCCCTTCAAAATCAACATCACCAACCAGACGCCCATCATCCAGTCTATTTATTCCAACATCAATCACTGTTGCTCCAGGCTTAACCATATCAGCAGTAATTAAATTTGGCTTACCTGTTGCCACAACCAAAATATCCGCTAACGAAGTAAATTGCTTCAAATCCTTGGTTTTCGATGTGCATACTGTCACTGTTGCACTTTTTTGTAACAACATTAAAGCCATCGGCTTACCAACAATATTACTACGACCGACAATGACCGCGTTTTCGCCTTCAATAGATATTTCGCAATATTCCAACAAGCATTGCACTCCATAAGGAGTACAAGGAGGAAACACGGTATTACCCGCTACCAACCCCCCCAAATTATATAGATGGAAGCCATCAACATCTTTTTCAACAGCAATGGTTTCCAAAACCCTGTTAACATCAATATGCTCAGGCAACGGTAATTGCACTAAAATACCATGTATAGTTTTATCTTGATTAAGCCTTTCAATGGCTTCAAGCAGCATAGTTTCACTAATATCTTCAGGTAAATCATGCAGCTCTGAATGCATACCTACCTCATGACAGGCTTTAATTTTATTGCGCACATAAACCCGTGAGGCAGGATTGTCGCCTACAATAATAACTGCCAAACCTGGCAAGATTCCTGACTCTTTTAATTTATCAACACGCTCTTTCCATTGCTGACGAACTTTAACAGCAATCTCTTTTCCATCAATTATTTTCGCAGTCATATTCAATTCCTATCATTTGATTTTATGGTCATCAGCTGACCGATTGTTTATAGTATATCCAAACTTTATATTATTTTTTTAGACATGGGCAAACTAAGACAAATCGCACTACTAGGCGCGCCAATATTACGAACTAAAGCAGAAGAAATTCGCTTTGACTCTAACATTGCTCGAGATATTGTCAACGACATGCAGGCAACTTTATCTGAATCCAACGGCGTTGGCCTCGCAGCCCCACAAATTTATGAACCTTACCGCATTATTATCCTGGCTTCGCGCCCAACGCCCCGCTATCCGAACGCTCCTTTTATGGAACCAACTGTTATGATCAACCCCGATTTTCGAATGTTATCAGAAAAGCAACAAAAAGACTGGGAAGGGTGTCTGAGCATACCAGGAATCCGGGCGCTAGTGCCAAGATTCACATTAATTGAGATTAGCTATACTGATCAACAGGGAAAACAAACCCGCCAAACACTTAAAAACTTTATCGCCAGAGTTTTTCAACATGAATATGATCATCTTGAAGGCAAGGTCTATCTTGATCGTGTTGAAAATAACCAGGATATCATTTCCGAAAAGGAATTTAACAAACAAATTATTGATTAAAATGCTCCATATCCAGGATGAAACGCAGATTACCTGTCCTTATTGCGGAGAAACAATATCAATTTTGATTGATTCTAGCGCCGGCAGCCAAGAATATCATGAGGATTGCTCTGTTTGCTGCACCCCGATTTTTTTCTCAATTGCCATTGATCACGAGGGTAATTTGATACAAATTGAAGCAAAAAGAGACGATGACTAATTTGGGCAAATGCGTCCCCGAGAGGATTCGAACCTCTAATCTACCCCTTAGGAGGGGGTGGCATTATCCTGTTATGCTACGGGGACGTGACCGCAATTATATCAAAAAACCGGCTTTCATCATAAAATGCTAAATCAGGATGTGACAGCAACTCGGGCAAATTTTCTTTTACCAAGCTGATATACCTGGTCGGTATTAACTGGAATTTGCAATTTAGGATCGGAGATCTTTTCTCCATCAATTTTTAAGGCTCCTTGTTTGATCATTCTAATTGCTTCCGATGTACTAGCGGTCAACCCGGCATCTTTCAACAAATTTGCAATTGCATAATACTCATTCGATGTTGATAATTCAACAGTTTGAATATCCTCAGGAATAGCGCCCTGCTTAAAACGCGCCTCAAAATCCTTAAGCGCTTTTTCAGCAGCTTGCTTGTCATGAAAGCGCTCAATTATTTCCTGCGCCAACATGACCTTATAATTCCTGGGGTTTGCGCCTTGTTGACATTGATGTTGCCATTGACTGATTTCAGCAATTGGTCGAAAGCTCAACAACTCAAAATATCGCCACATTAATTCATCCGAAACAGACATGATCTTACCAAACATATCATTTGGTGAATCTGCCACGCCGATATAATTATTCAAGGACTTGGACATTTTCTGCACCCCATCCAGCCCTTCAAGAATCGGCATGGTCAGAACCACCTGCGGTTTTTGCCCATAAACCTCCTGCAACTGCCTTCCAACCAACAAATTAAATTTCTGATCAGTCCCCCCTAATTCCACATCCGCCTTCATCACTACGGAATCATAGCCCTGTATCAAAGGATACAAAAACTCATGAATTGCAATCGGCTGGCCGCCTTTATAGCGTTTGCTGAAGTCGTCTCTTTCTAACATCCTTGCAACCGTATGCTTTGCCGCCAACTGTATTAATTCAGCAGGAGACAACTTATTCATCCAAGTCGAATTAAACATTACTTGGGTTTTTTCTGGATCCAAGATTTTAAAGACTTGCTCCTGATAGGTTTTGGCATTTTCCATCACCTGCTCTTGCGTCAAAGGCTTTCTGGTGGCGTTTTTGCCCGTCGGATCACCAATCATGCCGGTAAAATCTCCAATCAGAAACAAAACATCATGCCCCAAATCCTGAAATTGCCTTAACTTGTTAATCAGTACTGTATGCCCAAGATGTAAATCGGGTGCAGTTGGATCAAATCCGGCTTTAATGCGCAGAGGCCGGTTTTCCTCCAGTTTTTTTATCAATTCATCCTCGATTAAAATTTCGTCAGATCCTCGACGCAAGTTTTCCAGTACTTCTTTATACAACATTACTCTCCATATTCAGGAATTTCAAAAAGGTCATTATTGCCATAAAAAATTTTCACCCCATAACAAAAATGTTAACGAAATCAAAATAAAAGCTAAGTTAATGGCAGCAAACAAAAGAAGACTACGCTATAATTTGCCTTATACCATTAAATTGTCTTAAAATTTGTTAAGTTTTACCAGAGTTTTAGTTATTTTCATAAATTTTGGCAGAAAAAATATGTTTAATTTTGTTGTTGGAAATATTAAATATAAGCTCCATCTTTTTGAGACTGATCGTTCTTCTTAATTAATAATAATCGCTTTACGACCAAATCAACAATGAAAAATTACAATCTAATCATTTTCGGTATAAGTGCTGCCATCGTAGCCAGCGTTAGTTATGCATTAATGCCTTCCGAAAGCGAAAAAGAAAGAATTATAGAAGTTCTTGAAGCCACAACACCTGCTACCAACACAATAGCATCCTTAGATAAAACTAAAATTTTACCTGAGATACCAGCCAATAATCTCCACACAGAACATTATCCTGTGCAGGCAGGCGACTCACTTTCAGGCATCTTCCGCAAACTTAAGCTAAGCTTCACAGATTTATACCATATCACTCACGCCAAACCCCACGGTAGAGATTTTGCAAAAATCCTCCCTGGCAAGACACTAGAAATCAAAACTGACAAAGACGGTAACCTTGAGCAACTGATATATCCACGTAATATTTTAGAAACGCTCATCGCAACTCGTAGCAAGGAAGGATTTGCGGTTGAACTGATCAGTAAAGATATTGAAGCTCGCATCAGCTCAGCCCAGGCTATTATCAGCTCTTCATTGTATGTTGATGGCAAAAAAGCGGGGCTTCCGGATAGATTAATTATGCAGCTTGCTGATATTTTTGCTTGGGACGTTGATTTTGCCCTGAATTTACGGCCAGGAGATCAGTTTACAGTTCTTTACAAAACACTTTATGTGGACGATAAAGAAATCATGACCGGGGATATTATTGCCGCGGAATTTGTTAATCGCGGTAAAACGTACACCGCAGTTATGTTCGAAGACGAAGACGGCAAAACAAATTATTACACTCCTGACGGCAGGAGTATGCGGAAAGCATTTTTACGCACTCCAGTCGACTTTGCTCGAATCAGTTCTCGTTTTAATCTAAGACGTAAACACCCCGTTCTCAACAAAATCCGTGCTCATAAAGGCGTTGATTACGCTGCCAAAACAGGAACCCCAGTAAAAACTACCGGCGATGGAAAAGTTACCTTCCGCGGCCATAAAGGAGGCTATGGGCGCGTTGTTATTGTCCAACATGGCCAGCACTACAGTACTTTGTATGCCCATTTATCCAAATACAAAAGCGGCCTGAGAAAAGGCGATCAAGTAAAACAAGGGGAAGTCATTGGTTATGTCGGAAAGTCAGGGTTAGCCACCGGCCCCCATTTACATTATGAATTTCGCATTGATGGCGCCCATCGCAACCCATTAACTGTAAAGCTACCCCATCATAAACCCATTAACAAATACCTGATGGCTGAATTCAAACGCCAGACCAGTCCATTATTAGCGCAACTTGAACAAACCAAGAAAACCTTATTGGCAAAAAATGGAAACTAGTAGCTAACATAGCATATTTATTTAATTTGAAACTAACAGGGTTATTTTTTTATCAACAAAGTTGCTTTAAAAAATTTTAATACGCTCACAACAAATTGACTGAATTTTTTATTGGGCTTATGTCTGGCACCAGCATGGATGGCATTGATGCCAGCCTGGTTGATTTCAGCGCAAAAAAGCCGAATGTCGTTGCCTCTCTTTATGCGCCGTTTTCAAAAACAATTGTTACGAAGATTCGCCGACTTTCAAACCCCTCAAACTTAATTTCTTTAGAGCAACTCGGCCAGCTTGATAATCAGCTTGGACATTTATACGCTCAAACCATTTCAAATTTATTAAAAAGCACACCATACTCATCTCAAGACATTATAGCCATAGGCTGCCATGGCCAAACCATGCACCATGCACCAACTATAAATCATCCTTTTTCTCTACAAATTGGTAACCCCAATATCATTGCAGAAGAAACCGGTATTACTACAATAACTGATTTCAGGCGCAGAGATATTGCCGCCGGCGGCCAGGGTGCGCCATTGGTTCCAGCTTTTCATAAAGAATTTTTCTCTGCACCTGGTGAAAACCGCGTTATATTGAATATCGGCGGCATTGCCAATATCACATTGCTTCCAAAAGAGAGCAGAAAGAAGGTTAGTGGCTTTGATACTGGACCGGGAAATACTCTAATGGACTATTGGGTTCAAACCCACCTGCACAACCCTTACGATAAAAATGGCAACTGGGCTGACACTGGAATCTGCCAGAAAGAACTACTGGAGGAAATGCTTAATGATCCTTATTTTTTCATCGAGCCGCCCAAAAGTACTGGCAAAGAATACTTTTCTCCTGGATGGCTGGCCAACTTAATCGCTAAAAAAAAATATTTACCCGAAGATATACAAGCTACTTTGTGCCATTTAACGACACAATCAATTACCAAGGCCATTATAAAAACGGACATTACACCTGATCGTTTGTTAGTTTGTGGTGGTGGCATCCACAACCACTTGCTAATGAAATTACTCAGAAAGGAATTTTCTTGTCCAGTCAACTCAACTCAAGAATTTGGACTACACCCAGACCAAGTTGAAGCAGTCGCATTCGCATGGCTTGCCAGACAAACCTTTAATGGCTTGCCTGGAAATATGACTGATGTTACAGGTGCTTGTAGATCCGTAATACTGGGCGGAATTTACCCCGGGGAAAAATCTTCTTTTCCGAACAAACTTAAAAATTGAATTCTAAACCGAAAAAGAAGAACCACAACCACAAGTTGTAGAAGCATTTGGATTTCTAATAACGAATTGGGCGCCAGAAACATCTTCTTTATAATCAATCTCGGCGCCTGTTAAATATTGAACACTCATGGCATCAACCAAAACGGTAACACCACCATTTTCAATCGTTGTGTCATCTTCGTTGATTTCCTCATCAAATGTAAATCCATACTGGAAGCCCGAACAACCGCCGCCAGAAATATACACCCTAAGCTTTAAATTTTCGTTCCCTTCTTCGGCAATCAATTCGCCAACTTTTTTTGCCGCGCTATCAGTAAAAATAATGGGTTCGCTCATAATAATATAATAATTTAAATCGTAACCATTTGATTATGACAAAACCAAGCATTTTAATCAAGATTATGGATATAAAGGAACAATTCCCAATGCCATTTTTTCATCCAGGCCAAATATTAAATTCATATTTTGCACCGCCTGCCCAGCCGCTCCTTTTACTAAATTATCAATAACTGATAAGACCACAACAGTATCGCTATTTTCTGGCTGATGTACTGCAATTTGACAACGGTTACTACCCCGGACATTTCTAGTATCAGGATGATTGCCTCGCGGCAAAACATCAACAAACGGCTCATCAGCATATCGGTGTTCAAATATCTCCTGCAAATCACCACTGCCTTTATTGATTTTTGCGTATAAGGTTGCGTGAATACCTCGAATCATCGGAGTCAAATGCGGTACAAACGTTAAATGAACATCACACCCCGCCGCTTGCTCCAGGCCTTGAGAAATTTCAGGTAAATGCCGGTGTCCGGCAACAGAATAGGCTTTAAAACTTTCCCCTGTCTCGCTCATTAAAATTCCAACCTGGGCTTTCCTTCCCGCCCCGCTCACACCAGACTTAACATCCGCAATTAAATGGCCCAGATCAATCAAGCCATTTTCAATTAGAGGCAAAAATCCTAATTGCACAGATGTCGGATAACATCCAGGACAGGCAATCAGAGTTGCTTTTTTAATTTTATCCCGATTCACTTCCGGCAATCCGTAAACCGCCTCGGCAACCAATTCAGGGCAAACATGCTTTTGGCCATACCATTTCTCCCAAACTTCAATATTCTTAATTCTGAAATCCGCTGCCAAATCAATAACCTTCACACCCCTATCCAATAGCTCCCTCGCCATTAACATGGCAGTGCCATTAGGCGTAGCAAAAAAAACCACATCGCATTCAGCAAGCCTATCGATTTCCGGCTCAGAAAACAGCAAATCCAGCAACCCAAAAAAGTTTGGATAGACAGAATCAACCCTTTTCCCGGTATCTGAGCGCGATGTTACCACGCAAATTTCCACCTGAGAATGATTGACTAAAATTCGTAGTAGCTCTACGCCGGTATATCCTGTCCCTCCCACAATTCCTACTTTTATTTTCATTAAATTGCCCGCCTTTCTCTCCTAAATTTATTAGCTCTGTCCAATTCTATACTTTGTCAAATTGATACCAACCAATTTTCCGGGAAAATCAGATTACATAAAACTCCAACCTTGAAGAAACGTCCAACTTATTCCGTGCGCATTCCTAAGCAAGAGGAAAAAATGCAATTTGACAAAACAGACCTGAATTGAAGTATTCAAGGCATTATCTTACTGAAATTTTAAGAATTTTAACAACCAAATACCCTTTTCATTTACAAATAACTTACTTCGACAAGTCTAAAAAGTAAAGCTTCCAGAAAACGACATATAGGTATTGCGAACGATTCTCATTACTGATATTATAAACGATATTTTTTATCATTACGGAACAACTAATGCGCTTTTCCAAAAAATCTTTTCTGCCTATAGCCATAACTACGATTGTCTCTCAATCTCCTACCGCTCAGGCAATTACAGCAAATCAACTTGCTGAGCAATTTGAAGCCTATAAAGCCCAACAAGCAAAAGAGCTAGCGGCCATTCGTGCAGAAAATGCGCAGCTAAAGCAAGAAAATGCCGCACTTAAAAAACAGTTTGAAGAAACTCAACAGCAAGTTTCAAATAATGCTGAAGCTGTTGATACCGTTGCTGAAAATCTTGAATCCGGAACCGGCAAATCGGGTTGGTGGGAAAAAACCACCATTGGTGGCTATGGAGAATTGCACTATAACAATCATTTAACCGAAAGCGATCCTCGTGAGCGCACCAATGAAATTGACTTCCATCGTTTTGTGCTCTTTTTTGATCATCACTTTTCAGACAAATTACGTTTTTTCTCCGAACTTGAATTGGAACATGCAATTGCCGGTGACGGCAAAGCTGGTGTGATTGAATTAGAGCAAGCCTATCTGGAATATGATTTTACTGATTGGGCATCTGCTTCAGCGGGTCTGTTTCTCATGCCTGTCGGTATTATTAATGAAAAGCACGAACCAGACACATTTTACGGTGTAGAACGAAATCAGATTGAACAAAAAATTATTCCAACCACCTGGAGAGAAGCCGGAGTTAGTACCAATGCTCATTTTGATAATGGCATCAGTATGGATCTTGCAATTACTAGCGGCCTTAAGTTGGATGAAAATTATTCAATACGCAGCGGTCGAGGACAACTTGGCAAACAGGATGTTTCTGACCCGATTATTGCTGCCAGAATAAAATACACTGGCATACCCGGTCTGGAACTGGCATCGACCATTCTCCATCAAACTGATATGGAACAACGACAAACCGGCATACCCATTGGCGGCGGTACGCTCTACGAAGCTCATATTATTTATAGTCATGATATTGGTCCTGGAACGTTTTCTGGGCGGGCTTTATATGCAATGTGGAATCTAGACATTGATGATCCAACTGTAAAAGATGCAGAAAATCAATACGGCTGGTATATTGAACCAAGCTATCGAATTCCAACCCCCATGGGTGATGTTGGTGCTTACGGACGTTTCGAGCAACTGGAATATTTTAATAAATCTCTCAAGAAATCCAACATTTGGTCAACTGGGGTAAACTGGTGGATACATAAAAACGTAGTATTGAAAGGCACTTATTTTTATGAAGACAAACGTGATGGCTCTTCCAATGTCAGAGGATTTGACCTGGGCATAGGCTATCAGTTTTAATAGCATCCCTTCTTCATTCAGAAACGCCCATTATTAACGGGTGTTTTTGAATCGGGTATTTAATTCTGGGATTTCCATCAATAAACCAAGGCCCATTAAATCCAAACAACATGCTGAAGCTTTTCCTGATTTTGCTTTTTTTATTGCCTACTTATTCTGTTTTTGGCGAACAATATCAAAGCCAGGATGATTTTTTGAAAGGAGTTTTTTCAGAAAACCCGCCAAAACCAAAAATCCTTTGGATCAACAAAACCCTGAAAAAACAAGTCAAAAAAATTCTCGACCACAAACCAGGATTCTTAAGAACCCGTTATTGGAAAAAAGACTCACTTTCAGTTTGGATACTTGATGAAATAGGCAAAACCCAACCTATTACAGTCGGCATTGTCATAGAAAATAACACTATAAAAAGGATCAAAGTCTTGGCCTTTCGTGAAAGCCGGGGCTGGGAAGTTAAGCATGATTTTTTTACCGACCAATTCAAAGGAACCAATCTTAATTCAGATTTAAAACTCGATAAACCCATTGATGGAATCTCGGGGGCAACCCTATCTGTCCATGCGCTGACCAAAATTGCCCGCATCGCATTACTTTTTAATCAGTATATTCAAAAATGAAAAACACCAGAAAATCGCTCTGGCGTTTATTATTCAAATTCCATCGTTATACGGGTCTTTGTATTGCCATTTTCATTGTCATGCTCACCACCACAGGCATCCTGTTAAATCATACTGATGACTTAGACCTTGACAGTCAATATGTACATTCCATATCCATCCTTGATTGGTATAACATCAAACCAGCGGAAATCAAGGTTGCATTTAAAACCAACAAACAATGGATTATTCAGATTGATGGAAATATTTTTCTTGAACAACAGCCCGTACTAAAAAAAAATCAAGCATTGCTTGGTGCTGTAGCAACAGATTCCTTCTACATACTGGCATTTCCTGATTCGCTGATTTTACTTTCTTTCGAGGGCGATATTATTGAAAACATCGAAAAACCAATATCAAGAATCGCTATTTCTGGTGACCATAACATTTTTATCGAATCAGAAAAGCAGATTGTATTCTCTGCTGATGGATTACTGAGCTGGCAACTGGCCCAGAAAAACAATATAAACTGGTCAAAACCAGCAGAACTGCCAGAAAAATTAAAGCAAAAAGTCAGACAATCATCATTACAAAAAATAATTCCTTATGAGCGATTGATTCTGGATATTCACAGCGGCCGGTTTTTTGGCTCTTACGGTGTCCTCATGGTTGATATTGCGGGAATATTGTTTATCTTGTTAGCTTTGAGCGGTTGCTGGATATGGTTAAGGCATGCACTTCGCCATCATAAACACCGAAAAAAACAATAATTTACATAACTGGTGGTTTGTATATTCAGCCAGAATTACTCTAAGATATTGATTTATATGACTAGCAAATTATTCCGTGTGCATTCCTTAATACAGCTCTAAAATCATTTTTCTACAGGCAGGTTTTTCTTGAGCCACGCGGTCATATGGCCATCAAGATAAACAATGTTGTCATAGCCGGAAAGACTTAAAGCCAGCTTGGCAATCCCTGCACGCGGCCCGTGCTGACAGTAAAGCACTAATAAATCAGAAGATTTTCTACCTTCTAATTGGTCAGGAGAAAATGCCGCCCAGAACGGAACATGAACTGCCCCAGGCACATGTCCGCCCTTATATTCAGACTCTGAACGCACATCAATAATTACTGGGGCTTGCTTTATTTCAATTAATTTAAGTAATTCCTGCTGCTTCATATTTGGCTTTCCAGTTGTACCACATCCACTAACAAAAACACTAATCAATAATAGGTTAAAAATTGCTTTCATTTACCCTCCCGTCACATTCATATGTCGTAAAATGACTGGCTGATCACTTAATACAAACTCATGCTTCTCCGGTTTTATTTGCATTGCCTGGATAATGGCTTGTTTAACAATTTCATGATTTCCCGGATTGGCTCTAAGCACTTGTTTCATATCCATTGAATGCTCATTTCCCAAGCATAACAATAAACGCCCCTCTGCCGTTAGCCGGACACGATTACAATCACTACAAAAATTATGACTGTGTGGTGAAATGAATCCAACCCTGGTTCCTGTTCCCTGCACCTGAAAATAGTTGGATGGGCCACCTGTTTTTGTCGTGGAAGGCAATAAAGTAAATTGTTGCAGCAAATCTTGTTTTATCTCTTCACTGGAATAATAAGCTTCATACCGATTATGCTGACTCACAACCCCCAAGGGCATCTCTTCAATAAAACTAATATCTATCTCATGCTTAATCGCAAACCGAACCAGGTCTGCAACTTCATCATGGTTTCTGTTTTTTAAAATCACCGCATTGATCTTCAATCGATGAAACCCTGCCTTCTTTGCCGCCTCAATTCCTTTCAGAACAGTTTTTAAATCGCCATTCCGTGTTAATATTTTAAATTTCCCGGCATTCAAGGTATCAAGACTGATATTCAGCCTCTTGATACCGGCATCACTCAGTGGCTTAGCAAATTTTTCCAATTGCGAACCATTGGTGGTCATCACCAGCTCAATTAGACCAGGCAACTCAGCCACCTGTTCGACTAACTGCAATACACCGTTACGCACCAGCGGCTCTCCTCCGGTTATCCTGATTTTTTCAACTCCTAATTCCGTAAATGCTTTAGCCAAAGCATAAATTTCTTCCAAAGTTAAAATCTGGGCACGCGGCAGAAACGTCATAGTTTCTTCCATGCAATACAGACAACGGAAATCACAGCGATCGGTAACAGAAATTCTTAAATAGTTAACACGCCTTCCAAAGCGGTCAATTAATAAGGTTGGTTCGGTAACTTCAGACATCAGCACAATCTTTTATATTCCAAGAATACTAATATTACCAGTTTTGAACACTTAGTTTCCAAACAATACTAGTTCCAGCTAGAATAGTGGTATTTCCCGCGGCAACTTCCAAGCAATTCCATGAAAATAATCTTGCAAACCTTATGCGTTCTACTGCTTTTCATTACCAATCTCAGTGCTTCAGAAAAAACCATTATCCGATTGGGTGTGCTCCCGTTTGGAACAGTCAACTGGGAGGTAACTGCTTTAAAAAAACTAGGATTGCTGGATACAGATCAATACCATATTGCAATCCAACCGGTCGCAAATCCGCAAGCGGGAAAAATTGCCCTTTTGGCAGATTCAGTGGACGTGATTATTTCCGACTGGATTTGGGTCTCCAGGCAACGGTCCAGTGGTTTTGATTTAACATTTTACCCTTACTCCAATACTGCTGGTGCATTAATCACAAACCCTAAAAATCAAATCTCCAAGCTGCAGGATCTTAAAGGAAAGCGTTTAGGAATTGCTGGTGGCGAGCTGGACAAAAACTGGCTATTACTACTCGCTTTGGCAAAAAAACAAAAATTTGATCTAGGACAATCCGTAGAAAAAGTTTTTGCAGCGCCGCCATTACTCAATCAGCAACTGATAAAAAATAGGCTGGACGCCACTATCACTTATTGGCATTACGCTGCAAGACTTGAAGAACAAGGCTATCACCAATTACTCAACGGCAAGAAAATTCTGCAAGAACTGGGAATTTCAGTGGCTGTTCCAACCTTAGGTTATGTTTTTAAACGAAGCTGGGCCAAACAAAATCAAAAAGCGCTTAATGCTTATTTCAATGCAGCAATCAGTGCAAAAAATTCAATTTGTGAGAATGATCTTGTCTGGCAACAAATTATTCCTTTAACTAAAACTTCTTCCAGAGAGACCCAAAACTTACTTCGAAAACGCTATTGCCAAGGATTAGTAAAGGAATGGGGAGCAAATCAACAAAAAGCGGCTGAGAAAATTTATTTGCTGCTCAAAGAGATTAGTAAAAATCGCCTTACCGGCTCATCTAACAAATTAGCCGATGAAACTTTTTGGTTTCTTTAATTATACTTCGCACGGAAAAAGTTGGGCAACTGGCGCAGTAGTTTTTATTCGTATTCAAGGCGTAGAAATAGATGCATAGTCAGCTATGTAACTATTTTTACAGACGCAGAAGACGGATAAAAAACAAGCAAGTTGCTTAAGTTATTCCATGTGCGTTCCTGAACAAGGCGATGCAAGCAATTGTAAATTCAAATCGCCGTTCCAGAAGAAACACCCGTAGTTTTCTTTGTCTTTGCAACACCATCTGAAAGCTCTTTAACATTTGGGCCAATATTGATCAGCAATACCAGCAGGGATGCAAAATATGGAACTGACTGCACTAAAAGGACAGCTGTCCATAGCTTACCAGTCATATTATCAAAGTGTTCCAAGGTACTCATAAAATAAGCCGCCGTCCAGAGCAAAACCAGAAATACCAGTTCTTGACGAATGGTCATCAGGCCAGCAAAAAAAGGGCGTTCTTTTTCGCACTTTGGAGTTCGTAAAAAAGGACGGCCTGAAGTAAACAAACCTTGTAGTGTTGCTATGGCAACAGTATGGGTTAAAGCCAACCCGGCTAATGTGGCGCCAAGTGTTTGGAGTAAAGTACATTTAACCCTCACCCGATATAACCACAAACTCCGAATTAATTTAAAGCCAAACAGGCCTATAGTGGGCAATACAAACGCTGCGATGGGCAACTCACCCGCAACTGGATCAATAAAAATTCTCGCTGATAAAATTAAACTGGCGACTGTAAAAATTAATGCCAGCGCATCAGAAAACCACGGCAGCCAACCTGCCACAAAATAATAACGCTGCGCAGGCGTCAAGTCAGTTTTCCCAAAAGAAAGCAAACTGCGCCAATGCGCCTTGATAATTTGCATGGCTCCATATACCCAGCGATGCCGCTGCGTGATGTAACCAGAAAAAGTATATGGCGTTACGCCACGGCCAAAGGTATCTTTGACATAAACTGAATCATATCCGGCACGGTAAAGCCGAATTCCCAACTCACTATCCTCACAAATACACCATTCTCCCCATTTTCCAACAGCTTCAAGGGCCGTTTTACGAATCATGGTCATGGTGCCATGTTGAATGATGGCGTTATATTCGTTCCTCTGCACCATACCGATATTGAAAAAACCAGCATATTCCCAGTTCGTTAAGGTTTTAAACCAATGTTGCTTCCAATCATGGTAATTTTGAGGGGCTTGTACAAAACCAACTTCAGGATTATCAAAATAAGGCACTAAGCTTTTTAACCAGTCCGGCGAGACAATATAATCACTATCAATAACAGCAATGACTTCAGCATCTTCTGCTGTCTGCTCAAGCGCATAATTTAATGCTCCTGCCTTATAGCCTGGCCAATTTTCCAAATGAAAGAAACGGAACTTTGAACCCAGGCGCGCACAATCATCTCGAACTGGTTTCCAAACAGCGGGATCAGTGGTGTTATTGTCGATTACCAACACTTCAAGATTGGGATAATCAAGCCGGTCAATCGCTTCCAGTGTCTGACGGACCATCTCTGGCGGCTCATTATGAATTGGAATGTGTAAAGATACTTTTGGAAAAACAAAATCCGGACTGACTTTTAAAGGTTTGAAATTACGTGTGCTATTCCGGTTCCATAACACCTCAACCAATTCCAGGCTTTCTACCAACAAGACCAAGACTGCAAGCGCTTGCATCAATAATAAAATAATCCACAAAAAAGCAGTAAAGGTTGTTTGATACTGATGCGCGCCAATGGATGCAGTCCAAGCTAAGGTTGACGCGCCAAGATTGGCTATCAAGCCAAAAAACACCACGCCAGGTAATTTCAGGCGCTTTCTGTTAAATAAAAACAGGAAAGTAACAAGCAAGCTAAGTGAAACTGCACCAACTGCCCAATAACGCCATTTTGGCAGTTTTTGCACAGCACCTTGCATGGAAAACTTTGGCTTGCGCTCAGCATCATACAAACCCCAATAGGCACCAGATGAACCTTCACTGGTCATCTTCCATGGCTGATCAAATGCCTCAACAGCATAGTAGACGATATTTTCGGCATGCGCACGATTTAGAAAATCTCTAAGAAACCGAGCCTGATTGATAATTGAAGCAGAAGCCTGTTTTATTGGCTGTCCATTGGATGGCCAGCCCACTTCGGTAATAATAATTTGCTTGTCAGGAAATGCTTTCTGCAAGTCATAATAACGCTGAAAAACATACTCAACAGCCTCATCTGCAGGAATTCCTTCCCAATACGGTAGAATATGTGCAGCAATGAAGTCGACTTCCTCACCAAGCTCAGGATATTTAAGCCAAATATCCCATGTTTCTGAAGTACTAACAGGTCTCCATGTTTGACTTTTCACCTGTCGGATCAAATATATCAACTCGCTGACAGATACATCTTTTCTGAGCACCGCTTCGTTTCCAACCATGGTTCTGATAATATTTGGGCTGTTTTGCCGACTTAACTCAATCAATCTATCCACTTCTCGTTGATTGGAAGCGGCATCCTTGTCTATCCAAGCGCCAAGCGTCACATTAATATGATGTTTTTGCGCCAACTCTGGTATTTTATCAAAACCGTTGTTAACACTATATGTCCGGATTGCATGCACTTTATTTTCTAGAAGTGCTATATCTTCTTCAATTTCCCATTGGTTAGGATAATGTTTTTTGAATGGATCATGATGCCTACGCATAGGGTTGAAGGATAATCCCATCATCACACCGTCCCACTCCCGGGCATTTTGCGGCTGATTGAGATAAGCCCAAAATACTAAATTGGCTAAAACCAGCAAAACCAGCGTAATAATAAAAACAAAAGATTTTTTCATCGTAAATCAGTCTCCATATTCACACAGCACATCTGATAACAATCAGGATTTTTTTATTTATTCTTGAATTTCCACTATAGGCATTAATACTTAAATGAATATGAATTCCCACGAGAAAAGTGTACGCTATTTCCTACACTTACAAAAAATTAGCCCATTTTCCCTTTTGAAAAAAATTTTACTATCGGTACAATCGGAATGATTACACGCAAAGAAATATACTAATGACCTTTCTTAAGAATCGATTCATTAAGCAAATTTTCGAAAGCTTCATCGATCTTGTCCCGATTTTTACTGTTATTTTATTTTTTCAGATTTTTGTCATAGAACAACCGTTGCCCGACATTATTAACTTGATTACAGGCACTCTATTAGTAATATTGGGTCTAACATTTTTCATTATCGGCCTGGAACTTAGTTTATTTCCAATTGGCGAATCCATGGCTTATGCATTTGCTCAAAAAGGCAGCTTATTTTGGCTGCTGGCCTTTGCTTTCTGCCTTGGATTTGGCACTACCATTGCCGAGCCTGCTTTAATAGCAGTTACCAATGAAGCTGCCGAAATTGCCAGCCTGGGAAATATCATTAATGACTCCGATGCGGCCAAGTCAAATTATGCATTTGGTTTGCGCATCACCGTTGCATTTTCCGTTGGCATCGCTATAGTAATTGGCGTATTACGCATCCTGCATGGCTGGCCACTGCATTATTTAATTATTAGCGGTTATGCGATTGTGGTTGTTATTACCCCGTTTGCGCCAGATGAAATTATCGGTATTGCTTATGATTCTGGCGGGGTAACAACTTCTACCATTACCGTACCTCTGGTAACGGCGCTAGGCGTAGGCTTGGCAACTGCCATTAAAGGCCGCAATCCAATGACTGATGGATTTGGCTTAATCGCGTTTGCATCTCTTACACCGATGATTTTTGTCATGGCCTACGGCATCATATTATGATTGATTGGCTAGTTATTTTTTCCAAAACTTTATTAGACACTGGAAGGGATGTCTTACCGATTGCCGCTATTATTATCGGTTTTCAAATTGTAATCATACGTAAACCAATTTTACATCCAGGAAAAACCTTATTTGGCTTTCTCTATGTTGTCGTAGGTATCGCCCTGTTTCTTCAAGGGCTGCAAATGGCGTTATTCCCTTTGGGAGAATTAATGGCTCACCAACTGACGACCCCAGAATTCATTAACATTGACTCTCAGGCAACTAAAGTCAGCTGGCTATCTTATTATTGGGTTTACGCATTTGCCGCAAGCCTTGGTTTTGCCACCACACTGGCAGAACCCTCATTGATTGCTGTCGCTATCAAAGCCGAACAACTTTCTGGAGGAGCAATTCATGCCTTTAGTCTTAGAATAGCCGTCTCCATTGGCGTTGCATTTGGTATCGCACTGGGAACATTTCGTATCATTACGGGAACAGAACTGTATTTGTATATTGTTGCAGGTTACATCATAGTAATCATCCAAACCATCTTTGCGCCAAAACTCATTATTGGTCTCGCCTATGACTCAGGGGGCGTGACCACTTCAACCGTCACAGTACCGCTTGTTACCGCACTAGGACTAGAGCTGGCCTCAACTGTCCCTGGTCGAAACCCATTACTTGATGGCTTTGGCTTGATTGCTTTTGCCAGTTTATTTCCAATCATCGCAGTTTTGAGTTACGCTCAAATTGCTGAATGGCGTAATAAGGGAAGCCTGACTTAATTTTGAGAATATTATTATGCACTTTAAATTAATTATCGCATTTGTCGAAGACAACAAAACCGACCTCGTGCTTGACACGGCACGAAAATATGGCGCGAAAGGCGCCACAGTTATTAATAATGCTCGCGGAGAAGGCCTGAAACAACCCAAAACTTTTTTCGGACTAACACTAGAAAACCAACGAGATGTATTGCTTTTTCTGGTCGAAGAACATCTTAGCCGGCATATCTTGGAGGAAATAGCCAAAACCGCCGAATTTGACACTAAACCCGGCACTGGCATTGCCTTACAAATTGATGTTGAAGATGCTATAGGCGTCATGCATCAAGTTAATGAGCTAGCACAGGAATATGAGGATGATGTATGAACGTTAAACCAAAGATTATTCGGGTTCGTGATGTCATGAAACCCGAATTCACAACTGTTGACGGCATTGCCACCATTGGTGAAGCGCTAAAAACCATGAAAACAGCCAGAACCTCTGTGCTAATTGTTAATAAACGCCATGAAGATGACGAATTTGGGCTAATCACTTCCGCAGATATTGCTCGTCACGTTTTAGCAAAAAATAGAGCTCCGGAGCGTGTTAATGTATATGAAATCATGACTGTGCCGGTGATTTCTGTTCGACCAGAAATGGACATTCGATATTGTTCTCGGCTTTTTGCAACATATAACCTGGTTAGAGCACCAGTCATGGAAGGTGAAACAATAATTGGAATGGTAAGCCCCAATTCTTTGGTGTTAGACGGACTTTATAAAATATGTTGATGCATAACTGAGAAAATAGCAGTACAATGGGAACTCGCAGATGCTGAATATTTATGTATCAATCTAAATAGCACATGCTCTGCAGTATCTTTATAATTTATTGCACATGGAATAAATGGCACCGGTGCACAAGCGTGTTATCTGTTTAATACTCTGTAAATGCGAGCATGCTCCAAAATGCCAAACTCCATGTCAATTTTAGTCGATATATTAAATTAAGTTGGAGTTTTCAAAATGGCGACAGGTACCGTGAAATGGTTTAACAACACCAAGGGTTTTGGCTTTATAGAGCCTTCCGAAGGAGATGAAGATGTGTTCGTTCATCATTCAGTTATTCAGGGAGAAGGGTTTAAAACTTTAACACCCGGCCAAACAGTATCGTTTGAAATAGAAAACGGTCCTAAAGGCCTGGCAGCAGTCAACGTAAATCCAGAATAACAATTACCTTTTGTCGCAATACAAAGGCAAACAAAATCAAATATTGCTTGCCTTTTATAATTAAAGGTCTGCCGACCTTAAAGTTACCGATGCGTTAATTACGCGGAGGTGGAGAGGTTGGCTTTGACTTCTTGAATTGGTTTTTTAAGGTTGACATTATATTTAGGTCGCCTGGCGCTACCTCCAGTGCCTTACTGTATAATAATTCGGCCTTATCTATATTTCCTTTTTTCATTTCGTGTCTCGCCCAAAGCAAATAAGTATCTTTAATTTTCTTAATTCCCGCCAGGGCTTTCTGATGAGTTGGATAACGCTCGAGGATTATTTTATAAATAGTAAAAGCACTATCGCTTTCCGGCTTGGTTAATCTTTTTCTAGCAATTTGCTGTTTAGCAAAAGCCAATAACTCATCCACCCCATAAGGATCCTTTAGCAGCTCATAAAAATCCCTTCGCGACAGGGCATTTTTACGATTCGCACGATGAATTTGTTGAACCGAGCTAGATGCGGTAGTAGAACTGCCAGCCTCAATTTTCGCCACAATTTCTTGGATATCTGAATCATCCGGGGATATTTGCAAAGCCTTTCTCAAAAGAAAAGCGGCATGATTAAAATTCCCTTTTTTTATTTCATTCCTGGCCCAGAGTTTATAGGTCTCTTTAATTTTCTCTATACCTTCTCTTGCCGGTAGATGCTCGGGATCAAGTGCCAGAATTTTTTTATAAGAGGACCAAGCACTGTCTTCATCCGGCGTCATTAATTTTTTTTCTGACAACTGCCGGTCGGCCTTTTTTAGTAATTGTTCAATTTGATACTTTTCATTATCGGTAACTGCTATTTTAACAACAGGTACCTCCACGGTTTTCTTTGATAATTCCTTTTTATCAATATCACGCAATGCTTCAACAATACCTTGGTCATTAGGAGACGCCTCTAATGCCTTACGATAATGATAAGCGGCCTGTTGATAGTTTTCTTGCTTAATCTCTTGCTTAGCCCAAAGCACTAAAGTGTCCTTGATTTTTTCAATACCTGCCAATGCTTTTGGATGACCTGGCTCCAAATCAAGAACTTTTCGATAACTTTCCCATGCGTTGTCATGCCCAGGCGTCATCAATTGTTGTTTTGCAAATTGCTGCTCAGAACGCTCCAAAAGTGCCGCTATTTTTTTCTGTTTTATTTTTTCATAATTTTGATTTTGTTCAGCTTTGGCAATTTCTATTTTATTTTCTGGCATCACCTCACTGGTTTGTTGCATAAAATACAAAACTGCCCCAATTAATGCTGAAAAAATCATGCCCATAATGAATGCAGTTATAAAAGTCGATGTCTGGTTAGAAAAAATTGAGATATTCCGCTTAGCCTCTTCAGAAACTGTTTCAAGTTCCTTAATAGGCTCATTTGGTATTTTTTTGTTGTCACTGGCAAAATCATTTTCCTCTGGTGATCCATCCTTTTCTTCATCAGACACTTCCTTTCCCATTGCATCGGAAAATTTAATATATCTATCAGTTTCTGAAACTGGTTCTTTTCCCTTAACTTCCGGTTTTGGCGCAATTAATTTAGATTCAGCCAGAAGTTCCTGCTCAACTAATGCCTCAGACTCACCAATCTCAATAGGTTTATTGGCAACATAGCCACATTCTTTCCCCAAAAGCAAACTGTTCTGCAAAATTTCTTCGATCATTTCAGGCTTAACTGTCGATTTTTCTTCCAGTTTCGCCGTTAATAATGCCAAACTACAAAGACGATTAATTAACCTCGGCAACCCTTTCGAGTAATGAACGATTCTTTTAATTGCATCATCAGAAAATAAATGCCTTCCTTGGTTTTTAAGGTTTTGCAAATGAAAATTAATGTAGGCAACTACTTCGTCTTCAGAAAGTGGTTCAATCTGCAATGAGAGAGCACCTTCAAGTACTTCTGCAGGTAAGCCAGCAGCCAGTAACTTTTCCTCAAATTTCGGCAAGCCCACAAAAATCAAATGCGGGCAACATTGATCAGAAATTTCTGTATTACTGAGCTTGATTAAATTTTCCAGCAATTGCTGCTGAATATTAAGCGATTGATCAATTACAATCACTAAATGTTGTAATGACCACATTTCGAGCAATTTGCCCAGCCTACTTAATTTATCTTTTAATGGAGCATCTAAAGAAAAACTCGAATCGAGATCATGACCAATGAAGTCGACCAACTCCTGAAAATCAAGAGCACCTCGATGAAGATTGATTAACCTGGTCTTTGATCCTAACTCACAAACCGCCCGCTGTATAAACGTTGTTTTCCCAGAGCCTTGTTGTCCGGTTACCAGAAAAAATTTTTTTCTTTCTCTAATACCCGCGATTAAGGTTTCAAGACTTTCGCTGTTATCTGAACTAATAAACGTCCTGAGAGGATCAGTAACATGGAACAGGGATTGATTAATATCGGCGAATGCATTTGCCATAATTTTTACCAATTAAATACACCCGATTTTTCGAGTGAAGCAAGCAATTGTAGATCCATTAGATTAACAGAATCTGAATTTAATATGCCCGAGCCTGGGCCTCGAAAAATCTTATATTCACACCATCCTCCACTTTTGCGACCTATTTCCAAACTGCAAAGACCATTGTCGCCGCTTCTACTATTTCCAGCACTGCACCGTAAACGTCTCCGGTTACTCCGCCTAGTCGTTGTAAAGCTATTCGGCGCAGCAACCAAATTAGCAGACAAACTGATACAATAACAAAAAAACCCAGCATCCAGATACAAATAATCAAGCTAACCAGAACAACAAGCCACGTTTCCATCATTGGCAGGTTTTTGTTCATTATCGCTCCAAGTCCTTGTTCTCTGATATAGGATGTTGATAACATCAGTAACAGTATTGACAACCTCCCCATCATTGGAACGACCAATAGTTTAATAAACTCCTGATTACTGATTAATGAAATCAATGCCGACCATTTAACCAACATGACCAGAAATAGAATGGCTACTGCTATTGGTCCAGCAGCAGGATCTTTCATGATCGCCAGACTTCGCTCCCTACTGCCCAAACCACCTGCCCAAGCATCTGCACAGTCTGCCAGACCATCAAGATGAAGCCCGCCAGTCAGAAAAACCCAGAAAGCCAGCACTAATGCGGCCTGCAAATATTGATTCACGCCCTGAACCAACAGGCAAAATATAGCTAGCAAACAACCGATTAATAACCCAACAACAGGGTAAAACAGTACAGAAACACCAATTTGGCAATCATTTACCATACTGGTTTTAGGCGTTGGCAAACGGGTCAAAAACTGCACTGCCAACCAAAAAGCCTGCTGCATTTTTGTTTTTTAACGAGCTATTTTAAAGGACGACCTTTGGCATCCTTGTCAAAGTTACCACTAATGATTAGAAAGCCTTCTACAAATCCCCAAAGCAACCCATAACCCATAGTGATTGCAGTAAAAATAATCTGGTAAATTCCAACCCGATAATAGCCCAGATAAAATCGATGCGCTCCTACAGCGCCTAATATCAAACCAAGCAACCCAGCTATAACACGTGATTTAACCGGCTCGGGTTTTGGTAATTTGGCTCCAAGCAAAGTAACTTTCCCAATTTCTCCGTCCTTTTCTTCAAAAGTAACTTCGTCGCCTTCTTCAGGCGGCACATCTTCATCCCAGTCATCAATATGAAAAGCATACTCATTCTCTTCATTGGCAATTACCCCCATTTGGGCTTTTTCATCATAGCTTTTTATTTTTCCCAACATCTCATTACCCATCATCCAAAAAATTAAAACACCATATTAACTATCGTCTAACGCCCCTGACCAAAAAAAGTTATTCCTTGGAAATATTTGCCTCTTCAAAAGTAGCCATCCGATTATGCAATGTACAAGCCAAACGAATAACCGGAATAGCAACGGCAGCGCCACTTCCTTCACCCAATCGCATATTAAAATCAAGAATTGGCTTTACATTTAAAGCTTGCAAGACCAAGCGATGCCCTTTTTCAGCCGAACAATGCGCATAAAAAAACCATTCAATCACGCCAGGCATAATTTTCTCAGCAATTAAAGAAGCTACTGTAGCAATAAAACCATCAACAATCACCGGTAATTTTTGCTGAGCTGCGTGTAAATAAGCTCCTGTTAATGCTGCAATTTCAAAGCCTCCCAAGCATTGCAAAACTGCTACAGGACTATTTAGATTTTGCTGATGTTTACGAACAGCATTCCTAATAATCCCTTCTTTTTTCTTGATTCCATCCACGTTCAACCCAGTCCCGGCACCCGTTAATGCGGCCGCATCAATATTCAAAATTGCACTGGCGCAAGCACTGGCACTTGTTGTATTGGAAATACCCATTTCACCGCCTATATACAAATGTGCATTATCATCTAACGCACGTGCCACTGCCTGCTTACCCACAACCAGTGCTTTTTCTACCTGCTCCCTAGTCATAGCCGGTTGCCGTAGAAAGTTTTTTGTCCCGGCCCCCACCGGTGAATGGATCACTTCAGGCACCAATATCTCTTTGCATGTACCGGCATTTACGACTTCGAGTTTAGCACCAACTTGATTCGCCAACACGCTGATGGCCGCCCCTCCATCTGCAAAATTTTTTAACATCTCACAAGTCACTGACTGCGGAAAAGCAGACACTGATTCCTCTGCAATACCGTGGTCAGCTGCAAAAACAGTGATCCAGACTCTATCTGCATCAGGAAATTCTGTTTGCTGCATTGCCGCAAGGCGTACCGCAATATCTTCCAAGACTCCCAAGGAACCGGGAGGTTTAGTCAACTGCATTTGGCGCAGTAATGCTTGCTGTAAAAACTCCTGGTCAGGAGGAGAAATTTTATTTTTAAGCCAATCCATGTAGAAATAATTCTGGCCGGTGTTATTTCAGAATTTGTGGCAGACCGGCAGTCATTAAAACCACCCTGTCTGCCAATTGGGAAATTCGTTGATGCAACAAGCCAGATTCATCTACAAACCGGCGTGTTTTTTTGTCTGCAGAAACCACTCCCAAGCCAATTTCATTAGTAACCAGAGTGATTTCTTTGTCTGTATTTTCCAATACTTTCAATAGGGCAGCCGTTTGAAGATCAAAAGTTGACTCCTGAAGTTCACCTTTATTATCAAACATGATATTACTAAGCCACAGCGTTAAACAATCAACTAATAAAAAATTGTTATCGGAAAATCTTTGAATAACGTCTGCCAGATGAACTGGCTCTTCAATTGTAAGCCAATCACTGCTGCGCCGAATGCGATGCTGCTCGATTCGACTTTGCATTTCATTATCAGTTATTGTGGCAGTAGCAATATAAACAACTTGTTTCCCAGAATCTTTAGCGCATTGTTCGGCATAACGACTCTTTCCAGATCGAACACCACCCAGAACCAATGTCAGCAAAATTAATCGTCCTGCAATCGAACTGCTAACACATCACATTTCGCATGATGCAGAATGCCATTCACTGTTGAACCCAACAATAAAGCCAAACCATGCCTGCCGTGAGAACCCGCCACAATCAAATCAACATTGTTTTCTTCGGCAATCCTTACCACTTCAAGTTTGGGACTCCCCATTTCCAGCCATTGGTCCGCTTCCCCAACATTCAGTTTTTTGCCCAAATCTGCCAATTTTTGCTTTGCTACATCCATTAACTCATTTGTTAAGTCCATATCATAAGGAATTATGGGGCCATAAGTTGCATCGGTTATCGGTAAATAATCAACAATATGGACAATGCTAAGCTTTGCTTGATACTTATCTTTCAAATCGTTAGCTCGACTAGCTACTGCTTCACCATGATCAGAAAAATCTGCGGCCAATAAAATATGTTTATACCCATCCATCATCAACTACCTCACTTCTACAATTTGAGGAAAAATCGTCGTCATTACCCAGAATGAACCAATAATATATAACAACGCAACACCCAGACCAAAAAACAAATTAACATTCAATGCATGACGGAAAATATGGCCACTAACAAGCCAATGCCATGCCATTAAACCAATCAACACAAAACTGGCAAGCCCTGCTGTCATCCCTATTGCAAGGCTTGCCAATGCGGGAACAGCAAAAAAATTTATCATTGCATCAGTGCCGAATAACGCAGTCGCAGCTTGATAAAACCGGGAAATTTTTCGCGTATAGGACAGAATCAACCAGGTAAAAACCAAAGTTAATACGATCCCAATTAAAACCTGCTGCAAAGCCATCCACCAATTCGTTGATAAAATTAAAATCATAAAACTAATTGATGCATAAATAACTATGGTCAATCTGAACAGAAGCACAGAATAGGGGATATCTTGCGGCCCTTTTTGTAGCAAACAGATACTAAATATTAATTTGGTAAACTCAAACATGGCTTTCGGTTTCAGCTAATTCCAATCGCTCACCCGCGGCAAGCCAATCCGACTCTGTTATTTCAATAGCCTTATCTAACTGAGCTTTTTCTTGCAGCACCTTTTTTAATCGATCCTTTTCAGTTTCTGAGTAGATTTCAGAATCTGCCAATACTTTTTCTAATTGTTGCTGCTGCCAATGCAATTTTTCCATTTTCTGTTCCGCCTTTTTTACTGCATCATACAAAGGTTTTAGCTTTTGTCTACGCTCCGCATCGAGTTTTCGTTGCTGCTTCCTGGAAACAGTTGATTCAGGAGAAACCTCTGCTTGCTGATAGCCTTGTTGCTGTTTTTGTTCAGCAAGCCATTGTCTGTAATCATCTAAATCACCGTCAAATAGCTGAACATTTTTATTTGCCACCAACAGCAATTGATCAGTAACAGAACGCAACATGTAGCGGTCATGAGACACCAAGACAATAGCCCCTTGAAATTCTTGCAAGGCTACACTTAGTGCATGACGCATCTCTAAATCAAGATGGTTAGTTGGTTCGTCCAGCAATAATAAATTAGGTTGCTGATAAACAATCAATGCCAAAACCAATCGCGCCTTCTCGCCCCCTGAAAAAGGGGCTACTTTTTCAAGGGCTTTATCCCCATGAAAATTAAATCCTCCCAGAAAATTTCTTAATTGTTTTTCGGTTGCTTTTGAATCGATCTTTTGTAAATGCCATAACGGACTCTCATCAAGTCGTAACTGTTCAAGTTGATGTTGGGCAAAATAACCGATTCTTAGCATTTCAGATTCTTGCTTCTCTCCCGCCAGTGGTTGCATTTCTCCGGCAAGTACTTTAATTAAAGTTGACTTGCCCGCCCCATTTGGCCCAAGTAGACCAATTCTGTCTCCGGGAGAAATTGATAAATTAATATTTTCAATAATGACTGATTGATCATAACCAACATTGGCCTGTTCAATTTTTAGTAATGGATTTGGTAATTTATCGGCTGGCGAAAAATGAAAATCGAACGGAGAATCAACGTGGGCCTGAGCAATCACTGACATTCTTTCCAAAGCCTTAATTCTGCTTTGTGCTTGCTTCGCCTTAGTTGCCTTAGCCTTAAATCGATCCACAAAACTTTGCATGTGAGCAATTTCCTTTTGCTGTTTCTCGAATGCAGATTGCAGCTGGGCTAATTTTTCAGCGCGCGTTTTTTCAAATGCACTATAGTTGCCAGTATATATTTCCGCGGTTTTTTGTTCAATATGGACAATATGATCGGTCACTGCATCCAGAAATTCCCGGTCATGTGAAATCAACAACAAAGTCCCCTGATATTTAGTCAGCCAATCCTGTAACCAAATCACAGCATCCAGATCTAAATGGTTGGTTGGCTCATCAAGTAACAACACATCAGACCGGCACATCAATGCCTGTGCTAAATTCAAACGCATCCGCCAGCCACCGGAAAACTCGGCAACTGCCATCCTCTCCTGCGAAGATAAAAAACCAAGACCACTCATTAATCGAGATGCTCGTGATTGAGCGGTATAACCGCCTAATGTTTCCAGCTTTTCATGTAATTCAGCAAGTCTTACACCATCGCCTGCTTGTTCTTGCTCTTGTAATTGCTCTTCAAGCCGCCTCAATTCCTGGTCGCCATCGATGACATATTCGATTGCTTCTCTATGAACTGCTGGTGTTTCTTGCGCAACATGGGCAATTTGTAAACCAGGCGGCATTGAAAAATCGCCCTCATCAGGATGAAGCTCATTTCGAATGAAAGCAAAAAAGCTGGATTTTCCAACTCCATTAGCGCCCGTGATGCCAATTTTTTGGCCATTATGTAAAGTAAATGAAGCGCCGGAAAACAAAATTTCAGGGCCTCGACGTAAACAAATATTTTTAAAATTCAGCACAATTTAAAAATCAGCTTAGCTAAAATAGAAAGATGCAGAAAAAACAAACAAGCCCTCGACATCCTGTTTTCAAACCCCAAGATCGTTACTACTTCAATGAATATGGCTGGTGGTTTTTCACTGTTGAAATGATTAGTGGGCCGTATCCAAGCAAACCAGAATGCGTTGACGCTTGTCGATATTACATTCAGAAGCGTGATGGTGTGTTATAAGCATTTCAAATTACTTGTCATGCTTTTCAATTAATTTCTCCACCATTTCAGCAAACTTCTCCAAATTGCCTTTAGTAACTTTCTTAACCGGAATTATTAAAACCGCACCACTATCAAGCACCAAATGCACCTGGCCTTTCTCGTAATCCACCCTCAGCATCTCTTTCCATTCGACCTTGTTTTTACCACTAGGCGAACGCTCCTGCAAAAAATTTGGGTCTTTGGGATCAATAAACAACCGATATTGGCCAAACATATTATTTCTTTCTTTTTCTGAATAACTGTCCAAAATTTTCTGTTTCATCTGCCACTTAATCACCCAAGGTGTCACCAGCATCCACAATACAGCAATAACCAGGATGTATATAGCTTGCTCCAGATTTCCATAATAAGACCAGTAAAACAGGGCTATCAACGCCATAAATCCCGGATACATCCAGCGATTACGTTTCATGTTTTTTACATAATCTTCATTTTTATCGTACTGTAATTCATTGTATTGGATTAAATCATCTTCCTGGAACTGGTATTCTATTTCTTGCATCGTTTTTTCATTGTTTTTTAGTGTTTTCGATTGCCGCTAATAATAACACAGTTATTATTACTCTTTTAAAGAGCAACGATTCTATCGTTACCATTTTATTAGACCATTACATTTGTACTTAAACGAGTAATAGATGTGTTTTATAATGCCTCATGGACCATTGACTGATGAACATAAAACCATTCATCTGCGAACGACAACTAAAGCTGGGATGCGCCAAAAACAAGTTTACGACGTCTCGGGCATTAAACCTCACCTCATCGGAAAATATAAAACGATTATTGATAATAAAAGCTGCGCAGTTGGGTTAAATTTACTTCAGAAGGAGTCTTCTAAAATGAGTATGAATAAAAAAAGACCGGAAGCCGCATGAAATGCTTGTTTCCGATTTAAGCTGTTATTTGGGAGTTGATTTTAATGCGTTTTCCCCTGGGTGCTGGATGGACAGTTACGTTGGACGCAGATATTACTTCAGTTGATTCATTTGCATTGGATTAGTGACTTTCTCAAGGTTAACTGGGGAACTTATTCCCCAGTTAAGCCAAACCTATCAAAGCTCAATCCCTTGCGGCACAACACGCAAAACTTCCTCAATTGTCGTTACTCCTTTGGCCACTTTTTCCGCGCCACTAAATCGTAATGGCCGCATTCCTTCCGTCACTGCCTGTTTTCGAATCGCTGCATTATCACAACCATCTACCATGAGTTTTTTTAGCGTCGGAGAGTTCTCAAAAATCTCATAAATTCCGATTCGGCCAGAATAACCAGTATTTCGGCAATCATTACAACCGGCCGCCTGATAAATCGTTTTTGGTTTGTCAGCTTTGAAAGGCTCAATTAATGCGGCCCATTCTGTGTCAGCAATTTCCACTGCTGTTTTGCAATGTGGACACAACACTCTCAATAATCGCTGCGCCATTACTCCTAGCAAGGTCTGTTGAATCAAATAGGCAGGTATGCCAATTTCCAATAACCGGGTGACGGCAGAAGGGGCATCGTTGGTATGTAAAGTGGAAAGCACCAAATGACCTGTGAGTGAGGCCTGCACGGCCATTTCTGCGGTTTCCAGATCACGAATTTCTCCTACCATGATAATATCCGGGTCTTGCCGAAGCAGGGTGCGAATACCGTTAGCAAAACTTAAACCTATATTTTGCTGCACTTGCATTTGGTTAAAGCTGGGTTCGATCAATTCAATGGGGTCTTCAACCGTGCATAAATTGACCTCGGGTTTTGCCAGGTTTTTTAATGTGGAATACAAGGTCGTGGTTTTTCCTGATCCAGTCGGACCTGTAACCAGAATTATCCCATGCGCCTGGCCGCTCATATTTTTCCAAAGTAACTGCTCCCGTTTATTCAACCCTAATTGGCGAAAATTTCGCAGTAACACATCGGGGTCAAAAATCCGCATCACCATTTTTTCGCCAAATGCGGTGGGCATTGTTGATAACCTCAATTCAATTTCCTTGCCTTGCGTAGCTTGGGTTTTAATCCTTCCATCCTGAGGCATCCTTTTTTCTGCAATATCCATTCGACCCAGAATTTTTAACCGGCTCATCACCGCATTGGTAATTTTTGAAGGCAGTTGATAAACCTGATGTAACACGCCATCAATTCTGAATCTGACATTGGCCTGTTCGCGGCGCGGTTCGATATGAATATCACTGGCGCGCTGATCAAACGCATATTGCAATAACCAGCTGACCAAATTGACGACATGATGATTATTAGCGTCCAGATCACTGACTTTCCCCAACTCAACCAATTGCTCGAAGTTTTGCAGAGTACTGTCGACTTTATGCGCCGAATTGATTGAAGCGCCTTTTAAGGACTTGGAAAAATTATAAAATTCCTCCAGATAACGTTTGATTTCATCCGGGTTAGCCAAAACCCGTTTCAGCTTGCGGGTCTGAATTTTAGCTAAATCAGCCTCCCAGGCATGTACAAAAGGTTCGGATACCGCAACCATCACATCGGTTTCAGTCACTTTTACCGGCAAAATATTGTAATTGGCCGCATAAGCCTGACTGAAAATTGAAGTTACTGAAGAAACATCAATTTTCAACGGATCAATATAATAATAAGGAAGATCTACTTTTTCAGCCAACCACCGGGTTAACCCCTCAAGCGTTAAATTTCTCCCTAGTTGAGTTTGATCTGCTGTCTCGCACTCGACAATTAGCTTTAAGGGGTGGGTATCTTTATTTTTTGGCTTGAAGGCTTGTTGTTTACAGTTTTGGTAATCCTTTACCGAAATCATGCCGTCTTTTTGTAGCCAGATTAAAATTTCATTGATATCCAGTTTTTTATCTGGACTGCCAGTCTCATGTATACTATTCATCAGCTCTGTGGCTCTTGTTTAATCACTCACTTTCCAAAATCAAGTGGCCATTAACAGATTCAAAAAAAGAAAAGCCATTCAACTGCAATGGCTTTGGCGATAGAGCATGAAACCAGTCATGCCCTACTCACAGAATAGCAGCCAATGAATAAAATTTTGGCGTATTTTCTTGGCTAATAGTTAACGAAAGACCAGGAATAACTTTCTTTTTTCGGCACCGCCTTAAATGCTTCGCCAGTTCTCAGCGCCTTGATGGCGGAATTAAAATCCGGATACAAATGTTCTTCCGGAATTATTTCCGGAATTAAGCCGACATTACCAAGCATATCTTTTGGCTGATCCTGAATTTCTGTAATCAAAACCAGAATATTTTTTTCCTGTAATGCCATCACTGCATCTTCAATGGCATAAAGTCCGGACTGATCAATATAGGGTACCCGGCCCATACGCAAAATCACCACATCTACATCAGGCGAGCGTTCGGTCATTTCCTGAAATTTGGAAGCAAAACCGAAAAAAATCGGGCCGTCAAAGGCTTTAACAAACACCTTATGACGAATGTCATCGGTCAATTCGACAATCTCGGTTTCGCTTTCCGTTTGTTCCTGATGATGCTCTTCCACACCGCCTTCAGTTGAACTGGCTTCCGCAATATCACTCATTTTTTTCATGAACAACACCGAAGCGAGCACCATCCCCACCGCTACCGCTTGCAGTAAATCAACAAACACAGTCATGAATAAGACCACCAGCATGACAAAAGCATCCGACCGAGGCACATCAACAACATGCTTGATGCCTTTATAATCAATAATACCAATGCCAACAGTAATCAAAATACCTGCCAGCACCGGCAGAGGTATTAACTTGGCATAAGCGCCAGCGCCCAAAAGCACAATCAATAAAGCAACCCCGTGGACAACTCCTGAAAGTCTGGTTCTGCCTCCGGACTTAATGTTAACTACGGTACGCATCGTTGCGCCAGCACCTGGAATACCTGCAATTGCTGCAGTCGCCATATTGCCTAGACCCTGGCCAATTAGTTCTTTATTACTGTCATGCCGGGTTTTGGTCATATTGTCAGCAACAATTGATGTTAACAAAGAATCAATAGTCCCTAATGCCGCCAAGGTCAGAGCCGGAATAATAAGAACCATTGGATGCATCCAGTCAATATCGGCTAATTTTCCCAACATTATCTTTGGAAAGCCCTCAGGAATATCGCCAATAATTGCAACTTCAAGTTTCATCAGAGTTGAGACGATTGTCAAAACAATCAATGCCACCAAAGCACTTGGGATGACTTTGGTAATTCTGGGGAATAAATAGATTGTCGCAATCGTCGCCACTGCTAATCCTACTGAAGCAAAGTTAATATCCCCCAAAATGCTGGGTAGTGTGGCAAAAATATCCAGAATTTTTTTAGGAGAAGCATGCCCCAGAAACGGGAAAATTTGTAGAACAATGATGATTACGCCAATCCCGCTCATAAATCCGGAAACAACGGGATATGGCATATAGCGCACATACTGACCAACCTTGAAAATCCCCAGCAAAATCTGGAAAACACCGGCCAACAGAAAAATGGAGATAATAAATCCCAGAGCTGATTCTAGACTGCCACCATGAGCATCAATAGCATTGCTAATAATGACTGCTGAAACCACTGTCATGGGACCAGTCGGCCCACTAATCTGGGTTGGCGTTCCACCAAACCATGCAGCAATAATTCCAATTGCAATCGCACCATATAGTCCAGCAATTGCGCCCATTCCAGACTGTACACCAAAAGCCAGCGCCAACGGCAAAGCCACTACGCCAGCTGTTAAACCACCAAAAAAGTCTCCTCGTAAATTTGAGGTATCTAACATATTGCTTACCTTATTCATCTTAAATTTTGACCAGAATTTCACCGAGTCCTTTCTCCGCCATATCGCCTCCAAAGCGTTGAACTCGATTAAAAGTATCAACCTCAGCAAATCTGGAATTATATTTCTTGAAGGAATTTAACAGGATTGGCAAAAAAGCCAAGGTATGGGCACCACAGTCATTAAAACTAGCAGAAAGCTGCGGCTGAGTCCAAAGCAACAATGTGCCTCGACTCATCATATATCCAGGAAACCGTCCGGTTTTCCCCAAAACAGCAATCGTTCCTGCCACCATTCTGGAACCACAATAATCACCCGTATCGCCCTCGATCAGCATCACCCCGCGACGCATGTGATCGCCGGCTCGGTCACCGACACTGCCTTTAACAATCACAACGCCGCCTTTCATGCCTTGTTTGTTGCCAACCATTGCGGCACCTAAAAAATCACCGGCGTTACCATCAATGACCAACTGTCCGCCCTTCATTTCGCAAGCTGCATAAATATCGGTATTGCCAAAAACGTCAATTGCTCCTGCAGACATTCCCATACCCAAATATGCGCCTACATCTCCTTCAACATGAATTGAGCCTTCGGTCAGATCTTTACCAATAAAATCCAGTTTTCCGAAACTGTTTTTAAACTGGATGTTGTGACTGTCAGAACCGGAAATTTTGAATAATGAATCAACCCGCACTTTGCTTTTGCCATTTTGTAACTCAATCGCAGCAATTTCGGCTGGCTCCATTCCAGAAAGTTTTTGGCACACCAGTGGCGACATATCGACACGTTGATCCGTTCTTTGTTTTAAGGTAAAAGTTAATGCACTCATGCCATAATCTCCTGAAGATGGAAGTGGAACGGCCCTAGCTTTCCGCCATAGTTACCAGCACTGATCCGCTTGATACCTTCTTTTTCGCCTAAATCACAAACCGCCTGAATACCCACGCGCATTGCTTTGTCAATATCTTCTTTGGTCAAGCCATCAATGACAATTTCCATCACCGATTCAATTTCCGGTGATAAATCCGTTTTGGTCACTCCTTTCAAAGTTGGACAAAAAGCGTCATTAGTAGAAGCTCCCAATGCCGGATATTTTGAGCCGACTTTTGATCCAGAACGAACCACACCGCCTGGAAAAGGCATAATCACATTCGGAATTTTTCGCATTTCCTCGATTGCCGCTTCACAGGCTGCAAGCGCCTGAGGTTGGGACTCGGCAAGTACCAAAAAATTACCGCCACCGACTGCTTCAACCTGAGCTGTTGTCGCCTCAGTTAAAAACTCACCATCCATAACTGGAACACGCCAGTAACGTTTGCCGTCAATCAATTTACTGATCTGAAAACCGTCGCCAAAATAGCGCAAGTTTTTTCCCAACGGTATTTTTTTACCTTCATCAAGCCCTGCAAATAAAGCTGATGTCGGTGAAGTCAGAACACATTGCCCGGCTCTGGTTTCCAGTTGTTTGGCCAAACCCTTGCCGCCCATGGCAAAAATCAAAATAGCTACACCAGGGCGACCATCCGGTGTTTCAGATGGCTCCAACAGCCGCTCAATACCCGCTTCACAACCGCAGGCAATCACCGATGTCGCAAAACCGGTCATGGCCTGCGCGGAAATCATTGCCCACTTTTCATTTTGGGCGGTAATGATCGCCCGTGTTGCTTTCATTGGAAAAGCTTCAGCAAAAGTTTTATCGATGGTTACGCCATTAATGATCATACTTTACCTCCTACAGTTGGATGCACAGTAATACTGCCGCGACCATCCTCGGTCAATTCATCATCACTAATGGTGAAATTCCCCACTTTCATGGTCATGTAACGATTAAAATATTTTTCCAGGTCCTTTTCCACTGACTTGTCATATTCTGGACGAACTACGTGAGTTGTTCCCCAGGTCACTTTTACAATCTTGCCATGTTTGGCAACCATTTCACCATCCTTGAATACATAAACCGGTTTGGCAAACATCTTCTCCCTGTCCTTGTTTTCGGTATAAACCGTAATATCTGCAAAATCACCATCTGCCAGACCGCCGCGACCTACCAGACCAGTAATTTTTGCCGCGCCCGCACGCGTCAAAATAGCAATTTCTTCAAGGCTGTATTCCCTGTCAATTGACGCTAACGTAGTCATTTTTTGGGCTTCAGGATGGAGCGTTGCCAACATATCGTTGCGGAAACTTTTGTCCATTAATAACCTGATCAAATGCGGATACGAGGTAAAAGGCGCGCCATTAGGATGGTCGGTGGTCAGAAAAATCCGCCACGGATCATCAACCAACAGAAAAATTTCCAGTCCAATCGCCCATTGCAATGCATTCACAAAATTTTGATCCCGATATTTGAAAGGTACCAAACCACAACCGGCATCACACTCAATATCCATACACACCCATTTATTCGGACTGGCAAAACCATGATTAGCATACTGACGCATGTTGTCACCCGATGCTGTTACCGTCTGACCAAACATGATCTGCCCGACATCCAGGGAAATATTGTTGTTTTTATTAACTGCCTCTGCAATCTGGGCGGCTCCTGATGAAAATTTGAAGTCGCCTTCAGTGCCGTAACTGTGAAACTGTACATGCGTTAAATGCATTGGCAACCCTTCCACGCCCTCTATTGAATTCAAGGTTGTTTCTATATTCCCCGGCACACCCAGATTACTGCCATGCACATGTAACGGGTGCTTGATTCCCAGCTCTTTCACCGCCGTTGCCAGGGTTTTCAAAATATCCCGGGGTGTGACATTGTAGTAACTATTTTTTTCATCCAGATCCAGCTTGCGCTGATTAAATTTAAAGGCATTAATGCCACCTGCATTCACTACCTTGATGCCAACACCCTGTGCAGCACGAATCGTCCAGGCCACATAATCATTAATAGCCTGCTGATCCTTATTCGCAGTCATCATTCTGAGCAGATAATCGTCGCTACCCATCAGCACATATCCACCTTTATCCAGAATCGGGACATCACCCATTTCCATATGTGCCTGTCTGGCATTGATTGGCAGAACCGCCGGTTCAAAAGCTGCCGTATAGCCCATTTCTGCGTAACGGTAACCGGTCAGAAAAGTGCTGGGCATGGCATGACCACATCCTGCCCGGGTCAAATCAGTATGTGCAACTGGATCGATGCGATGATTTTCCGGCATCAGCATTCTGGCAATATTGCCCTTGCCGCCACCAATATGGGTATGCAAATCTATCGCACCGGCCATCACGACTTTACCTTTTATATTGTATTCCTTGTCAATTCTGGCATCTTTTCCCGGCTTTTTGATAATTCGCCCATCTTTGATAAAAATATCTTTCTGCTTGCCGTTTACCCCGTTTGCAGGGTCGTAGACAATACCGCCTGTTAATTTTGTTAACATTTACTTTTCCTGCAAAGCTTGTTCAATGGCTGCCAGAACTTCAAAAGTACTGGGCAGTCCGGAATCTCTTAATTTTTTCAGCCTGATAGCGACAACATTATCCAGCCGGTAAGCATGGCCAGCATGATCAATACCCGGAGTGCCAACTGGAATAAAGACATCAGGTTCATTATCTAACTTCATTCCAGATCGCCCTAGCACGATTACCGGAATATCAGTTTTTGGTGGATGGCTGTCAGAATTAAAGGCATGCACCCAAAGCAACACATCTGCCTCGCCATTGCCCAATATTCTCTGACTGTCATACAAAAATGGATCATACTCTGGAAAACCACTGGAAAATCGCATCCTCGCAGGATAACCCGTTTGCCAACCACAAACCTGATTGGCAGTTTGATCACCTTCCTTGCCGCCTAATGGAAAACCTGAACATCTGGTACCCAGCTCATTAACATCCTTAACGATTTCACAGAGGGCTTGTACCGTTAATTCCGCATGGGCAAAATCCAGAGCGCCAGCTCCCCATACCACAACCCCGTATTTGGCCTTTGTCAGTTGCTCAGTAATTTTCTGTAAATCTTTCACTGCCACACCACCCACTTGCTCGGCAGCTACCGGTTTGCCCTTGACCAAGGCTCTTAAAACAGACATCACTTCCGGCAAATCCTGATCTGCACATTCATAAACCTTGGCTTTCTTTCTCTTTGGCGATGTTGACGCTTTTCCTGAAGGAGCCTTACCCAGATAAATGATACTGCGGCTACTGGTATCGTCCAAAAACATTGCATCTTCATTCCAGATATAACGTTCAAAGAAACGAGGAGCAAAAGCTTCCAGATCAACGCCAATGACGACTAATACATCACAGCGGTTTTTAATCTCGGCCAGTGTGGTATTCATCCAGCCGGAATCCTGCATGGCCAAAAAATTACGTTTGGCCGCATTGAATCCAATATTATCAACAACAGCACCATTTCGATCGGCTAATGCCATTAATGACCGCATCCCGTTAACATCGGTTGCACAACCACCGAAAACTGGTTGATTTGCATCTCGCAATAAATCTGCCGCTTTGCTGATAGCATCATCAAGACTAACTTCTTTTCCATTGATTTTAGGGCGGGTCTCAGCAAGGGGTTGTTCAAATGCTGGAGTATTTACGGAACAACCATTTTGGGTAACTTTCAGTGAATTTCCATCTACTTGAATAGCCAAATCGTCTGTACCGATTCCACAAAAGGGGCTGGGCACATCGGTAATTTCAGTCATAGAACTCTCTCTATTAATAAAAAATGAAGTTGGGAGGCTAACTTTTCTTCTTTACTGCTACAAAATCGGTTATTTTAACCTGATTGCAGCATAAAACCCATATAGTTAGCCCCCCAATCTATTAAAAAGGCGCGTCATCTACAAAATCAGCCGCCGTATCAATTGCATCATGCGCTGAATTCCCAACGACCGGCACGATTGAAACAACCGCTCCACCCACTCGCATCGGCACAGAAACGACCTTGGTCAAAAAACAGCCTTGTAATAACAAACAAGGCCCCATTATTCCAACAAATATTTTTATTTTCATTGCTTTCTTATTTTTGTTTTCCTGTTATTCATGTTTGTTTTGGTATTATGACAGGAAAATATAGCTGAAGAGCGTGGAGATTCGAATTTTGCTTTTAAAGCTTTTGAACCGTACCATTTGAAATGCTGTCCAATTAATAATGGATAAACTGGAGGCGGATAACATGCAAACATCTCTTCTAAATTTATTGGTGATTTCTGGTTTTGTGTCTACTGTTGTTTTTGCTCCACAGATTTGTTCAGCCTGGGAAAACAGCTATTATCCTCATTCCAGATATCAATATTTCTATCAGCACTCGCCCTATCGATCTTACTCCCGACAAACCAGTTTTTCTGGTTATTCCAGATATTACGGGTATTCAAGGCCTTATGAATCCTTAACTTATTCGAGCCTAAGCTACAGCTCCGCCCCCTATTACAGAGATTATTACTATTATCCAGTTTCGTTCACTCTCGGCACTGTCCCTACCAATATCAAAGTTTTTGTTGATGATGGTTCCGGCTTACGCGAAACTTCCAGCTCGTCTGGGTTAAAAAATATCGCATGGGATGCCCTTAAACATGGAGAATATGATATTGCATTAGACTACTTTATTCAGAATGCTGAAAATAACCCAAACTCCGGGCTACCAAAAGTGGGTTATGCACTCACCGCCGCCTCTTTAGGAAATCTGGCTGTTGCTACAAAAGTAATGAGAAATGTGTTTGCCACCAATCCTGCGACTTTTAAAATCAACCCAAATTCCTTGGGCGATCGACATCTCGATAAAAAAAGCCTCACTTTGATCAACAATTTGATCAATAAATTTTCTTTAGTTAAAACGCCTGCAACTGATCATGCATTCATGCTTGCTACCCTTTACTATCTGAAGCACAATTATGCAGCTGCGAGTAACGCCATCACTTTAGCTCAAAACCATGGCGATAAAAGTCCAAGTGCAGTAAATTTACAGACACTGATTAGCCAGCAACTAGAAAACCATGCAAATGATCTTGCCTCATTGATTCAAACAAAACATTAAAATCATTTTTTTATGTATACTTCGCGCGACCACGACTGCGGAATTTATAGCATACTGATTTTTGTCGAGAGCAAGGCATTAAAATAGGCGTATAGCAAGCTACGCAACTGTTTTAGTAACGCAGCTATCGGCAAAAACTCAGTCGTTAGCAATCCGCAGTCGTGACCGTGCGAAGTATAGTCCATGTGTTTTTAGAAAACATACGGCAAAACAAACGCAATCAGATATAATTTAATTTTTAGATTTAAGCTTCCTCGCTATGTCCAAATCACTGCAAGATCAACTACTCAATGCTGGACTCGTCAACAAGAATCAGGTTAAAAAGGTCAAATCCGAGAAACGCAAGCAACGCAAAACCAAACAAAATATTACTGATGAAGCCAAATTAACTGCTGAACAGGCCCGACAGGAAAAAATTGCCCGCGACCGAGAACTCAACCAGCAAAAGCAGAAACAGGCGGAGCAACATGCTATTGCAGCACAAATCAAACAATTAATAGAGCTAAACCGGCAACCTCAGAATCAAGATGGCGCACCTTATCATTTCAATGATAATAATCATGTTAAAACCATTTATATTTCTGAAAACATACGCGAGCAACTGAGTAAGGGAAAATTAGCGATTGTCAGATTAAAAGATACTTATGAGCTGGTTCCTGCTCAGGTTGCAGAAAAAATCAGCCAACGGGATAACAGCTATATCGTGCAAATCATTGACAGAGAAACTGATTCCAAAACGGCTGAAGATGATCCTTATGCTGATTTTCAAGTGCCTGACGACTTGATGTGGTAAAACAGTATTTTCACTGAAAGCATCACCTGCCCCCACATATTTTCACCCCTTGAATATTTTTAAAGAAAACAGTCTTATATGAGTGCAAAAAAAATTGGCTTCATCAGCCTGGGCTGCCCAAAGGCATTGGTCGATAGTGAGCGTATTCTGACCCACTTACGCTCAGAAAGTTATGAAATAACGCCCAGCTATCAAGACGCCGATCTGGTTGTTGTTAATACCTGTGGTTTTATTGATGCTGCCGTTGAGGAATCATTGGACAGTATTGGTGAAGCATTAACAGAAAACGGTAAAGTCATTGTCACGGGCTGCCTCGGCGCCAGAGAACAGGAAATCAGAGACCGTCACCCCAAGGTGCTGGAAATCACCGGGGCTCATGCCTTGGAAGATGTCATATCTGCGGTTCACAAACACCTCCCCCCAGAACACGATCCATTTACCAGTTTAATACCGCCACAAGGCATTAAATTGACACCCAAACATTATGCGTATTTGAAGATTTCCGAAGGCTGTAACCACCGCTGTAGTTTTTGCATTATTCCTTCAATGCGTGGCGACCTGATCAGCCGGCCAGTTTCTGAAGTTTTGAAAGAAGCTGAACTTCTGGCAAATGCAGGTGTAAAAGAACTTTTAGTAGTTTCTCAGGACACCAGCGCTTATGGTGTTGATACTCGCTATCAATCCGATACCTGGCAAGGCCGACAACTTGAAACCCGTTTCTACGACTTGGCTGATGCGCTAGGAGAACTGGGTATCTGGATCAGAATGCATTATGTCTATCCTTATCCTCACGTTGACAAAATTGTGCCGTTAATGGCGGAAGGAAAAATCCTGCCTTACCTTGATATCCCCTTCCAACATGCCAGCCCCAGAATTTTAAGACTGATGAAGCGTCCCGCCGCTTCTGAAAACAATTTGGAGCGAATCAAGGCATGGCGAGAAATTTGTCCTGAAATTACTATTCGCAGCACCTTCATTGTTGGGTTTCCAGGGGAAACAGAACAGGAATTTGAACAATTACTGGATTTTCTAACCGAAGCGCAACTAGATCGGGTTGGCTGTTTTGCTTATTCGCCAGTTAAAGGCGCTCATGCCAACCAATTGCCAGGGCAATTACCGGAAGAAGTAAAGCAACAGCGGTTAGCCCGGTTTATGAAGCATCAATCAGCCATCAGCACCCAGCGATTGCAAAACCGGATTGGAAAACATGAAACCGTGCTTATTGATGAAGTCGTTGAGGAAGGAGCGGTCGCCAGAAGTATGTCAGACGCACCGGAAATCGACGGCCAAGTTTTTATTGATGACGCAACCCATTTACAGGTCGGTAATTTTGTCAACGTTGAAATTGAAGAAGCCGATGAACATGATCTTTGGGGTAAATTAATCTAAGAGACTGCCGGATTAAGGGACTCGTGACCCGTGACCCGGGCTGTTCAATGCTAAACTCCTTGATATTCTGAAACGCGAGCCAGACAAAGCGCATTTTCGTATAAATCATTCCCAACTTATACTTCGCGCGGTTACGAATGCGGAATTTATAGCGCATTCGTGACCTCGCGAAGTATAAAAGCGTACAAATAACACATTTGCATATGTGTTATTGTGGTAACTCTTGAGCCCAGCTCGCAGATAAGGAACACCCAATGAACGTTGGATACGAATTGTTAGATTCCCTTGAAAAAGGCGAAGGTATATTTGCTACAAAGCAGTTCCATACAGGCGATATTGTCATGATCGGCGAAATCGAAGAAGATGATATTGATAACAATCACTCGCACGCTTCACAGATGGGGGAATTTCGCTACGCCCTGCATCGTGGAAAAATCACCAAAGTTAACCATTCTTGCAGCCCAAATTGCGGGATAAGTCTTAATATAACCGGAGCTCATGACTTCATTGCGATGCAGGCTATCGAGATTGGAGATGAAATAACATTTGATTATGCAATGAGAAATTATTGTATCGAATACTTTCCGTATAAATGCCGCTGTGGTTCAAAGAACTGCCGAACAAGCATTACCGGCTGGAAGAACCTCCCCGATAGTTTCAAATCTAAGTATAAAGGGTTTGTGGCGCCGTACCTCATTGAAATAGACCTTAAGGCTAAAGAGGTAATTCTAGGGCCATAACACCCAATTTATCTTAAATAATTCAAGAGGCACATAACCAACCGATGTATCAAGATAATGATCGCCGACCGGCCAGGGTAATTGTCGTCCAACACTTTTGCTCACTTTTTTGATTGAATCAATTTAAACCAAGCCTGATTTTGCATTGCATTATCTGCATTTTTTAAGGAAGATAGGCGCGGTAATTTTTTATGGACAGTTATTTCAATGAAAAAAAACATACGTTATCAGTCCGATATTCTGGAACGCTTTATTCCTGTCAGCCTGGAAAGGCTGATAGCCGACCTTATTTCTTCTAATATATTACCCCCCTCTCAGCAAACTGAATTCCGCCAGTTCTGCCATGCTTATACAGCTTTGTTTCATGCTTGGAGCCACCAAAAACTTGAGCAATTAAAATATTTTTACCGCCCCTTTAATCCTGACCGGGATAGTTTGATTCTGGGCATTTCTGAAAAAGACCAGACCTTGTCTGATTTTAAAGACCGTTTATATGAGGTCCTCGATCAGGCCAATTATGAGCGTCTTTCAGAACAGGCTCTTAATGAGGCATTGAATAAAATATCGCCTCACGGAGTAAAAGTTTCGGTTGATTTTGATGAATTTGTCGAAGTTACTTTGTATTACCGAGGTTCTGCCATTCACACCGAATTACACAGGGACTGGAAACGACTGCAATTTAAGAAAAAACCGGTTGATGTATTGATTTATCGACGCCTGTTTGTTTTGTTACAGCCGAAAAACAAGCAACAATGGGTTGAACACTTGGTAAACGACAAAAAAATCAGCCATCAAAAGGCTGAAAAAAAAGCCGATGAAGCTCTTAAGGCTTTGGGTGTGGATGGCGACCATGAAATCGTTTATTTAAAAATGTTTAAGGATATTCCCCGAGCTGATTTGGAAATGTTATTTCCCAACACCCGGGTACAAATCAGACTCTTTGACAAGATTAAGCTGGCTGTTTTGGGTGGCAGTGGTACGGCTGGTGGAGTCATGGCCACCGTTAGCAAGCTGAGTGCAGCGATTGATCCGATGTCGGCTTTAATGGCCATTGGTGGTTTGCTGGGGGTATTGTGGCGGCAAATATCCAAGATTTTCTCTCAGCGTGCGAAATACAGCGCCATTTTGACGCGTAATCTTTATTTTTACAGTCTTGATACCAATATGGGAGCCTTAAGCTATCTTGCAGATATGGCTGAAACTGAAGAATGCAAGGAGGCTATCCTGGCTTATTTTTTTTTACTCGCTGAAGGACCCTGTGACCGGGAAAGTCTGGATCAACACATTGAGTCATATATTAACAAACAATATGCTCTGCCCATGGATTTTGAAATTGATGATGGCTTGGCCAAACTACAGCAGGCTGGCTTGCTGATAGCAAAGAACGGGGGATTTCAGGCACAACCTTTATCCTCGGCCTTGCAAAATTTAAAACAGCAATGGAATCAAATAATGAATATAGATCTGCAATCAGGAGGCTAATAATGTCTCAGAATGACTCAACGAAAACCAGCTATGTCAGAGAAGAACAACCCGGCTTTCTGGAACAGATAGGAGTTAAATATTATCGTTATCTAGCTGAAAAAGCAGGCACTGCCGATATTGAGAATATACAGATTGATCAGCTTCCACCGGATATCACGCTAAAATCGCTGACATCCAGCATTACCGCTTTTGCTGCTGTTATTGCCTTTGCTATTGGCGCTTTGACAACATTTGTAACCATCTGGATTGAATGGAAATTCAAGGCTTCTATGGAAACGGTTCCGTATTATTTTCTCTATGGCGGCACGCTGGCGGTCATGTTAGTGCTGGAAATGGCTGTGTTATTCTGGCTGGGATTGAATACGGTTTACAGTCTGGCCTGTTTGACCGGCCATAACCGGGCCACCAAAGGCTCCTGTTTACCGGGTGATGATGCCGTACCCAATATATTGGCTCGTGCCGCTTTGGAAGTCCCTGATCCAGTCATTCATTTTTTAGGGATAGACCCACTGAAACATCTTTCCAAATCCAAATTGCTCCTGGTGACTTTGCTTTATAAGGCTAAAGTCATACTCAGTAGTATGTTGGTTAAATTTTTGCTGGTCAGGATTTTGGGTAAAGGTGAAATTCGTTTTGCCTTTAATTGGGTTGCCAGCCCGATTACCGGTTTCTGGGATGCTTTTACCATGTATAAAGTCGCCAGAGAAGCCAGACTCAGATTGTTTGGCAACCGCTTGGCTGATCATATCGTAACGCATATCCTGACCGATGAATTTATTGAACAGCTCAGCCCCAAAGCACGCGAAGGCGCTATCCGGGCAGTTGCCACCATGATGGTTCTGGCGCAGCATTATCATCCTAATATGCTGGTGTTGTTGCTTAGGTTGAGCAATACTTTTCAGATAAACCAATCTAAAGAATACGATAACTGGGATGATTTTTTATCTCTACTGGATGAAGTGTCAGATAAGGAACGTTATTTCTTGTTGGACCTTTTAAGTGTATCCGCCGCATTTGATGGCCATTTATCCCGACTGGAACATCACCATTTACCACAGGCATTTAAAGAATTGACCGATACTTATATGCAGCGTAGCAATCAATTAAAAAACATGCTGTTAAATGGTGAGTTACATGCCGCCAAAGAACTGTGTACGCTGGACTTCAACCCAGGTTAGGCTGGCGACGTTCCTGACACGCAATTACTACACTTCATGTTCGAACTTACACGGATACCATTCCGCAACTCATTGAGGCCGAATTTTTCTAACAGGGTTGACCTTCCCCCCAATGACTGTTCCCCAAATTTGAATGTCACGCAATTTCTCAGGTGTGCTCTGGTAAGGGTCTTGTTCGAGCACCGTGAAATCTGCAAATTTTCCCGGTTCAATACTGCCGATCAGATCGTCAATTCCAAGCGAATAAGCGGCATCAATCGTGATCATGCGCATCGCCTCGTTTGTCGTGATTCGCTCTGCCGGAGCGAGCGTTTTCCCGGATTGGCCAAATCGGTTGACAGCTATCCACACCCATTCCAGTGGTTTTGCCGGCCCGATCGGTGTATCTGAGTGCATGGTGGTTGGGATGCCAGCGTCGAGTAGTGTGCGGTATCGTGCGGCCAGATAGGCGCGCTCGGTTCCGATATGCTCGCGATTAATCTCTGCACGTTGGTACAGGTAATATGGATTGATACTCACGACCGCACCGAGTGCTTTCAACCGCTTGGCTTGAGAAGGTGTCGAGATACCATAATGTTGAAGGGTAAAGCGATGATCAAAGCGGGGATACCGACTTTGCAGCTTGGCGAGTGTATCGATAGTATTCTCGTTGCCGAGGTTGCCGTTAGTGTGGATGTGAATCTGTAATCCCGCCTTCCAGTAAGGAAGAAGTTGTTGCACGAATTCCTCCCCTTTATTGATGAAGATTCCTTCCCGTCCACTGATGTAGCCGGGATTGCCTACCATCATGCCAAAACCCAGGAAGGAATCGTCCGAGAACGATTTCACTCCTCGAAAAATGATCTTGTCCGTACTCTGCTGCTGAAGTTCCAGCACATAATCAACGGCTTTTTCTTTCTTGGCCGCGTTAAGCCCCTCGATATCCGAAACCGCGACTAGCCGCATTGGTGTCTTGGGATCATTGAAGTACTCGCTGTACATCCTTGCCTCTCCTTCCGGATTGATTATGCCCAACACGAGTTCGGATTGTGTGGTGATCCCACCCTGAACACTCAGATCGATCATGAAATCGAGCGATTTTTTGGCCTGCTCCGGTTCGCTCCGAGATTTGAGGAAGTCGCCCAAGGCGAAAGTCGCTGCTGTGGTGCCCAGAAACTGCCCGTTGAGTTCGCCATCGCTGCCTAGCTGAACACCATTGATTTTTTTGGCTAACCCCGATGTATACCCTCGCTGTTTGATCACAGCCGAATTTAGATAGGCGAAATGCTCGGAAGCATCCCAGACGATGATTGGCCGGGTGGAGGAGATCTTGTCCAAGTCGTGGCGCGTAAGATGCCCACCGTACACCACTGAATCGAATCCCCAAGCGACAAGGAGTTCATTTGGATCAGCTAGCGCACTCTCATATTCTTTAAGCTTTGCGAGTGCAGCCTCACGGGTCTTCAATCCTCTGAATGGCGGTCCGTATGGATTCGGTGTGTCGTAGTGGGTGAGCAGGGGCAAACGCATCAAGGTGCCGCCAAGAAACGGATGTCCGTGAGATTCGATGAAGCCTGGAAACAAAATCTTGTTTTTGAACGAATCGATGACTTTATACTCACGACCCTTGAGCCACGGCTGAAGGTCTTCCATTGAGCCGACGGAGAGTATCTTACCATCTCTAACAGCAACGGCTGTAGCGGTAGGCCAGCCTGGATCCATCGTGTAGATTTTCTTGGCAACGAAAACAACAATCGGATGCTCGCTTTGAGCATGCACAGCACCTACGCCGGTTACCACGAAGAGCAGGCTGGTTAGAAAGCATCGATTAAGTCTTGATAGAGCCATGGAAATTCTCCTTGTTGTGATATCTTCGTGATTCATTGACGACAGTCCAACGTCTAAATCAGATGTCATTTAAAGCGGCATGGATTTTGCCTTTCTGCAAAAAGCGTGACACTTAAAATGGTCAGCTGGATTTTTTGGTGTACGACCAGCATGGGCGTGGACTAGTCCTCAGTGGAGAACCAGGCCCATTATTTTTAGTGAGTATAACTACTCAGGGCAAACGCATTAAAATCATTTTCCAAATAACAGCTTAAATCGGAAACTATCATTCCATGCAGCTTTCAGTCTTTTTTTATTCATACTCATTGTAGAAGATTCCTTCTGAAGTAAATTTAAGC